>Ga0209720_1000792_pt1 | contig 30609 bp, 26 predicted proteins | sample AD_JPNMR3_MetaG_FD_184426 | JGI IMG/M metagenome (GOLD analysis project Ga0209720, IMG submission 184426) | Active sludge microbial communities of municipal wastewater-treating anaerobic digesters from Japan - AD_JPNMR3_MetaG (SPAdes) (version 2) | ecosystem: Engineered > Bioreactor > Anaerobic... | reverse complement strand
GAAAATTTTAAGGAAAATATTGGTGGATTTTAGGGGTGAGCTAAATTAGCTTGCTCCTGAAATAGAGACCTCGAAAGCAATACGAGTTTTCGAGAGCATTATTAATTGTACAAGGAGGTAAAAACATGAGTAAAGTGCCCACTGCACATAACGCAGCAGTGGAAGGCCAAATTGCAAAAACGGTGTTGATGCCCGGTGATCCGCTGCGTGCAAAATTTATTGCCGAAACCTATCTGGAAAATGTCACCTGTTTTAATACTGTGCGCAATATGCTAGGATTTACCGGCACCTATCAAGGAAAGCCGGTATCTGTTATGGGTCACGGGATGGGTATCCCATCTATCGGCATTTATTCATACGAGCTTTTTAATTTCTACGATGTGGACAATATCATCCGCATAGGCTCGGCCGGTGCCTTAAGCGATGACCTGGATTTAAAAGATCTTGTCATAGCTATGGGAGCCTGCACCGATTCCAATTATGCCAACCAATACCGGCTGCCGGGCACGTATGCTCCCATTGCCAGCTACACGCTCATGCAAAAGGCCATTGAGGAAGCACAGAAAAAAGGAATCAAAGTCTCAGTCGGCAATGTTCTTTCCACCGATGTGTTTTACAACGCCAATAAAGAGGCTAACGATGCTTGGAAAAGCATGGGTGTGTTGTGCATAGAAATGGAAGCGTCAGCGTTATACATGAACGCAGCCAAGGCAGGAAAAAATGCTTTGTGTATCCTGTCCATCTCCGACCACATCTACAAAGGTACAGAACTATCGGCTCAGGAGCGACAGCTCGGCTTCAAAAATATGATTGAAGTTGCACTTGGAATTATCTAAAAAATAATTTAGTTATAAGTTAAATTAAATATGCTGAAAATGAGAAAAATAAGTTAAACAAATATATTGAAAAGGAGATAGGAACATGAAAAAATTTATAGCATTGCTATTATCTGTTATGATGATCTTTTCCTTGGCCGCATGTGGCGGAAAGAATTCCGGCAACAACAACAACAATAGCAGCAATAACAACAGCAACAACAATACCGGTGGCAAGAAGATTAAGATCGGTATGGTTACCGACATTGGCGGTGTAAACGACGGCTCATTCAACCAGTCTGCTTGGGAAGGTCTGCAGCGCGCTCAAAAAGAGCTTGGAGTAGAAGTCCGCTATGCCGAATCTGCAACCGATGCCGACTATGCTCCCAACATTGAGGCTTTCATTGATGAAGACTATGACCTCATCATCTGCGTAGGATACATGCTGGCTGATGCCACCAAAAAAGCAGCTGAAGCCAACCCTAATCAGAAGTTTGCCATCATTGACGATGCTTCAATTGATTTACCCAACGTTACCTGCCTGATGTTCGAACAGAGCCAGGCTTCCTATCTGGTTGGTCTTGTTGCAGGTAAAATGACCAAGACAAATAAAGTAGGCTTTGTTGTCGGTATGGTCAGCCAGACCATGAACGAATTCGGTTACGGCTATCTTGCCGGCGTAAAAGATGCCAACCCCAATGCTACTATCCTGCAGTTCAATGCAAACTCCTTCGGCAGCACCGAAACCGGTAAATCCGCTGCTACCACAATGATCACTAATGGCGCGGACGTAATCTTCCATGCAGCAGGCGGAACAGGCTTAGGCGTAATCGAAGGCTGTAAAGATGCAGGCAAATGGGCAATCGGCGTGGACAGCGACCAGTCTCCGCTCGCTCCCCAAAACATTCTGACCTCTGCTATGAAACGCGTTGATACTGCATGCTTTGAAATTGCCAAAGCCGTAAAGGAAGGCAATGTTAAGTCCGGTATCATCACCTATGACTTAAAGTCCGCAGGTGTAGACATCGCTCCTACAACTACCAACCTACCTCAGGACGTTATCGATTATGTGAACCAAGCTAAAAAGGACATCATCGACGGTAAAATTACCGTTCCGAAGACAAAGGCTGAGTTTGAAGCTAAATACGGTAACATCTACGAATTAGACGACTAATTTTAACGGTTTCAATAAAATAACCTTAATTATCCAAGGAAGGGTGGCGATCAATTGAGAGACATTTCTATGCAACGCGTGAATGAAACACGCGAAAAAATACTGGATATCATTAAAAGTCCGACACTCACTCACGAGCAAAAAGTTGCTTCGCTGGCCAATACTGCTGATTCTCTGCTGGAAGTATTGGATTTGCCGGAGGGGTTGGACGAGCTGATGAACGTCCCGGAAGATATAAAGTGCATCTGCGACCTGAACGAGGGACACGCTCCGCTTCGCCCACGGTACATCATCCCCGACTACGCCAAATTCATGAAAGAAGGCAGCCGGTTTCTGCAGCTCACGCCCCCGACCGACTTATATGAAGCACTTAATTCTCTGTTGATTTTCTACAAGCATGTTCCAAGCGTGACCAACTTCCCCGTCTATCTGGGGCAGTTGGACATGCTTTTAGAACCTTTTATGCAAGATGTGGACGATGCTACAGCCAAAAAACTACTGCGAGGCTTTTTGGTGCACGTGGACCGCACTATTTTAGACTCCTTCTCCCATGCAAATATCGGCCCTCAGCCTACACGGACCGGCCGCTTGTTGCTGGAGGTGGAGGCGGAGCTTACGCAGGCCGTGCCCAATCTGACCTTAAAGTACGAAGAAGGTGTGACCGACGACGACTTCGCCATTCAGGCTGTAAAAACGGCTTTGCGTTCGGCCAAGCCCAGCTTTGCCAACCACCGTATGTTTAAACAGGAACTTGGTGAGAATTACGTCATTGCCAGCTGTTATAACGGATTGCCGCTGGGGGGCGGATCATACACCCTTTGCCGCCTGATTCTCGGCAACATTGCCAAACGCGCCAGTGGGATTGAGGATTTCAAAACCAACCAATTGCCCTATGTTATGGACATCATGGCACGTTACATGGATTCCCGCATCCGTTTTGAAGTGGAAGAAAGCGGCTTCTTCGAAAATAACTTCCTGGCTAAGGAAGGCTTTATCCGCCGTGATCGGTTCACCGCCATGTTCGGTTTGGTAGGCCTGGCGGAATGTGTAAATATCCTGTTGGAAAAAGAGGGCCGTTCCGGCCGTTTCGGCCACGATGAGTACGCCACCGAGCTTGGCGAATCCATCATTCGCCAGATATATGAATTCAATGAGAAACACCATAATCCCTACTGCGAAATAACCGGCGGTCATTTTCTACTTCATGCACAAGTAGGAATTTCAGAAGACCAAAATATTTCACCGGGTACTCGTATCCCAATTGGAGAGGAACCCGACGAAATGATTGATCACCTCATGGTAATCAATCATTTCCATAAATATTTTCCGTCTGGAACAGGCGACATTTTCCCTATTGATGTCACCGTTCACCAAAACCCCGAATACGTGCTGGACATCGTCAAAGGCTCCTTCCGCAAGGAATTACGCTATCTGTCCTTCTATGAGAAGAACAGCGATGTTATCCGTATTACGGGCTATTTGGTAAAACGGTCCGAAATCGAAAAGCTAAAAAGCGGTCAGAACGTGTTGCAGGACACCACCGCTTTGGGAATGGGTGCCGTTTTAAATGGGAAGATTTTAGATAGAAAGGTGCGCTAATTATGATGGCCACAGTCAACAAAATCATACCCTTTAGCACCGTTGACGGGCCCGGTAACCGTACCGCTATCTTTCTGCAGGGCTGCAATATGGACTGTTTATATTGCCACAACCCTGAAACAAGAGGTAAATGTGTGCACTGTGGGGCATGTGTAAACTCATGCCCCACAGGGGCATTACGCTTAGAAAACCAGCAAGTTCGTTACGACCGTGCCAAATGCGTCCATTGTGATAGCTGCATCAAGCTATGTCCCTACGACAGCAGCCCCAAAACCCTTGATATGACACCTAAACAGGTTTGGCAAGCGGTAGAAAAGCAAATCCCATTTATCCGCGGTATCACCGTTTCCGGCGGGGAGTGCACTCTGTATCCGGAGTTTTTAACAGAGCTGTTTACCTTGGCACAGGCTCATGGCCTGTCCACCCTAATTGACTCCAATGGAACCCTAGATTTTGAACACTATCCTGATTTGCTGGCCGTTACCGACGGCGTGATGCTTGACATAAAAGCATTTGACTGTGAAGAGCACAAGCGGGTGACGGGATGGAGCAACCAGGTTGTCTTGAAAAACGCACGGTTTCTCGCATCAAAGGCTAAGCTGTTTGAGGTTCGTACAGTAGTTTCACCAGGCCTTTTCGATACAGAGAAAACCATCGTTCAAATTGGTGACATGCTTCGTCCCTACTTACCCATTCGGCCCATTCGATATAAGCTTATATCCTATCGTCCTATGGGGGTCCGCCCGCAATTTAAAGAGACTTTGCAAATCCCGACACGCGATCAGATGGAATATTACGCCGAGCTGCTTAAAGCCAAAGGCTTTAAAGATATCATTATCATTTAATTACAAGCAGATACACTACGCAATTCCCGTAAGATAAACATATAAGGAGGGAAAAACGGATTTGGAAAAAACAAGCCATATTGATTCGAGCGTAGTTGCCGTTCAAATGACTGACATCGTCAAGAAGTTCGGTAACTTCGTGGCAAACGACCACATCAACCTAACCGTTTACAAAGGCGAAGTTCACGCTATTCTTGGCGAAAACGGCGCCGGAAAAAGTACGCTGATGAACATATTGTACGGGCTTTATAAACCGACATCCGGTAGCATTTCCATATTCGGTTCTCCTGTGAATATCGAGAATCCGCGCCATGCCATTGAACTTGGCATCGGCATGGTTCACCAGCACTTCATGCTGGTGGAACCCTTTACCGTTACCGAAAACATTATCCTTGGCATGGAGCCCACCAAAAACATGACTGTGGACATCAAGAAAGCGCGCCGGCAGGTGCTGGAACTATCCGAACGCTATGGCATGCATGTGGATCCCGACGCCAAAATCGAAGACATTTCGGTAGGAATGCAGCAGCGTGTTGAAATCCTTAAAGTTCTGTACCGGGGCGCCAACATCCTTATTCTCGATGAGCCTACGGCTTCACTGACTCCGCAGGAAATCGAAGAACTGATCAACATCATACACAACCTCACAGCCGACGGCAAAACCGTGATACTAATCACCCATAAATTGAAGGAAATCAAGGCATCAGCCGACAGGTGTACCATCATCAGGCAGGGCAAATATATCAACACCGTCGATGTGGAAGCAGTCAGCGAAAATGATTTGGCTTCAATGATGGTGGGCCGCGATGTTCAATTTGTAGTGGACAAGAAGCCTATTGAACCCGGTGAAGTCATTATCGACATACAGAATCTCCGCGCCAAGGATTACCGCGGTGTGGAAGTGCTTAAGGGCTTAAACCTAAAAGTGCGCCGTGGTGAAATCGTCGGCTTGGCTGGCGTAGACGGCAATGGTCAGACCGAGTTGGTGGAGATTTTAACAGGCTTAAGAAAAGGCGAATCCGGCAAAGTTATAATAGGCGGCAAGGATTTGTTCAACGCCGATGCACACACACTCTTTGATAACGGAGTATCCAGCATTCCCGCCGACCGGCAAAAGCACGGGCTGGTACTTGAATATTCCATAGCTTACAACATGGTGCTGCAAAATTATGAACGCCCCCCCTTCTCCAAGCGCGGTATTTTAAAGAAGGATGCGATAAATAAGCACGCAGCAGAGCTCGTCGAAAAATTTGATGTCCGTGGCGCTGATGGCGGCACCAAAGAAGTAGGCAAGCTGTCCGGCGGTAACCAGCAAAAGGTAATCATTGCCCGTGAGGTTACCAATGACAAGGATTTGCTTATTGCCGTTAATCCGACTCGCGGTTTGGATGTAGGCGCCATTGAATTTGTTCACCGTTATATTGTGGAACAGCGCAATAAGAATAAAGCTGTTTTGCTGGTATCCTTTGAACTGGATGAAATCATGAGCCTGTCCGACCGAATCGAAGTCATTTACAGCGGTAATATCGTAGGCAGTGTGCCCGGTGACAAGGCCGATGAGAAAGTCCTAGGACTGATGATGGCAGGAGGAACCAAAAATGAAGCACAAGAATAATAATAACATGGCCTCTCAGAACATTTTAAAAAATACTGCACAAGGCCTACTTCATCAAAATGCTCTATATACTGTTATTGCTATTTTCTTTGGATTTGTCGTTGGCGGCATTTTCCTGTGGGCAGCAGGCTTCAGTCCTTTTGAAGCATATGCAAAGCTGTTTAGCAGTGTGTTCAGCCGCCCTAAGTATCTCATTTGGTCGGTTATCTACGCAACCCCGCTGATATTTACGGGATTGAGCGTGGCATTTTCTTACAAAATGGGTGTTTTCAACATCGGCGCCGAAGGTCAGTTTGTCGTAGGCTCACTGGCGGCTCTGTGCGTAGCCATTCTGGTGGACGCCCCTCCTTTTGTGCACGTCATTCTTTGTATGCTGGCAGCTGTTGCCGCCGGTATGGTATGGAGCTTTCTTGTCGCAGTGCTGCGCGTCCGATTCGGAATCAATGAAGTTTTGTCCTTCATTATGTTCAACTGGATCGCCTTTTATCTTTCAAATTACGTAGTTAATACTACAGCTATTCACAAGGTTGGCGGCGGAGAGGCTTCCAAGGATATTCGTGAATCCGCAAGAATTCTGCTGCCTCAATCGCTACTTAATATACTCAAGAACGATAAAGCCAATTACGGTATTTTCCTGGCAATTATCGCGGCAGTTGCTATTTGGTTTATCCTAACAAAAACCACTCTTGGCTATAAGGTACAGGCCGTTGGTCTCAATCCTCACGCAGCCAAATACGGGGGTATCAATTCCAACAAGACGATGTATATCGCCATGAGCCTGTCGGGCGCTCTGGCCGCTCTAGGCGGTGCCGTACAATTGATGGGTAACTCCATGCGTATCAGTCAGTTTGCCGGGCAAGAGGGCTTCGGCTTTCAGGGAATCACCGTTGCGCTAATCGCAAGCTCTCATCCCATTGGATGTATTTTTGCAGGACTGTTTTATGGTGCTATGAAATACGGTGGCTCCAAGCTCAATCTCATTGATGCTCCCACCGAAGTCGTTGATATAATTATGGGTACCATCGTACTCTTTATCGCAATATCGCATGTATTCCGCTATTTAATTACAAGACGGCTTAAGAAAAAGGAGGACAAATAAATGGATGAATTGATAAAAAACCTCGGCTTGGTTATTAACGCCACACTGATAGCTACACCTCCTTTGCTTTATGCTGCACTGGGCTCCACTTTTTCAGAACGCAGCGGTGTCATTAACATTGGTATTGAGGGCATGATGACCATTGGTGCTTTTGTGGGCGCGGCAGTCGCCCATTTTACCGGCAATGCCTGGCTGGCCTTTTTATGCGGCGGACTGGTAGGCGCGCTCTTTGGACTGATTCACGCCATCGCCTGCGTCTCCTTTGGCGCCGACCAGACCATCTCCGGTACAGCCATAAACTTTTTAGCACCCGGCGTAGCTATCTTCGTATGTAAAGCGCTGTTTGCACAATCCTCAAACACTCCTCCGCTGGACACAGTTCAAAAGCTGCCCAAGCTGTTCAACGGTGTTTTTGAGGTTGGGAGCTTCTGGAATAATGTTCTTAACACCTACGTTGCTACTTATCTGGGTTTTGTAGCAGTGGCTATCGTCTGGTTTATTTTCTACAAAACCAAATTCGGTATGCGTCTTCGTGCCGTGGGTGAGCATCCCAAAGCATGTGAAACCCAAGGCATCAACGTATTCCGTATCCGCTATGTTGCGGTAATTGCTTCCGGCTTTTTCGCAGGCCTTGGCGGTGCTTATGTTACCCTGTGCACTGTTAGCCAGTTCCGTCCGGAAGTTATTGTCGGTCAGGGCTTTATCGCCATCGCAGCTGTTATCTTCGGTAAATTCACCCCTCACGGAGCCATGGGTGCATGCCTGTTGTTCGGATTGTGCAACGGTTTAAAGGTTTTACTGGGTTCCGGCAATGTAATAAGTCCTAACCTGATTTCTATGATTCCTTACGTCGTAACAATCATTACGCTGGTACTGTTTGTAGGTAAATCCCGCGTACCTGCTGCCAGCGGTAAGCCGTATGTAAAACAAAAGTAAACTGTTTATTTGCTGCTTCGCCCCACCCAAAACCGGCGAAGCAGCATTTCTTAAAAACTTACAGAGAGGAGCGTTTTTATGACACGGTCAGAACTTATCTCTCATGCTTTACAAGCACGTAAAAAGTCTTATTCCCCCTATTCGCATTTTCAGGTAGGGGCAGCACTATTATCGAAAGACGGAAAGTTGTATACCGGCTGTAACATTGAAAATGCCGGCTACACCCCCAGCAACTGTGCTGAACGTACTGCTTTCTTTAAAGCAGTTAGCGAAGGCGTCAAGGAGTTTTCTTGCATCGCAATAGTCGGCGGTCCGGAAGGGGCACAAGCTCTGGATTTGTGTGCTCCCTGCGGAGTGTGCCGTCAGGTCATGATGGAATTTTGCGATCCCAAAACCTTTGAGGTAATACTTGCAAAAGACCCGGAGCATTACGAAGTGTTTACATTGGAGCAAATTCTTCCCATGGGCTTTGGACCAAAAGATTTGGAAATATAAAAAACAAAGGATTTGGAAATATAAAAGTAGAAAAACTATATCCAGGGTAATCAGTATCATGGTATCTTGGATATTTTTTCAGTAGATTAATTGTTTGCGCCGATATATAATATATGGAAGAAAGGAAGGCAATGCTATGAACACACAAAACATATTATCCCATGTAGACCACACATTACTGTTGCAAACTGCTACCTGGCCCGAAATCCAGGCACTTTGCGACAATGCCATCAAGTATCAAACCGCTTCGGTATGCATTCCGCCATGCTATGTGGCCCGCGCAAAAGAATATGTAGGCGGCCGTATGGCCATCTGCACCGTTATCGGATTTCCCAACGGCAATATGACTACCAACGCAAAGGTTTTTGAAACCCAAGACGCCATAGCAAACGGCGCAGATGAAATCGATATGGTTATAAATATAGGCGCCTTGAAAAACAAAGAATATGATTATGTCCTGGAGGAAATTAAAGCTATTAAACAGGCCTGCGGCGAACGCATTCTGAAGGTCATCATTGAAACCTGCCTGCTTACCGAAGACGAAAAGATTGTTATGTGCGATTTGGTGACCAAATCCGGAGCAGACTATATTAAAACCAGCACCGGATTTTCCACTGCAGGAGCTACCTTTGAAGATATTGAGCTGTTTAAAAAACATGTTGGCCCCAATGTTAAAATCAAGGCTGCAGGTGGTATTTCCGATTTTAATGATGCCAAAAAATATATTGAGCTTGGTGCCGACCGCTTAGGTACCAGCCGCCTGGTGAAACTCATGAAATCCCAGCCGGCAGACAGTTCGTATTAAACTGTTTCATAGTTTTACGCTAAATTTTTGTATATTAACCAGCTTTGTTTCTTTGAAAGGAAGGTCTATGATGAAAAAATATAAACGTATTTTTACCATTGTTCTCGATTCCATAGGTATTGGTGCTATGGAGGATTCCCCCGACTATGGAGATATAGGCGTAGACACTCTAGGTCATATTGCCGAAACCGTGGGCGGACTTAATATTCCAAACCTTCAAAAAATAGGTATCGCAAACTTGCGGCCTCTCACCAATGTATCCCCAGTTGAGCGCCCGCTGGGTTATTACTGTGCACTCAAGGAAATAAGCAAGGGCAAGGACACCATGACCGGCCACTGGGAACTGATGGGTCTGAGAGTGGATACACCCTTTAAAACCTTTACCGAAACCGGTTTTCCCCCTGAGCTTATTGCCGAGCTTGAGGCACGCACAGGTCACCGCATCATCGGCAACAAAAGCGCCAGCGGCACCGAAATCATTGACGAGTTGGGTGAAGAGCAAATCGCCACCGGTGCTATGATTGTATATACCTCGGCGGATTCGGTACTGCAAATCTGCGGCCATGAGGAAACCTTTGGCCTTGATGAGCTGTACCGCTGCTGTGAAATTGCCCGGGAACTTACCATGAGGGATGAATGGAAAGTGGGACGTGTTATCGCCCGCCCCTATGTAGGCAAAAAACGAGGCGAATTCCGCCGTACCAGCAACCGCCACGATTATGCACTCAAGCCCTTTGGGCCAACTGCCTTAAATGCCTTGAAAAATAACGGCTTTGACGTAATTTCTGTGGGCAAGATTAAAGATATTTACGACGGTGAGGGTATCACCGTTGCCCACAAATCTCAGTCTTCCGTTCATGGCATGGAACAGACCATAGACATTGCAAAAAGCGATTTTAACGGCTTGTGCTTTGTCAATCTGGTGGACTTTGACGCACTTTGGGGGCACCGCAGGAATCCGAAAGGATACGCAGAAGAGATTGAAAAGTTTGATGTAAAGTTAGGAGAACTTTTGCCTCTGCTAAAAGAAGACGATTTATTAATCCTCACTGCTGACCACGGCAACGATCCAACCTACACAGGCACCGACCATACCCGAGAAAAGGTTCCCTTCATAGCATATTCACCGTCCATGACCGGGTTTGGCCCTCTGCCTGAGCAGGAAACCTTCGCCGTTGTTGGTGCTACCATCGCCGATAACTTCGACGTATCCATGCCCGAAGGCACTATCGGTACATCACTTCTTCCTCTGCTGAAGTAACACGACATTATCAAGGAAAGGGAAGAGATAAGCTACGCTTACTGTGGAAATTAAAGTGCCGGCAAATGCTTTGAAAAAGAGAAAGTATATTATAGCAACGATTAGGAGGCAGCTGATTATTTCAGCTACCTCCTTTTCTTCTGTCTAATCTGTGTTCTCGCTTATGAAACGCGCCGGAGAACAACCTATATATTTTTTAAATACCTTAATAAAATATTTATAATCGGAAAAACCAACCATTTCTGCAATTTCATATACCTTATACTGATTTTCCCTTAACAAGTCTACCGCCTTTTGGATACGGTACCGGTTCAGATAATCGTTAAATGTATATCCCGTCTCATTTTTAAATTTTACATTTAGATAAGTACAAGACATTTGGCACTGCTCACTAATATCGCTAAGAGCCAGCCGTGTATTATAATTGTCATGAATTGCCCGGATCATAAAATCTACATAACGGTTCCCCGTTTTTCTTTCCTCATATTCCAAGATTCCCAACTTTTTCTTTTCAACGTCAATCTGACGAATTGCATTCTTTATATTGGTATCCGCATTTCTCTTAGCCTGAATCTTTCGAATGGCTTCATAGAGCTTAGGATAATCAATAGGCTTTAGCAGGTATTCCGTAACTCCCAAGCTAATGCCTTTTCTTGCATATTCAAATTCTCCATAGCCAGACACAATAACGGCATCATATCCATATTCCCCTATACTTTTTTCCAGCATTTCAAGCCCATCCATGACTGGCATGTTAATGTCTACAATTACAATGTCCGGACGGTATTTTTGAATTTTCTCCAAGCCATCCTGGCCATTTACAGCTTCTCCAACCACAATACAATCCACTTCATGCCATTTGGGCATAAACATTAATCCTTTTCGCATAATGTCTTCATCTTCTACGATTAACACCTTATGCATTATCATTCCCCTTGCTCATTGGAAGAATTATGTCTACCAGCGTGCCTTTCCCATAGGTACTTTCTATTTTTATCCCATACGGCGGTCCGTATAAAAGCCTTACAACTCTATGAGAATTATACATTCCTATGTGCTCTTTAGATACATCTTCCCTTTCCAAATCCTTAATTAATTCATCCAGTATTTCAGGCTCAATTCCCGAACCATTATCCCGAACACTCAGTTTCAAATTTTCGTTTTCAACGGATGCAGTAATCTTTACATTAATAGTCTCAACACCTTTCATTCCATGTTTTAATGCATTCTCTACAATTGGCTGAATTACCAATTTGGGAATTTTACATTCTATAAGTTCTTCCGGTATATCGACACTATAGGTCAAACGACGGTTATAACGCATCTTTTGCAACATTAAATAATCCTTTACATGTTCTATGTCTGTCTTAAGAGGTACAATAGTATCTCCATAGTATATGTTATAGCGCATTATATTTGCAAAAGCCATTATCATCTCTGAAGCTTTAGCCGGATCAATCATAACCTCATAACGTAAAGTTTCCAAAACATTAAATAAAAAATGCGGATTAATCTTTTCTTCCAGCTGTCTTATTTCCATTACTCTTTTTCTTTCCATCAATTCATTGTTTCTTTTTTGAAGCTCTTCACGCTGCAATACCATTTGCCGGAAAGTATCGTTCAATTCCTGAAACTCCATAAAAACATGGGGACGCAATGAATATTCCATATTCCCTTTTCCCATCTCTAATATAGATTTTCTTAGCTCTTCTATGGCATGTAAATTTTTATCCGTGACAATCAAAGTTAGAGGTTTTAGAAGTACTATTATTAATATTCCCACAATTACAAGAAACAAAATCGCATATCGAAAAAGATCCTGCTGGAAACTTATAGATGTCAAAGTATATAGATACAGGCTTCCGCCGTTGAGAACATTCTTTATTATCAGATATTGCTTCCCATTTAACTCAATTATATTAACTTGATTCTTTTTAAACTGGGAACTTTCAACGGGATACTTTCCCATTGAATCCTCGCTTTGTCTTCCAATGGAAAAAATCAAATTGTTAAACTGATCGGTTAAAATCAAATCATCTACATTATATCCTCTTACAGCCTCATATATTTCTTCATCCAGCAATTCAAAGAACAAAAAGCCAATAGCTTCACGTCCGTCCTTCACAGTACATCCTATCAGCAAATCTCCCGTCTGATTATGGGAATAATTCAGACGGCTTGGAGTCAAAAAGATCCTCTCAGGCTCCGATAACATATTGGAAACCAAGCTTTTATAAAGAAAGCTTTGCAAAAATATATTTCGATTGTTTTTATATAGATTTGAACAAATTATATTTCCTTGTAAATCTACAAGGGTAAATACTCCACGAATTTCCCGGGAATTTGAGAAATCGTAAAGCATGCGGTTTACATTTGCAGTCAGTTCATTTGTTTGTTGTTTACACAAGTTTATTATTCGGTAATCGCCGGCAAGAACCTTTAGCCCTTCTTTTGAGCTTACTATTTCCTCTTCCAAGACCTCTGCAATCCTTGCACTATTCCTCTGGCTTTTGCTTCTGGTAAGCCATTTGATATCAATTGTCAGAAATAAAAATACCAATATGCAAAGAAACAGTATTATTGAAAATGTATAACGGTAAAATGTTCTCTGTACATAGCTTCTATATCGATTAGGTGTCATATTGTTCCCTCTCTGCTTCCGTAAATATTGCAAAATAAAAGCCCTAATGCAAATAACAATATATTATAGCAATTAGCTATAATATATTGTTATTTGACAATAGGAGTTTAACTATACACTTATATCTTCGCTTCCCGATACCTTAAAGAATAACAGCAAGGATAAAACACTGGTAATTGTCAATACCGTTGAGTAGGCAGCTGCATTTCCAAAGTTACTGCGAATAACTTCCGTATAAATTGCTACAGTCAAAGTTTGAGTTTTACTTGTATATAAAATAATGGAGGAACTTAGCTCACTAATCAGGGTAATCCAGCTCATAATTGCACCGGATAATACGCCGGCCATCATCATCGGTACTGTTATTTTTATAAAGGACTTAACCTCTGTAGATCCTAAGCTTATTGCAGCTTCTTCAATACTTGGACTTATCTGTCCGATTATAGCCGTACTGGAACGGATGGTATAAGGCATACGCCTGATGCACAATGAAATAATGATTATGATTGCTGTTCCGCTTAAAAGCAACGGCTTTTTGTTAAACGCATACAAGAAGGAAATACCTAATACCGAACCGGGTATAATATATGGGAACATTGTCAAGGTATCTATTATGGATGTTAAGAAGGACTTCTTTCTTACAGTCAAATAAGATATCAAGACTCCGAGAACAACAACTATTAGTATTGCAGCTATGCCAAATAAATAAGTGTTGGTTATTGTACTAATATTTTTCGGCATTATAATATTTTTATAATTTTGCAAAGTAAATTGACCGGTATATGAAGCACCTCTCGTTTCCAAGAAGGATGTGGTAATTACCGTTAACTGCGGTAAAATTGCAACAAATACAACCAAATATACAAAGGCGTGGGCAAGAATATTGCCAATTCCGGTCTTTTTCTCAGGCTCCAACGGTTTTAGCGCCGACATGGAGTAGGTCAGACGATTTCCAATGTACTTCTGCAAGAAGAACATAACCAATGTAATTGCAATTACAATAACACAAAGGGCCGCTGCATAGTGGGCGTCGGTACTTACTTCACCCATAAACTGGCTATACAACAGTACCGGAAATGTCTTATAACCTTCACCGATAAGCATTGGTGTACCGAAGTCTGAGAATACACGCATGAAAACCAGCAGTGAACTGGCCAACAATGTTGGGGTTATCAACGGCACGATAACCTTCCAGACTCTTTGAACTGTTGAACATCCAAGGCTTTCTGCCGCTTCATTCAAGGAATTGTCCAAATTTTTCAATGCACCGGAAACATACATATAAACCAAAGGGAAAGACTGCAATGAGAAAACCAGAACAATACCTGCAAATCCGTAAATACCGCCGAGCTGGGTATTAAAAACAGAATTTAAAACTCTTGTTATAACTCCGTTTCTTCCAAGAAGCTGTACCCATGCATAGGCTCCGATAAACGGAGGTGACAAATAGGATATAACAATAAGAATGTTTAAATACTTGCTGCCTTTAATCTTTATGCTTCTTAGCAAATAAGCCATAATTAGTCCCAAAACAGCCGATACCAAAGTTGAAGCTATCGTAACCTTAAAGCTGTTAATCAGCGTACTCCAATAGAACTTTTTGGAGAAGAACTTTGTAAAGTAAGAAAAGCTTATTGTGCCGTCCTCCATCAAAATACTCTTATACAAAATAAGTCCTAGAGGATACACTACAAAAATTAAAAACAAAGCTAATATTGCCAATGCCAATACCAGCCATATGTTCAATTTCTTTTTTGCGGTATTCATGGGCGGACCTCCCTATCTATAAAGCTCCTGCTGCCGTCTTCACTGAACACATTTATTTTTTGCACCTGTACTTTTAGATGGACTTTCTTTCCGTTTGGAATAATTTCTCCAATATCTGAGCTTTGTATTACTTCTATCTCTTGTCCTTCTTTGGTTTCAACAAAATAATGGGTTGTAACCCCAAGGAAAACACTGCTTTTTACTGTAACCGGAATGCCTTCCTCTGTTTCTTTGTTAATGATAAACTCTTCAGGGCGGACCGATACCTTGACACGGCAATTAGAACCGCAATCTTTTTTGATGTTATTCATTTGGAACTTATAATTGCCAATTCTTATTAAAGCTTTGCCGTTTTCATTGCTTTCCAGAACCCCATCCATTATGTTGGAAAGTCCAATAAAAGTAGAAACAAATGTGTTTGACGGACGCTGGTAAACATTTTTAGGAGTGTCGATCTGCTGAATTACTCCACCGTTCATAACCGCAATTCGGTCAGATACCGCCAATGCTTCTTCCTGGTCATGGGTTACATACACTGTTGTAATTCCCACCTGCTGCTGAATCTGTTTTATTGCATTTCTCATCTCTGTACGCAGCTTTGCATCCAAGTTGGAAAGAGGCTCGTCCATCAAAAGAACCTCCGGATGAATAACAATGGCCCTGGCCAGTGCAATACGCTGTTGTTGTCCTCCTGACATTTTTTGCGGCATTCTGTCTTTTAAATGATCTATCTTAACAATTTTTAAGATTTCATCCACTCTTTTTTCAATTTCATCTTTAGGTACTTTTCTGTTTTTTAAACCAAAGGCTATATTATTTTTAACCGACATATGCGGAAATATCGCATAGTTTTGAAATACCATACCCATATTTCTCTTATTGGTAGGAATATTATTTATTACTTTCCCATCAATTTTAATCTGTCCGCCTTCAATGGAATTAAATCCGATTATCATACGAAGAAGCGTGGTCTTTCCGCAACCGGACGGTCCAAGCAATGTAAAAAATTCTCCGGGTTTTATATCCAGCGATAATCCGTTTATAACTGTCTCTTTTCCAAAACGCTTTACGACATTCTCTATATTGATAGCTACGCTCATTATTTGCCCTCTCCTTTATCAGTATTAAAATATCAAGGGCCACTTTTTGCCTGTCGCGCCATGAGTTTTTCCCGGCGTAACGTTGCTTTAAGCGGCCCTGTTTTAGTAATCCAATGATTTATTTATCGAGTATTAGTCCATAGATGATTCCAGGCGCTCGCTAAACTTATTTGTAATTGCCAATTTGTTTGCAGCAACCCATCCTTCATCATAGTTACTGAATAACTTAATTTCGGACTGAGGGGTCATATAATCTGCCAATGTTGCGCCTTTTCTAAGAGGACGAACTGTTAATTCAGAACCTACTCTGTTCTGAACCTCTTGAGACAACATGAAGTCTACGAATTTCTTTGCATTTTCCGGATGTTTAGCATTCTTTATAATCTGCACAGATTCACCTGGGAAAATGGTTCCTTCTTTAGGGAATACAACCTCAACGTTAGCGCCTTCTTTTACATATTTAGCAGCCGGGTCTTCCCAAGTAAGTCCTACAACATATTCACCTTCTGCTACGCCTTTATATACCTGGCTGGAGCTGTTTGCCATTTTTCCGTCAAGATTCTTTAAGAATTTGTCTACAAACTCCCATGCTTTATCGGACATTGGGTCATTGTTTTCGCCCATAGCATACAGCATTGCAACTAAAGACTGGAATGCCGAACTGGAGTTAACAGGATCTCCAAAAGCAATCTTTCCTTTTAATGCAGGATTCAATAAATCTTCAAATCCTTCTATTTTCATATCACCTTTTAAGTCAGTATTAACAATAAATACTGCTGGGTCTGCAAATGCCGGTGAAAAATGTCCTGTTGTGTTCTGGAATCCATCCATCATATTTCCGTCTTCCTTGGATACATATTCCATAAACAAGTCCTCAGATGCGGAAAGCATTGTACGGTCTGCTGCCCATAAAATATCACCCAATGGGTTGTCTTTTTCTGACTCTACACGCTTAAGTAATTCTCCTGTACCTGCTGTTACCAATTCAACTTTGATTCCGGTTTCTTTTTCAAACTCTGAAATAACTGCTTTGTTTAATTCTTCACTTCTTGCAGTATATACTACCAATACATTCTCTTCTTTATTGCCGGTATCTTCAGTTTTAGCTGCTGTGTTTTGAGGCTTGTTTGTTGTGCCTCCTTTATTCGTTTCTGACTTTGTACCCGAACATGCAGTCATAGAAATTGCCATCACGGCCACCAACATAAGTGCTAACCAACTTCTTTTAATTTTCATGCACTTCGTCCTCCTAAGACTAATTTTTTGTTACGTCATTTCCTTATGTTTTAATATTACTGCTAATAAAGGTATAAATAAATCCTACTATTAAACACAAAGGTGCAAAATAAAAAAGGGAAATATTGGGGACTACTTATCAAAGGGTACATTAACAATTGCTCTGATTAGTCAAAATAGAATAAATTTTCAATCTACCCACATAAATTAACGCTATTGACAGGAGAGGTTTATAGTGATAAACTTAAGAGGTCGATAGTTATAAACCTGAACTAAAGAGAAAGGAGAATGTTATGAAATACTATTTAAACGACAGTGAATATCGGTTTATGTGCATTGTATGGGATGTGGAGCCCATAAATTCAATGGAACTGGTAAAGATATGTTACGAGAAGCTCGGATGGAAAAAATCCACAACGTTTACCGTAATCCGGAACCTGTGCAAAAAAGAGATTCTGTCCAATGAAAATGCAGTAGTTAAGGCACTTGTTTCGCGAGACAGCATTCAAAAGCAGGAGGTCCGTGACTTTCTGGATAAAAAATTTCAAGGAAGCCTGCCTGCATTTATCTCAGCGTTTTTACAGGATAAAAAGCTGACCCGGGAAGAAGCTGAATATCTTCAGAGGCTCATAGACGATACCAGGGAGGGTGAATAAATGACCAAGTTATTTGAACTGATGCTTCAAAACAGTTTTACCGGTATAATTTTTATATTGGTAATATTAATAATACGTAAGCTTACAAAAAACTTTTCAAAAAGATATGTTACAGTTCTTTGGATACTGCTGCTTGCAGAGCTGTTGTTTACTCCGCTGGTCACAGGTCCGTTTAATACAATACGAAACGTAGCAATACTTAATTTTAATGAAGGCGTCTATGAAAGCTCCGACAGCTTGAGGCAAAATCAATCAAATTACAATAGCTCTAATACATATCAACAAAAAGATGAATCCAACCCAATCGGTAACAGTAATTCAACCCCGGCAGATAATGCACAGGGGAGCAGACTCGATAAAGACAATTTGACAGAAAATAATATCACACCTTCAAATAACGCCGGTTCCATTCCCACAGGAAAGCACAGATTAGTCGAATATTTATCCTTTGTATGGCTTTTGGGAATCATAGCATTCACCGTTTATTTCCTTATACAGTACATAAAATTGAGGCACATGGTAAATGTGGCTATTAAAGTAGATAATAACATATGGGAAACTTCAGCCTGTGACATTCCGTTTGTTATGCCCGGTATTCCTTCTAAAATCTACATTCCGGCCGGACTTGAAGGACATCAGCGCGAGGATATTCTTACCCATGAAATGGAGCATATCAAGCATTTTGATCCGTGGATAAAGTGTATGGCAACCGTTGCTTTGACTGTACACTGGTTCAATCCTTTTGTCTGGATTGCATTCTCCCTGATGGGAAAAGATATGGAAATGTATTGCGATGAACGTGTATTAAGAGGAAAAGGACTAAACGAGAAAAGGCAATATTCACAAACCATATTGGATTTTTCAAAGAAAGCCAGTGGATTTCCATTGACAATAGGTTTTGCGAAAAATAATGTTGAAAACAGAATTAAGCATATACTCTGCTCCAAAAAGCCGCACCGTATCATGAGTATTGCATTGGCTGCCGTAATACTGGCCTGCGGAGTATTATTCCTTACGGCAGGAAAAAAGCATGCTGAAGATACATACAACCAAAACAAACTGAATGGGACTCAAAGAGATATCGGTGAAGATGCTGCGGAAAAAACCCCGGCATCAGAAAAAGAAGAAGTATCCGACAATAACACAGCTGATGATGCTTGGGCTGAAAATGGCGAGAAAACCGAAAATCAGAATAGCTATACGGAAGATAAGGAGTTCTGGGGTGAAAAATTAATCGTCGGAACTACTTTTGAACCGGATTCCGATTTAAAAAAGCTCATACTGGACGCACCGGATTACGCCAATGATTTTAGCAGTTTTCATCCTGTTTTTGAGGGCGATATGGCAAAAAACATTAATTTAATCGGCAAAACTAAGCACTTTTTGCTGTACGGGACCTCAGATACGGAAAGTATTCTTGTAAAAACTGTAGACAATAAATATATCCTGGCAGAGGTACCTTATACCTCCAACTACATGGTCCAACCCCTTTTAAATGAAAAAGATTTTGATGGGGACGGCGAAAACGAACTTGCAATTATCATATATGTTAAACATGGCACAGGCTGTTCGATAAAGACATTATTCATGGTGGATAAAGCAAACGGCGGAAAATGGTATATGTATCAATTGGTTGAGGATGAATATCTGCCTCAGCTGGAAGCAAAATTTGATACTGTATATACAAAAGACAGCATTAAACTGTTATTTGACAGTAAATATGTAGGTCTCACACTGCCTATGGATAATGAATTCAGAAACAGCAGCGTTAACTATAAATTCCACGCCGGTATGCAGATTCAAATTCATTTCGTTGAAGACCGGATTGAACTAAATGCAGACCTTGCCGGATATTCTGATGTCTTTTTCTCCGGAGAATATACAGGCCACAGAATAAATGCGGATATTGGCTATCTTGGTGAAGGAAAATGGGAGCTTAAAAATTTCCGATACAGTGATGCCAATATAGACTCAGTGATTAGGGATGCACTGACCCTATACTTTACCGGTCAAACCGAGGAATTGAACCAATATTGCATGGCAGATGGGCATAATATGAAAGGAATCACGAAAAAGAGTAATAGCGTATCTGTACTTGATATATCATATCCGGTTGACAACATGGACATCGGCAAAGTCGATGCTCATGCAACAGTTCGCTTAGACGGCAGCAGCTCATTAATCAATGCAGCAGTTTCTATGAAGCTGACAGATTCCTTAACGGATACATGGAAGGTTACCGGAATTGATGTTTCAGGGCTGTAGTACTAGATACTAGGTAATCCCACCAACACAAATTAAACCTTGAAAGGCATTTAGCCAATCAAGGTTTAATTATTCCCCTTTTACCTTTGCATTGCTTTAAATGTCATGTTTAATTAGAATTTGGTTCTGTTTTCAATACACAAAGGATATTCCCACCTTCTCCTTGTGTAAGACAAGTTAATTGCAAATAATCAGTATTATCATATATAAAAGACACTATATAATCATAGAAATTTTGATTAGAATCTTTCCTTTGATGATTCCATCATATGTCTATTTGCAATTTGTTGATTATTTCTCTATAAAATCTCACTGCACCATAAATTTCATCTTCAGTAGGATTCTCCTTGTTGATTCCTCCAATAAGCTTAAGCGGACCATATGTGTCATAGCCCTTGCAGCAATAAGTGCCAAGAACATTACATTTTTTCAAAGAAAGAGTGTTCTTTATGTTCTTCTCAAAATCCTGTCCCGGTTTTCCGCAGGTATACATAAGAAACACATTTTTACCTTCCGGCAATTTCTCTTTGGTTACTTGTTCGATTTCTTTATAAAATTTGCTATAAGCAATACCGGATGCAATTCCAATAAGATCATATCCTTCCAGTCTAATATCATCTTCCTTTACATTAAGTAGTATGACATCATATTCTTTCTTAATTGCATCACAAAGTTTTTTTGTATTTCCATGGTGCCATGATTCATATAATATTGCTGTTTTCATTTTTATTCTCCTTCGTCTTCATATTCTTTATCAAGCTCTATCTCGAAAGAATGCAGAAATTCTATCATTTCATTTATGGCGCTTTCGCTCATATTATCAAGCAACCTTCTCCAGACCTTTCCTACCCGCTTATGATATTCCAAGTGCCCTTTAAAAGCAGTCTCTCCTTTTTCAGTTAGATATAAGGAAATCTCGGCGCCGGACGATAGTGATTCCTTGCGTTGGATATATCCTTTTTCAACCAACTTACTGACCATTTGCGATGCAGCACCTTTAGTAACACCCTGCATTTCAGCGAGAGACTTAAGGTTAATTCCCGGATTTTCTCCTATATACTCAATCGTATGAATTTCTTTTCGTGTCAGGAGAGACTCTGTACCATAACTTCTTTTAATATCTTCATTTCTGATATATTTATGGATAATACGCTCCATAATCTGCGCAATTTCAATGTATTTACTCATTGTCCATCCCTATAATATAATAGTTTAGTTACTAAACAGTTTAGTAACTAAACTATATCAACCTTTTTTATCAATGTCAATGAAAAATTATTCCTGAAAATAAATAAGATAAGCACATAACCAATGTATATGATAATACTGATGTAATTTTAAATTCTGCTTGCTACTCCCATTTAAAATATTTTATAGAAATTCCTGTGCATAGGATGGTTACTGCCACCATAGCAATAACAGGTAGTTTTATATTATCTACTGAAAGCCCTAAAAAAGTTGCTTTCATCAACTGAATACCTTGTGTCATAGGAAATACACTTACTATTTTTTGAATAGCCTCAGGCATGACTTCAAAAGGAAGTGTTGTTCCGGAGAAAATCAGCATCGGAAAATACAATAAACAAGCAATCACGCTTGCACTCTTCGAATTTTTTGCAACACCGCCTACCATCATTCCAATACTTAAAGTAGATATCATAGTAAGCAGCCAGCTGCCTAAAAATGCCAGCCACGAGCCATGTATTTTTACTTTCCAAAATATCATTGCTGCAGGAATCAAGGTGATCATAGATACTAAACAATAAATCATATAAATACAAAGTTCAACAACCAGAAGCTTTATAGGACTAACAGGTGTAACCTGAAAGCGTTTTAAAATTTTACGCTCCCGATATTCGGATACAACAAGGGGTAACCCCATCAGACCTCCTGCACAGATTGAAATCGTACAAAGAGCTCCTAAAGATTGCTCCATAAATGTATATTCCACTCCATCGACTGCAGGCCTTGTACCATTCAAAAGCCCAAGAATCAGCAGAACAACCAGCGGCATTATGACAGCAAAAATAACCATATTCATATTTCTGATGTTAAGCTTCAATTCATTTTTCAATAGTGTTAAAAAAGATTTCATTTTTCATCAACCTCCTCACCGGATAATATCAGATAAGCATCCTCGAACTTTTCACTGCCACTTACTACCTTTGATTCTTCTACTGTTCCATAGAACACAACTTTACCTTTTTTCAAAATACATATCTCGTCACAGAGCACTTCCACTTCGTCCATGAAATGAGAAGTTAAGAAAATAGTTAAGCCTTTCTCTTTCAATGCCAATAAAATCTTCCAAACATCTCGACGAGCTTTTGCATCAAGGCCTGTTGTCAATTCATCAAGAAATACAATCTCCGGATTTGGAATTAAGGCAAGAACAATGAACAATTTTTGCCGTTCACCACCTGAGAGACTTTTTACAGCATTTTTTATTTTGCTTCCGATGCCGAATTGACTGCACAGTTCCCTCCAATCCGCAGGAGTTTTGTATAGGCACGCGGTTTCTTCACATAGCTCTGAAACTTTAATTTCCGGCTGATAATCACACTCTTGAAACTGAACACCTACTTTTTGAAAAAGCTTGCGCCTATCTTTTTGCGGGTTGTAGCCCAAAATGGAAACCCGACCTTTATCAGCTTGCTTTGTTCCCAAAATACATTCCATTGTCGTACTCTTACCTGCACCATTTGCTCCCAGCAAGCCAAAAGCCATACCACATTTTACGGATAAACTGATATTATCCACTGCAAGCAGATTGCCATATGTTTTTGACAACTGATCAACTTTGATTACTTCCTCCATTTCATCGCCTCCTTGTTTTTGTCAAATAAAAGAATACCACCGTTTAAAACATTGGTGGTAAAATGGAGGTTTAAATTAAAATAAATTTTTCATTTCATATAGCATTTCAATTATTTTCCTTGCATTATCTTCAGCATAAGTTAACGATAGTATTAACCTGTCGCAAGCAGAAATAATATCATCATTTGAATTTGGGGTATTTAAAGCTGATCGTATATCGGTATTGGAATTTTGGGATAACTGCTTAAGCATACGCAAAATTGATTCCAGGGAATAGTTTGCACATCTTAATGTGCGGATAATTTTTAATCTTTTTATATCATCATTTGTATAAACACGATAGCCATTTTGCTTCCTTTTGACTTGTATTAACCCATTCATTTCCCAATTTCGTAATGTATCCATTGAAATATTTAGATATTCTGATACCTCTTTTCGCTTCATGCAAAGTATATTCGTATCTTCACTGCCGGATAAAATATCATGAACAACTTGAATGGCTTCTTCTGCATTATCACGCTCATGTTGTAATTGCTTCAAATAGTCCTCTGTAAGTAAAATAGCTCTATCATAATCTCCTGTTGCAGTAGTCTTTACCACTTCAATAATTTTCTTTCTCAAGCCATTTTGCATTATTTCAATTTGAAATGCGGTACGAGCTAGTTTGATTTGCATTATGTGCAAATCAGTAAATATCCGATATCCATTTTCTTGTCTTTCCGGCTTGGTAATCATTCCCCATTCTTCATATAAGCGCACTGTATTGGGATGTATGCCAACAATCGTCGCAACTTCAGAAGTTTTATATTTTTTCAAATTATTCACCTCCCTAATATTTGCACTATGAAGAATAACACTGATTATAAGTATGGTGTTATAGTGGAGGGTATATTTTATAAATACAAAAAATCACAGTATCCTCTGTACACCCCTAAATAAAGAAATGATAATATTTTAGTTATCAGATTGCTCAATTATTGCATAAATCTCCTTATCAAGATTAGCATAGAATCTGGAAAGATGTAAACCGTCAACCAGCGCATGATGGCAAAGAACTGTAACCGGCATCATGAGTCTTCCGGCATGATCTTTCTGATATTTTCCCCATGTGATTCTGGGATTGGAATCTTTCCTGCCGGCTGTAGGCTGAATTACCGCACTGTAGTGAAGCCATGGAAGTGATGAAACAAAATAGAGGCCCTCCGCGTCATCGTCCTCTTCGATGCTGTTTCTCTCACGGCACGCCTTCCTTTGCGCTTCGGCATACTGGATATACTCTCTGAAGGACATATGATGATAAAGCGTACAGTAGCAGTAGGTTCCGTCACCGACACTTTCCGTATGGGATGTTCCGCATTCATCATATTCGACTATCCCGTTACCGCTTATTCTCTGTCTGAATTCCGGAATACGGTTTGCTGCAAGCGCTGCTGCATGCATGAAGGTAAGATAGAAGGAATATCCGCCTTCTTTGCAGAATGTCACAAGCTCCGTAACATCCACATCTGCTGTTACCCCTACATGCGGGTTTTCTAAAGATAGGAAATAGTCAAAGTGAGCCTTCCGTGCGTACTTGTTCATATCAATAAGTTTTCGTTCCATGGTGCCAGCCTCCTACTATTTAAAACTGTGCATTTAATCCCCCACAGGAAATCGTTTTCGCTGTAAATAAATATTATTGCATACTTATTGTGTCCACAATGGACATTTCTTTGAGCTTCTTAATTGGTTTTTGCACTGCCAAAACAACAGATAGAACCACAACCAGAAGAATAACCCCCAGTTCCAGCCATGGGATTGTCCAAGGCGCTCCCCAGTTAGAACTTACTATCATACTAAATAAAGTCTTGTTGCAGAACAGGCCCAATACATTCCCCACAAAACTGCCAATGATAGTATATGTGCAGGCCTCGGAAATAACCATTTTCTTAAGTTGGCGCATGCTAAGACCAATAGCTCGAAAAACACCATACTGATTGGTTCTTGCAGATACACTCATAGAAATGCTGTTTATCACATTGAACACCGTAATCAATGCTATCATCACCAAAAAGCCATAAATAAACAGCCAGAAACAATAATAAGTTGCCATTACACTGTTTTTGCTCATCCGTTCATCGGAAAAAGTATAGGAACTGCCCGCCAGTTGCTTGATGGCATTGACATCTTCATCGGTCGCTTTTTTCTTCAGTTTTATATCAAGTATAGTGTATTTGGATTCTCCCGTAATTTGACGGAAAGTATCCTCCGAGCAGATCATAATTCCAGCATCATTATTATTTTTAAAGGAAGATGTTGAAAGTATACCCACTATCTGAATTTCCTGAAGCCTGTTATTTATCGTCATCGTCACAGTATCCCCAACCTGCAGCGTATTTTCCGGCTCAAAGACAATCAGAGCAGTATTCGGCTTCTCTATAGCATCGTCAATGGAACCTTCTAACAGATAATCTTTCGCCCAGTCAAACTGACGTTGCTCGTAGGAAATTAGGTCCACCTTTTCTTGTGAACCGTTCACTGCAATCGGCACATCATAGGCAAACATCCGTCCATAAACTAATTTAACTGCGGGGTTTTCCTTAAGTTTTCCCAAGAGTTCACTATCTATGGAGCAGGAATAGTCCGGGCTGATAATAGACAGATCTGCCGTCCAGGGACGCAGGGGAGTTAAAGCATGATTCATAAATTCCACGGTCACAGAAAAAGAAAGAAACAAGATAATACTTAAGGCAAAAGAACCAACCATCAAAATCAGGTTTTTCTTGCTGGCTTTTGCATGATGGATTCCCATGGCTGTTTCAACTTTAAACAGCTTTGTATTTGCCGCTTTTTTTACCTGCTGATAGCCGCTGGCGTTACCGGAAACCGCCTCCAGTGGGGAAACTTTCGCCGCTTTTTTTGCCGGGGAACGGGCTGCAAGCAAAACTGTTAGCAGTCCCACAATAATCCCGGCGAGAATACTGGGAATGCTTAAACCAAAGATAGCCATTTCACCGAAATACTCGGGGCTGGCAGTTCTTAAAACCGCAAACAAAATCCAGATTACGACAACACCAATCGCAATTCCGGCAGGAATAGCAAACCGGCACCAGCGGAGTGCCTCCTTGCGAACTATACGCATTACCTGCTTAGGTGTCGCGCCAAGACAGCGCATCATGCCGAAAAACCTGGTACGCCAAGCTACATTGCTGTTTAGGCTGCTGGCAATCATCATAATGCCTGCAACCATAACCAGCACAAACAGAAAGCCGGCAGCAGCATATATTTGCAGCATAAAGGATCTGCCGCTTTGACCTAAAAGCCCAAGCAGCTTGGCGTTTTCTATAATTTGCTCATCGGAAAATCCGTAATCCGTTTTCAAATCGTCAATCTTCTGTCTGACATTCCATGCATTTTCAAACCGGACAAAGAGCAAGCTGTTGTAATCTGTCAAACTGTTGCTGTTTTTATTGGGTTATACTATATTTTTAAGTTTTTCAAAGGGCTGTTTTTAGAATATACATTTCTAACGATAATCAACAATAACTGTTTTCCCGGATCTCTTAAAAACTAGCTACTCCGCCTCGCGCAGCCGCTCCACGATACTTTGCCTGTCGGTCATGATATACGACAGCAAAGGAATAATTGCTCCAATCACAAACAAGAATGGCAGTACGGCTAAAAGCGGCCACAGGATAAACCGGTAACGCAAAAACCAAAGCAGATTTTCCAAGGGCTTAACAACCAAAAGTGAAAATATCGTACCGAAAGCAAGCGAAATCACACAGGTTCCCAGCGAGTAATATAACCCTTCAAACATCAGCATACCGCATAATTGCTTCCGTGTCATGCCAATACTCTGCAGCATTGCAAATTCCTTTTGGCGGGCAAGGATGCCTGTAAGGATGGTGTTGGTGAAATTGAGTATCCCGATAAGTCCAATCACAAAACTAAGTGCCCCGCCAATCATAACAACGGTTTTGCGCATGTCGGAAAACTCTTTGAGTGAGGTAAACTTTGAGCTGTAATTCATTGCAGGCTCCACAGAATCGGTGTAGCTTTGCAAGAATTGCTCCATCTCGGCTTCCATGTCGTCGGAAACATTAAAGACATAGCTCATAACTGCAGGATTTGCCACCAGGGTTTTGTACACATCCGCCGGAAGGTAGAAGGTATAGTCCCATCTTATCCGGTCCGAATTGTAAAAGGTTTTAACGGCAACATGGCCAAGCACTGTAAACTCCTGGGTAGTGTACTCACTGTACCCGAGTTTCTCCGTCATCCCCTTGTAGCTATGCAGCGTAATCGTTTCCCCCACTTTAAAATGAGTGGCTTCCATTTGCGGTATATTATTGTCGTCCAGATAAACACCCTCCAGAATGTATTTTCCGGAAGACAGCTTTCTAAAACCCAATTCGCCGTCAATAAGTTCCAGTCTCTTTAGCGGCAGCTCCTCTAAGCCATAAACCGCAGCTATGAAATCGCCGTTGGCATCAATATTATATTTCTGTTCTGTGTTTCTTTCATCCTCCACAGTAAACATTTCCGTTCTGCCGCCATACAGCCGCCCGCCTTCTTCAAATCCCGGCCAGGCTTTTACCGCCTGAATCAAGCTTTCACTGGTCTGGTTTTCAGGACCGCGGAAGCTATTAAGGAAGTAATCTGCATGGGCAATTAGAAAATCGGTATCCACAAATTTGGCAAGAAATTTGTTCAGGTCAATGCTTTGTGACAGGGTAAATACCGTGTTCAGCAGAACAAGACTTAAAGACAGGCTGATAAACACCAGAGCCGTACGTTTTTTGTTGCGTCCCAAATTGGCCAAAGCCATGTAATGTATTTTCCCGCCACTGACAGATTTTTTCTGCTTTTTCATCTGTTTGATGTTCCCATCCGTATACCTCACTGCATCCAGCGGCGATACAGCAGCGGCTATTCTGCCCGGCTTAAAGGTGCTGATGAATACTGTGATTACGGAAAACAGCGCTGCGCCTATGAAAATCACCGGGCTTGGAGATACGGATACCGCACTTCCGGCGTACGTGGAGTTGCTCAGAATAAGCGGAACAAAAACTTTACCGCTGAAATATCCTGCAATAAGTCCGGCAGGGACGCCCATCGCCGAAAGAATCAAAGCCTGCCTTCGGATAATATGGCGTATCTGTTTTCCTGTTGTTCCGATAGTTTTCAGTAAACCATAAAACCGGATATCCCGGATGACCGAAATCTGAAAAATGTTGTAGATAATAAGGTATCCTGTGAAAATGATGAGCATAAGTCCGGACACCAGAACAATCATCGTATTTGTATCCATACCAAAATTGGTAGAAAGGTATGCCCAGTTCACATTATGCTCCAGATAACCTGGCGAATTGGGATCCATCGAATAACCGCTGTCGGTAATAACTTTTTCCAGCTTTCCTTCCAAATCAAAGCTGTTTTTAAACATGATACAGGCATTTATTGTACCTGTCATCGAATAATCCTCACTAAAAGTGTTTTTAAGCTCATCAAGATGGGCATTCACATAGGCCCGAGAGGCAATTATCCTCCCCACGTTGAAGACGGGGTCGCTTTCCCACCATCCTGCGAGGACAAAATCCCTCTCTACTTTCTCGCCCCTGATATTGAGTACCAGCGTAAGCGGCGCACCGACTTCAAGGGGGACACCCAGAAGCTGCAAGGTTTTTGTGTCTGCAATGACTTCGTTTTCAACTACAGGCTTATGTCCGTTTGTGGGTTCGGAAAATTCAAGCTTCATCCCGATATCGTCAAAGTACCAAAACTCCGTACGGCGCTTCAAAAACACTTCGTTTTCCACTCCGTCGCTTAATGCCCGGTTATAGGAAATTTCTTTTATCAACGGATGGTCTTTGACATTGTTGAATTCCTCGTCGGTAATATATTTGAGTACTGCATGCCCGTCACCGCCGGACTGCCGCATGGCGGCCTTCTGCAGGCTTTCCACCGTGCCCATGCCCATCGTAAAAAGGGTGGTAAACAGCACCGATGTTAAAGCAATCGCAATGATCGCAATCAGATTGCGGGTTCTGTTGGCACGAAAACTTTTGTCCGCCAAATTCCGGATGGCTTTTTTGTTTTTTACCGTAATCATCGGCTATCACCACCTACAATTTTGCCGTCCTCAATGCGGATGATACGGTCTGCCATCTGTGCTATTTCCTCATTGTGCGTAATCATAACAATGGTTTGCCTAAACTTTTGGCTTGTCACCTTAAGAAGTCCCATTACATCGAGACTGGTCTTGCTGTCCAGATTTCCCGTAGGCTCGTCGGCCAGAATAATAGCAGGCTTTGACGCCAAAGCTCTGGCAATTGCCACACGCTGCTGCTGACCGCCGGAAAGATTGTTGGGCAGATTATATAGCTTACTTTCAAGACCCAGTGTTCTGATAATCTTGTCTATGTATGGCTTGTCCGGTTCGTTCCCGTCCAGCTGGACAGGCAGAGCGATGTTTTCGTATACATTCAGGACAGGAACAAGATTATAGTTTTGAAAAACAAAACCGATTTTTCGTCTGCGGAATATGGTCAGTTCTTCATCCTTAAGCGAGAATATATCCTTTCCGTCCACGATAACCTTGCCGCTTGTCGGACGGTCAAGCCCTCCCATCATATGCAGCAGGGTTGATTTGCCGCTTCCTGATGTGCCTACGATTGCGACAAACTCCCCGTTTTCTACGGTAAGGTCGATGCCGTCAACGGCGTGAACGACGTTTTCTTCCCTTCCGTAATATTTTTTCAGCTCCCTTGTTTCAAGTATTGCCATTTCAATCTCTCCCATAAAACAAACAGTCTGTATTAAAGTTTCTACAATACAGACTATATCACATCAATCTTTCGCCGTTCTTTCCGAAATCTAACGGTTTTGTAAGATTTACTTTCCCATTGGAAGAAAAACCGAGAAAGTTGATCCGCTGCCCAAAGAAGACAACACCTTTATATATCCGCCCTCAGCCGCAACAATCTCCCTTGACAGAAACAGTCCGATACCCACACCTTCCTGATTGCTTACCGCGGGTGAGCGATAAAAACGGGTAAATATTTTGCTCTGTTCATGTTCCGCAATTCCAATCCCGTCATCGGTTATATCAATACGGCAAAACATCTCATAGGGTATTACTTTTATTCTGACGCTGCCACCGCTTCGGGCATATTTCACGGCGTTGTCAACAATATTATATACCGCCTCCGTCGTCCATTTCAGGTCAAAATACGCACTTGCATCCGTATCCTCGATAATAACGGAAACACCTTTTGCGTCTGCTTTCGGCATAATTTGCTCCCGTACCTCATCGAGCAGTTTTTTAACCGGCTCTTTTTGAGGTGAAACAGTAATAATGCCTGTTTCAAGCCGAGATAATTTAACCAAAGCACTAATAAGAAAGTTCAGCTTTTCAGCTTGGGAGGACAAAGCCTGAACAAGTTCTGTGCAGTCCTCCGAAAGTTCCCGCTCGCCGAGAAGCTGTGAATAGAGAAGGATA
>Ga0209720_1000784_pt1 | contig 30868 bp, 27 predicted proteins | sample AD_JPNMR3_MetaG_FD_184426 | JGI IMG/M metagenome (GOLD analysis project Ga0209720, IMG submission 184426) | Active sludge microbial communities of municipal wastewater-treating anaerobic digesters from Japan - AD_JPNMR3_MetaG (SPAdes) (version 2) | ecosystem: Engineered > Bioreactor > Anaerobic... | reverse complement strand
CTTCATCTCGCACCTTGTAGTGAATTGCATCCATAAAAACAAACGTGTATATAGGTTCCAGCGGTCTTTGTTGCCATTCCTTGATTTCCGGAGCTATTCTGTCTGTAATCTTACTAACCATTTCGGGCGACAAACTAAAGCCGTAAAGTTCTTCAATTTGTTCACTAATATCCCGGGTGGACATTCCTCTGGCATACAGAGCAATAACTTTTTCTTCAATTCCGGAAACATTCCTCTGATACTTAGGTATAATTTGGGGTTTAAACTCTCCTTTGCGATCCCTTGGTACTTGGATTTCAACTTCTCCAAATTCACTTTTTATGGTCTTTGGTGAATATCCGTTTCGGCTATTATCTGTATTTTTGCTTTCTACATCATCTTTTCCATACCCCAATTTAGCTTCAAGTTCTGCTTCAAGAAGTTCTTGAATAATGTCCTTAAAGATATCTCTTAGGTATGCACTTACATCGGCAACACTTTGGAAATTATTGCCCTTAATTATTTCTTTCACTTGCTCTTTTGATAATGTTGACATAAAAAATCTCCTCCTTGGATATTATTTTGTAATTCTTGCCAAGAAGGAGTCTTTTCATTCTCTTATACACAAAATTTTCAACATTCTCATTTCCTCCCGTAGGTTATACCCTGCGTATGAATACTCATTACCTTCCACGAGCAAACTTTGTCATTCTTCACTGCTCACGAGCAAACTCGCTTGTCATTTTCTCATTTTTTATATCTTTTTTTATATTTTTTAAGGTAATAAAACCCGCGAGCAAACTTTGTCACTACAAGGGAAGAAACAGCGAGAAGCCTTGCAACAACTACATTTCAACACGAGCAAACTTTGTCACTCCGTGAGCAAACTTATTTGTAACTACACAGTTTACGAAATGCAAAATCCCGCAAACAGGTATGTTTGGGGGATTTTTTTATATCTATGGTTACATAAAACAGCAAACATACCTTAATTGCTTTTGTAAAACAAAGAAGTAATGCAAGAGGTAAATCTATTATGTTAATTAGGTTTTCTTGGGCTGTCAGTTGATTACAACAACGATATTGGGAGGTATACTATGAATTTAAAAGCTTTTATCAGTTTGTTGGTGTCGGTTTCATTAATTGCAGCAAGCTTCATTATGCCGGTTGGAGTGCTTGCCCAAACTCAAGGAAAAACAGTTGTACTTCAGGTGAACAATACTGTTGCAACAGTTAATAACGAAAGTGTAACTTTGGACGTTGCTCCGTATATCGACAAAACTAGCAACAGGACATTGGTTCCTCTCAGATTTATTTCGGAATCTCTGGGATATACCGTTACGTGGGATGGCGAAGAAAAAACGGTCAGGATTTTAAACAAGGTTAAAATGAATACAATAGACGAATCTTTTGTTGATGATTCTACAGGCAAGACAGTAGAATACTTCAGGTCATGGAATACATACAAGTACATAAAACTTAAAATAGGCAGTGATGTTGCCGAAATATGTGATGATTATATAATTGGTGAGTATGTTGAAATGACCGAAGTGCCTTTAGAACAAGCTCCGGTCATTAAAGACGGAAGAACAATGCTTCCTATAAGATTTGTCGCGGAGCAAATGAATTTAAAGGTGGACTGGGATGCCAAAACTCAAAAGATAACAATTTCATCAAAAGGAGAAGAATATGTTCCCGGTGCTGCTGAAACTTTACTTAAGAAAATTGCAGTATCTAATGGCAGCTCGGGTGCGGCAGCAGAAGATGACTCTGCGTATATAAAATCCAAGCAGCCTCAGAGCTTTCTGGTGAAAATCACATCTTTGGGCATGGAGTATTCTGTAGATTTGGCAATTCAATCACCGGAAGGCAGCCAAGCTGTTTTAAGCGGATCAGTAATCGGATTGAAAGAGGATAAGGCATGCTTTAGTTATACCTTGAACTCTCAACGGGAATATAAGTATGACGGAACTATACAGGTTACCGATGACGGTTTTATTGTAAACTATACCGATGAAAAGGGAGAAAAGTGTTCTGTTACTTTTCCTGCCAACTAATTTATTATAAATAAGGATTTTTAGGAATTTATTCATGTTTTGCAATTTAAAAAGCCTAAGTAAAAAATTTTTCTGACAGCCCCCAAGAAACCTTATATTATAAGAGAAAATACCTATCAAAAGTGCCCGTCTTGGGTCACATCTTACACTATTGTAATTACGGCAACAATATAATAAAATAAGATATACTGAAGAAATCAACTCTAAGCAACGCAAGATACAGCATTATATAAAATAGACTTTTGGAGGTCAATATGCTCTTAATTAAAAACAGTAAAATTCTAACCATGGCCGGTATAAATTATGAAAACGGATATATTTTGATTGATGCGGGGAAAATAGTTGAAGTGGGAGAATACCCTGACAAATTAAATCGGGAAGTTTTAAATTCCGGTGATTTGAAGATAATTGACGCAAAGAACAAATACATACTTCCGGGGCTTATTGATGCCCACTGCCATGTGGGAATGTGGGAGGATTCGGTTGGCTTTGAAGGGGATGACGGCAATGAAATGACGGACCCCGTTACACCTCACCTAAGAGCCATAGATGCGGTGTATTATCTGGACCGCGCATTTTCGGAGGCCCGTGAAAACGGAGTTACTACTGTGGTTACGGGACCCGGGAGCGCCAATGTTATAGGCGGACAGTTTGTTGCCTTGAAAACCTACGGAAGACGAATAGAGGAAATGGTGGTAAAAGAGCCTGTCGCCATGAAAGCAGCCTTTGGAGAAAATCCAAAGACAGTATATAATGAAAGAAAAATGGCGCCTACAACCCGTATGGCTACAGCGGCAATTCTCAGGGAAAGCCTGATGAAAGCGAAAGAATACAAGGAATTGATGGATAAATACAACACAAATCCCGACGAAAACGACAAGCCGGAATATGACATGAAAATGGAAGCGCTGCTAAAGGTTTTAAACAATGAAATTCCGTTAAAAGCGCATGCCCACAGGGCGGATGACATTCTTACCGCCATAAGGATAGCGAAGGAATTTGGAATTAGACTTACAATAGAGCATTGCACGGAAGGACATCTTATAAAGGATATTTTGGCAGAGGAAGGAGTTTCGGCAATTGTAGGGCCATCCCTTACCGACAGGTCAAAGGTGGAGCTCCGAAACTTGAGCTTGAAGACACCGGGAATTCTGGCAAAGGCGGGAGTAAAGGTGGCAATAATGACGGACCACCCCTGCACCCCAATCCAGTACTTGATTTGGTGTGCGGCTATGGCAGTGAGAGAAGGTATGGATGAAATGGAGGCTCTTAAGGCAATAACCATAAATGCGGCACAGCTTACAGGAATAGACGACAGGGTGGGAAGCATCGAAGCGGGAAAAGATGCGGATATTGCCATTTATGACGGCCATCCTTTTGATATAAAAACCAGAGTTTGTACGACCATTATTAACGGAAAGGTTGTTTACGAAAGGAATAAAGATGAAAGAGATTAGAACCTGTTCGCAACAAGATACAATTGAATTTGGAAAGAGGCTTGGAAAGCTGCTTAAAAAAGGCGATGTCGTTTGCATAGCCGGAGATTTGGGAACGGGGAAGACGGTGCTGACAAACGGTATTGCATGGGCTTTGGGCATTAATGAATATATAACAAGTCCGACCTTTACCATAGTTAACGAATACCACAGGGAAGATGCATCCCTTTACCACTTTGATGTTTACAGGATTTCTGACCCGGAGGAAATGTTTGAAATCGGATTTGAAGAATATCTCTACAATGGCGGAGTTGTGGTGATTGAATGGGCGGACCTTATAAAAAGCATACTGCCTGAAGAGAATATATGGATTACCATAGAGAAGGACTTGGAAAGCGGAGTTGAAGTAAGGAAAATCCGCGTGGAATTCAACGGTGAAAGATACCGGGAATATGAAGAAAAGCTTGGGTCAGGAGATGAGGAGTGAAAATGAAAATATTGGCTTTGGATACATCCGCGCTGGTTGCTGCTGTTGCGGTGATGGAGGATGACAGGCTTTTGGCAGAGTATATGCTAAATCACAGGAAGACCCATTCCCAGCAGCTTGTTGCAATGATTAGGGAGGTTCTTGGTTCTTTGGAGCTGGAGCCTAAAGACATAGATGTTTTTGCAGCTTCCACGGGTCCGGGTTCCTTTACGGGCTTAAGAATCGGAGTTACCACCGTAAAGGCCATGGCCTATGCAACGGGAAAGCCTGTTGTAAGTGTGCCAACATTGGATGCTATTGCATATAATATTCCAATAAGTAGCTTTACAATATGTCCTGTTATGGATGCCAGAAACAACCAGGTGTATACTGCGTTGTACGATTGGGATGAGACGGGACAAAAGAGGATTACGGATTATATGGGAATACCGGTGCCCGAATTGGTGCAGCTCATAAAAGACATGGGCAAAAAAGTTATTTTTGCCGGAGATGCTGCAAAAATGCATGAGGAGTATTTTAAGAAAGAGCTTGGAGACGGATGCAAAATTGCTCCGGGAAACCTTCTTTTACAAAGGGCCTCATCGGTTGCCCATATTGCATATTTGAAAGCGATGAACAATGATTTGGAAAGCTGCTTTGACATGGTGCCTTTCTATCTTAGGAAGTCCCAGGCGGAAAGAGAATATGAAAAAAAGTTTTGTAAAGGCTGTTAAGGTGGGAAACAATGGGTTTGTATGATGTTGAAATATCATATATGACACTTGAAGATATTGATGACGTGATGGTTGTAGAAAAGCTGAGTTTTACAATCCCATGGTCTAAAAATGCACTTATTGAGGAAGTGCTAAATAATAGAATGGCCATATATATAACGGCAAAGATAAACGGAAAAGTTATCGGTTATGCCGGCATGTGGAAAATTTTCGATGAAGGCCATATTACCAATATAGCTGTTCATCCGGAGTTTAGGCAAAATGGAATAGGAAGTATGCTTGTGGAGAAACTGGTGGGTATAGCTAAAGAACGGGGCATTGAAAGAATGACTTTGGAGGTTAGAAAAAGCAATACAGCGGCTCAAGCATTGTATTTTAAATACGGCTTTAAGGAGCAAGGATGCCGCAAGGGTTATTATGCGGATAATGGAGAAGACGCAATTATAATGTGGAGAGAAAATGTATAGCTTTATTATGTAAATTAGATTAAAATTATAAAATAAAAAGGATTTTATCATATCATAATAGAATATAATTCGTAAAGGATAATGTTGTGAAAATCACTTTTTGTTTGAATGAAATCAACATGAAAGTAACGACGGTATTTTGAAAAATACCAATCGTTTCGTAATTAAATTCCAAGAAGCACTACTTTAAAAATTAAAAAAAGTCTTGCCGTATGTGTTCAAAACAACTGGTTTAAAGGGGGAAAGTGTATGCCGCAAGTTGCTGGATTACCTGTCAGTATGTTAAGAAAGGAATGTGACCCGAATTCTTTCAAATTCAATGACACTTCGGAATTAGAATCCCTTGAAGGAATTATAGGTCAGGAACGTGCCGTGCGTGCCATGACGTTCGGACTTAAAATCAATACACGGGGCTACAATATTTTTATGAGTGGTATGACCGGAACCGGTAAAACTAGTTATGCTGTGAATTATATAAAGAAAATAGCGAAAAATTGTAAGACTCCGGACGACTGGTGTTATGTGTACAACTTTGAGAATCCCAACCAGCCTAAAGCGATAAATCTGCCTGCGGGACTCGGAAAAGTGTTTAAAAAGGATATGGAGGAGTTTATCAAGGTACTTCAGCTTGAAATTACCAAGGCTTTTGACAGCGAGGACTATGAAAGAGAAAAGGCCTCAATTGCAAATGAGTACCAGGAAAAAAAATCCGCCCTTATGGAAGCGTTGAATAAAGACGCTGAAAAACAGGGATTTAAAGTCAAAACGACCAACGCAGGAATATACTTTCTGCCGGTAATTGAAGGCAAGACAATAACCGAGGAAGAATATGGAGAATTGGATGAAAAAATCAAGCAGGAAATAACGGAAAGATCAAATATAGTTCAGCTTGAGACTTTAGAAATAATCAGAAAGATAAAAAATATAGAGAAGGAAGCGGAAGAAAGAGTTGCCGAATGGGAAAACAAAATTGCTTTATTTGCAGTGGGCATGCAGATAAATGACTTGAAAGAAAAGTACAAGGATTATAAAGAAGTGGTCAAATACTTAGAGCAGGTTCAGGAAGACATCCTTGAAAATCTTGATGACTTCAGAGAGGAAGAGTATAACGATGAGCATCAGCTCCTTGTACCTTGGCTTAAGGGCGCTGAAGGAACGCCCGTGGACAAATATAAAGTAAACTTACTTGTAGACAATTCCGCTCTTGAAGGTGCTCCCGTCATAGTGGACTTCAATCCTACATATCACAACCTTCTTGGGAAATTGGAATATGAAAACGAGTTTGGAACTATGACGACAGATTTTACAATGATAAAGGCCGGGTTGTTTCATCAGGCAAATGGAGGTTATCTGATACTCCAGGCAAAGGATGTGCTGAGCAACGTACAGTCCTGGGAGGCGCTGAAGAGAGCTTTAAAGACACGACAGATAGCCATTGAAAACATGAAGGAACAGATGGGTCTTGTTACAGTATCGACATTAAAGCCGGAGCCGATACCCTTGCAAACCAAGGTGATATTGGTGGGGAGCGAATATTTGCACCAGCTGCTTTATGAGCTTGACGAGGATTTTAAGAAACTTTTTAAAATAAAAGTGGATTTTGATGAGGAGATGGACAGAAACGAGGATAATACCTTGAAGCTGGCTCAGTTTATAAGCTCTTTTTGCACAAGAGAAAATGTACGGCATTTTGACAGGACCGGGGTGGCAAAGGTGGTCGAGTACAGTTCGCGATTGGTAAGCGATCAGAGCAAGCTCTCCACCAGATTTAACGACATTGTCGAGATACTTTGCGAATCTGCGGCATGGGCTGAGATTGAAGAAAGCAGTCTGGTTCGGGCTGAGCATGTAAATAAAGCAATAAAGGAGAAAATATACAGGTCAAACAAGTATGACAAGAAGCTTTTAGAGCTTTTAAAGGACGGTATCATAATTTTGGATACCGAAGGCGAGGCCATAGGTCAGATAAACGGACTTACCGTACTCGATATGGGAGACTATTCCTTTGGAAAGCCTGCGAGAATAACCGCAAACACCTTTATGGGAGAAAAAGGAATAGTAAACATCGAAAGAGAAGTTGAAATGAGCGGGACATCCCATACAAAGGGTGTTTTGATATTGAGCGGGTACATAGGTCAAAAGTATGCCCAGGATATACCGCTGTCCTTGACTGCAAGCTTGTGCTTTGAACAGCTGTATAGCGGGGTTGACGGTGACAGTGCGTCAAGCGCTGAGCTCTATGCGATTTTGTCAAGCTTGGCCGAGGTTCCCATAAAACAGAGTATTGCGGTGACGGGTTCGGTTAACCAGAAAGGGGAAATCCAGCCCATTGGCGGGGTTAACGAAAAAATAGAAGGATTTTTCGAACTTTGCAAAGCCCGGGGACTTAACGGCAAACATGGGGTGATTATTCCCTATCAGAATGTCAGAAATCTGGCTTTGAATGATGCGGTTATTGAAGCAGTTAAAGAAGGCAAATTTAATATATATGCCGTAAAAACCATAGATGAAGGAATTGAAATACTTACGGGAATGAAAGCAGGGGAAAAGAGAGAAGACGGAACTTATCCCGAGGGGACAATAAACTATTTGGTATATGAGAAGCTTAAAAAATATGCAAAGACAGTTGCCGGATTCGGCAAGGAAGATAAGGATGCAAAGAAAAATTCGGACTAAAATCCGAAAATAATCGACTGTATGCAATAAGGAATAACTTTTAAATATATTGAGAATATTGTCCATAAGCTTGATTTGGTTTTTTACCGGCAGTACACTTTTTTAAGGCTGCTTAAGATAGCTTATGGTCTTTTACTGTATGGGAAAATTAAAAGTTTTAGTGTATGATATAGATGTTGAAATGTACGAGGGGGAGAAAAAATGAAACTAAAGATTGTAAAATTTCTTGATGTTTTAATGCTCATTTTAGGTATTTTGGGAATACTGGATTTTTTGATGCTAATGGCTATCGGCACGGTAATTAATTTTGGAATTTTGTTTCCGTTTGTTGTGGGAATAGTTCTTACCTTTGTGGCGTCAGTGAGGCTTTTAGGCAAAGGGGATATACTACGCATCAAAAATACGGTTCTAAGGAGGCTGTTTTTTGGCGCCTTAATTGCTTTTTTTGGCTCCTTTGTATTGGTATTGGGCTTGATTTTTGCATCGTCTGACACCGACAAAAATGTGGAGGTTGATTATTTGGTTATTCTGGGGGCGGGATTAAAAGGCGACCGGATAACTCCCACTTTTCAGTACCGGTTGGACAAGGGTATAGAATATCTTAAGGCCAATCCCGATTTAAAGGTGGTCGTGACAGGCGGACAAGGTCCCGGCGAAGATTTAACCGAGGCGGAGGCAATGAAAAGATACTTGGCAAACCACGGAATTGACGAAGAAAGAATTATCATGGAAGACAGGGCAACCAGCACAAGCGAAAACATGAAATACACCGCAGAGGTATTAAAGCAGCTTACGGGAAGAAGCGATTACAGGATAATGATTGTCACCAACGACTTCCATATGTTCAGGTCAAAAATCCTTGCACGGCACAACGGCTTTACGCCCTACGGAATTACTGCGCCGACAAATCCCGTTGTACTTGTTAATTCATACATAAGAGAATATTTCGCCGTAGTAAAATCAATAATATTTGATATAATATTGGATTAAACAATAGGAAATAAAAAAAGAAGAAATAAGAATATGAAGAAATAAAAAAAGACATAAATATAATGGTCGGGGCGACATGATTCGAACATGCGACCCCTTCGTCCCGAACGAAGTGCGCTACCAAGCTGCGCTACGCCCCGATTCACCATTATATTTTAACACCAAATTGCTTGATATGCAATAGGGAATTTTGAATATTTTTTTAGAAAGTTTTATACATTTCTTTTTTAGTGCCACAAATGGGGCATGCATCAGGAGCATTGTCAAGGACTGTATGTCCGCAAACAGGGCAGACGTGTACTGAGCTAAGCTGTATATCCTTTCCTTCTTTTGCAGCATTTTGCGCTTGAGAGAATAAATCTGCGTGAATCTTTTCCGCTTCCAATGCAAAACGGAAACTGCGAAAAGCTCCTTTTTCATCCTGGAATTTTGCTGCTTCCAAATATACCGGATACATTTGCTCAACTTCATGAAGCTCGCCGTTTATAGCTCCCTGCAGGTTTTCTACCACAGTTCCCACTCCAAAAACAGCTCCGGCTGTTACCGTATAGTCACTTTTTTGGTCTTTCAATTCATTGAAGTGATTGCCTGCATGAACCTGTTCGGCATAAGCTATGGCTCTGAACAACTTGGCTATGTTGGGGAAACCGTCTTTTTCAGCGAGATTTCCCCAATGAAGATATCTCATGTGGGCCATGCTTTCACCGCCATATGCGGATCTTAGGAAATCAGCAGTCATTGCGTTTTTTACTGCCATAAGACGACACTCCTTTACTGTTTGATTTTGGTTGGAAATTTTAGTTCATTAATATTATTTATGCTTGACTAAAATATATACCTATACCAAATATTTTACACACAATTTTTGGCGATGTTAAGGCAAAAAGCAAAAAATAAATGCAAATAATATGATATAATATTATTGAATAAATAGGGGTTTTGATGCTTTTTTAGCGCAATGGGGGATGGACGATGTGGAAAATCTGTTTCTTTTACAAGTAATAAAGGCTTTTTTGATTACTGGAGTTTCAGTCGTGGTGCTTGGCTTTATAGGTCTTGTGTTCCTGTATCTTAGCGATGATGAAACGATTATGGAAAGCCAGAGCAAATACAGTACAACCATTGGAAATGCATTGCTTGTTATGCACTCCTTTTTTGAGCCGGGTAAAAAGCCTCAGACAGAGCAGGTTATATGGGTAAAAAGAAGGAGAACCCCTGTGGAAAGAGGGGTTCGGGGATTAACTGAACTCAACTATGATAAAATTCGCATAGGGGGATACTATAGCTTAAAAGGTAAAAGGTTTTTGAGAAAATCAGGAGTCTAATATCTCCTGGATTTTCAATATTTTTTCGATTAAAGTCCGGCTGCGGTTGTCAACTACCGGCTGCAATATATGTAGAGTATTAATAATATCTTTTTTACCGACTCTGTTGCTGGATTTTATGTCCTTCATCTCATGTTTGAGTCCTTTGTATACTTGGCTGTACATCCGTGTCTTATTCAGATTTTCATTAAGAAGTCTTTTTCTGTGGGTATTTGGTGAATACTGGGCAATTATGTCGAGCATTTGGCTGATTAGCCCCACTTGGTCAATATTGGCTATGGCATCTGCCCTTTCATTTGTTGCAGAGCTTTGCAATGTCCTGATTTTATTGGCGGCATTTATTCCGTTTGTTATGGCTTCAAGCTTTTCGTATTTGTTCATATCTTCTCCCCGTCTTTTAAGATTTCTAATTATATATTATGTTAAATTTACTCATCCGGTTACTTGTATAACAAAAAACTTACATAGTTAAAACCATATGTATTTTGATGTATTATTCGGCAGCTATTTAACGACATAATTCAATTTTTTATGAGATAGTACATTAAAATTATTGCAGCATTGTTTTTATGTGATATAATGTATGCAGTAATTTTTTATAGAATTGTCACAAATGAATTTATAGTAAGGTTAGAGTAAAGGGGGACAAAGATTAATGAACTATTCACACGAAGTTGAAAATATGATTTGTGTTAAAAAAGGACCGAATCATGGACCGGCTCCCATCCCGGAAGAAGGCAGATGGGTTAAGGCGAAGGAAATTAAAGATATCTCCGGACTGTCGCACGGTGTGGGCTGGTGTGCACCGCAGCAGGGATGCTGTAAACTTACATTGAACGTTAAAAACGGTATTATCGAAGAAGCCCTGGTTGAGACTTTGGGATGCTCGGGAATGACCCACTCAGCTGCTATGGCTGCTGAAATATTGGGCGGAAAGACCATTCTTGAGGCTTTAAATACCGACCTTGTTTGTGACGCTATCAACGTTGCAATGAGGGAAATATTCAAGCAGCTTGTATATGGAAGAACTCAGACTGCATTTTCCGAAAACGGACTGCCTATAGGAGCAAGCCTTGAAGACCTTGGAAAAGGATTACGTTCCCAGGTGGGTACAATGTTCGGAACAAAGGACAAAGGTGTAAGATATCTTGAAATGGCCGAAGGATATATTTTAAATATCGGTCTTGACGAAAATGATGAAGTTATCGGATATAAGTTTGTCCATCTCGGAAAGATGATGGAAGCTATAAGAAACGGTGTGGATCCGAAAGAAGCCTATGAGAAAAACATAGGAACATACGGCAGATTTAGTGAAGCTGTTAAAGTAATTGATCCGAGAAAAGAGTAATTGAATCAATAGAAAAGAGAGGTGATTTTAAGTGATTAGATTTGAAGGTTATGAAAGAAGAATAGATCAAATAAACAAATGCATGGCAGAGTATGGATTTAACAGTCTTGAAGAGGTTAGGGAATTGTGCCTTGGCAAGGGCATTGATGTTGAAAAGATAGTAAAAGGCGTTCAGCCAATAGCTTTTGAAAATGCTGTATGGGCATATACATTGGGATGCGCAGTGGCATTGAAGAAAGGTACCAAGACTGCTGCTGAAGCTGCAGAAGCAATAGGAATAGGATTGCAGGCTTTCTGTATTCCGGGTTCTGTTGCTGACAGCAGAAAGGTTGGCTTGGGTCACGGAAACCTTGGAGCAATGCTTTTAAGAGAAGAAACAAAATGCTTCTGCTTCCTTGCAGGACACGAATCCTTTGCAGCAGCTGAAGGTGCCATTGGTATAGCAAGGACAGCCAACAAAGTTAGAAAAGAACCTTTGAAGGTTATATTGAACGGTCTCGGTAAAGATGCCGCTTACATAATTTCAAGAATCAACGGATTTACATATGTACAGACTGAATACGATTACAGCACCGGTGAGCTCAAGGTTGTACAGGAAAAGGCCTTCTCAAACGGTGAAAAGGCAAAGGTTAAAGTTTACGGCGCTGATGACGTAAACGAAGGTGTTGCTATAATGATAAGAGAGAGTGTTGACGTTTCCATTACAGGTAACTCAACAAATCCTACAAGATTCCAGCACCTTGTTGCAGGTACATATAAGAAATGGGCTTATGAAAACGGCAAGAAGTACTTCTCAGTTGCATCCGGAGGAGGTACTGGAAGAACACTGCATCCTGACAATATGGCTGCAGGTCCTGCTTCATACGGATTGACCGACTCAATGGGAAGAATGCACGGTGATGCACAATTTGCAGGTTCATCCTCTGTTCCTGCCCATGTTGAAATGATGGGACTTATCGGAATGGGTAACAATCCGATGGTTGGTGCTACTGTTGCAGTTGCAGTTGCTATTGAGGAAGCCAGCAAATAATTAACCTATATTAATAATTTTGCACTTAAGAAATTTATATACAAAAGTAAAAAAGCTGCCTTGTGCAAGGTGGCTTTTTTATCTTTTTCTATTGCGATTTGTATTTCGTTATTCTTAATTGTACCTATACACTTGTAGTTGTATAAAGGATTAAATTAATTTGTGATTTGTTAGCTTTATGTTTTGAATTTTTACACTATTAGTCGTATAATGGTATTGTTAATTTTATATGTTATTCTGAAAAAACAGAAAAACATTTATTATGAAAACATTATTATGTGACAATGAGATAAGAAAGATAAGGGGAAGTTTTATGGAAAATTCGAATTTGAGAGAGAATTTAGCTGATTCAAAAAGAATAGTAATAAAGGTAGGTACTTCAACTCTTACATATGAAAATGGTGAAATGAATCTTGCAAGGATGGAAAAGCTGGTAAGAGTTATATCAGACCTTATGAACCAAGGAAAAGATGTGGTATTGGTTACATCGGGAGCAATAGGTGTAGGTGTGAGCAAGCTGAAATTAAGCTCAAGGCCTAAAGAGTTAAAGGATAAGCAGGCCGTTGCTGCTGTGGGGCAGTGCGAGCTTATGTATATGTACAGTAAGTTGTTTTTGGAATATGGGCATACAGTGGGGCAGATTCTTTTGACCCGTGACGTGGTTGAAAACCCTACAGGCAAAACCAACGTAATAAACACTTTTGAGACTTTGCTTGAAATGGGAATAATCCCTGTAGTAAACGAAAACGACTCGGTGGCTGTTGATGAAATAGAGTCCGAAGCAAACAACGTATTTGGGGATAACGACACATTGTCGGCAATTGTTGCAACACTGGTTAATGCGGATTTATTGATAATTTTGTCCGATATTGACGGTTTTTATGACTGCGATCCGAGAGAGAATGAATGTTCGAAACTTATTTCTGTGGTTGAGGAAATAACACCTGATGTCGAAAAATGTGCAGGAGGTGTGGGAAGCTCAAGAGGTACCGGAGGTATGATTACCAAGCTTTCGGCTGCAAAGATTGCCACTTCTGCAGGTATAAACATGGTTTTGGCAAATGGAGATGACCCGCATATAGTTTATTCTATTTTGGCAGGAAAGGATGTAGGTTCACTTTTCTTAGGCAAAAAGTGAGATTTTAAATAGATAAAGTTTGCATTTTTTAGGGGAGGGGTAATATACTTTTAAAATTAGGAAAGGAGGGCGCAGTTTGAAAAAAATCATATCCGCAATAATTATTGTTTCCATGCTGATTGTTTCGCAAGTATATGCAGCCAATGACAGCCGGTTGTCTTATGATGCTGCAAACGAAGCCATGCTAGAAAACAGCCGGGCCGTGTTGAAGCAGAAGTTGACGGAAAGAAAGGCCTTTTATCAGTACAGCGGTATAGTACAGCGTACCAGGGGAATTGAGACGGAGATGTCAATTATCGATACTCCCATGGGAAAATATTATTATATTTATCCCCCAAACATCCAGGTGCTTCTGACCAAACAGGCACAGCTTCTGCCCCTTCAGATGAGATATTATTGGAAGATGGCTGACAACAGCAGACTTGTTACCGAAAAAGCTCTTTCTTTGGGGCTCAGGGATTTGTATCTTGGATTTTTGAAAGCAGACATGGATTATCAATTGAGCCTGAAAAAATTGAAGCTCCAAGAAAAGAAATACAATGCTGCAAAACTCAAAGCTGAAAGCGGGCTGATTTCGGGGATTGAGTTTGAAGAGGCAGAGTATGATTACCTGAAAGCAGAAAAGGATGTTGAAAAATGCAAAAGAAACCGGGAGAACATGCAAAGAAGCATTAACTCCTTTATTGGTGTGCCCATTGATACAGCCTATGATAAAGTATTATACTCCGAGCTTACAAGGAATCTGACATTAAATCCGGTGGAGTACTATATTGAGGCGGCTTTGGAGAACAGGCTTGAGATAGCCAACATAACCGAGCAGATTAAGATTAAGGAGCAGCACTTGGAAATTCTTGGAAAAAGCAGGGCGAAGGAGATATATCCTGACATACGAAAAGAGCATGAAGATACCTCTCTGGAAATGGAAAGCTTGCAGGTTCAGCTTGACAAAGCCAAATATGAGGTTGAAAATAACATCAAATCCGCGTACATAGATGTAATTAAGGAACGGGACAATATGGATAGTCTTTTGGCAACATTGAATATGCAGAAAAGAAGTTATGAAAAGCTTAAAGCCCAGTATGAGCAGGGGTTAATATCTGAAACGGTACTTTTGGAAATGGAGCTGGCAATAGAAGAATTGCAAAACGGATTTAATCTTACGGTTTACAACTATAATACGAAAAAAATGAAGCTTGAAGAGGCAGCGGGCCTAGGCCCGGCATACTAGAAAGGGTGGTGCATATGAAGAAGAGGGTTTTGGCTTTGGTTTTGACCGCACCTTTGCTTTTTGCCATTACGACAGTTCTGGCAGTTGGAGAAAACCTCATTTTTAATATTGAAGGTTTTCAAAAATACGCTGTTGAGAACAGCAAGCAGGTTACTCTTGATGACTTGGAAATTAAGACCAAGGAGAGTGCTCTTTTGGATGCGAAGGAAGATGCGGAGTTTTTATACCCTGCAAGCACCAAAAGCGAAAGGTACAATAATGACATCAAAAAGGATGTTACTCCCCTTGAAGCAGAGGCAAATCTTGAGTATGCCAAAAGAGCAAAACAGAAGAATATTGACAACTTGAAGCTGGATGTCTATAAAGCAGCTTTAAACAGGCTTCTTATTGAAAAAGAATTGGATATGCAAAAGGCAAAGCTGGACATCCTGAATGAAAAATATTCAATGGCGGAAGTGCGATACCGTGAGGGAAAGATAACCGAAAATGACCTTAATGATATAAAGTATTCTTTGGATACTAAAAAAATCGATGTGCAGAAAGTTGAAAAAAGCTTGAAGACAGCCGAAATGGAGCTTAAAAGATTATTAAGCCTTGAACTTGACGATAAGGATTTAAAGATTGATGAAAAATTGACATTGGCAAAGTGGAAGAGCATAAAGCTTGAAAAAGTTATTAATGATGCCATTGAGAAAAACATAGATATATATAAAAAGTCTGAGAACCTCAAGGTAAAAGAGAAGATAATGGAGATTACGGAAAAGTATTATACCGACAGCAATTCAATATATAATGAAAACAAAACAAACCTCGAGCTTGCAAGAATAGAACTGGAAGATGCAAAGATAAACTTGGAAGTGGAAATTAGAAATAAGTACAATAACTTGCTTTCGGCAAAGGACAATGTGGAACTTGCTTCAAAGTGGGAGGATATACAGAAAAAGAAGCTTCAGAATTTGGAGCTGAAACTTGAAAATGGACTTGTGAGCAGGCAAGAACTTTTAAGTCAACAGGAAAAATATTTGGATGCGCAGTATCAGACGTTTGCCGCAATTTACGATTTTAATGTTTTAATGGCCGAATTTGAAGCATTGTGCAATTAAAAATTATAATACATAAGCACCCAAAAAGGGTGTTTATCTATATGGAATAGGTTTGGTATAAATTACTATTGTAAAAAGGCTGTGATATTGAAATGATTATCGAAATTAAGAATGTCGATAAGATATACAAAAACGGAAAGATTGAAGTCAAAGCACTAAAAAAAGTCAACCTGTGTGTAGAACAGGGAGAATTTCTATCTATTATGGGGCCATCCGGCTCAGGTAAGTCAACTCTTATGAATATTTTAGGCTGCCTTGACAGGGCAACATCGGGCAAATACATACTTGACGGAATGGATATATCCGGTCTTAACGAAGTTGAGCTTGCCAAAATCAGGAACTTAAAGATTGGATTCGTATTCCAGTCATTTAATCTTCTACCAAGAATGACGGCTCTTCGAAATGTTGAGCTTCCGATGATATATGCCAAAGTAAATGCAAAGGAAAGAAGGAAAAGGGCGGAAGCGGCTCTTGAAAGAGTGGGGCTAAAGGACAGGATGAATCACAAGCCCAATGAAATGTCGGGAGGTCAAAAGCAGAGGGTTGCCATAGCAAGGGCGCTGGTGAATGACCCTGCAATTATTCTCGCCGACGAACCTACGGGAAACCTTGACAGCTATTCGGGGGAAGAAATCATGGATTTGTTTCAGGAGCTAAACAGAGATGGAGTTACAATAATTCTAGTTACCCATGAACCCGATATTGCACAGCATACAAAGCGGATTGTGACCTTTAGGGACGGATACCTAAGAAGCGATGTGGCAGTACAACGACCTCTTGATGCAAAAGAGGTTATGAGAAGATTACGTATTGAAATGGAGGCGGCAACATGAAAAAAGTTGTGAGTATATTAATTGTAATAGCAGTTCTTGGAGGACTGGTAGGATTGACCTACCTTGTGAGCGGCAATATGGAGCAGGTGTTTAGCAGCAGTACCGTCTACAGCGTAAAAACTGTTGAAATAGGTAAGGGAGACGTATCCTCGTCGATTTCGGCATCGGGAAAAATTGAGGAAGCCGAGTCCTATGACATTTATGTAGACAGCTCTGCAAAGGTTAAAAAGCTCTTGGTTGAGAAGTATCAAAAGGTGTCAAAGGGACAGCAGTTGATGGAGCTTGATACTGAAAGCATGGAAACGGAGCTGGAAAAGCTCAAAATAAACAAGAAAGTTCAAGAGCTTTCCCAAATCGCTCCGACGGTTGATGCCGAAATAAAAAGGGCCGAATCGGCAGTAAAAAGTGCCGAGCAAACCTTAAGCGATTGTGAAAAGAAACTGGAAGACAGCAAAAAGCTTTTTGAAGCCCAGGCAATATCAAAAAGTGAGCTGGATATGGCCCAAAACGCTGTAAGGGATGCAAAGACCGCACTGGAGAACGCAAAGGTTGCTTACGATGCTGCTATACAAAGCAGGGATGTGGACAAAAAGGTAAAGGAAGAGAACCTTAATGCTACAAGAATTGGTATTAGCGACCTGGAGAAAAAAATTCAAAAAACAAAGGAAGCAATGATTTGTCCTTTTGACGGGGTTATTACCGAGATAAACATTAAGGAAGGGGCTTACACAAATAGTGCTCAGCCGGCTTTTAAGATAGTCAACCTTGACAAGCTGAAAGTAAAGGCCATGGTAAGTGAGTATAACATAAAGGATGTAAAAGCGGGACAGAAAGTCAGAATCACCGGAGATGCCATTAGTGAGGATATTGAAATTTTTGGAGTGGTGGAAAGCATTTCACCGGTTGCAAAATCAAGCATGACATCTGTGGGAGAGGATGTTGTGATTGAAGTGGACATATCAATTGACAATACGAATGCAAATCTAAAACCCGGACTTAGTGTAGACTGTGAAATATTGACCAATGAAAAGAAGGATATAGTTGTGGTACCGATGGGGGTCTTGAAAACCGATAAAGACGGAAACGAGTATGTATTACTGGTAGACAAAGAAAAGGGTGTACTGGTGCAGAGAAATGTAAAGCTTGGCATTATCTCCGATATGACTGCCGAGGTTTTGGAAGGACTTAATGAAGGTGATATCGTTGTAGATGATCCGCAATCATTCCATAAGGATGGATCTAAAGTAAAGATAATAGAATAGTTGAAAAGAGGTGCGAAAATGAGCTTTGTTGAAAGTGTCAGACAGGCGCTTGACAGCCTTAAGGCAAACAAGCTGAGGTCCATTCTTACCATGCTGGGAATCATCATGGGTGTATTTTCAATTATTACAATAATGGCAATTGGAAATGCCACAGAAGAATATATTAACAGTCAATTTGAAAAAATCGGCGCTAATGTGCTTACCATAGGCTACAAAAATATGAACGTAGACAGCGATGAGAGGCTGTATCTTGAAGATATTGAGACAGTAAAAAAAGCTGCACGGGAAATAAAAAATGTCACAACCTATATTCAGCGTTCGGGGTCATTCAGAATGGATACGAAGACAAGAAGTGCTTTAGTATACGGAACTACAGCCCAGTATAAGGACATTACTCCTATGGAAATGGCTGCAGGCAGGTTTTTTACCGATTTTGACGTATCTTCAAGGCTGAAGGTTGTAGTTGTTGATGAATACTTTGCAAAAAGGTATTTCAACAAAGTGGATATTGTGGGCGAAGTAGTACAATTTAAAGCGCCTTCCGGAAACTACAAGCTAAAGGTAATTGGAGTTACAAAGTCTACCAATGATGCTATGGCAAGCATAATGGACAATGAAGATTTTCCTACGAAAGTATATATGCCTATTACCACGGTTCAGCAAATGTATTACAACAACAAAACCCTAGACAGCATATTGGTTACATTGGACAAAGAAGTGGATTACAAGGAAGTGGGGAACAGAATAGTAAGAGCTCTGGAGATAAGCAAGGGCAAAAAGGACATATATATGACATACAGCACGCAAGACTCCCAAAAGATTCTCTCTAGCATAATTGGAGTTGTGTCAACGGTGCTTTTGGTTATTGCGGTTATTACCCTCGTAGTCGGAGGCATAGGAATTATAAACATACTACTTGTTTCCGTAACCGAGAGAATAAGGGAAATAGGCATACGAAAGGCATTGGGGGCCCAGAAGAGGGACATAATATTTCAGTTTATTACAGAATCAATCATTATGACAGGAATAAGCGGCAGCATAGGGATTTTTCTTGGAGTTATGGGAGGTAATATAATTTCTCAGGTTATTAACATTCCGCCGGTGGTTGATGTTCCGGTAATTATTGGGGCTTTTTTAGGGTCGGTGGTATTGGGACTTGTATTTGGCGTATACCCTGCAAAGAAAGCGGCAGATTTGGACCCTATAGAGTCTCTGAGATACGAATAAAAAAAGGGTGTAAAAAAGCTCTGGAGAGTTTAATTCCAGAGCTAATTTTATGCTTAAATTTGTCTCATAAATTCTTTTCTTAATTTCTTATTCTTAATTCTTATCTGTCATCCCTTCTGAATACACGAGGAATTGCCTGCTCAATATCATTAAGAAAATCAGGCCACAGGGTTCGGTCATAAGGCAATTCATCCGGATCATACCGGTTATCATCGTTAGTGTCGTCCGGACTCGGTACCTGTTCCGGTCCGTGTACGTTACAGTATTTTCCTTCGGGGAGCTCATATTTTATGTCAGCTGGTGCTTTTTCTCCCGGCTTGGTCGGTACATAAGGTACCGGACGCTTTATAAATATCCTCTCTTCCAAAGATTCGTGAGGACAGTATTCGCCGGCAAGCAGAGGATTGCCATCGGCATCGGTGCTGTCCTTGCATACTTCTGCTTTGACATGCACGTCACATAAATCATCATCCGAAGGCTCGGTGCCTGTGATGAACAATTCAGTCCTTACAGCAGAACCTCTTGGGTCGCTGGCACATAAATCCGTTGCAGTTTTGCCGGAGTAGATGCATATTTTTTTCCTGACAATGCCTTCAGGTTCGGTAAACTGTATCGGTTCCAATTTTTCGTGTACTTTCTCCATAACATCATGCCAAATTTGCTGCGCTCTGTTTGATTCGGCGCTTGAAATGCTGACATTGTGGTCATACCCGTACCAGACGGCTCCAATATAGTAGGGTGAGAAGCCAACGAACCATTTATCGTAGTTGTCGCTGGTGGTACCGGTCTTACCTGCCGTAGGCATTTTTCCCTTCTGCAGCTGACCGAGTCCAACGGCAGTTCCGCCGGATTCGCTTACGACACTTCTCATCAAGTCAACCATAACATATGCAGCAGCCTCATCATAGACAATGGTGCTTTTCGGCTTTTTCTCCAGGAGGACTCTTCCTTTCATGTCCAGAACCTTTGTATAGGTTATGGGCTCGTAGTATATTCCTTTGCTGACAAAAGGTACATATGCCGCTGCCATTTGAAGCGGGTTTACACCTTGATAAAGTCCGCCCATTGCCAGCGACAGATATCTTTCGTTGTCCCTGTTTATATTGACCCGGTCAAGATATTTCAATGACAAATCAGGACCTAAAATATCCTGCCATACTTTGGCGGCCACTACGTTTACAGACCTTTTTATGGCGCTGCGGATGGTGGTAAGTCCTGCATATGAATAATCATAATTGGTAGGGTATGCACTTTTGTCTGCTCCCAGCATGTAAACAGGAACATCGTCCACAACTGTGGCGGCAGTTATTCTTCTCTCATTAATGGCAGGTCCGTAAATGGCAATAGGCTTGAAGGTCGAACCCGGCTGCCTTTTTACTTGGGGATCCGATGCCCTGTTGAGAGGTGCACCTATTTTCTCTCCGGAGCCTCCATAAAGAGCTCTGACATAGCCATTGGGATCTATTATTACCATGGCTGCCTGAGGGGTCTGACTTGTCTTTTTGTTTACTTTTGTGAAATACTTTTCATCGGTAAATACCTCATCCATTGCCTTTTGAATATCCGGGTCCATTGCGGTATATATTTGAAGTCCACCGTTATAGATCATTCTTATGGCCACTTCTTCCGAATAGCCCAGTGCCATAAGATCTTTTTTTACATCCTTTACAACCTGGTCTATAAAGTATGGCTGATTGCTGACATGCTCCGATGTGCGCTTGTTTGAGTCTGCAAATTTCAGTTCTTCATTTATTGCTTTGTTGTATTCGGCCTCGGTTATATACCCTTGTTCCAGCATTTGTTTTAATATAACTCTTTGACGTTCTATGTTGTTTTCTTTACCTTTTTCGGTAAAGGGGTCGTATTTGCCGGGCCAATTGGTAATTCCGGCAAGGGAAGCACATTCGGCAAGGGTAAGTTCACTTACGTCCTTGTTGAAATAAGTCTGTGCTGCAGCCTGGACTCCATAGCAGTTCTGTCCCATATATATGAGATTCAGATAAATTTCCAGTATCTGGTCCTTGCTAAGGTTACGCTCTAGAGTAAGCGCAAGCCTCCACTCCTGAACCTTTCGCTTTACGGATCTCTCTTCGTTGCCGGTAAGGTTTTTTATTACCTGCTGGGTAATGGTACTGCCACCGTAAGATGATGCACCGGGCTTGAAGAAGTTTATTACCGCTCCCGTTATTCTTTTTACATCTATACCGGGATGTTTGTAAAAACGTTTGTCTTCGATTGCAACAAAAGCATCCTTCAAGTCCTGCGGTATGTCTTTAAAGTCCACCATCTCTCTGTTTTTGTCTCCTTGCAACGCCATAATTTCATTGCCGTTACAATCATAGACACGAGTGGTAAAACCTGTCAGTGCAAGCTGGTCTGCAGTGAGGTCTTCCGCTGTTTTGACATAAGCCAAGGTCATGCCTGACAATATGCCTCCCACGATGATCGAAAAGGCAATGGCAAAGAAGATAAAGACCCTGAAAATCGATAATACTATCTTGAATGGTTTATTGGTCCGCTTCTTTTTTGAGCTCTTTTGTGTTCTCGTTGAAGCAGTTCCTGTCCTCGAGTTCATAAAAGTACCTCTCCTTTTTTAATAAAAGCCAATATTGTTTGTTTGTCCAATTAATTCTTTAATAAAATTCTAGTCTAAACTTATTACATTATAACATAAAAATCTGCATTGATAAAAAATTCTTTGTAATTTATTTCATGAGGAACACTCACAGGGGAAAAGCCTAAGACATAGAATAAGTAAAGGAGGGTTTTTTTATGAGAAGAAAGACCAAGCTTTACCGAAGACTATGGTATCTGAAAAGGAACAGGGAAAGGCTTCGCAGATATATAGTAATTGCAATAATTGTCATTGTTCTTGTACTCATTATTGCTTTTGCTGAGGGCAGAATAAGACGAAGCATTTTGGAAATATCGGAGTACAGAACAAAGTCCATAATAAACAATGCAGTAAGCAGGGCTGTAAACGAAAACTTTTATGACGATATTAACTACGATGAAATTGTAATAATTAACAGGGATCAGGACGACAGAATCAATTCCATACAAACAGATATTGTAAAGCTCAATAGAATATATGCCGGTTTATCCCTGGATATTCAAGAAAGGCTTTTGGAGCTTAAGGATGAGAGGATATCAATTCCATTAGGTGCGGTGTTTGGTGACTCCTTGCTTGCCACCGGCGGCCCAAAGATTAATGTCAAGGTAATTCCTGCGGGGAGCGTGGAAACGGACTTTAAATCGGAATTTATAAGTGCCGGAATCAACCAGACAAGGCACAGGATATACCTTGAGGTGAAAACCTCCGTGGGAATTGCAGTGCCGTTTACGGCTAAAAAGACGGAGATAACGACAAGAATACCTGTGGCAGAAACGGTAATTATCGGTGATGTTCCGGAGTTCTACATAGACAGGGGTAGAAGCGGTGACAGTACATAAATCTTTAAAATATAAAACTTGGTTTGCAAAGTAAAGTCAGATGAAGACGTGACTTTCATCTGACTTCTATTTCTTTGACAAACTTATTTTCACAAATTGAGCTTCTATTGCCCTGAAGTTTGGGATTTATCACTATCTTTATCTTTGGTGCTTTTGCTCTTTTTTGAGGCACCGTTATCTACGCCTTGGGCATTTGAAGCGGACACCATCTTGCAGTTTCCTTCAAATATGCTGCCTTCATCCGATATGAGGCTTTGAACCAGTATGTCTCCATAGAGCTGCGCAGTTGACAGAACTCTTAGCACGCCCTTGGCTTCGATATTTCCGTCCACTCTGCCGGACATATAGACATTGTTTGCGAATATGTTTCCGTTGACATTGGCATCTTTGCCTATATAGACATCGCCTTTTACCTTAACGTCTCCTTTAATCTTTCCGTCAATTCTTATGGTGCCTTCCGTCTCGATATTGCCTTCCAATGTGGAATTTACTCCTATAAGTGTATCAAAAACATCCGGGCTTGAAGAACTATCCTTTTTATTAAACATGATTAACCTCCCTTTACAAACTGTTGTTTAATGCCCATTGTCTACTATAAAAGACCGGCCGGTAAAGCCTCTAATTATTATCCAGGTATTGCAGCGGGTCGATAGGAACATCATTTAGCCGTACTTCAAAGTGCAAATGGGGACCCGTACTTCTTCCGGTGCTTCCGACTGTGGCTATTTTATCACCCTTTTGAACGGTCTGTCCTTCTTTTACAAGAAGCGTTTGGCAGTGTCCGTAAAGTGTGCTCAAACCGTTACCGTGACTGATAATGACACATTTGCCGTAATTGCCGTACCAGTCCGAAAGAGTAACCTTTCCGGTGGCGGATGCCCTTATTACGGTACCGTAGTCTGCCGCGATGTCAATACCTTCATGCTTCTTTTGGGAAAAATTGAAGGGATCCGAACGGGAACCGAAATTGGAACTTATACTTCCTGAAGCCGGCCACAAAGTAGGAACAGAGTCTATGTATGCCTTGAGCTTGGATTGAGTTTCGCTTAAATCGCTTAAAATATCGGTATCATCGCCGTTAATTTCTTCGAGCTTGTCTAAAATGCCTTTAAGCTTGTTTATATCGTTTATAAAAGCACGATCATCCCTAAGACCGGATCTTGATGCTGTAATGCTTTCCATATTGCCGTCGATATATTTTGCAGTCATATCTCTGTAGAGAGTTGTAAAGCTTTTGATTAATTCGTCCTGTTCATTAATTTTTTTGATATAGGATTGGATAACTTCTTCTCTTTCGGTAATCAAGTTCATTTGTTGATTATTGACAGCAATGACCTTTTTTCTGTCATCATTCAATGCGCGATTTTCATATGTCAAATATGTAATCCAAATTCCCGAGCATATAAACATAGTTAGTAAAATAGTCCCTAAGGCCATTAACTTGTATTTTACAGAAGAGATTTTAAATACCTTTATCTCATCTGTGTTGTGAGGAATAACAACAATTGATAAATATTTGTTTTCCTTTTTGTGGTTTGCTCTTTTCATAACAACCGCCTTTTATTTTTAGTTTTTATATTTAACACAACATTGATTATTATATCACTGTAAAAAAATAAAATCAAAACCGGTTTAAATAAATATAACTGTATTTTTTTATTCGATATAAAAAATCTATAAATGCATATTTTTCTATATTATATACAAAATTATATACAAAAATTCGTATTATTATAAGGGGGCGATAAATGTGCCCTGTCTCTAAAAAGAGATAATTGCTAAAAAAAAGCCTAGATATCCTTATATCTGTAGACGAAAATAATTATTTACAAATAAAAGATTTGAATTGTAAAAAGTATATGGTAAAATAGAATGTGACTGAATTAATTGCTTTTTTTATTCGGAGAGATTTACAAACGCAGAAGGGACAGGCGTAAATTAAAACTTGTTAAAAAGGGGTGTTTGAAATGGGTTTGATAAATTTTATCAAGGGACAATTCATTGAAGTAATCGAATGGACGGATTCTAGTGCAGATACTATAGTTTATCGCTTTCCTGTAGCAAACAAAGAAATAAAAATGGGAGCCCAGCTTACTGTCAGGGAGTCTCAGGTGGCTATATTCATAAACGAAGGTCAATTGGCAGACGTTTTTGAACCCGGCAGATACGAACTGACAACAGAAAACATGCCGATTCTAACAAAGCTGAAATCTTGGAAGTACGGATTTAATTCACCTTTTAAGGCAGAGGTGTATTTTATAAATACCAGACTGTTTACCGAACAGACTTGGGGTACCCAGTCACCCCTTCCGATGTTGGACCCCATGTTTGGACCGATAGAAGTCGGAGCGAGGGGAACATTTTCTTTCAGAGTATCCGATCCGGTAAAGTTCTTAAAGGATGTATCGGGAACAAGGGGTACTATGGCAACTCAGGACCTTACAAAGACTTTGAGGTCATACATTATGACGTATCTTAAAGATACGGTGGCAGAGTCGAAAAAGTCCTTCTTCGAGATGCAGAGCAACATGCCTGAGTTTGCGGAAATGGTTACGCTGAATGCAAAGGGCAAGTTTAATGCTTTAGGGCTTGAGCTTACCGAGCTTACAATTGAATCGCTGATTCTTCCTGAAGAGCTCAGAAAGGCATACCAGGAAGGTGCTCAGATAAATCTGATGGGCGGTATGGATACTTACGCTAAGAAAAGAACTCTCGATGCAATGAACACAGCTGCAGGAAACCAGGGAGGAGGTTCCTTTGCCGGCATGGGCGCAGGAATGGGCGCCGGAGCTGCAATAGGCAATATGATGGGACAGATGTTTACCGGTGGAGGCTTTCAACAACCGCCGCAGTATTACCAGCCTCAACCCCAGGCACAGCCTCAGCAGAATGTAGTGTGTCCGGCATGTAGAGCCAACGCGCCTTTGGGGACAAAGTTCTGCCCCAACTGCGGCAAGCCTCTTGTAGAAGAGAAGGACAGATGCATTAAATGCAACTTTGAAATTGCAAAAGGTGCCAAGTTCTGTCCGCAATGCGGAGAAAAGCAGGAGCAGGAGGAAAAGGCTTGCGGCAATTGCGGTACAAAGCTTTCACCGGGAACAAAATTCTGCTCTCAATGCGGATCAAAGGCAGAGTAATAGAATTGGGATATTGACCTTAAAACATATTTATGATAAATTTTAGACAATTCAATATAGTAGTTTACAGGTTCGAGCATTTGTAATGCAGATTAAAAGGGAAGCAGGTGTGATTCCTGCACGGTCCCGCCGCTGTGAGGGGGAGACTCTTCAGATTATTGCCACTGGGAAACTGGGAAGGCATGAAGAGTTGACGAACCCAAGTCAGAAGACCTGCCTGTAAATAACACCGTGAACTCTACGAGCGATAGGGGGTGTATTGATTTGCATGATTGCAAATGGATTTATGCCTCTTAAACTGTAAATAGCTTAAGAGGCTTAATTTTTTGTGCTTGTAACTTTTTAATGTGATTTTATTTTAAAGGAGAGTAACAGGATATGAAGAGCAAAAGAAGTCTGTTTTTAAAAAGAAAAATACTTGCGGTTTTAATGGCTATAGTTTTGGTTTTTGCATTTTCGTCATGCAGTGAAAGTGACAATGGCAATGATATTAACAATAATACAAGCGGATACAGCATAACATTGAAGGATTCCTATCAAAGGGAAGTGACCTTGGACAAGGAGCCCGAGAGGGTAGTATCGGTTGCTCCCAACATAACCGAGATAATTTTTGCCTTGGGCAAGCAGGACAAGCTCGTGGGACGCACGGATTTTTGCGATTATCCTGAGGAAGTTCAGAATATTGAATCTATAGGAAACATTGACCAGCCAAATGTTGAAAAAATAGTTGAACTTCAGCCCGATATTGTTATAACTTCCACCATATTTACGAAGGAGATGGTGCAAAAGCTTGAGGAAGCCGGTGTCAAAGTGGCTATATTTCATGCAGAGAAAAACTTTGAAGGGGTTTTCGATATAATTGAGAAGATTGGTCTTTTGCTGAATGCCAAAGACAAGGCAGATAGTGTTGTTGCGGAAATGAAGGGAAAAATAGAGCTTGTGGAAAGCAAGGTCAACGGCCTTGAAAAGCCTAGCGTTTATTATGTTATGGGATTTGGTGAATTTGGGGATTATACTGCAGGAAGGGATACATTCATTTCCCGTATGATTGAGATGGCAGGGGGCAAAAATGCAGCAGATGATGTGGAAGGCTGGAAATACAACATAGAGAGCCTTCTTGAAAAGGACCCTGACATACTTATATGCTCAAAGTTCTATGATTCAAAGGCAGGAATTCAAAACGCCGATGGGTACAAGGAACTTTCTGCGGTTAAAGGCGGAAAGCTCTTTGAGATAGACAACAACATACTGGACAGGCAAGGCCCAAGGCTTGCCGACGGGCTTTTGGAACTGGCTCAAATAATTCATCCTGAAGCTTTTCAATGAAATGGAGAAATATAAATGGCGTTTGGTGATAAAAAATATAGATACAGATTTGCCTTGATTTTCGGAGGATTGCTTTTACTGTTCTTGATACTGGCTTCTGCGACGGTTGGAGCAGCCAATATATCAATACTTGACGCCCTGCGTATTTTGACCCGCAGGATACCCTTTGTGGGAAGGCTTGCATCAGGTGGCGAGATAAGCAGAACCCATGAACTTATAATACTTAATATAAGACTTCCCAGGGTAATTGCTGCCGCAGCTATAGGGGCAGGTCTTTCGGCGGCAGGGGCGACATACCAGGGAATGTTTTCAAATCCCATGGCAGACCCTTATGTTTTGGGAGTATCGGCGGGAGCGGCTCTGGGAGCTTCGCTTGCTATTGTAATGGGAGCAGATAAAATTGTCGGAGGGTTTGGTGTTATTACGGCAGCGGCCTTTGTTTTTGCGCTTCTTACGGTTCTTATCGTATTTAACATAGCAAAAACGGGAGCCAAGCTTTCCAATACTCATCTTCTGCTTGCCGGTGTGGCGGTTAGCTTTTTTGCATCCTCCATTATGTCGGTTTTAATGGTTTTAAACCGTGATAAATTGTCGAATATTGCATATTGGATGATGGGAAGTATTGCCTTTACTTCGTGGAAGCAAGTTTTGATACTTGTGCCTTTGGTAGTTTTAGGTATAATTGCCGTTTGTGTTTTTGCCAGGGAGCTTAACATAATTGCAGCAGGAGAGGATGAGGCGAGGAGTCTTGGCGTTGAGGTGGAAAAGGTAAAAAAACTGCTGCTTGTAATTTGTTCGGTTGTTGTTGCGGCCTGTGTGGCAGTAAGCGGTGTTATTGGCTTTGTAGGGTTAATCATTCCCCATACCATAAGGCTGATATCCGGCTCGGACAACAGGGTGGTTCTTCCCTTTTCCGCAATAGGAGGAGGAATATTTTTGATACTGTGTGATACAATATCCAGGATTCCCACATCCGAGATTCCGGTAGGAGTGCTGACATCGATGTTTGGAGCACCGTATTTTATTTCGATTTTGATAAGGAACAAGAAGAAGGTGGTTTGATTTGGGGCAGGGCAAGGCATATTCAATTGAGGTTAAGAATATAGAAATATCCTTTGGAGATTTTAATGTGCTAAAGGGCATATCCCTAAAGATGGAGAAAGGCCGGTTTTATGGGATTTTAGGCCCTAACGGGTCGGGTAAAACCACGCTTTTGAGGAGCATGGCAAAAGCCCTTCGGCCCCAAAAGGGTGCAATATTTGTTGATGGCGAGGATATCAGCAGAATGAAGGCGAGGGAGCTTTCAAAAAAAATTGCATGCCTCTATCAAAGCACCGGTGTTTCCTGTGATTATCCGGTTATGGATGTTGTGCTTATGGGAAGATACCCTTATGTAAAGAGGTTTCAGACCGAAAGCGCGAAAGACAGGGAAATTGCCAAGAAGGCCATGATTGCTTCGAATGTATGGCACCTTAAGGACAGGAGAATCAATGAAATAAGCGGAGGGGAAAGACAGAGGGTTTTTATTGCCCGGGCATTAGTACAAGAGACCGATATAGTACTTTTGGATGAGCCTATTTCTCACCTTGATATTCAGCACCAGATAGAGATTTTAGAGCTTGCAGGGAAAATGGCTCAAGAGGGAAAGACAATTATTGCGGTTTTGCATGATTTAAATCTTGCCTCCATGTATTGCGACCATTTGATAATGCTCAAGGATGGGACAATTGTTGCCCAAGGAGAGCCGCAAAAGGTTCTTACGGAGGAGATTGTAAAGAAGGTATATGGCGTAAAGCCTTTCATAATTGATGGGGTGAGCGGCGACAGACCCTATATACTGCCGTTAAAGAATCAAAAAGTATGATGAAAATTTTAACAATAGTATGTTTAAATTATAGAAATATGTGTAATAATTAACAATAAGGAAAACTGATTCAAATTCTTGTCCCTCAATAGGGCAATTTTTTTTTGTCAAAATTCGTAAGGGGGTTAATTTGTTTTTTGTTCGGTTATTTAACTCATCGATAAAGTTGTGTATAATAAACGTTGGATTAAAAGAAAACAGCAAATGTTTACTCGGCGTTGAAAAGTAGTGTTTTGAAATGCAATAAGAGAATGTTCCTTGTAGATATATGCTAAAGTTTGCAAAGAAGTGTGTATGAAAGGCGGTATAAGCTTTGGTAAAGAAAAATGAGGTTTATACTATTGACATTACCGGAATGACCCACGAGGGGCAGGGTGTCGGAAGAATAGATAATTTTACGGTTTTTGTGGACGGACCGATTGAGGGAGAAAAGGTTGAAATAAAGATTATAAAGGTTAAAACGAGTTATGCTATTGGCAAGCTTCTTAAGGTTTTGGAGCCTTCAGCTGCTAGAACTGAGCCTTTTTGCCCTTCATATAAAAGATGCGGTGGTTGCAGCCTTCAGCATATGAATTATGAGGCTGGACTTAAGTTTAAGACGGACATTGTACGTGAGAATATCAGAAGAATCGGCGGACTGGAAGGTGTTGTAGTACATGATGCTATTGGGATGGAACAGCCGTTAAACTATAGAAACAAAGCCCAATACCCGGTGGGAAGATATAAGGATGGGGTTAGGGCAGGATTTTACGCAAAAAAGACCCACGAGATTATTGACTGTTCCACCTGCGGTATTCAGCATTCTGTAAGCGACAGGGTAAGGGATATTGCTAGGGAATTTATAGAGGAAAATGGTATTAGCACATATGATGAAATTACGGGTGAGGGATTAGTTCGGCATATTATGACCCGTGTCGGTTTTAAGACTGGTGAGGTAATGGTGGTTTTGGTTATCAACGGAAGGAGCATACCGGGACAGAAGAAGCTTTCGGAGAAGCTGGTAAAAGAGATTCCGGAGATAAAAAGTATTGTCTTAAATGTTAATACAAAAAAGACTAATGTTATATTGGGTGATGAAAATATAGTTGTCTACGGAAGGGAAACTATTACTGATTATATTGGTGATTTTAAGTTCAACATATCACCTTTGTCTTTTTTTCAGGTAAATCCCATTCAAACCGAAGTGCTTTACAACAAGGCGTTGGAGTATGCTCAGCTTACGGGGAAAGAAACCGTTTTTGATTTGTATTGCGGTATAGGCACTATTTCGTTGTTTTTGTCACAGAAGGCGAAAAAGGTTTATGGCGTGGAGGTTGTAGAAGCGGCAATTAATGATGCAAAGGAAAATGCTAAGGCGAACAGAGTGGAAAATGCGGAGTTTATAGTCGGAGAGGCGGAGAAGGTTATACCTGAGATGTATGCCAGGGGTGTGCGCGCCGATGTTGTGGTGGTTGACCCTCCGAGAAAGGGATGCGATGAGGCAGTATTAAGGACTTTGGTGGATATGAAGCCCGAGAGGATTGTTTATGTGTCCTGTAATCCGGCAACACTGGCGAGGGATTTGAAGTATTTGGCGGAAGGCGGGTTTGAGGTTCGGGAGGTTCAGCCGGTGGACATGTTCCCGTGGACTTATCATGTGGAGACGGTATGTCTGATGTCTAGAAAATAAAGCTCGGAAAGCATTGAAAATACTGGGTTTTATAAAATGAAGCAAATCTGTCCACTCAACCTAAGCCCTCGATATGTGTATGTGGGAACATATCGAGGGTGTTTTTTTGTGGTAAAAATG
>Ga0209720_1000761_pt1 | contig 31383 bp, 28 predicted proteins | sample AD_JPNMR3_MetaG_FD_184426 | JGI IMG/M metagenome (GOLD analysis project Ga0209720, IMG submission 184426) | Active sludge microbial communities of municipal wastewater-treating anaerobic digesters from Japan - AD_JPNMR3_MetaG (SPAdes) (version 2) | ecosystem: Engineered > Bioreactor > Anaerobic... | reverse complement strand
CAGCTTTTTCGCATTCTCGATCCTCACGATGGTCTTGTAATCTATAAAGCTCATCCCTGTCTGCTTCTTGAAGAGTTCGCTCAGATAGGCGGGGCTGAGGTGCACGTGCCTTGCCACCTGCTCAAGGCTTATGTCGCCTGCGAAATTGTTTTCTATGACTCTCTTGGCGTTTTCGATGATATTCGCGTTGTCGACGGGGTTCTTGTCATGGTAGAAGTCGTAGATGCGCCTGAGCAGTTCTTTTACATAGTCCTCAAGATCGGAGCAGAAACGTATCTCCCTGATCCTGTCATACGGATGCCGGCCCGATACCACGCTCTCCTGGTGGATGAAAGGCAGTTGTATGTTAAGTATCGTGATGACGGACTGTATGAATTGCCAGAAAAATTCCATTACCAGGGCCGGTTTGTAGTTTGGTGCAGGCGAAGCCTTCAGCGAGTTTGAAACACTTTCGATGAACGACAGGGCAGTCTGGAGGTTTGACAGTTTGATATTGAGGATTATCTTGTTGAGCGTGTCCTGATCCAGCGAAAGATTCGGATCTTCAGACAGGCAGCCGGGCGTATGGAATGCGGCGGTGCCCGGCCCCTTCCAGAATCTTGCGTCAAGAGCCGCCGCAGCGTCGGGGAACAGGTTCTGCAGCATGCCGGGCGAATGGGCTTCGGCGCTGATGCCGCATGAGATGCTGATCCCAAGTTTTTTCCGCAATATCCTGCTGCAGATGTCATGGGCTCTTTTTATCCGCTCTCCCGGGCTTTTTCCCCTGATGATCGAAACGAGCATGGACCTGTCGTTTTCATAGGGGAACGTCACGGCGCCGGCGAATCTCTTCATCGATCGTTTCACCAGTATCCTGTAATAGTCATACGCTCCCTGGTCCTCGCCTTCCCGCAGGCTTGTGTCCGGCGAGGTCACGCAGACCGTGAAGGAATCGCCCGACAGATCTATCCCGTATTTCTGCGATTCATTCCTTATATTTTCGGATGTCATGGCGTTCCGTGATACCAGTTTGTTCAGGAAAGCTTCGGATATGACAGGCAGTGCGTTTTCATACTGCTTCTGCTTCGATTCACTTTCGTGTTTCTGTTCTTCCCTTTCGATGATCTCATTCTTTATCCTGTTCAGTACCTGGTGCAGTTCATTCTCATCCACGGGCTTCAGCAGGTAATCCTTGACCCCGTATCTCATCGCCGTCCGGGCATAGTCGAAATCGTTATAACCGCTTATCACGACTATCCTTACATCCGGCAGCGTGCGTGCCAGTTCGCTTATAAGTTCAAGACCGTTCAGGCCGGGCATTTTAATGTCCGTGATCAGTATGTCAGGCTTATGCTGCCGGCAAAGTTCCAGGGCTTCAATACCGTTTGACGCTTCGCTGACCAGCGAAAACTCCGGATCATCGAACCCGATGATCGATTTTATGGCTGTCCTGACCCATTTTTCATCGTCTGCGATTATCAGCTTCAGCATGTCTTAACCTCCAGGCTTTCGGTAACTGCGGGAAGTGTTATCTCGACGGTAGTGCCGACGGCTGATTCCCTGAACTTCAGGCCGTACTGGTCGCCGAAATAAAGCTTTATTCGGGCATTGACGTTCATCACGCCTATTCCCGTCCCTGAATGGCTGCCTGCGCCCGGATCCCAGCTTTTTATGCTTGCCAGCGACCTGTTGAGTTCTTCGAGCTTTTTCGGGGGCATCCCGAGGCCGTCGTCTGAGATCACGATCCTGATATTGCTGTTCAACTGCAAAATATCTATCTTGATCGTGCCTTTGCCGAGTTTCATTTCGAGCCCATGCTTTATGGAATTCTCAATGAGAGGCTGCAGTGTCAGCTTAAGGATCTTGTAATCCATGAATTCCGGGGGTATGTTGTACTGCAGCTGGAACTTGTTCTCGAACCTGAAATTCTGTATGGAGATATAATTTTCGAGATGCTGGAGTTCCTCCCTCACGGAAACAAGCACTCTTTCACTTATGCTGTATCGGAACAGGAGCGAAAGCGACTTCGCCATGGACGCGATTTCCTGTATGCCGTGATACAGCGCTGCACCCCGGATCGATTCGAGGGTGTTGTAGAGGAAGTGCGGGTTGATCTGGTTCTGGAGCGAGTTGAGTTCCGCTTCCTTTTGCCGCAGTTTTATGCTGCTGATCTTGTTTATCAGGTAATCGATCCCTGACGGGTCGCTCATATCCGGCTTGACGTCCTGTGTCTTAATCAGTACGGAATTTCCGGTTCTTCCTGAAAAATGGCTTTCGTAATCGGACAGGACTGATGTGAGGTCGTTTATAGGCCTCAACTGGCGAAGAAGTATACCGAGGAAGACAAGGAAAATGACCCCGAGGGCTGCCAGGCTTGCTATCAGCAGCGGGCTGCGCAGCCACAGGCGCCCTGTCACGCTCGATACGGGAACGAGGTCTATAAATATCCAGTTGAATTCCGGATATCTGGCATATGTCATATAGTAATCGACGCCGTTGTAACGTATGCGGCCGGAACCTTCCTGTTCTTTGCCTATCCCGGAAAGGACCGGTTCTGATGCCTTTACCGTCAGTTCGCCCTCGGCGCGGCTGTACAGTATGTATCCATCCTTGTCGAGTATCAGCCTTTCCGCGTTTCCGAACTGCCTGTCAGACTCCGGACCGTGTTCCGGGGCTCTAAGGAAATCCGTGAGCAGGCTGTGGCTGAAATCGAACAGGAATACTGCGCCGGCTTTACCTTCGGAATCCGCAGATCTCGCCGCACACAGCACAAGGCGGCTTTTGCCTTCGGCGTAAAAACGCTGCACGGTGCCGAGCATCAGGACTTTCCCGCCGTTGCCAAGGGCATCTCCGAACCACTTCTGGGAAGACAAACCGCTGATGACTGCCTTGTCCGCATCAGGCCCGTAAGAAGCCCGGATACCTCCGGAATCGGCCACATATATTGCTGACAGGGATTTCCTCTGGGCCGGCGACATGCATTTATCGACCATGGCAGCCAGTATGCCTTCATTTCCGATGTGATCGGATCCTTCAAGCAGCTGCATCAATTGCTGTGAACTGATGGAATTAACCGATGAGTCTACGGCCAGTTCCAGTTCTTTAAGACAATAACCTATGTAGTTGTTTTCCTTTATGATCCTTGTCAGAGCCGCTTCATATGACGCCTGTACCATTAGCGACCTTGTGTGCATATATATGACCAGGGCGGCCGCTATCGACGGCAGGATGACCATAATGAAAAAACAGAGAGTTATGCGCGATTTCAGGCGCATGTACAGCCGGCTGATGCCTGGCGCCTTTTGGGGCGTTTTGACGTTGCGGGAAGGAAACAGGTTCATTGCGAGCACCTCATTAAAATATTTTATTAGATTGTATAATGAAAAGCAAACATAATACATTTCCATAAAAAAGACACCATTAACCTGAAATAAACAACTACCTTATTGGCGAAGGAAATGTTAAAATAAACTGTTATATAAATAATGGCTTTTTCCATCACTAGTGCGCGAGGTGTTGGCATTGTACAATTCAGAAAAGAAACGTTCCGGAACGATCATGTCTAAATGTATCCTGATCTTGCTTATGGCGGCATTGTCTGTGATGACGCTTACAGGCTGTTACTTCTTTCCGAAAGAGGAGGAGGAACTTGCCCCGCCGATCAAAGTGCCTGCAAATATCACATACGAGACCGTGGAGGTCACAAGGGGCACGATTGAAAATGTGATAAGGGTCACGGGCAATTTCGTTTCTGTCAGTCAGAAAAATGTTTATTTCGTAAAATCGGACAGGCTCAAGGGGATATATGTCTCTTCCGGCCAGCAGGTCAAAAAAGGAGATCTCCTGGCGGAGCTTGATACCGAGTCCCTGATGAATGAGATAAAACTCCAGGAGATCGCCCTTGAGCGATCCCAGATCCTGTACGAAGAGGCAAAGGCCAACTATGAGATAGTGGGCGGGAGCAGGACGTCACTTGACCTGGCGGAACTGGACCTTGAATCTAACAGGGTCAAGCTCGAAAATCTTAAATCCCAGCTTCAGAAAGCCAGGCTTGTCTCGCCGATCGACGGCACTGTGGTGTATGTAGCCAGTGTCAAGGAAGGAGACTATGTGAATGCCTATCAAACCATCGTAAGGGTCGCCGATCCGACAAAACTTCAGCTCAGGTATTCCGGAGACAGGTCGACAAGCTTCAGGATCGGTATGGATGTCGCTGTAGAGATCAACAATGAAACATATGATGCGGAGATCGTCATGACTCCTTACGAGGCGCCCGACGATGCGGACGAGGAAGCGAAAAAATCCGTACAGATCGAGGTATACGGGCTTCCCGGTGAAATCAGGATGGGTCAGCCGGCATCCATTTTGCTTACGCTCGAGAGAAAGGAAAATGTAATAGTCATTCCGAAACTGCTGGTTAATACGTTTGCAAACAGGAAGTTTGTAAATGTGCTGAATGACGGCGTCAGGGAAGAACGCGATATCGAGGTCGGAATACAGACCAGTACGGAAGTTGAAGTAGTAAAAGGCCTTCAGGAAGGAGAACTCCTGATAGTGAAATAAACCGGTTGCGGGATGAGGCAACAGCGGGATAATGCAAGCGGTATCAGGAGCCGCATGTACCTGAAAAAACAGAATGGAGGCGCAGGATTTGCTGAAGATAGTGCTCAGAAGGATGTTCAGCAACTCATGGCTGATCATATGCCTGCTTTTGGGATCCATTATGGCCACGGCACTGGTCAGTTGCATCCCTATCTATACGGATGGCATAATGCAGAGACTGCTGACCAAGGACCTGGAGAATTACCAGCTGGAAACCGGGGATTTTCCCGGACAATATTCGGTAAGGGCAAGGTTCACTTATAAAAACGATTACTCGGAGAGGATCAGTAATCAGCGTTATTTCAACAAGGAGATAATGACCAATAAGATAACTGATTTCGGCCTTCCGATAAAGAGTGCCTCACACCATGTGGTGTTGGGCAGCGTGAGCTTTTTCCCAAGGCCTGTTGAAAATGCCAGTGAATACGATTACAGGACCAAAACGGTTTACTCCAGGCTGGGTGCCCTTTCGGGCCTTGAGGACCACATAACTATAACCAAAGGGAGGATGTATTCGGATCAGATCACCGAAGACGGGGCCATCGAGGTCATTGTGTCGCAGCAGGCAATGGTGATCCTGGACCTTCTGCTTGACAGGGAATATACGCTTTTCGACCCGGCAAGAGACTATGCTGAAGTATGCAAAGTGAAGGTCGTCGGTATATACGAGATGAAAGACCCGGGAGACGTCTACTGGCTCCATGAGTTTTCAATGCATAATAAGGAATTCATGATGGACTACGGGCTGTTCAACGATGTATTTATCGCCCCAAAAACAGGACCGCTCACGGAAGCGGAATGGTACTGCGCATTTGATTATCATGCGATCACTCTGCAGAACCTGGCCCACGTAGTCAGGACATATGAAGAGCAGGAAAAGTGGTTTTCTAAATATAAAGTCAGCATCGAGTTCGAAATGCCGATAAACAAGATACTGGCAAAGTACAATGAAAGGGCAAGACAGCTTCAGAACATGCTTTGGGTACTTACGGTACCTGTCCTCATCATGCTGACTTTCTACATCTTCATGGTATCCCAGCTGATCATCGATCACGATGAAAACGAGATCGCAGTGTTCAAAAGCAGAGGCGCGAGGAAGGGGCAGATATTCCTAAGCTACCTGATCGAAAGTTCCATCGTCGCCGCTGTGGCTTACCTGGCCGGGCCTTTCCTCGGCTTGCTCATATGCAAGATACTCGGCGCATCCAATGGCTTTCTCGAGTTTGTGCAAAGGACCGCCCTTCCGGTCCAGTTGAGCCCCAAAGTATACATGTATTCGCTGTTTGCCGTACTTTTCCTCATAGTGACCATGCTCGCTCCCGTTATTTCAGTCTCACGGAAAACTATCGTAAGCCATAAACAGGAAAAAGCGCGCGCCAGGAAGGCAGCCCTTTGGAAAAAGATGGGCCTTGATATAGTGCTGCTTTTGATTGCCGGATATGGTATCTACAGATACCGGCAGCAGCAGCGGGTGCTTGAGGCGACAGGTATCTCAGCCAATGAACTCCAGATAGATCCTCTGCTGTTCCTGACATCGACAGCCTTTGTACTTGGCGCGGGACTGCTGTTCATACGGCTTTATCCGTACCTGATCAGGCTGATTTACTGGCTTGGCAGGAAGGTATGGACTCCTGTCACATACATCTCGCTCATACAGGTCGGAAGATCGAGAGGACAGGAGCAGTTCCTGATGCTTTTCATGATACTTGCCATTTCGATAGGACTTTTCAATGCGAATACGGCAAGGACGGTCAACAAGAATATGGAGGACAAGATCCGGTATTCCGTCGGAGCAGACGTACGGCTTCAGGCGATATGGAAAACGAACCAGAAGAATGCGCCGCAAGGTGCGCAATCGCCTACCATGGCGCAGATGCAGGCACAGATGCAGTCAGATGAGCCGCTTCGCTACTATGAACCGAACTTCAACGATTATGCGACGCTTTCAGGAGCAGAAGTGGTGACCAAGGTGCTCAATGTCGATAACGGTACTATGCAGACGGATATGGGAGTGGCCAGCGGGCTCAAGGTAATGGGCATAATACCGCACGAATTTGCACAGGTTGCCTGGTTCAGGCGTGATCTGCTGCCGTACCACATTAATGATTACATTAACCTGATGTCGGAAGCTCCCACGGCGTTCCTCGTATCATCCAACCTGAAGGATAAATACAAGCTGGAGCTTGGAGATACAATATATGTCACGTGGGGAAGCCAAAGCTACCTGGAAGGCACCATATATGCGTTCATAGACTACTGGCCCACCTATAATCCCAAGGCTGACAGAAACCTTGGAGGAGAGGCCGGGCTCGTGGTCGTCAACTATTCATATATACAGAACAAAATGGCGCTCCAGCCGTATGAGGTCTGGATCAAAAAGGCCGACGGCGCTACCGACAAACAGATAAACGACGACATCATCAAAAAGGACCTTGAACTGTCATTCATAAAATATACGGACCAGGAACTTATAAAGATGAAAAATGACGCCATGGTCCAGGGAATGAACGGAATGCTTACCCTCGGGTTCATAGCCTCGATGCTCATAAGCCTGCTGGGATTCCTGATCTATTGGATCATATCCATCCAGAACAGGACGCTCCAGTTTGGTATACTGAGGGCTATGGGCCTGTCGCTTGCCAAAGTGATAGGGATGCTGGCGTGCGAGCAGTTGCTCGTATCAGGCGCCGCTATCATCATGGGGATCATTGTGGGAGGCATAGCAGGCGACATATTCATCCCGCTGCTGCAGATAGTGTACAGCGCCGCGGAGCAGGTGCCTCCGTTCAGAATAACTGCTTACGGAGAGGATTATATAAAGATTTATGCTGTTATCGGCATAATGATCACCATAGGCTTCATGACCCTGTGGAGGATAATCGCAAAAATCAGGATAGACCAGGCAGTCAAGCTTGGAGAAGATTGACGGAGGTCGGACTATGAGCGCAATCATCAAAACCGAAAACCTGTCGAGGGATTTCAAATCGGGGAATACCGTAGTCCATGCACTGAAAAACGTATCGATAGAGATAGAAAAAGGAAAGCTTACTATACTGAGGGGCCGGTCGGGTTCCGGCAAGACTACGCTCATCAATTTGCTGGGGGCGCTTGACAGGCCGGATTCCGGGACGGTCGTCTTCAACGGAATCGATATAACGCGCGCAGGAGAGAGGGTCAGGAATGAGCTCAGAAGAAAACACATGGGTTTCGTGTTCCAGTCTGTGGCACTGATTTCCATGATGTCTGCGTATGAAAACGTGGAATTCGGACTGAGGATCGCAGGCGCCGGCGCGAAGGGAAGGAGCGAGAGGGCCAGGAAGTGCCTTTCTCTTGTCGGGCTGGCGAAAAGGATGGACCACAGGCCCCATGAACTTTCAGGCGGTGAACAGCAGAGGGTGGCTATTGCCAGGGCAATAGCCCACAGGCCGGATGTCGTGTTTGCCGATGAGCCGACTGCCGAACTGGACACCCTCATGGGTCTGCAGGTCGTGAAACTGTTCAGGGAACTCGTGGAACTGGAAGGGCTGACAGTGGTGATGACAACGCACGACCCGAGCATGATCGAGATCGCCGATCATGTACTGACGCTGGAGGACGGTGAGATAATTGATGCAAGATGAACGTATCGATATGAATAAGCCCGATGAGACAGCGGAAGGGATCGAGACCGGCGGCCAGGGTGATCGGGCCAGGATGATCGAGTGCGAGAACCTGGTAAAGATATACAAGACGAAGGATATCGAAGTCGTAGCCCTGCAGGGACTCGATCTCATAGTGGAAAAAGGAGAACTGATGGCTATCATCGGAAACAGCGGCAGCGGCAAGTCCACGCTGCTGAACATGCTCGGCGGGCTGGACAGGCCGTCGGCAGGCAAACTGTTCGTGGACGGGCATGATCTGCTGAAATTCAATGAACAGCAGCTTATCAAATACAAGAGGGAAACGGTAGGCTTTGTCTGGCAGAATAATGCGAGGAACCTGATACCATATCTCACCGCCCAGGAAAATGTTGAAATGCCGATGATACTGACAGGCAAAAAGAACAGGCGGAACCGCGCGCTGCAGCTCCTTGACCTCGTCGGGCTGCTGAACAGGCGCAACAGCAAGCTGAGCCAGCTTTCGGGCGGCGAACAGCAGAGGGTCGCCATTGCCATCGCACTGGCCAACGATCCGAAACTGCTGCTTGCGGACGAACCGACAGGGTCCGTGGACAGCCGGACTGCGTCAGCGATACTTGATGTTTTCCGCGAACTGAACAAGGCCCTTGGCGTAACGGTGGTCATCGTAACGCACGACAGGCAGATATCGCGCAAGGTGGACAGGGTCGTGGCCATCCGTGACGGACGGACCAGCAGCGAATTCATAAGAAAGAGATCTTATGCGGAGGAGCTTGCGGCATTGGGCGACAAAGTTTTCTCAGACCAGTCGGATACGCATGATGAACTGGTCGTGCTGGACAGGGCCGGCAGGCTCCAGATACCTGCCGAATACATGCAGGCCCTCGGCCTGAAAGGCAGGAACAAGGTGAAGGTCGAACTTGAAGGCGACAGGGTCGTCGTATATGCTCCGAAGGAATGATCCGGGATACAGGGTTCTCGTGTCCCACGAGTGCATGGGCGCATATATCAAAGATGTTGTCGACATGTGTGAAAAAACCTTCCGGCAACTGTATTTGCACAGTGCCGGAAGGTTTTATTATACATCTGCTCAGGGCATACCGTTCCGATTTCCGGAGACACGGGGACCGTCCCGGTGGTATAACCAGACTATCATATTGTTCTGATGAAAAGGGGGGCTATTTAAGTGTTGTATGGGGTGATTGGGAAGGTGATTTTTGTTTGATTTCCGCCTTTTATGGATAAAATATACCGGATGGCTTTATCGGCGTGGACATGCACATTTGTCGGTGGTATAATATGGAACGGACAGGTATGGACATCATGTCGATGGAAGGGTCGTTTGCAAGCCCGGCCATACGGGTATGATAAAACCGGCATTATTTATATATAATAAAGGAATCGAAAGGAGCATGGATCATGAAACAGTATCTGGAGATCGAAAGTGTATTTGGACGTGAAATACTTGACTCAAGAGGCAACCCGACTGTCGAAGTAGAAGTCATAGCCGAAGGAGGCTTCGTGGGACGCGCGGCCGTACCTTCAGGGGCATCGACCGGCGCTTTCGAGGCGATCGAACTGAGAGACGGCGACAAGGGAAGATACCTTGGCAAGGGTGTACTCAAAGCAGTCTCGAATGTAAACGAAATAATAGCTCCCGAGGTCGAAGGCATGAACGTGTTCGACCAGGTGGCTATAGACAGGAAGATGATCGCGCTTGACGGCACCCACAACAAGAGCAGGCTCGGAGCAAACGCGATCCTCGGAGTTTCGCTGGCAGTGGCCAAGGCAGCAGCGGAAGCCCTCGGCCTTAGCCTCTACCAGTATATCGGCGGTGTAAACGCAAAGACCCTGCCGGTACCGATGATGAACATAATAAACGGCGGAAAGCATGCCGACAACAGCGTCAACATCCAGGAATTCATGATAATGCCTGTCGGAGCGGATTGTTTCAAAAACGCCCTGATGATGTGCGCCGAGGTGTTCCACAACCTGAAAAAAGTGCTGAGCGACAAGGGATATTCGACGGCGGTCGGAGATGAGGGCGGATTCGCGCCTAACCTCAAGAACGACGAGGAAGCCATCAAGGCCATCCTTGAGGCGATCGAAAAGGCCGGATACAGGCCGGGCGACGACTTCCGCATCGCAATCGACGCTGCGGCGACCGAGATGTACAGGGAAGACGGCACATACCATTTCTGGAAGACGAATATAACGAAGACCCGCGAGGAAATGGTCGAGTTCTGGGCAGACCTTGCAAACAAATACCCGATCATTTCGCTTGAGGACGGTGTGGCCGAGGAAGACTGGGAAGGCTGGAAACTGCTTACCAAAAAGCTCGGCGACAAGATCCAGCTTGTTGGTGACGACCTGTTCGTAACCAATACGGAAAGGCTTAAGAAAGGTATCGAAATGGGCGTGGCCAACTCCATACTCATAAAAGTCAACCAGATCGGCACACTGACTGAAACTCTGGACGCCATCCAGATGGCAAACAGGGCGGGATATACGGCAGTCACCTCCCACAGGTCCGGTGAGACCGAAGACACTACCATCGCAGATATCGCAGTCGCGACCAATTCAGGCCAGATCAAGACAGGAGCGCCTTCACGCACCGACAGGGTCGCCAAGTACAACCAGCTGCTCAGGATAGAGGAAGAACTTGGCACATCGGCGATCTATCCCGGACTTGACGCATGGTTCAACCTGAAGAACAAGTAGATCTCATGCTTGTTTTTTCACGGGATATGTGTTACAATGTGATTTGTTGATTTTTCGGGAGGTGTTGCCTTTTGAATGCAGGCCAGATAATAGTAACGATACTGCATGTAATAATCTCGCTCGCAATGGTCGTCATAGTGCTTCTCCAGTCCGGCAAGTCGGCCGGGTTGTCAGGCACGATCGCAGGAGGAGCGGAAACGTTTTTCGGAAAGAACAAGGGCAGGACGCTGGATGCCATACTGAGCAAGTACACATCCGCTGTTGCGGTTGCATTTCTTATAACATCGGTAGTGCTGGTCCTCATCCTGTGAGAGAGAATATCAAAAGACTGTGCAGAAATGCATGGTCTTTTTTATGATACAGCAGGATTCCAAATACACCGGGACGACCAGGATGAGCTCAGGCACACATTATTGGGAAGCCAGGTGAAGGTATGGACAGAGATCAGGCCCTGATCGAACTGAAAGCGAGGTTGAAAAACGAAAATAAACTGAAGCATTCGCTGGCTGTCGAAGCCATCATGAGAAAGCTTGCCTCACGGCTGAAGGGAGATGCCGAAACATGGGGCATTGTCGGTCTGCTGCACGACATCGATTGTGACAGGACGGCAAACGAGCCGGAAAAGCATAGCCTTCTAGGAGCCGAGATACTTGAAAACATCGGGCTCGACGAAGATATCGTATATGCGGTAAGGGCACACAATCCCATCCATGGCATCGAGAGGAGAAGGAAAATGGACAAGGCGCTGTTTTGCGCCGATGCGGTATCGGGCTTTATAATGGCATGCGCACTGGCCCGGCCGTCAGGTAGACTTTCAGATGTCACGGCCGGGTTCGTAATGGAAAAGATAGATGACGGATCGTTCGCAGAAGACACAGACAGGGACCGGATCAGGTCCTGCAGCGGACTTGGCCTGCCGCCGGATGAATTCATCGGGATCGCGCTTGCGGCAATGGGAGAGATATCGGACCAGTTGGGCTTATGATCATAGATACGATACGAAACGGGGGTTGGGACCCTCGTTTTTAGTTTAAAACCATCTTATACTGGGATAATAATAGCAGGCCGGATAAAACGCGCTCATTGACAGACAGGACTGGCTGAATAACAGGGATGACGCAGGAAAACGGCAGCCAAATCGTCTTACAGACAAACAACAGGAGGATTTTGATGGATATATTGCAGGAACGAAAGGATAAGATAGTTGCTTTTATGAAGGAGGCGGCATACAAGCCCCTCAAGTTCAGCGAGCTTGCCGTGGTGCTGGACGTGCCGCACGAAGACAGGGACAAGCTGGCTGAGATACTGGATTCGCTCGAACGGGAGGGCGTGATATATAAAACAAAAAAGGAAAGATACGGGATAACGGAAAAGATGAACCTTGTCGTGGGACGCATACAGCGGAATGAGCGCGGCTACGGCTTCCTTGTGCCTGACGACGGGAGCGTTCCCGATGTTTTCGTGCCCGCCGACGGACTGGCGGGAGCGATGCACAATGACAAGGTCATAGTCCGCATCACATCCAAAGGGGCAAACGGCAAAAGGGCTGAAGGAGAGGTCATAAAGATACTGGAGCGCTCTGTGACCAAAGTCGTCGGCACGTTCGAGAACAGCAGGTATTTCGGTTTTGTGGTGCCGGACGACAAAAAGATGCCCGGAGACGTTTTCATACCAAAGGACGAGACAAACGGCGCAAAACCGGGCCAGAAAGTAGTGGCGCAGATCGTGAAATGGCCTGACGGAAGGCGCAACGCGGAAGGAAAGATAGTGGAGATCATAGGGGACAGCAAAGATACCGGTGTTGACATTTTGTCCATAATGAAGGCCCACGATCTGACCGAATCGTTCCCTGATGAAGTGATGGCGCAGGCCAACAGGATTCCTGACGTTGTGACCGACGATATGATAAAGGGGAGACGGGACCTGAGGGATCTCAGGACTTTCACCATCGATGGCGAGGACGCAAAGGATTTCGATGACGCAGTGTCCATAGAAGTCCTTCCCGACGGTAATTACAGGCTTGGCGTGCATATCGCGGATGTCAGCTATTATGTTACCGAGGGGTCGCCGCTGGATAGGGAGGCCCTGAAAAGAGGCACAAGCGTTTACCTTGTGGACAGGGTGATACCGATGTTGCCGCCCAAGCTTTCCAACGGGATATGCAGCCTGAAACCGGGTGTGGACAGACTGGCGTTCACGGTCATGATGGACATCGACGCCGGAGGGAAGGTGATCAGGCACGATATCTTCGAGAGTGTGATAAGGTCCTCGGAGAGGATGACATATACAGACGTTTACAAGATCCTTGAGACAGGGGACGAGGAACTGACGGAACGGTACAGCCACCTGGTCGAAGATTTCAGGAAGATGAAGGATCTTGCCCTGATACTGCGTTCAAGGAGAATGGCCAGGGGAGCGATGGATTTCAATTTCGACGAGGCAAAAGTGATACTTGATGAAAACGGAAAGCCTGTGGATGTAAGGCGATATGAGATCACCATAGCCAACAGGATCATAGAGGAATTCATGCTCGTCTGCAATGAGACCGTTGCCGAGCATTTCTTCTGGACAGGCTTGCCTTTCGTTTACAGGATACATGAAGAGCCCGACACCGAAAAGATTATGGCGTTCGCGGAATTCGCGAAGAACCTCGGATATCCGCTGAAAGGCGTGAACAACATACATCCCGGAGCGCTGCAGGATGTGCTCGAAAGGGTAAAGGGCAAGAAGGAGGAACTGATCGTCAGCACAGTGATGCTGAGGTCGCTGGCAAAGGCAAAATACAGCCACCAGAACGCAGGCCATTTCGGCCTTGCCGCCAGGTACTACTGTCATTTCACATCTCCCATCAGGCGGTATCCGGACCTGATCATACACAGGCTTATAAAGGAGCAGCTTAAAGGAGGCATTTCCGAAGAGCGTGAACAGGAGCTGTCCGAAAGGCTCCCGGAGGTCGCGCGGAAATGTTCCGAGCGGGAGCGGGCCGCGGACGAAGCGGAAAGAGATACTGAGGAACTGAAGAAGGTCGAATACATGAAGCAGAAGGTCGGAGAGGTGTTCGACGGCATCATATCCAACGTGACCTCGTTCGGCCTGTTCGTCGGGCTCGAGAATACCGTGGAGGGCCTTGTGAGGATCAGCGACATGCATGATGATTATTATATATATGACGACAAGCGATACATGCTCATAGGCGAACGCACCGGCAAATGCTACAGGATAGGCGATCCTGTCCGTGTGCTGCTTGCGAAGGCCGATGTGGAGACCAGGCAGATCGACTTTGTCCTCGAGGAACATGTAAAGGGAGGATCGGATGTACATCGTAAGCGCTTGCCTGCTAGGCATAAGCACCCGTTATGACGGGGGATGCTTCTGCGATCAGAAGCTCATGAAGCTCGCGGAAGAAGGAAAGGCCGTTCCTGTTTGCCCGGAACAGCTTGGCGGATGCCAGACGCCAAGGGATCCCTGCGAGATATCCGGCGGAGACGGCGGCGGCGTGCTGGACGGCAGGTGCGCAGTCATAAGCAGGAACGGTACGGACATGACGGAAAAATTCATAAAGGGCGCGTATGAAACCCTGAAGATCGCAAAGACCTGCGGCGCGAAAAAGGCGATACTGAAAGCCAGAAGCCCGTCCTGCGGCACGGGGCGGATCTATGACGGCACTTTCAGCGGGAAAACGGTTCAGGGAAACGGCGTGGCTGCCGAACTGCTCATCAGGAACGGCATAGAGGTGTACAGCGAGGAAACTGCAGAGGATGCGCTCACAGAAGACGCGCCATAACAGGAGACGCAAAAAAACCCGGCTGCTTTATCACCGGGTTTCGTGTTGCAGATTCGGATCTCGCACTTCACATCCGGATAACGCATTTCATATCAGGATCATGCGTTCCAGTTTTTATGCGCCGGATCGCGATCCAGTCCATCAGACCATGAAAGGCCTGATCTCGCTGCAGAAGTCTTCGCAGTCGTCCGAGTGTACGTCCACCTTGATCGGCTTGTTGAAGTCGAGACTGAAGATCCCCATTATCGACTTTGCATCGACAACATAACGCCCTGATGTGAGGTCAATATCAAAATCGTATTTATTGGCTATATTTACAAAGTCTTTGACATCGTTGATGGTTTTAAGCATAATATTGAATGATTTCATTGTGCCGCCTCCTTTGCTCTAAAGGTTGGTATATACTATGTATACAGGGTTATTTAAATGATATCCTGTATTTGGTAACAAGTCAATTACGAGAAAATTAAAAAAGTGTGAATTAATATTGAGCTGAATGAAATAACGGGTAATTGAGATCTATATTGGAGGAATCGTGAAGAAAGCTGCTTTTTATACACTTGGATGCAAGGTGAACCAGTATGAGACCGAGGCAATGGCCGAGGCCTTCGAAAAGGCCGGTTATACGGTGGTCGATTTCGAAGAGGCCGCCGATGTCTATGTCATCAACACTTGTACCGTCACGGGCCTCAGTTCCAGGAAATCCCGCCAGGCTATACGGAGGGCTAAACAGAGGAACGGCAATGCCGTCGTTGCTGCTGTCGGATGCTACCCGCAGACTGCGAAGGAAGAACTGGAGAGCATGCCTGAGGTCGACATTATCGTTGGGACTGCCGAGCGCCGCAGGCTGCCTGAGTATGTGGAGGAATTCCTTAAAGGGAACGTCAGGATAACTGCGGTGGGGAACATAATGAAAAACCGTTCCTTCGAGGACCTAAGGATAGAAAAATACAAGGGCCGTACCCGCGCGATAATGAAAGTGCAGGAGGGATGCAACCAGTTTTGCTCGTACTGCATAATACCATATGCGAGAGGGCCTATTCGCAGCCGGCCGGCCGAAGAAGTCATCAGCGAGGTGCACAAGCTGGTGGAAGCGGGGTTCAGGGAAGTCGTGCTGACAGGCATACATATAGCTTCCTACGGCATAGACCTGGGACAGATCAGGCTGCCCGACCTCATCAGGATGGTCCACGATGTGGACGGTATCGAGAGGATAAGGCTGGGATCGCTGGAACCTACGATGATCACCAAAGAGTTTGTCGCCGAGGCGGCCGGGCTGGAAAAGCTCTGCCCCCATTACCACATATCGCTGCAGAGCGGCTGTGACGAGACGCTGAAAAGGATGAACAGGAAATACACCACGGCTGAATATGCGAAGGCAGTGGAACTGCTGAGGGAGGAAATACCGGATGTATCGGTCACGACCGATGTGATGGTGGGTTTCCCTGGGGAGACGGACGAGGAGTTTGAAACGACTTACATGTTCCTGGAGAAGATCCGCTTTGCAAAGATGCACGTATTCAAGTATTCTCCAAGGAAGGGGACCCCGGCGGCACGGCATAAGGACCAGGTGGACGGCAGGGTCAAGGAAGAGAGGAGCGACCGGCTGATCGAACTGTCGAACCGGTGCCAGCTTGAATTCAACAGGAACTTCCTCGGACGGGTAATGCCCGTGCTGTATGAACAGGAAGACAATGACATGAAAGGCTGGTATGAAGGCCTCACGCCCAACTATATAAGGGTGCTCTCAAAGGGAGATCCGGGTATTTCGGGAAATATTCTGCCGACGAGGCTGCTGGAAGCCGAGAATGATTTCATTCTGGGCGAAATCTGATGTTTTGCGGACAGACGACTTGCATATAATTTCCGTATGTTATAATATAATAGTATTCACGTCAGACGTGTGTTTTGCGTAAGGCCGGGCGCATGCCGGGCATCGCATGATGGCAGGGGAGTGTTGATGATGGCGGGAAGCGAAACAATGATGTTCAAAATGGACAAGGATAAGGAGAATGAGGCGCGGGACATACTGTTCACGGTCTACCAGGCCCTGAACGAAAAAGGCTATAACCCGATCAATCAGCTCGTTGGCTACATCCTTTCGGGAGATCCTACATACATCACCAATCATCTGAATGCAAGGAGCGTTATACGAAGGCTTGAAAGGGACGAACTGCTTGAAGAGATAGTGCGGTTCTACCTTGAAAACAAGAAATGACCGAGACCCCGACCAGTTCGGGGTTGTTTTTTGGCATCAGTGCGGTATCCGGCAGGCGTGAAGTTTGAAAAGTGTGGAGCTGCGAGTCCGAAGTTTCATGCATGAATCTGTGGGATCAGGATATGACATAAAATAAACATGCGACGAAAGAGGTACTTCTTTCATGGAATATGTTGAACTGGGCAAAACCGGTCTAAGGGTCTCAAGGCTGTGTTTCGGAGCGCTGGTGATCGGCCCGCTCCAGAAAAACATGCCGGTCAGGGACGGAGCGGCTGTCATAAGGGCAGCGCTGGAGAGAGGAGTCAATTTCATCGATACCGCAGAGCTTTACGGCACCTACGGGCATATCCGGGAAGCGGTGAAAGGGCTCGGAGAAAAACCTGTGGTAGCGACGAAATCATATGCATATACGGCCGGGGGTGCGGCTGAAAGTGTCGAGAAAGCGAGAAAAGAGCTCGATATGGACGTGCTGGACATTTTCATGCTCCATGAGCAGGAGTCCAGGCTGACGCTCAAAGGGCACCGGGAGGCGCTGGAATATTACCTCAACGAGCGTGAGAAAGGCAGGATAAGGGCTGTCGGCGTGTCGACCCACAATATAGAGGTGGTCAGGGCAATTTGTGATATGCCAGAGATAGATGTCGTGCACCCGCTGGTAAACATCACGGGGATCGGTATAGGCGACGGGAGTACAGGGGAGATGCTCGAAGCCGTCAAAGCGGCCTATGATCGCGGGAAGGGCGTTTACAGCATGAAGCCTCTCGGAGGCGGCAACCTTCTGAGATCATATGACGAATGCATGGATTTCGTGCTCGGCCTGCCTTATGTCCATTCCATCGCTGTCGGGATGCAGAGCGCCGATGAAGTGGAAATGAACATCCTCAAGTTCGAAGGACGTGAGATACCTGCAAGGCTGAAAGAGGCCGCAGCGCTTAGGAAAAAGCGGCTCCATATAGACTATTGGTGCACGGGCTGCGGCAAATGTGCTGAAAGATGCAATCAGAAAGCACTTTCAGTAACCGGAGGGAAAGCGGTGCCGGATCCCGGAAAATGTGTTCTGTGCGGTTATTGTTCGGGCGCATGCCCTCAGTTTGCCATTAAAATTTGCTGAGGACGGATACTTTTCCCGGAACGCCATATCGCGGTCCATTGGCGAATGATGGACAGTCCGGGATACCAGGAGGACATTATGCGAATAATGGGTATAGATTTTGGAGACAGTAGAATCGGCATCGCTGTCAGCGATCCGATGGGATGGACGGCACAGGGGCTGGAAACGATAGAGCGGAAAGGCCCGATGGAGCAGGATGCCGAGAGGATCAGGCAACTGGCCAAACAGTACGGTGTCGGCAAGATCGTCATCGGCCTGCCGAAGAACATGAACGGGACCATAGGGCCCAGCGCCGAGAAGGCCATCGAGTTCGGCGAGCTTCTTGCCAGGACCACCGGGCTTGAGGTGGTGCAGTGGGACGAGCGGCTGACGACCGTGGCAGCCAACCGCCTGATGCATGAGGTCGGCATGAAGACCTCGAAAAAAAAGAAATCGGTTGACAGGATCGCTGCGGTCTTCATATTGCAGGGATATCTTGACAGTATGAGGAATTAAGGTTATTGTAATATGGTACGGCAGTATAGGAAAGGAAGTGATCGCCATGGATGCAGAAAGAGACGATATAGTTGTCCTGATCGACGAAGACGGTGAAGAAGTCGAATTTGAACATATCGATACTATCGAATTGAACGGGAACGAATATGTAGTACTGGTCCCGCTCGAGGAAGAGGAAGACGACGGCCAGGAAGAAGAAGAGGTCGTGATCCTCAGGGTCGAGCACACCGAAGACGGAGAGGATACTTTCGTGACGATAGAGGACGACGACGAACTCGAGGAAGTGTTCGATGAATTCCAGTCGAGGCTGGAAGAAGAGTTCGAAGATGATGATGAAGACTGAAAGTGTTTTCAGAGTCTGAATAAAAAGCCATTGGACGGATCCAATGGCTTTTTGCTTCCCTTCGGCCGGTTCTCCATTTTTCCCGGGATACATTATCGCCGTCAGCGATTATTTATTACTCCTTTTCCTTGTCCTTTTTCAGAAGTATCCGCTGCTGCTCGAAGATGTACCGGATAAGCCTGTCCTGATCTTTTTTGCTGATATCGGTGAAATAGACGCCTACTTCGTAGTTTCTGCCTTTTCTTGCCTCTACTTCCTGGCTCCTGACAACGACGCCCCTGGTTTTGATCCGAGTGCCGTCGGTGAGGTCAAGTTCCATCTCGAGCATGGTGTTTTTCGGGATATCTGTTTCGCTGATTATGCAGACACCCGATCCGCTTATGTTTTTGGTACATACTTTCACAGGGTCGGCTTTTTCCGCTGCTTCCGCAGTTCCGTCAGCATTCGCAGGCCGGATGGCCGCATCAAGCACTGTTTCCAGCCTGTAATGCATCCTCCGCTGGATCTTTGAGATTTCCGTACCGGGTTTTACTATGATAACGGCGACTTTTCCCCTGTATTCCTTGTAGCCGGTCACTGCGGTGAAACCGAGCAGTCCCTGGATCGGATCGATGAAGGTAAGGCGGATCGTAATTCCGTCCGGAATATAGATCACCCTGGATCCAGAGATCGGGGCAGAAATCACCATCGTTCCATCCTCCTGGTGTTCAAGAAGCTGGCTGACGTATACGTTTCCGATCCTTTCACCGTTATCGTCGATCATCTCAAGTTCAAGCCTGGTCCCTAACGCTATATCTTGTGGCGTCATCTGCATTTCTCCTGTCGTGTCTTGACGGATGATGGTTTCTGTCAGAGATCCCTGCCTGGGATCGATCCTCAGGCGATGCTGTTATCTGTCTACAGTCGTACCCTTATTTTTATTTCCCTGTTTCGTCATACTTCTAACAGTTTTGATGCCGTATCGCTCATCCGTGTTCGGCATAAGCCCCTGCAATAAATTTCGGCAGGCAAAATTCAAATCTTAAGAGGAATTGTGAACATTGGATAGAATTTATATAATATCCGACTAATGATCCTGGAGGGAAACAAATGCGGAAAAGACTTGCCCTGTGTCTGGTGATGGCAGCGCTTGCGGCAGCAGTATGCGGATGCGGGGATAAATCAGGTGGACAGGAGATACAGCCTGTAGTTGTTGAAACAGCTTTGCCGGAGCCTTTTGCAGACACCGGAGACAGCAGTGCGGAACAATCGCCGGAAAATCAGCCCGAACCTGGAGACGAACCGGCGGTACCGGCGGAAGACGACTATACACTGCCGTTCACAGGTGTAAGGCCAATGGCCGTGATGATAGACAACCAGGGCTCAAGAGTGCTGCCTCAGGGCGGCCTGGACAAGGCGCAGATAGTTTACGAAGTCATAGTGGAGGGCGGGCTCACAAGGCTGATGCCGGTATTCTGGGGTACCGAGCCTGAGATGATAGGTCCTGTCAGAAGTGCGAGGCATTATTTCCTCGACTTCAGTATGGAATATGACGCCATCTATGTCCATTACGGCGGGAGCCCCCAGGCGGGCACGGACATAAGGAAGCTGAAGGTCGACGAGATAGACGGTATCGCTCTTGGCCCTGAGTATTTCTGGGATCTGACCACAGATCGGAATAATTGGCAGGATTCATATACTTCCATGGAAAAACTGAAGATATATGCGGAAAAGCGGAGGTTCCGCGACACCACCGATGCGGGATTCCCGTTAAGATACAATGGGCCGGGAGATGACCTTGTCCCTGAGGGCGGCGATGATGCAAAAACCGTTTCTCTGAAATATCCGTCCATGTCCGTCAGGTATGAATACGACAGCGGGACCGGGACATATAAGCGTTTCAGGTATGATAAGGAGCATATGGAAAGGGTCTCGGGAAAGCAGTTTGAAGCAAAAAACATAATAGTGCTGTATATGCGCAACTGGACCATAGAAGGCGATCGTGAGGGCCGGCAGGACATGCAGACCACAGGGACAGGGAAAGGGTATTTCATCACATGCGGCAAGGCATACAAAATAAAGTGGTCTAAGGAGACAAGAAGCTCCCAGACGAAATATACATACGAGAACGGGGAGCCCATCGTGCTGAACCGCGGCCAGACCTGGATCCAGGTAATGCCTGTCAATGCGAAAGTCACGATTGAGTGAAAGCGGATAATACTGCAGGTGTGTGTCGCGGATTTTACCGGAGCCGGTCCTTCGGCTCAGTCAGCCCCAAAGGCATGGCCCGGTTGTGCCGTCAATGATTTTACAGGTGTGATTTTTTGGAATCGTCATGTTAACCGGACTGCTTTTCGGGTATATATAAAACTGATGTCCAATATAGATTCCCAATATTTATGAAAGGATGATGGCTGATGAAGAAACTCTGGAAATGCAGTGTGTGCGGATATGTACACGCAGGGGACGAGGCGCCTGATGCCTGCCCGAAATGCGGCGCGCCGAAAGACAAGTTTGTTGGACTCAGCGATGAAGAGGCTGAAAAGATAAACAAATCGGAAAGGACAAATGACATCCACATGGAGATCGTCGTACTGGCAGAAAGGATCATGGCACTGGCCCAGGAGGGCATCGACATCGATCTGGACCCGCCATGCGTAGCGCTGTTCAAGGCCGCTGTCAAGGAAGCAAGGGTGATCAAGCAGAGATCCAAGGCGGAAATGGAAGGCCATATGAAAAAAGGCAAGTGGTGATATTTCAGTACATGCAAAATGGCGTAATAAAAGGGCAGTCCGGTGCGGATACCGGAACAGCCCTTTTTTCATGCGTGTCATCTCTGATTGCCGGTACTGCAGCAGATCCTGCCGAGAACCCCTGACAATATATGGATCATCTCATCGACGTGCTGTTTCATTACGATCAGGGGAGGCATGAGCCGGATGGTCGAGGGTCTGGGCGAATTCAGGATCAGGCCTTCATCGAGGCAGGCAGACACCACTTTTTCCCCGATAGGATCAGGCAGGTCGAACGCGATGAGCAGACCCTTCCCCCTTATATTCCTGATCGGATATTTTTCCGACAGATCCTTCAGCCGCTCTGTTATGTAATCTCCCATTATCGCAGCTCTGCCGGGGAGATCCCTGGCCAGTACTTCCCTTACGACAGCCAGCCCGACAGCCATCGCAAGAGGCTGCCCGGTGTAAGTTCCCCCCTGGTCGCCGGGATCGAAGATGTTGAACTTCTCCTTTGTCAGCATCGCGGAGAGCGGGAAGCCTCCGCCTATTCCCTTGGCAAGCGTCATTATGTCAGGTTCGATGCCGTAATGCTGGTAGGCGAACATTTTGCCTGTCCTGCCTATGCCTGTCTGCACTTCGTCAAAGATCAGCAAAATGCCCTTTTCATCACATAGATCGCGCAGCCCGGCAATATATTTTTCATCCGCCAGGTTCACGCCGCCTTCACCCTGTACAGGTTCGACCATTATTGCACAGGTTTTCTCATTTACTGCGGCCGCCATTGCGTCGATGTCATTGTACGGCACATGCACGAAGCCGGGCAGTTTGGGCTTGAAAAGGTCCTCCCAGTGTTTCTTGCCTGTGGCCGACATCATTGCCAGGGTCCGTCCGTGAAAACTGTCGATGGCCGTGATTATCTCATAAGCGCCTCCAAGAAATTTGGCGCCGTATTTCCTGGCAAGCTTCACAGCACTCTCGTTTGCTTCCGCCCCGGTGCTGGTGAAGAACACCCTGTCGAAGCAGGATATATCGGTGAGAAGTTTTGAAAACTCGATCATGGGCCTGTTGTAGAAGGCCGGGCTGGCGTTTACGAGCAATGCCGACTGCCCGTCCAATGCATCAGCGATGGCATCGGGGCAGTGCCCCAGGCAGTTGACGGCCCAGCCGCCGATGAAATCCAGGTACTTTTTGCCGTCCGTATCCCAGAGGTACATCCCCTGGCCTTTTTCCATCACTATATCCGGCCTTGCTGCTGTGAAAAGAATGGATCTGCCGGCCTGCTCCAGCAGTTCCCCTGTGGTGTTCAGCATATCTTTCTCCTCCTGTTTGATGGGCTGTGCCATTTCTTCCGAAATACATGTCTTTAATACATGTCTTTATCTCAAATGATATCCAATATCCTGGCTGCTGTCCCAGCAGCACATGGCTGATTGCTCAAACCTCATATGGCAAATTTTCCATAAGGTCATACAGTGTTTTCGACTTCGCCAAAGCCTCGATTACATTATGCGCCGGTTCGGCATAGATAATCAAGCCGTCTTGCTCCCCGAGTTCAGGCCTGACCGGGAAAGCGAGAAATTCTCTGCCGGTTGAGAACTGTGCGTTTACGTCTTTACGGTTGCCCCTGGCGTCAAGCCTTATCCATTTCCCAAGGCTGTATAAATATACGGCATTTACTGCATGAAGGACAAGTGACGGGTCCTCATCACTGAACCGGAGCTTCTGGTAGCAAAAGCCCGCCGGGATGCCTGCGATCCTCAGCAGTGCCGCAAGCAGGTGGGACTTCGCATAACATATGCCGTGACCGTTCAGAAGTACGTCTGATGCCCTGCATGATACCCGGGATACCGGCTTGCCGGATCTCAGCAGGTCGAATGAATGGGGGAACGCATCCCTCACGTATTCGAACGCGGTTTTCACATACTCGGTCTCACTGCATCCTGACGCCTGTTCAAGGCAGCACCTGACTTCTTCTGCAGCCGCCCTGACAAGGTCATGTCCAAAGTCGATGATACCGGACATCTGCAAATATTTGCCCATATCGTCTGTTTCAGGCTTCAGCATTACAGGACACTTCCTCAGATCATAGCTTGAAAATAATTATACGCAAAATGTATAAATATGCAACTACTAAAATTATTTGCCCAGACTTTTTTCGGAAATAGAAAGTATTATATCATAAATATTGCGGAGGTATTGCCATTATGCGCTTCAGTATCAGAAAATACATAAAGCCTGCTGCATTAGTTTTGACATGCCTGCTGGTATTATCCCTGGCGGCATCATGTACATCAGCGCTGCCGGAGGATGTTTCTTTTGCTGAAGCTTTAGGAAATATCGAGCCTGTGACGAAGACAGTGAACGGGATCAATATCATGGTCGATCCGCGTATCGAACTGCTTGCGGCAGTCCAGTACCTGAGCGGATACGGTGACAGGACGCACCTCCTGACCAGGCATAATTTCAGTTATAAAGACGACATGGCCGGGTACTTCGGCAGGTTCAGATCCCATGCCGGCGTCAGGTATTTTGATACACTGAGCAGGTCCGGTTTTACAAATGACGCGCCTCCCACCACGGTCCTGTACCTGACCTCGAAGTATGACGAGACGGGAGATTTCGGATTTGATGAAAATCTCAGGAAAAGAGCGGGCAGGGGCGATCTTGACAAGTTTGCACGGTATTTGCTGCAGTTTGCGGTGGATACGGACTTTAAACGTTTTTACGATGAGCACAGGGAATTCTACGAAGAAGTGGCGGACAGGACCGCCGCAGTGATGGAAGATGATGATCTTACAGGAGACATCGAAGACTATTACGGGATAAGGCAAAACAGTTACAATATCATACTTGCGCCCATGTTCCATCCTGGAGGTTTCGGACCGAGACTGGAAAACGAAGATGGCAGCTTTGATATTTACAGTATCCAGGGACCGCTGGATGCGGAAGGAGATATCCCTGCCTTTGGGACTGCCGATAGCTTCAGGTACCTGGTATACCACGAATTCAGCCATTCCTTTGTGAACCCGCTTACAGGCAGGTACCTGGATGAAGTGAACAGGTACCAAAAGCTGTACAGACCGATAGCCGAAATAATGAAAGCCAATGCATATACGGACTGGGAGACCTGTGTGAACGAGCACATCGTAAGGGCGGTCACCGCGCGGCTCCTGCTCATCCATGACAGCGGGGATATTTACAGGAAAACGCTGGGCCAGGAAAGAACGAACGGCTTTTATTACATAAATGACCTTTGCGATAAACTGGCAGAGTATGAAACGAACCGCGACAAGTACGGAAGTTTTGACGAGTTTTATCCGGAACTCATAAATGTGTTCAGGGACCTGAGCGAAAGGGACCTTGGGGATGACTATTACCGTATTGAGTACACAGGGCCGATCGATGCGACGTTCAATATGCGGCTGCCTGTCGTCCTTATCTATCCTACTTCCGAGAAGGACCAGGACGTGCAGGACAGGATCAGGGAATATGTAAATGGCATAAAGGACTTTATGAAGGACAGATTTACATTCGATACAGAAGTTATCTCAGACGAAAAAGCGCTTGTGAGTGATCTGGCAGATAAAAACATCATCGCATACGGGACCGTTGAGGGCAATCTGTTCCTCCGCAGGTATGCTGACAGATTTCCATTTACAGTCAGGGACGACTGTATCATCGCAGACAAAGAATATGCAGGTGATTCCCTGCGGCTCCTGACAGGCCTGCCGAGCCCGGTCAACAGCAAAAATGCAATTATCATATACACGGCGCAGAAAGCTGAGGATATCCCGGGTATCAATGCCGTCTTCCACGGGCCGACGGATTATGTGGTGGCAAGAGGAGAAGAGGTACTGGCTTCGGGCGACTACACCGGCAAAGAAGACGGCAAATGGAGTTTTTACTGAAAAATCCATATCGACAAAGAATAAGTGATTTATGTAGAATAATGTCGACTATTGTAATGGCAGAAAATATGTTATTATTGTACTGTGCCGGTAACATAACAGGAGAGGTGTAGGATATGGACAGGGAACGCAGTATCGTAACTGCATTTGATGAAGTAGGGATAGTGAAAGACCACAGGACCGGTGAGCCTATCGAAATCAAAGGGAACGACAAGATTTACAAAGCAGTGCTTGAATTATCCAAGTACGGGAAGATAACTTTTTCCCGGGAACAGATCTTCAAGAGTACCCATTATTACTTCCATTTTTTCAAACCGGTTGAGACACTTAGGCAACTGTACAATCTGGGTGACGAAATGCTTGTTTTGTGCTGCATTGGCAGCATCAACTGTTTTAAGAGCAGGACGAAAGACTTTATCGACTACCTGCTGGCAACGAAAGCCGAGTATAAAAACCGACTCGATAAGATAACATGCATACTCATCGATGATAACGACGATATAGTGAATATCATAAAAGAAGACCGAAACGCGAATCCTGATTCACGCCTGATAGTCCCCTTCAGCTATTCCGAACTGATCAACGGCATCAGTGAAAGTGAATTACAGAACAGGTTCAGGGACTTTTTATTCGAAAGGGATCTGTTCGGGATCGCATCACCTCTCAACAATGATACATATTTTTACGGCCAGGACAGGATGAACCTGATATCTTCGCTTTACGGGAAATACAAACAGGGCGAACAGGCAGGACTCTTTGGATTGAGAAGGATAGGCAAGACCTCCGTCCTCAACCTGCTGCAGATACGTATAGAGCAGGATGGAGGGGCGGCAGTATATTTTGATTGCTCGCAGTATCACCACCAGAGATGGAACTCCTTCCTGCACCAGATCGTGGTCGAAATCGAAAAGAAGTACAAAAAAGTGCAGACTGAAGACGGCAATACCAGGATCCCGAAGGAGTTCAGCCTGCCTAAATCCGCATCGAGATATACGGAGGCTAAGGCCGCGAAAAGTTTCGAAGAAGATATCTCATCGCTGAGTGAAGTCCTGGGTACCAGGATACTCCTGATTTTTGACGAAGTCGAGAATATCAGCTATACCACTTCTCCATCCGAAAACTGGAAGACGGGGAATGACGCCCTCTTTTTCTGGCAGTCGCTCAGATCGATAATCCAGACCAACAACACGTTGTTTTCATTCATAATCGCAGGGGTAAACCCCAAATGTGTGGAACTGAGCCAGATAAACGGATGCGACAACCCAATATTCGGTATGCTGAGGCCGCAGTACGTGACGCTCTTCAATCTCAAGGACGTGAAAAACATGGTTTCAGGAATCGGCGGCCATTCGGGACTGTATTTCGATGAAGAGATATATTCCAAACTGGTGGAAGATTACGGCGGACACCCGTTCCTCATCCGCCAGGTCTGCAGCCGTATCAATACCGATCTGCTGGAAAAGGGCGAGGAACGTCCCTATACGGTTTCCAAGTATAGTTATGAGAAAAACGCAGAAAACTACCGGTTGGAAATGGCTGGAGTAATAGAGCAGATACTTGGCGTACTTGAGACATACTATCCGGAAGAGTTCGAAATGCTGAAGAGACTGGCGCTGGACGGGAGGACAGCCTTCAGGAAGAGGCTCGGCGGCCGGGAGAACGCCATTGTGCATCTGCTTGGCTATTGCCTGATCGAACGGGCTGAAGATGATTATTTTGTCAGGATCAAATCCATCGAGGATTATCTGAAGAACAAGTACTACTACGAAAAAACGGCGACGACACAGGACCAGATCCGTGAAGAAGTCCGCTCGCGCAGGGAAAGGATAGAGATGATCCTGCGCGATATCATCTTCCATAACATGCAGAGCCAGTACGGCAAGAAATCCAAGGAAAGATTGATGGCCTATATTTCAGGCACCAATGACCAGACACAGCTGAAGCGTATGCGTGATGTGCCCTTCAGCCAGGCATTGAAGGAACTCTACTTCAACCAGTTGAAATTCATAATGGCCAAGGACTGGAAAATGTATCAGAACATTTTCCCGGACAAGGTCAAGTTCGAACAGTTTTTTGACGTAATAAACAGCAACAGGATCGACGCGCATGCCAAAGATATCGATGAAGAAGACTATGCTGTCCTGCAGATAGCATTCAAGTTCTTTGAGAAAGCCTTGAGTGACTTTTTCTGAAGCTGCACACATAAGAAAAAATGAGGTCCAATATGATACAGCCAATATTGTATGACAATAACAATCCGATATTGGCTGTATCTGTTTTTATATATGAAGGCATTGTACAGGCTTTTCATGTAATGGGATTTTCCCGGGTCCGTACGGCAGTGGCAGCAAGGAAGCTGTTATTTGGATTTTTGACATGTTACAGGCAGGGTAGCGCCGCACTTTTTGGAAGAATTACAGAAATTATGCGAAAACAGGGTGCATTTATTGATTTAAATTAATACTGTTATGTATAATTATGAATGTTGAAAACAAATAACCAGCTAATATATCGGTTTAGCTGTTGCGGAATGGGGAATTGCTATGAAAATGATCTATTCAGGAAAGACGAAAGATGTATACCAGCTTGACAACGGGAACGTGCTTCTGAAATTCAAGGACGACTGTACCGGCACCGACGGGGTTTTCGATCCCGGAGCGAACACGGTCGGCCTGACCATCGAGGGTATCGGAAAACAAAACCTCCAGACTTCTGTGCGTTACTTCGAGATGCTGAAAAAAGCCGGCATCAGGACCCATTACATCAGTGCCGATATTGAAAACGCGACAATGGAAGTGCTGCCAGCAAAACCGTTCGGGAAAGGCCTTGAGGTCATATGCAGGCTGAAGGCGACGGGAAGCTTTATCCGCAGGTACGGTACATATATCGAAGACGGTGCCGAATTGCCGGGCGGCTATGTCGAAGTCACGCTTAAGGACGACGCCAAGGGAGATCCGCTGATAACCGGTGAAGCGCTCGCAGTGCTCGGCATAATGAGCGAGGAACTTTTCAGGTCCATGAAGGAACAGACCCTGCGGATCACAAGGATCATTGCCGATGATTTAAGGTCAAAGGGACTGGAACTGTGGGACATCAAGTTCGAATTCGGATACAACAACGGGGAAGTCATCCTGATCGACGAGATTTCCAGCGGCAACATGCGCGTGTATAAGGACGGCAAGATCGTGCCTCCGATGGAACTGACACAGATGATACTTGCGGATTGAGAATACTGGTATTGCGACATTGCTGCAAAAGCTGCGGATCATTCGTGAAACAAGGATACAGGTATGGCAGGCTGCATCGGTATGCGGCCTGCCATGTTTTGTGCGCGCGGCATGCCGTATGGTGTGTTTCCGCAATCGCAAAAGCCTGTTCACTAATACCAGGCTGTTTATCAAGCCTAAGGATATCGGGACAACAGAAGCGGAGAAAGGCTATAACGGCGGAAGTCACTTTTGAGGCAGCTTTAAAACCCTTGGGAGATAAAGCCCCAAGGGTTTGTTCCGGTTGGATCAAAAGGACATTTCTTCAGTTCTGCGTGAAGCGCGCAAGGAATTCCTTTGTCCTTTCATTCCTGGGATTTCTGAATATCTCATCAGGAGTCCCTTCTTCGCAGATAACGCCTTCCGACATGAAGATGACATGGTTGCTTACATCACGCGCGAATGCCATTTCGTGAGTTACAACGATCATCGTCATTCCATCCCGTGCAAGGTCCCGCATAACAGCAAGGACCTCGCCGACCATTTCCGGGTCGAGAGCCGAGGTGGGTTCGTCAAACAACAGCACCTCGGGTTCCATCGCAAGCGCACGCGCGATCGCGACACGCTGCTTCTGGCCGCCTGACAGCTGGTGCGGCTTTGCGTTGATATAGGGAGCCATTCCGACCTTTTCAAGGTATTTGACCGCATTGAGTATCGCGTCATCCTTTTTCTTTTTCAGTACCTTTGTCTGGCCGATAATGCAGTTGTCGAGGACCGACATGTTGCTGAACAGGTTGAAGGACTGGAAAACCATGCCGACATGGGTACGGTATTCCGAAGCGTTGACATTCTTGCTGTTGATAGGTACGCCGTGGTATAGTATCTCTCCGGATGTAGGCGTTTCCAGCAGGTTGATGCACCGCAGGAGGGTCGATTTGCCTGAACCTGAAGATCCTATGATGGAGGTCACGTCGCCCCTGGATACTGTGAAATTGATATCGCGCAGCACGACATTGTTTCCGAAAGACTTTCCCAAATGGCTTACCCTGATTATTTCTCCACTCATTTGTCATACCTCCCTGTTCCTTCTTGTCGGTGCATGCAGCATTCCGCTGGTATGCGCAAGGGTGTCGGTGGTAGCCAGGTCAAAAACTGCGGAGCCGTCCAGTTTCTTCTCCCACTTGCGCAGCAGGAAAGAAGTGATAAGCGTCATTGCAAGATAAACGGCCATTGCGACGGTCATGCTTTCGAAGTACCAGTAGTAGGCTCCCGCTGTCTGCTTTGCAGCGTAAAACAGCTCGACCGTACCGATCACGCTCAGCACTGATGAGTCCTTGATATTGATGATCAGGTTGTTGCCGATCTGCGGTATGATATTGCGCAGGGTCTGCGGGAAAACGACATACAGCATTGTCTGGTAATGGGTCATTCCAATTGCCATTGCCCCTTCCGTCTGCCCCCAGTCGACAGATATGATGCCTCCGCGTACCGTTTCCGCCATGTAGGCGCCGGTATTGATCGATACTATAAAGAAAGCTGCAAACCACATGCCCATATTTATTCCAAGGTACATCAACGCACCGTAGTAAATGAACATTGCCTGCACTATCATCGGTGTCCCGCGGAATACTTCAACGTAGACTTTCAAGACCGCATTCACGAACCCGAGCAGGATTTTCTTTATCTTTGGATCATTCGGATTGATCGGGATGGTCTGAATAATGCCGACAATAAAGCCGATCAGGCAGCCAACCGCCGTACCGACGACCGCGATCGCGATCGTAGTGCCGGCACCGCGTAAAAATGAACTGCTGTAATTCGTGATCAGAAAGTAAATTCGTCCCCAGAAATCGGTTGGCAGACTGCTTGTCATAATGGAAGGACCCCTTTCACGTACATTTTTGTATGAAGCAAGCGAATTTTTCCACCTATTGCCGGTTTTTCACCGGCCACCGCACTTAAACAAAATGAGAGCGGCGAAAAATCCGCTCTCACTTTTTATCATTTCTTATTCAGACAAAGGCTGTATCGAAATGGCCTCTTTCATCATCTCTTCATAATCTTCCACTGTCATTGTTTCCAATACAGCGTTGATTTTCCCGACCAGTTCGGTATTGCCCTTCATGCAGCTTATGCCGATGTTGATCTCTTCCTCGGAGACATTGTAGTTGTCTTCAGAACCGGTGAAGTCCAGGAGTTTCAGTTCAGGGTATGCAACAACGGCTGCAAGCGCGGTCGGATAGTCAGTGCAGACCAGGTCGACAGCGCCGGAAGCAAGCGCGACCAGCATTGCCGGTGCGGTTTCCTGGGCCGGCATTATTTTAGCGTTTTTGATCTGCGGAAGGCATACGTCATACCAGACTGTATTTATCTGCGAAGTGCAGACTGCCCCTTCCAGATCCGAGATGCCGGTTGCGTCCGCATACTTGCTGTCTGACCTTACCAGGGTCACTATAGATGCATAATAATATGGAGTGGTGAAGTCGACAGATTCCAGGCGTTCTGCGGTAATTGACTGGCCGCAGATGGCTGCGTCGATCTCGCCGGACTGTACGGCGATCGGGATGGAATCCCAGTCCAGCTTATGGATCTCGAGCTTCCAGTTGTTCGCTTCACATATTTTCTTTGCCATCATCACGTCATAGCCATTGGCATAATCGCTGCTGTTGTAGATCGGAACAGCTC
>Ga0209720_1000754_pt1 | contig 31582 bp, 25 predicted proteins | sample AD_JPNMR3_MetaG_FD_184426 | JGI IMG/M metagenome (GOLD analysis project Ga0209720, IMG submission 184426) | Active sludge microbial communities of municipal wastewater-treating anaerobic digesters from Japan - AD_JPNMR3_MetaG (SPAdes) (version 2) | ecosystem: Engineered > Bioreactor > Anaerobic... | reverse complement strand
TGGCTAAAATTAGGATAATTTTATTGGAAAATTTTAAGGAAAATATTGGTGGATTTTAGGGGTGAGCTAAATTAGCTTGCTCCTGAAATAGAGACCTCGAAAGCAATACGAGTTTTCGAGAGCATTAAAAAAATATTCGGGAGGTATGTACATGAAACGAAATTTTTATTTTCGGACCTTTGCATTCGTAATGGTTCTTAGTATTTTCTTCAACCTTTCATTAATAACGGGTTTTAACGGCCTTTTTGCTCAAAATGTTTTTGCGGCTGAAGAAAAAAAGGCTGAACTTCCGGCTTCAAGCAACCAGATTCATGTAACATTAAAAAACATTATATCAGGTGTCCCAAAAGACACTATAGCTTTGCAGCTTGGTATTATCAATTTAAATAAAGGATTAAATATAAACTTGGATGATATCAAGCTAAGATACTACTTCACTAATGATGGCTGCTCTCCTATACAAGTTGATGTAAAATCGTTTGGTACAAATGCAAAGAGTTTTGATCCAGAATTGGTTAAAACCTCATTGGTAACAACAGGTTTGTCTTATCCTGGTGCCGACAGCTATGTTGAAATAAGCTTTACCGGTTCTGTAGAACTAAACTGTGACCGTAAACCTATATACATTGAGCTTGATATTAAAGAGAACGACAGTTCCCGCGACTTCGATCAATCCAATGACTTTTCAAATAACAACTATTATTCTCCTTTTTTGCCTGAAAATGTTTTTGCATCTGGAAGAGTACCGGTATTCATTTACGAACCCAAAAAATCCGATTTCTTGCTTTTGACAGGTGTGTTGCCCAGTGAAACATCCAAACTTCCAACCCCAAGTTCGACACCTTTAGTTTCTCCTTCTCCCTCACCCGCAGTGCCTGCAGGTGAAAAAATACTTGCTACCGCTTCAGGAAATATAATTGGACCAACTCCTTCGCCTGCAGGATTATTTGAACCTGCCGATGTTGGGTTCAGCCATAAAGGTTCGGTAGATGTCGGTTTTTCTCCAAGGAAAAAAGAAGCTTTGATTCTGCTTGATTCTTCTTATGAATCTACGAAGACAGAGCCTGGCCTACTTGGCATTTTTAAATATTGTCTATTCTCCAGCGGTGATTCTGTATACCAAGGCGATAATGTAACAATTGAAGGTGACGTATTTACAAGAGATACAATGAAGTTTTACCTAGCAAACTTTGGTATAGATGGAAAAGTGGAGTATAAGGAGAAAATTATTTCATCTGGTGACAGACCCTTAGGCAGTCAGGAAAAAAAGATGAGTGAAGCTGAGGCAAGCAGGTATGACCGCTATCTTATACCGGATGAAAATGACGACTATTCAAATTTATTCACAATGATACAGGATAAGGTTACAGAACTGCCTACAAAAGATGAAGCCAAGTTTTTGTTTTTGGAGGAAATAATTCCAACCTATTATCCTCCTGCTCTTACAAACCCTGATTGGCAAAAAAGCACTGCAGAGTTTTTCTATGATGACAATGACAAATCTATATCTGTTTCATATAATTCAAAAGAATCGGGAATACGTAGCCGCAAATATAATAACTCCTTCCCGGAATATGTCTTAAAACAGTCCCATAGTGACGCTAAATTTGTACTTAAGGCTAACATGTTTTTTGACGGCAATCTTATGATAAGTGTCAATAATATCAAGCAAGATTTAGTCGATGGAGCTACAACTACTTTTATATATGCTTACGGTGATATAGTCTTACAAGGTAATAGCGGAATATTGAATGATGTGTATCTTATAACAAAATACGGCAACATTTATATTGAAACAAACAACTCCACTGTCAATGGTGTTGCCTTTGCCCCAAACGGAAAAATTGTCATTCAGGGTCAAGGCAATGATATACAAGGAAGTTTTGTTGCAAATTCCATTGAAAGTACAGCAGGTAACAATAAATTTAAAGGCCCCAGTGACGGACAATTGGAAGAAATCGAGGATGCTTTAAAATCTACTGAAGGTTTTGACACCATTAGGAACGCAATAGCATTACTTCCATATATTTTCGATGAATATACAAAAGCAGGTATTATTACCTATTCGGATTATGCAAATATAAATAAGTCTCACGTTTATGATGACTGGAAATTCTTCAATGCTGCCACAGAAAGGGAGGAATTCCTAAACTTTACTATAGAGCTGACACCAGATGAAAAAAGCAAGAAAAGCAATCTTGGTGACGGATTGAGAAAAGCTTTGGATGCATTTAATAAATACTCCGCCCCTGAGTCAGATAAATATATATACATCTTTACAGGTCTTGATCCGAACGCATACACTATATCGCATGTACCTGGCAGCAAATTTGAAACCGATCCGGAATTTAACACCGAAGATCTTTACATTGGTGAGGAAAAAGGCAGCAATGAAGGAAATGAATATGTTAGAGAAATAATGAAATTAATTGACAATTATAACAAATCCGGGAAAGGTAAAATAAAAATTATACTTGTTGATTTGAGCACTTATATCAGAGAATTAAATATAAAAATGGGTGCAAAAGAATCAGAAATAAAAGTCAGCGATTTGGAAAACCTTGCAAAAGACTTAGGACTTAATATCTCCAGCTCCGAAGAGAAATCTTACTATCGTCCTTCATTAGAAGATATACAATCTCTTTGGATTATAAATGAATTGGCATATCAGGCAAACAGTATGCCACCTAAATTAGCTGTAGAAAACCTGAAAATCAGTTCAGCAAAATTTGAACTGTCGCTGCCCAGCTACCTCAAGCCTGTTGAACTGTATTTTGCAAAACCGGGTAATACAAAAGAGTCGATTGTCAAATTGTCGGAACTTGTGCCATCCGGTAACAAATACAATATCAGCTACACCTTCACCGGTGATAAGCTTGCAACCCTTACAAGTACCAATAACGGCTTAAGATACGACTTAAACGGCAAAGAGCTGTACCTGACGCTAATTGTCAACAATTCCGACGAATTCATCGAGGATACTCTGACTATTACAGGTACAGTTGATACTGACGGACCTACAATAACATACAAATTATATGAAGACAAAAACGATGACGATGAGAAATCTGAAGATGAAAATGAATTTGAAGTTGTAGTGCCGTTCGACAAAATTAAATTTAATGTAGAATACAAGAAGGATATCAACTAAACCAATAAAAAACTTTACAAAGAGCTCCGGATTTTAAAACCGGAGCTCTTATTTTATTAATAACAGGCTAAAAAATTAGATATGTCAAATAATTGTTATGTAATATTGTAAAGTTATATGTTACAATATGTTCGTACATGCTATTTTATATTATGTCATGTACAACCTAAAAATATTGTCGATTGTAAAAATTTATCAGGAGGTCAAATAATGAGCACTGAGCAAAACAAAAAAAACAATTCAAAAATAATGTTGATTTCCTCAACCGTAATTCTTATTTTGGTGTTTATAGTCCTTGTATCCAAACTTGGTTCGAAATCACCTTCTGACCCATCTCAACCTTCAAAGAATTCTCAAATTTCTCAGTCTAAGTACATAAAGGAAAAAATAAACACCCCCATAAGCCTCGATACCTCAATAAAAAATGCTATAACCTGCGGTTCTCTTGCTGTAACAGACGAGTATGTTTTCTATTCAAACACCGAAGGTCTTTACAAAATCAACAAGGACGGTTCAAACAAAGTTGAGTTGGAAACAGGAGAAATTTCAAACATCAATATATATGACAATTACTTATATTATACCAAAAGAATTTCCGATGACAAAATCATACGCAATACCAACTATACTCACAATATTATCAAGCAGTCCTTTGACGGTTCCGAGAAAACCGAAATTGCCAGCGTAGAATGCCAGAGAATAGGGTCAATGCTGGTGGCCAATGACCTGATAATATATAAACTTATTATATTTAAGGGTAACGGCGGTAGAAACGACTTAGGCGAAGAAACAGGAGAGCTTATAAACAAATACAGAGCTATTTCCACCGTCGACTACGAAGATACCGGTGATGTATCGGAAGCGCAATACAACTCAATAATGACGCTGAATTATCCTTTCAATCAATCGGAGCTTAGCCAATACCTTCGTGCGGACTATGAGAATTTTACAATAAGAAATTCAAAATATACCATCGATGACACAATGTATTTTGAAGCAAGGCACATGAAGAACCCAAGAGATGCGGCCATATTCAGCATCTCAAAAAAAGACAACAAGCTTAATCTTATTACCAGGTATGATGTTGTCACAGGAAGTAATTATACTATTGAAAGCAGTCTCGAAGGTTTTTCATACAACGAAAGCGATAACAGTCTGTACTATATATTGTCGGCAAGAAAAAAATACAGTGACCGCGATTCCATAGGAGAAAAGCTTGAATTGTGCAAACTGGATTTGAACGACAACTCTATAACCGTTATTGATACTATATTAGAATCTCAAGACTTTTAGTTTAAATTAAAGAGCTTGTAGCATTAACTCCTTCTTGTAAATAAAATAAAAATAAAACAGGAGTGGCAAAAAATAATTTTTACTCCTGTTTTATTTTTTTATGTTTATAGAAATTACCGCTATTTATTCACTTAGAATTTTTATTAATAAAAGATATCAGGCGAATCCTTTTAAATCCGCCTGATATCATGTTCTTTGGCGCGCCCAAGAGGAGTCGAACCCCTAGCCTTTTGATCCGTAGTCAAACGCTCTATCCAATTGAGCTATGGGCGCACAACTTAATTTTAATGAACACATAATATGATAATACAAATTTTAAAAAAAATCAACACCATTATTTTCTTTTTTATAAACAACGTTAAAAAAGAATTCCAAAATACCTGTCCGATTGCCAAAACACTTCAAAAACAAGTTTAGAACAAGTTTATTTTCCTTGAATACTTCATACAAGGTTTATTATTCCTGTAACATGTCAATTTTATATGATATAATAAAAATATTTGAACGAGAATATTTTCCCATTACAGTGAGGGGTTGATATAGTGTTTTTCGAGTCATACAAATCCATTTTGTATTCGGATACTTTGGTTCCGGATATTTTTATTACCGAGTATATGCCTTTGCTCAGCTCCGATAGTGTAAAGGTGTATTTATACTGTCTATTCTTAAGCAAACACAACAAAAATGCTTCAACAGAAGAGTTTGCTAAAAGTTTGGGGCTGGAAGTCCCAAAGGTAAAGGAATGCCTTGCCCAGCTTGAAAATCTCGGTGTGCTTTCCTGGAAGGAAAACGGTCTTGTGCTTCATGACCTTAAAGAAAAGGAAATCAAAAAAATGTACCGTTTAAAAACCACATCAACACCGGAAGAGGCAGCATCCAACTGCGAAAAGAACAAAAAGCGCAACGAAATAATTTATACCATAAACAATACATTTTTCCAAGGCATTATGTCGCCCTCATGGTATACCGATATCGACGCGTGGTTTGACCGTTATAAATTTGACGAAGATGTCATGTTGGCGCTGTTTCAATATTGTTTTGACCACAAAGGTCTTATTAAACCGTACATAGAAAAAGTTGCCGAAAACTGGAAAAACAGAAATATTAGAAATTCCTTTGACCTTGACAATTACTCTATCGAGTACAAAAAATTCAAGGATATTCGCAGTGCCATTGTCAAGAAGCTGAAACTCGGCCGAAACCTCACCGAGTTTGAAGAGGAATATGTTGAAAAGTGGGTTATGGATTATGGGTACGACATTGACATCATTGAGCTTGCATTAAAAAAGACAACGTCTAAAACAAACCCGAATTTTGATTATCTAAACAGCATAATTACCGACTGGCACAATAACAGCCTTAAAACCAAAGAAGAGGTTGCCGTATATGAAACCACACGAAGAAAGAAAAATTCCAAAACCGGCTCCGTGGCATCTTCCTCTGTCACTGTGCCCCAAAAAGGCAATTTTGAGCAAAGAAAATATGAGGATGAGTATTTAAACAGTCTTTATGAAAATGCTTAAACCCCAATGCAATAATGTAACGGGAAACAAGGAGGCAGCATGAGCAGGGATATTCACCGCATAATAATAAATGAATATGAAGCAAGACAACAGGCAGCCTCTTACAGGCAATTATTGAAAAGAGAAGAGGTTTATAAAAAGATACCCCGAATTGCGGAAATAGACAATCAAATACAGCTCATAGGAGTAAAATACAATAAGTCCATACTCCTTGGCATTGAACCTTCGGACAAAGCAGTAAGCGAGCTTTTGGAAAAAATCGAATGCCTTAAAAAGGAAAAGAAGCAATTGCTGGCAAATCACTCCTATCCCGAGAATTATCTCGAGCTTGAATTCCAATGCCAACAATGCAAGGACACCGGCTTTGTAGAAACAAAGACCGGTACGGAAAAATGCTCCTGCTACCGCCAGCAATATATCAACCACCTTTTTAAGCAGTCCAATATAAAGGTTTTGGATGTGGAGAACTTCTCTGCTTTCAACGAAAACTTTTATCCCGATGAAATCAATGAAAAAAAGTACGGAATACGAATTTCTCCAAGGGAGAATATATTAAAAATACGGCAGCGAGCCCAGGCGTTTATTGATAATATCGACAATCCGCAGAATAAAAACCTTTTTTTCAGCGGACCCACAGGAGTTGGCAAAACCTTTATGATAAACTGCATAGCCGCAGAACTTTTAAAAAAAGGCAGAACTGTACTGTATCAGACAGCCCAGTCCCTGTTCAAGGTTATCAACGATTACAGACTGTCGGCTCTAAAGGACGATGAATTTGAAGATACCGCATACTCCGATATCTTCAATGTTGAGCTCCTTATTATAGATGACCTTGGAACCGAATCTCCAACGGCGACAAGATACGCAGAACTTCTGAATATACTAAACACGCGGCATGAGAATAATTTGTCCGCACCCTGCAAGACCATCATAGCTACCAACCTCGGAATCAACCTGCTTAATGAATACTATGACGAAAGAATAGTATCAAGAATTATAGGAGGATTCGACCTGTTCCGGTTTGCAGGAAACGATATCAGAGTGCTGAAAAAGACTGCGCAAGGCGTTTGAGACAGGCTTTGGCTTAGAAATAAATGAGGAGACAAACTTTTTTTCTCGAAACTAAAAAAGGACATATCCTAAAAAAGGGTATGTCCTCCTTAATACTTGTCAGCCTATTCCTATAGCCTTTAAAATGCTCCTCAAAGTCTCAACATCAACAGTTCCCGCCATTTGCAGTCCGTTGAACACATAGATTAAAGCCACCATCAAAATACCCGGTACAAGGGCAATAAAATCCACTGCTTTAACCGAGGATCTATCTTCCTTTATTTCCCTGACATCCTTTGATGTATTCTTAATGAAAGCATAAAGAAGTAATCCGAAAATTGCTGCCATAAAAACAAACACCACCGAATAAAAGATTATTACTGCGGCAATCTGGGCTCCGGAAAGCTTTGAAAGCTCACCAAGCACATCTCCCACATTGGTTGTGTTCATTTCATTCGCACCGGAGAGCCCCATTTTCTCCATGTACTCAGTCATCTTCATTGACAGAAAAAGTGCAGCCACTGCTATAGAGTTGTTGGTAAAATGGGCAAACATTCCGACAAATATGGAATTACTCCTGTATACCAGAAAACCTATTAACGCTCCCAGTGCAAAAGTTCCGAAAAGCTTCTGAAAATCAAAATGGAGAAGTCCAAATAGAAATGCGGTAATTAGAATAGATTTGACTGTCCCCAGCCTCTCAAAGCCCCTTTGGATTACCCCTCTAAACAAAAGCTCCTCACATATCCCGGCAGAGGCTCCTATAACCAGTATGCTGACAAGAAAACCTATAGCATCGTTTCCAACAGGAACCTGGCTAACCTCCACAGTACCAAACAAAAGCTTTACCAAAACCATGTTCAAAATATTAAATAAACCTACTACAGGTATAGAAAATAGCATTATCCAAAACGTCAGAAAAAAATTCATAAAGCCCGTTTTGTTTATTCTCAACACCTTTTTTACATCAAACTTGAACAATATCAAAAAAAGCAACGGCGGAAGCATTATAAGCAGAATCTCCGCAAGAGCTCCTCCAAGGTTGAAGCCCAGTTTTGTTTGCAATCTGGTAGACACAAACACCATAAGTAATACCGCCAGGGAATAAAGCGTTCCCACCTGCATTATGCTTGGCATTTTAGCATCTTCAGCCTGTTTTTCCGCTTCCGGTTTATCCATACTGCTTTGCCCCATTAAAAACTCTTCCATGACTTTTCCCCCTTCATAGTTAATGCAAAGCTAAAGCGCCATGTATTTATATTATAGACTATTTATAATAATTATTAAAGATTACCAATACATAATAAAACCTCGGGGACATAGAGCCCCTTTTTTTTCCTCCCATTTCGTTCTAAACGCAAAATAAGTAATCGGGCAGCCTTGCATGCCCGATTACCGTATACGAAGAATCGATTATATTAAGCTTTACATTGTCAAAACTCCATTGGGTGTATCAATTATCATAAGGATGTTCTCCTCTTTACCGGTTTCGGCATTGATATAGACAAGGAAATCCTTGTCATTAAGCTTTCCCTTGAATTCATAAGTGTATAACTCCGTCTTGTAGTCGGTAGGTATTATTGCCAATCCTGAGCTTAAAACCTCCATCCTGGACGAAATTTTTGACCTGGCCTCTTCCGAAGTAAGCTTTGGATCCGGAATATTTCTTTCTATGTGATTGGAAAGGTAACCTTTGCTCTCAAAGCCAATTATTTCACCATTATCCAATGCAATTTTTACTTTTATAAGGTCAGGATATACAACCACATCCCCTTGCTTGTAGGCATAGTTTATAACCGCGGTATTGTCCTCTTTCAAGTAGTAGGTATCAACCATATTCTTGTAACCGTGCTCTTCCAAAAACTTCTTTCCCAGTTCTTTGGCCTGATCAATATTTATGGTTTCTTCCGCCCCAATAGGTCTATTGTAAAGCATCCATAAAACATGGCCTCCCTTTTGGGTCACATCCACGGTCGCTGTTTGATCCTCGGGTACATTATTAAACTTAACCCTGTAGCTATAGGTTTTTATGGTTGTAGCATCGTTTCTTCCGGTATCCTCCACAGCACTTACTCTGTCTTTGCCAAAGAATTCCATAACCTTCTGCTTTGCCTCTTCCGGGTTCATTTCATTCCCTGTAAGTCCTTTAGGTTCGCTCATAGTCATGTGGTCTGAAAAAGGACCGTCATAAATCAAAGTGGGATAATCCTGGAAAGTCTTGTCTATATTTTCAAACTGCTCCATCTGCAAGTTCTGGGAGGTTTTCTGAAACAACGGAGTACCTTTATTTGCAAGTTCGCCCCACTTTATTCTTCCTGCTGAAAGCTGATTCTGAAGGTCATTTAAGCTTTGCTCCAATGACACGGAAAAACCGTGAAGCTGCTCAATAAGTTTATACTGCTCCTCAGTCAAGCCTTTGCCCGACATATTCTGGTTGTTTATCGAATAAGCCAAATTACCCACCTGAGTCAAGAATTTCGATGTATTGGCCAATACATCCGGAGTTATGGGCAGCTGTCCCAAATTACTTTGGGCAAGGTTTGACTGTCTCCATGCTTCTTGCATGGTCTGTGCCGTCTTCTCCGGGCTGTTGCTGATAAGAGATTTTAGCAGCAGCACCTCAACATTGTTCACATAACCAACCATCTCATAAAAAGCGCGGTTATATTGGTTATCAAGTTCCTGCCTTAGATCTGCCGCATGCTTGTATTGATAGAAACCCCACATTGCTACGGCAGCAATTGCCACAACTACAATACTGTACATTTTTCTGTCGGATAGTCTTCTTTTAAAATCCAGTAGTTTCTCCCTGATACTCAAAAAGGCTGCACCTCCTGTTTATATGCTAAAAATTATATTCCGAAATTATGCTTTCCGATTTTAGTAACTATTTTTCTACTCCATATCCATTTACTGGTAGCAGTTGCCGGATTCCAGTAGTATATGCATCCATTTGTGGGATCCCAACCGCTTAATGCATCTCTTGCAGCTTTTACAACAGTTGAATTGGGGTCAATAGGCACATTTATCTGACCGTCGGAAACCGCTGTAAACGCTCCCGGTTGGTATATAACCCCCGCTATAGTTTTGGGGAATCTCGGGTCCTTTGTCCTGTTTATAATGACTGCGCCCACTGCTACCTGTCCCTCGTAGGGTTCTCCTCTGGCTTCTCCGTTAATCGCCCTTGCCAGAAGCTGTTCATCGCTTATGCGGCTTGACTGGGCATAGACCTCACCCCATCGTGAAAGAGTGGTAAGCCCCATTGCAGACAGGGTGTTTTCTTCTGCTATACCGGTTACAGGCAAATTATATGTCTTTTGAAAATCTCTTACCGCTAGATATGTTTTAAAGTCATATATTCCCGTTATTTGACCGTCATAATACTCCCAGTTCTTAAGTCTTTGCTGCAGCTTCATGACATCCTCGCTTTGCATATCGGGAGCAAGTCTGTCGGTAATAGGTGCAATAAAGACCTGCCTATTTAAATACAACGGTATACCAATAGAAAATATAATAACAAGAATAAGTATTCTCCTTAACGTCTTCAAAACATCCGCTCCTCCTTTAGCTAAAACATTAGCTTAAAGTTGTAAAAAAGTATAACTCTGCATAAGACATTGCCATACATTCAAAGATATTTTTTGTTCTATTGCAAAAAATATTCGTAAATTCGCTAAAATCATGTATAACATCATACAAATCCCCAGATAATATCTAAAAGAAAAGAATTACAGAAAACACAATATGTGTTTTGAATAATTTCAATTTTGAGGTGAACAAATGAATGTTCTTTTTTTGTCAATCTCATTGGGGTCGGGGCATATTAGGGCGGCTGAAGCTCTGCGCAAGTATATTTTGCTAAAGTACCCCACATCCAAAACCTTGATCGTGGATACTTTCAAATACATAAACCCTTTGATTCATACGGCTATCGTAGACGGATATCTTAATATTGTAAAATGTGCCCCTCAAATCTACGGAAGCCTTTACAGGATGTCCGAACACGGGAAAAACATAGACAGGATGAGCAGGGTAGTAAGCAATCTTATGGCTCCTAAAATCCATAAGCTGATACAAAGCTTCAAACCCTCAATAATCGTGTGCACTCATCCTTTCCCTCTTCAAATGATTGCATACCTGAAAAAGCATTACAGCCTTGATATACCGGCAATAGCAGTTGTGACCGACTTTGTAAATCACCCATTCTGGTTTCAGGACAATATTGACGCCTATATTGTGGCCCACGACTACATTAAAAAAGATATGATTGAATGTAAAATTCCCGAAAAACGGATATTTACTTACGGGATTCCAATAGCACCGGAATTTCTGAAAAGTACATCCAAAATAGAAGCTAGAAAAAAGCTGTCCTTGAAAAACACTCTGACTGTGCTTCTCATGGGCGGAAGCCTTGGAATAGGAGATATTGAAATCGTCTTCAAATCCTTTGCTAAATGTAAAAGGGATATTCAAATTATTGCCGTTGCGGGCAAAAACAAAACCCTTGAAAAAAGGCTTAACAATCTTGCCGCTTCCTTTTCCATGCCCGTAAAAATTTTCGGTTATACGGATAACATTCCCATGCTTATGGATGCGGCAGACCTTATTGTCACCAAACCCGGAGGAATGACAATATCCGAAGCCTTGGCAAAAAAGCTTCCTGCACTTATAATCTCCCCCATCCCCGGGCAAGAGGAAAGAAATGAACAGTTCCTTATAAACAGCGGTGCTGCAGTGCGGATTTATAAAAATACAAATATTGACAGTCTCTTGTGCCAAGTTTATGACAACAGATTAAGGTACAAGCAAATGAAAGAAATAGCCGGAGCCCTTGCAAAGCCCGACGCCGGCAACAATATTTTATGTCTTATTGAGAAACTTGTCAGCGACAATGAAAAAGGCTATTCAAATATTCGTTTAATGCCCTTTAACCTTTTAATGTAATATTCCGTATTAACATCGGTTTCGATGACCAATCCCTTTGATTTCGCCGCATGCACAAACTTGCCTTCTCCGACATAAATCCCCACATGGGATACATCTTTAAGCTCTTGATTGGAGCTGAAAAAGAGCAAATCCCCAACTTTAAGCTCATCCACGCTTCCAACTTCCGTTTTTATAAACTCAAATTGCATGTCGGCATCTCTAGGGAGGTTCACCCCGTTTATTCTGCTGCAAATATACACAAGACCCGAGCAGTCAATACCTTCCCAGCTGCTGACTCCTCCCCACAAATACGGTGTACCCTTGAACTTATTCACAGTAGCTACAAAATCCTGTGCGGATGTAGCCGGTATCAAGCTTCCCGACGGAACCTTTATCGTATCTTTTGTATCAATCCATCCCGTAACTCCCCCGGGCAAAGCAACCTCATAATAGCGGTCTTTTTTCCCTTTTATAAAAAGCTCCGTTCCCATGACCACATCCTTCAGCGTGACTCCTCCACCCGCCGAAGAATTAACTTTCTTTGTCTTTCCCGTAATTACAGCCCTGTCGGTATAATTTTCCTCCATGATGCTTGTACAATCTCTGTCAATGAACTTTGACTTAAGCCACCCGGTATATCCGTCCACAACTTTTACCTTGGTCCAGGTACCCTTTTCCTCAATCACGTCAACAGGCTGGTTAAAAATGGCCTGGGTTACCCTCTCCGAATTTATATCAGGCTCGCGGAAAATATCAACCACTGTTTCCAATACGACCGCCTTGTTTTTGTATTTGCTTTCTATATCCAAAATTGGGCCGTTGCCGTTTCCGGACTTTGCAGCACTTGGTTTTGAAATATCTCCCTTAGAACCGTCATCACCATTGGGTATGTTGGTACTCGCTGTTTGAGAAACTTTCCCGCAGCTGCAGGCAAACAGACCATATACCCCTATAATCGCAACAAACAATAATATCTTTTTCATCCCTGCACATTTCACAAACATCTTTTTCATTAACCCCCTGATTGCAAAATAAAAACAGCATTACCAAAAATAAATACGTGTAAATATATAAACTTTTCAAAGACTTTAACAAACATCCAATTTTATAACATTTAAGTCTTTGCCGAAAACCTCTTGTGCAGCCCTCATCTCTCTATCCTTGCATGTAAAAAATATAATCTGGCACTCCTTTGACATCTCAAAAAACATTTTAAGAGTATTCTGCACCCTTTTATCATCATAGTGTGCAAACACCTCATCCATAATGAGGGGCAGAACTTCGCCGCCATTTTCTATAGTCTTTGCAAGAGCAATTCTTAATGCAAGATACAACTGTTCAACGGTACCGCCGCTTAAAAAAGGCAGTTCCACAATGCGCCGGGTCTCCGGCTCCAATGTTCTTATCGTGAGGCTGTCATCGGCTCTTACTTCATCGTATTTGTTCTGCGTTATTAAGCCGGCTATGCTGCCAAGCTTATGATTTAGTGAAGGTGCAAACTCCCTCTTTATTTCAAGGGCTGCTTCTTCAAGGACATTTAACGCAGTCTTCAGGCTAAACCCTATACCTAGAAGACGTTCTTTCTCCCTTTCAAGTTCTAAAATCTTTACTTCAATCTCCCGAATTTCGTTTTCAATTAAAGTGCCTCTTTCCACCAAAGCCTGTTCCTTGCTTATCTTCAGTACAGTTTTGTCAATCTCTTCATTTAGCTCTAGAAGTAAATTTTCCAAGTAAATTTCTGCATTTTGAAATTCGGCATCATATATTTTTCCCATGAGCTCTTCATATTCCGAAGAAGCATCGGCAGTGCCGTAAGCATCTTGAATTTTCACGGAATATTCCTCAATTTTTTCGTAGAGGTCATTTACTTTTAGCTCCATCTTTTCAAGGCTTTCCGACAAGTCCTCTTTCTTTGCAAAGCTTCCTCCGGAAAGTGAAGACGCCCTTTCGTAAAGGGATTTCAAATACCTGTCAATGTCTTCCTGCTTTTCATTTAGCCTTTTAAGATTTTCAATGGCTTTTGTATATTTTTCAATACCGTTTCTAAATGCCTCTACATGCTCTATTTTAATTTCATTTTCTTCCAATGAAATTATACCGCACGTTTCAAGCCTGTCAAGCATTAAAGTTTTAACTTTTTCAATATATGTACGATTCTCTTCCATTTCCCTCTCAAGTTCATCCATACTGCTGTTTAATTGGGCAAGGTGAAGTACCTTGTTTTCGTAAAAAGCTTTCTTTTTAATAAAATCCCCCGGGTTTTGCGCACCCGCCATGGAAAAAATCCGTTGGATTTCTTCTTTCTTTGAGGAAAGCTCCCTTTCTATTTCCTTCATTTTTGAAAGCAGTATATTTCTATCCTCATCAAGCCTTTGAAGCTTATCCTTGCCGGCTTTCCCCATATAAACAAATATCAGCATTATGAGCGCAGAAACAAAGGTCAGCGTTGCCAAAACAGCCTTCTTAGGGGAAAATACAGTACAAATCCCTGATAAAAGCGTCAAAACTACCAAGATACCAATGCCCGCTTTAATAAGTCCCAGCTTGTAAGAAGCTGCTTTCACATTTTCGTCCGATGTTTCAATATTAATATCCCTTTGCTTTTGCTCAAGACTTTTTATACTGTCGGAAAGGCTCTGCACCCTGTCTTCCACATCTTCATCAAAGCTGCGAAAAGCTTTATATTCTTCAAGCAGCCTCTCAGTCTCTTCAATCTCCTTTTCTAACAGCTCTTGCTTTTTACAAATCCTGTCCTTTTCCTTCAATGCATCTTTTAGCTTATTGTACAAAATATCAATAAGTCCCGGGTCGTCATTTGCATATTTCGAGCAGAATTCATACTGTTTTTTCATTCTATTGCAAAGCTCTATCTCTGAATTTAAAATCTCTTTCTCCTTCTCATATTTGTCTGCCTCTTTTATAATCTGGGCAAGCTCCCTTTTCTGCCTCTTTACTTCCTCTATGCTTCTTCTAAGCTCCATGACCTTTTTTGCCCAGAAAATAGCCTCTCTTTTTTTCTCATAAAGTCTCTTTTGCTCGTAAAGGCCTTTAATTCTTTCTTCTGACTCAAATATTTTTTCTTTCTCTTCTATAAGAGATTTTTTCTTTAGCATAATCTCATCTAACTTTGAATTTACTATATCCAAAGGCCGTGTCGTACTCCTGTCGGTCCCCACATAGTTTATGAGAGAATCCTTCAACGCCTCCCTTGCCTTTTTCAGGGAAATTTCCTCCGAGCCTGTCTCTTGGATATTTGTCAGCTTATCCACAAGCTCCTTGCTCCCCGCATCGTCAATTCTTGAATCCATCTGGCCTATAAACACGGTCCTTTCAAAACAGGCCTCATTTATGCCCAGGTGTTCCGGCGCAAACAAGAGCCCTTTGTCCTTGCTTTTCATGAAGCTATCGCTTATGTCATTGAAAGAAGAATCATACACCCTCACCGTATTATTATTAAAATCCCTTTCCACAGTAAATGAAGCTCCGCTGTCAAGACTGTAAACCATGCTTCCCCCGTAGAAATCTCCCTTCCATGGGCTGTATTTTTTTAAAGGAGAAAGCTTTACGCTTTTCGCATTTTTTCCTCCTTTCAAAGAATACAGCATCCCCCGGATAAACCATTGAACCGTTGTCTTTCCGGCCTCATTTCCACCGTAGACCAGGTTAAAGCCCTTCGAAAACTCAATTATTAAATTGTGAAGCTTTCCAAATCCCTTTATATCAAGTTTTTCAATCCTCATATCTGCTCCTTGAATTTACAGTACTTCGACTTTACCCTGTTCCAATGCCTCAATACCGTATTGCATGGATTTCATGAGAAGATGCTTTTCTCTGGCACTTTCAGCCTTGTTTATCAGGGAAAACATTTTTCTTACAAACAGTCCCTTAATCCCCGGCTCGTTCACAAGCTCCTCATAATTGTATTGATTAACCGTTTCATCGCTTACAACGGCATAAAAAAAGCTGTCTTTTATAGCATTGGCTATATTCGCAGCATTAATACGATATCCCGGCGCGGTATAACCCCTTAAGGTTATATGCACAAGGTCGTCCCGATTTTCATTTTTTACAGCTTCCCGTAAAATCATATCTATAATTTGGTCGTCGCTTTCAAAAAAATCGGATTTTATCTCCAAAGATTTATACTGCCTTTTGCAGGTTTTCTCAAACTTTACATAAAGCTTTTTCTCCCGTTCCGACACAAAATCTATTCTGCCAATAAAGATACCATGCTCCCCTTCCTCGTCAAATCCCAAAGGCTCGGGACTTCCGGGATTGTATATTTTTCCGTCCTTCCCAATACCCCAAAGAGTATTATGAAAATGCCCCAAAGCAATATAATCCATGCCTAAAAGCGAAAGCTCACTGCTTGTCATGGGATTATACCGGTTCTTTTTGAAATTCAAATCAACAGTACCGTGAATCAGCAAAATATTAATATGCTTTGGATCCGCTGGCTCCATTCCTTCTATAAGACTTTTTTCTTGATGGAAATTGGAAAAGCCCGCACCATACACACAGGCATTATGCTCCTTGAGGAAAACTTTTGGCCTGTCCGCAGAGAGAATATGGACATTTTCACTCCACTCAAAGTTTCGGTAAAAAGAATTGGAAATATAGGGATCATGATTTCCCGGTACAATAAATACCTTTATTGCGGGAATCTCTCCAAATTTTTTATTTATATAATGAATTGTAGACTTTCTTACATGCTCATGCTCATAAAGGTCTCCGCTTACCAGTATGATGTCTACAGCTTCCATTTTTGCAATATCAATTATTCTGTCAAACACCTCTAAAAGGTCCTGCCTTCTTTTCTCTGCCGCCAAAAGTTCGGAGCCTAAAGAGCCGAAAGGCGCATCAAGATGAATATCTGAAAAATGCAGAAACTTTAACGAATTCATATTTTGCTTGCCACCTCAAAGACTTCTTACTGCCTTGTTCCTTATAGAATATCATATCAAAGTTTCTGCCAAAATGATATATTTAAATTAAATATTATGTGTCTTTTATACAACCGTCCTGTATGTAAAAGGTGGTATTGATTATCGGTCTGTCTATTTCCTTAATAACGTTTTTTATCTCAATAAAAACACCGGGATAAGCTTTCTTTAATATCGATATTTCTCCTTCTCCTTTGGTTCTTAATATATCGGAAATGTTCTTTTTCTCCTCCTCAAGCTCCATTAATTCACCCTTTATCCGGTTAAACCTCTGTTTGATGCTTTCGGCTTTCAAATCCCCTGCTTTTGCCTGCCGCTCATTACTAAAATAAGCACTTGCCTCAATCTTTACCTTTATTAATTCATTCTTTAAACTCTCTATGTTATTTATCACTTCCTGGAGCCTTTCTTTTAATATACTTCTGTTAAACCCTTTAACCGATATAACCGTGCGTTTCTCACTGGGTGAGCCTAAAACCGGGGATAATACTTTTGTTTCACACTGTATGTTTCCACCAGATATCTGTCCCTTTGGAGAGTCAATTATGACTTCTCTGGCTGTAATATTACTGTTGATGCAATAAAGCCCCACATGGACGCTTCCTTCGCAAATAACTGTGGCATCCGAAATATACTTTGTATAAATATCCTTTTTAGCCCGTATTACCGCTTTGCTTTTACCTGCTATTCCACCTTTGATATAGATACTTCCCTCTTTGCTGATAACCTCTTTTACACTGCCTATCCCAATAGCCCCAAGTATTTCTACGTCTTGGCTTGCCGTCACGGAAAACCCGTCTGCAACAGTTCCTTTTATACTCACAAAACCGTCAAAATTAATATTCCCGGTTTTAAAATCCACATCACCATCTATTTCCAAGTGATTCGATACACTTATCTTGCTGCCTTCATAATTTACTGCCCCATTTCTTAATGCACAAAGATATGTAACTCCGTCTCTGTGTTCCTCTTTTACCGAGTTTTTATCATAATGCAATGGATGGTTTTTCCCAGGTTTTGCCGGTATCGGATTGCCTTTTACCTACTTTCCCGCAACTCCCGAAGTAGGATTTATCCTTTCTCCCAACCAATCTCCAACATTCACCTTGTTTATAAGGTTAAGCTCATAATGGTCCACCCTTCCGTCCTCTTTTATCTCGGGCTTTGCTTTTTTTATTTCATACATCTTTACTACTGCATCTTCACCATGCTCCGGGGGTATTCCTTCGGCTATCAGGATTTGCCTGTTATTGCAAAGCTCATTTTGCAGCACGTCCTGCTTAATTCCAAATACAACTCCGGCCCTTTTCAGACTTTCTTCTATTTCCTCTATAAGTCTTCCCCTTGCATCTTCCAAAAACTCCCTCTCTTCCACGCATAGCCTGATATACGCTTTTAACTCATCGCTTGAAAATTCCACACTTATTCTATCTTTGACCTCACCAAATTTTACAGGAGGTTTTGGTGCGAAGAGTATGGCATTTTTTATTGACATAAAACTAGTAATCTTTATTTCTGGATGCTGACCTATTATTTTGTTGAATTCCTCAACTGACATGCCCTTTTTATAGGACTCAATATAAAAGCCGTCAGCTTTCTTTATTATGCTTATATAATCGGAAAAATACATAATATTTTCCTGTTCCATTGTAAAATCCCCATTTCTGCGAAAACCATTCTCATTTAGACAATATATTCTTTTTATGCCATCTAATAGAATTGAATTTGATATGAACTGTCATAGATAATTATCGGAAAATGAAGTCGTAATATTAAATATAAATACACAGCAGCATATTGAAATATGGTTTAATTTCTAAGTCTGTTTCTGTTTCTCTCATACAAGACACTTTCAAATGCCACAGCTTCATTTAAAATACTTTCAATACTTTCCAATGTTTCCTGGGATTCAAGACTTGAATTAATCTGATGCTTGAGCATGCTAACGGTACTTTTTATATAGTCAAGCTTCACATCCAACCGTTCAAGATCACTTTTTTCTTCTTTAAGCCTGTTAATTATTTTCTCGTCCATCTCAACAATTCTCTTAATATCCTCATAAACCTTCGGGTCTTCGGTAAAGTTAAGCTTTCTTGTATTTTGTGAAAGTCTTTCCATCAGAGAATTTATATTTGTACGCTCAATGGCCTTGCTTCTTATACAAAAGTCCTTAAGGAGATTCAAATAAGAGACAGAGAGATTTAATGCATATTCAGCTATTCTCTCCTTTATGTGATTGGATTTGTCCTTATTATACTCTTTTAATATTTCGTCTTTGTCTTTTATCAAAGCAAAAAGTTTTTTGTAGTACGTGGAATTGGTGTACTTTTTAGTATCTGCAACCATTTGCAGACACGTTTTGTTCAGCTTTTTTATTTCCTTCTCCTTTTCTTTATGAAAGAAGCTTTCCTGAAATTTCTCATCAGTAAAGCTTCTTAAAACCAGCGCAAAATAGAGTACGGCAGCCGGAATAGCAGCATAAATGTGAGGGAATTGCATATATTGCGCAGCTGCTAATCCCGCTCCCAAAAAAATCAAAAGCATACCTAAATTTTTATAATAAATAATTGAATTCCAAAAAAGCTTTAGTTTCATATATCCCCTCTTAGTGAAACACACCCCCTGTATGGAGTGTGTATTTTAATCACAATTATCTTATGAATTTGCTTTGTTCTCCGTTTTTTCCTTTACTTCAAATCCCTGCTCTCCGCTTAGCATAGCCTCAGCCCTAGCCCTTGCCCTTTCACGAGCGGAATTCATGTCAAGCTTCTTAAGTCTCAGTTCGGTATTTGTATCATTCAGACTTTCAACTGCATTGGCTCTTGCAATCTTCTTGTTAACAATTTCTCTTGCACGTTCCATATCTTCGTTGATATTTCCAACCCTGTTGTTTTTGGAAGTGTATTTTGCATTCACCGAGTTGATATTTTCCTTGAGCCTTGCCATCTTTTCTTGAGTCTTCAGGGTCTTTAATTCATTGAGTTTTGCCGTCATTTCCGCTTCAAACACTTTATAGTTTTCGCGTATATTTTCGACCTCTCTTAAAGCATTGTCGTGAGTCTCCTTGTATGTCTCATAAGCGGTTTGATATTCCTCTTCCTGCACGAGAAGCTCCACCAAAAGCTCCTTGTCTCCCTGTCTTTGAGCTGCTTCAATTCTGGCTCTTATCGCATTAAGATTCTTTTCGGCAGTTTTCATTTCAAGTTTTATCATTTCAGCATTTGTCTGAATTTCAATTATTTGCTGTTCCGCTTCCTTACGGGCCTTGTTTATCTGATTTTTAATGTCTTCGAACAACAAATTCGGGTTGCTTTCTTCAATTCCTCCGACAAACAATCCAAAAAAGCCTCTAATTAAGCTCCCAAGTCTGCTAAAAAAACCCATGGCTAATCCTCCTTGTAAATAAAATCGTTCACCTTTTAATTTATAATAAATATACTCTGTTGTAAACTGTAAATCAATAAAATTTTATACCAATGTTTTTACAAATCCCCGTCAAATTTTGACCTTTCGTCAAGATAATGCCTGTACCTTTCCGGCAAGAGGTCCTTGTCGTCGCATTCCTTGATTGCCAGCATTGTCATAAACTCTACCTGCTGGGTACTGGGCCTGCATCTTGAAATCGCTTCATTGAGTATTTCTGCCGTAAGAGTACAGCCTTCTATATTATCCTCATTTGCAATTTCATAGGCCTTCCTTACCACCGTCTCAATTTCTGCACCGGTATAATTTTCCGTTTGAGCGGCAAAAGGTGTAAAGTCCTCTATATCTGTTTCAAAGCCATATTTCTTTATCATTATTCTAAATATGTCCGCTCTTTCGTCCTCCTCCGGAAGAAGTATGGGGATTTTCTTGTCAAACCTTCCGGCTCTTTTTAAAGCAGCGTCCAAAAGGTCAGGCCTGTTTGTTGCGGCAATAAAAATAACCTTACCCCTATTATTTGTATTACTGGTAAACTGCAAAAATTCACTAAAAATATTCCTGCTTACTCCATTGTCTCCGCTTTCCCCTCTTCTGAAGGCCGTATCTATCTCATCAACAAATACGATTACCGGTTGCTGGGACTGGGCACCTAAGAGGCATTTTTTGAAGTTTTTCTCGCTCTCTCCCACATATTGCCCCAATATCCTGGACATATCAATCTTTACACAGTTAAATCCGCTTGATTTTGCCAGCGCATTTACAAGTAAAGTCTTACCGGTACCCGACGGTCCACATAAAAGTATTCCCATCGGCACCCGTCTTAAGTCGCCTTTCTTTATCGGTTCCACAATATTTTTGAGAAGATAGTTCTTGGCCCGTTCCATACCTCCGATGTCTTCAAAGCTTATTTCGGGGTATATAAACTCCAAAACATCCCCGTACTCTTTTTTCAGCACAGAATGCTTTTTGTCTTTTATAAAATCAAAGCTTATCGGCACATCTTCTGCTTCAGCTTTCAGCTTTATGTCCTTTATAGCCTTTTTGCTAAGACCCGACGAAAGCTTGGCAAACTCGTCAACGGAAATATCCATTTTTATATTTTCATCTTTTAAAAGATATTCTATGTATTCTCTGCGCTCCTCCTCATCCGGCAGCTCCACAAGAATCGGCTCCACCCTGTAAGACGAATTCAAAATCTCACTGCTCACTTCGGCCAGGTTGTTTGCAGTCATAATTATTGTGCTTCCCACCGTGGAGATTTTCGGGTCGTTTGACCACTCGCAAAGCCAGATAAGCGCCATTCTCTCTTCCAGCGACATGGAAGCCGTATCTCCGGAAGGAATTATTTTCTCCGCATGCTCAATAAACAGAACCATTTTTGTGTTCTTTAGCGCAATATCAATGTACGGAAATATTTTTGACGGCAGCACTCTTTTTAATCCTATGGCCTCATTTGATGTTATTTTGTTGAATTCCCTTTCCATTCCCGGCTCTAAAAAGCTAAGGCCTCTTGAAATGTCATAGAATGCCACTATCGAAAAACCTCTTTGCTTTATAAACTCCTCATAAATATACCTGTCTATATACCGGTAATTGTCCACCATATCCCGGATGTTGAAATACAGAATAAATTCATGGGATATTCCTGCTTTATAAATGCTTAAAAACTTGTCAAACCACATTTTTTGCTTTTAATCCTCCTACAAGATAATGCCTTGCAACTTATACAGTAATTATACGATATTTTTACGAAAAGTTCACTAGATGTCAAGAAAAACCTTTGAGCATATTTGGTATCCCGGAATATATCAATTATCAGTATCTTTAAGTTGTATTATCCTCTTCTATCGCAATATTTATTTTAAATCTTCCGAAAGAAGTAGTACAGTCCATGGATACCGGTTCAACCTTCGGTACGGTAATAAGAGCATCCTTGCCTTCCAGGACTATAGGTGGTGCCGCCTTAATCTCTGCCGAATACAAGCTGTTCAGCTCTTCTATGGCGTTATTGGCAATAATTTTACTCAGTGTCTCAACAGATTCCAATGCCATATTTTTGTTTTCAGGATTGAAATCTCCCTCATTCATGTTTTTTGCCACCGCAAAAGCCAGATCCTTTTCCATATCAATCAAAAATCTTCCCCTTACATTGCCGAAAAAATTAATGATAGAGGCGACACCAAGGGATTTGATATCTTCATTTTGCGTGTAAAAGGACCCTTCCGTACAGATCTCAATATCCGCATTCTTCCGAAAGAAATTCTTTACACTCTCCGTGAACGGAACATATAAACGATCACTTGCCATCCCTGCCCTCCTTTTACCTTGCTTGTCATTGGTTGCAAACAGTCCTGAAAGGTATGTTTTTTACATCGTCTTTTAAAAGTTTTCTATGTAGTTTTTCGTCTATTTTATATCATACCATAATATTAACTGTTCAATAAACATTTACAGATTTATTTTGTAATTATAAAAATAAGTAAAAAATCACAAAAAAACATAATAATGTCTTAAATGTTTTCTCATTACTATGTCACGCATGTTTTTATCATAAAATATTCCCTTATTCATCAAACTTAGTATTCTCAAAAGCTTATTGAAAAAGAATACATATTGATTTTGGAATAAATAATTTACGCTTTTGAAATGCTATAAAGTATACGTAAAGAACACAATCGCTATATTAACTACAACATGCCGTTTAAGGAGGTATTTATGGAAACAGCAATTTTTAATGTTCCGTCAATTTCATGCAGTGCCTGTTCAAGCAAAATTGAAGAAAACGTAAAGGAACTAAAAGGTATATCAAATGTATATTCCGACCTGAAAAGCCAACAAATAAAAGTCGAATACAATCCGGCGGATATTAGTCCTCAAGAAATAAAGAAGCACATTGCCCAAATGGGCTATGAAATAATTTAAGGTGGAGGTTATACTCCTCCACCTCCCTTCATTTTTTTAATTGCTTTTATTATTGCAGTCTCTTGATGGTTTATATGCTTTTGTGCATATTCCTGAGCCGCTATTTTGTCACGGGTTGAAATGGCCTCTAAGATGTACTGATGCTCTTTAATAAGCTCCTTCGGATCGCTGTAATCTTTAAGATATATTACCCTAAAGCGCTGAATCTGTTCCCGTAAATTGTTTGAAATCTGAATAAGCCTTTCGTTTCGTGATGCCCGGTATATCAATTCGTGAAACTCCACATCCTTCTTTATCGAGCCCTGCAAATTGTCTTTATTGGCATAGGCTAAAAACTGCGATTGTATATGCTCCAATTCCTTTATCTCTTCATTGGTAATTCTTTCAGCCGCAAGAGCCGTTGCCAAACCGTCAAGGGTAGCCCTGACCTCCAAAACATCCATAATATCTTTTGTTGAAAGCTCAGCCACATGTGCTCCCTTTCGCGGAAGCATCTCTACCAGCCCTTCAAGCTCAAGCTTTCTTATTGCTTCTCTTACAGGTGTGCGGCTGACGCCCATTTTTTCCGCCAGTTTGACTTCCATAAGCCTTTCCCCCGGCTTTAACTCACCTGCAATAATAGCCTCTCTAAGGGTGTCAAAAATTACCTCTCTTAGGGGCTTATAATCATTCAAATTTACTTTTGAAAGCTTTCCGGCCATTAAATTCTCTCCTCACTTAGTGGTTATTCCAAACTAATCAATTTTTCTCAACAACAATTTTGCTTCAAGCCTCACAGTGTTTGTGTCATAAAGCATTCCCACTTGCCGTCATTAAGTCTTTCGTAGGCAAGGTGTGCTTTTTTGCCGTCTTCGAATATACCAAATACGGAAGGACCGCTTCCGCTCATCATGCTTCCTAAAGCTCCAAGCCTTAACAGCTCATTTTTAATATCGTTTATGACTTCGTATTTTTCTATTGTAACTGTCTCCAGCACATTTTTCATATTTTGCGCCAGACAAACAATATTTCTGTCAGAAATAGCCTTTATCAAAAGATCCGTATCCGGCCTTGAGGATATTTTATCCAGCTTTAAATTGTTGTATACCCACGCTGTCGAGACACCAACCTTGGGTTTTACCAATACAATATCCACTCCTTGAAAAGAAGGGATTTGGGTAAGTTTCTCCCCGATTCCCTCGGAAAGCATGGTTCCGCCTTTAATGCAGAAAGGTACATCCGCACCCACCTGTTTTCCTATGCCCATAAGTTCGGCTTCATCGAGATTTAAGCTAAAAAGTTCATTCATTCCCTTAATCACTGCCGCCGCATCGGCACTTCCTCCAGCCAAACCTGCCGCCACAGGAATTCTCTTTAAAATTTTAATGCCAACGCCGCTTTCGATTTTGTACCTTTCCATCATGAGGTTTGCAGCTTTATAGGCAATATTGTCACTTCCTCCGGGTACCCACGGTTTATCACATTCCACTTCAATTCCCGCATCTTTACTCTCAACTATAACCTCGTCATGCAAAGCTATAGTCTGCATAATCATTCTGACCTCATGATAACCATCCTGTCTCTTTCCGATTACATCAAGGGATAAATTAATTTTTGCATGGGCATTTAAGCTAATCGACTTCATTTTCCACCTGATTTCATATTTTATATGCAAGTCTTTTAAACTTAGTTTAAAACCCAAAGACTTATTGGGTTTTGTATATTTTTATATTATATACAATATACATTCCTTTTTCAATAAAATCTCTAAAGGTGCTTATAATACATTTATAAAAAAACAATATTTTTTATCCATGCAAAAAAGTCCGAAATCTTCGACTTCGGACCTTTATTTTCACCTAAAGCTTACGGATTAGCCTATTTTTCTTGGGACTATTATTTGCTGTCCCACCCCGATAACTTCATCGGCACCAAGCTCATTAACCCTCAAAATATCTTCCACCGTTGTACGGTACTTTTTGGCTATCTTCCAGAAAGTATCCCCAGGCTGTGAGAAATATATGGTTATGCTTGGATATTGCTCATTGCTTCTATCTTCAAATGGGGTTTCACTTACATTTGATATAAGGGATATTTCTGTCTGTTCCACCAATCGGGCATTAATATCTACTACAACTCTTACCTCAACTTCATTTGCCGAAATCACGCTGTAGTTGCAGTGTTCAACTTGCAAGTCGATGTCACATCTCATTCCCGGTCTTGCATCTTCAATATCAATTCTCTGGCTGAAGGGCATTTCATGATTATAGGCAAACACCGGCTGTTCAGTATTATTTGCCACATACAGGATGCTGTTTTTTACAGCTCCCTCAACACTGACATACCCATCCCCGGCATTACATTCAAACAGGCTTGGTTTGCACAAAACATTGAATACCTCGGATATATCGGGACTGTTGCCGTCAAATTCCACTACCTCTTTCAGTGTTATTTGACTTCTATTCCTCGACACAACCCTATTAATTTTAAACGCCTGCTTCTCATGCTCAATATTTGACCTTAAGCCGTATGCATCGGATACAATTTCCACATTTCTTTTATCTGTTGCTTCAGCCGCAAGGCCTACGGTTACTTCCGCCTTCAATACCCTCAATTCACCGTCACTGTCTTCTTGGGGAATAAAGGAAGCATTTCTTATCCTATAATCCACTTCGCATTCGGAATTTTCACTAATACCGGGAAGGTCAATAAACTGCGTAAAGGAGATTTCATGCTCCATAAACTGAATGCTTCTTTCCTCATTATCCCCTATGTACAAAGTAAGTATGTTTATATCTCCTTTGGCAATAATCTTGTCATCGGAAATTCTGTAATCTTTACCCACTATCTTTACATCGTTTCTCAATATTTCTTTTATGGCCGGTTTTCCCGCAGGTACCTCCAGCATTTCCTCTGAAGTACAATTAACAGTGTTTTCCCCAAGGTAGCAATATATATCCACATTGTCTTTTAAAACCTGTATATCTTCAATACCTCTTAAATCGTTTACAAACTCCTGCTCTACGTCATTTATTGCCTTTGCGTTAATCTTAAGAATGGTTTTGACATTGATTTTTCTTCCGTTCAGTATCTCATAATCCATATGTTCTATGTCGCATTTTACTTTTGTTTTCATTCCCGGCCGGGTATTTGGCGCATCAACAACATACGAAAAATCACTCGAAGTATTTATACTTTTTACAGCCTGTTCCTGGTCATCGGAAACATATAGTATCTTGTAATAAATAGTACCATCCACATGTATTCTATCCTGTGAAGCCTCAGAATCCCCTTCTCTTACCTCGCCGTCAAGAAGAAGTATTCTTGCAACGTCCGGGTTGATGTCGGGTACGATTATATCATGTTCAACAATTGTCTGTGCAAAATCTTCACTAACAACGTAATTGACTTTTGTGGACTCTCTAACAAGTTCAAGGGACATTCTCCATCCTCCTTAAATATTATTCCGTAACGATTTGTATCGCTAAATCACCGAGGGTAATCAGGATTGCTTCAAACTAATACCTGCCTACTAAAATATATATTGACAAGGCTTTTAAAATATTCCCTTGAACACAATAAATTATAAAATCTTTTTATTCTTTCGGTTGCTCTGTTTTTCTCTAACATGCACAAACTAATATTAAAGCCTCTTTTAGCTTTTCAAGGTTCATTCTCTCTTAAGAGCTTGATACACATATATAAACAATACTGTTTATATCATCTATATAAACTTCTCAATGTCATCCGTTTCTTTGTACTATCAATAATTCCCGTTATATCCCCTTGTAAATTTCATATACAATAGTATTCATTACCGTTTGGTTTATAGTCAAAAATCTTGCCTTTGAACCATAGATAAAAAGCATAAAAGAACCGAATCTTGCGATTCGGTCCTTTTATGCTTTTTAAGTAATATTAAAATTTAATCCTCTATACATTACAACACCACAAACTGATTACCAAACTAACTGACCTGTATTTTTCTATTACTTTCACAAACAGTTATTTCCACAGCTTTTGTAAGAATATCCGTATAACTGTAAGATACCCTTCTCGTTGCTTCATAATCATTTTCAAATTTAACTACGAAGATGCTAGGATAGGTGTTTTCAACTATTCCTTCTCTAATAAATGCCTTTTTTCTCCCCTTATTAGCTTTGAGCTGAATCTTCTGCCCAACACAGGTCTCTATATCTCTCTTTATTTGGAGCAGGCTGCTCTTCTCCATCATTGAATCACCTCATCTTCTGTTTGCACTAATTATATCACATTGAGACAAGATTGTCAAAGAAAAAATATATATTATAACAGGGACAAAATATTTGTGTCAAGCCTTTTTTAAAGGTGATTTCTTACATGCAACCCGCCTAAAACCAACCATACTAAATATTGATGAGATTAATCAGCTTTTCACCAACATTTAGTATGGCCAATCCAAAACATTCTTTAAAATCTATATCATTTATTATTTTATATTATAAGGTTCCCGTGGAAATCCATCTCTGTATTTCCCTCTTGTTTCTATGCCACCTATACCCTTGACACCGGTAATTGTTTTTACTATCACATCCTGGGGACTTATCACCTGGTTTATGCCGGTAAACGCTATTTTTTGGCATACCATTACCGGATCTAAGGCATGAATAAGCACTCTGTAGGGTGAACTTGCAAAGTTTGCGCCGGCATCGATAATTTTATTATACATCGACTGACATGCGCCAGCAAAAATAACAAGACTGTCTAAATTGCTGTCAAAGCGCCTGGCCTCACGTACTGCATCAACAAAATATTTTGAGTTTCTGTAGTTTTCAATATCCGAATATCCTTTTTCACTTTTTATAACACCGTCATGACCGGTCAGCACAAGAATGTCAGGCTTATGCTCTTTTAGAAGGTTGAATATTTTCAAAGGTTGATCCTTTTCTCTTACATACACACCCACAGCCTCCATCCCCAACCTCCTGTACTCCTCCATACAAGTATCGAGATAATCACTATCCCCATCTACATGAAGCACTTTGCCAGGCTTCGGAAAGTTCTCATTATTCTCTTTGGCAACGTCACGAAAAAATTTTTTTTTTGATTTATCCCTCATCAGGGATTCGTTCAAGCTCCTGATTTTTTCGTTAACCGACCTGTTAACTCTTGCATTATATTCCCGGACGCAATTATCCGACTGCACAATCAGGTCTGTTTCGGGAGCATCCGCTTCCAACCTGTAGCAAATACCCCTTAGTATTACTATCTTTTTTCCCTTTTCGTATTTTATGTCAACAACCTTAAACAATATGTCCGAACCGTAAGACTTTCTTGCCACTATGTCACCAATTTTCAAACTCATTAATATCACCCTCAATTTTACTTTCTACTATACATAATATGTTTTATCCGCGCTGTTTGTGAGGGGTATTGAAATACTGTGCCAATAAACGATATAATAAATTATAATCAAACTATTCCTGCTTTGATATTTAAATAAATGGGAACAGTTCTCAGGAGGTAATAAACGTGCTAACAGATATTCAAATAGCCCAATCGTGTAAAATGAAGCCCATAAATCAAATTGCTGCAGAGCTTGGTATTGAGGAGGAAGAGCTTGAACTCTACGGAAAGTACAAAGCAAAATTATCCGACAAGCTCTGGGAGAGAGTGAAAGACAGGCCCGACGGCAAGCTTATTCTGGTAACTGCAATAAATCCCACACCGGCCGGTGAAGGAAAAACCACCACCACCGTTGGACTGGGGCAGGCTATGTCAAAAATCGGTAAGAAAGCAGTAATTGCTCTAAGGGAACCATCTTTAGGTCCCGTAATGGGAATCAAGGGCGGAGCAGCCGGCGGAGGATACTCCCAGGTAGTTCCCATGGAAGATATAAATTTACACTTTACCGGAGACATGCACGCGATAACTGCTGCCAACAATTTGTTGTCCGCAGCCATCGATAATCATATACAACAGGGAAATGAGCTCAATATTGACGTACGGCAGATAATATGGAAAAGGGCAATGGATATGAATGACCGGGCACTTAGAAATATTGTGGTAGGTCTCGGCGGAAAAGCAAACGGCACCCCCAGGGAGGATGGTTTCCAAATAACTGTTGCTTCTGAGGTTATGGCTATTTTGTGCCTTTCGACAGGTCTCATGGACCTAAAAGAACGCCTTGGGAGAATACTTGTCGGATACACCTACGACGGCAAACCAGTTTTTGCAAAAGACTTAAAGGTAAACGGAGCAATGGCCTTGCTCCTTAAAGATGCCATAAAGCCAAATCTTGTTCAGACCCTGGAAAACACTCCTGCAATAATGCACGGCGGTCCCTTTGCCAATATAGCCCACGGTTGCAACAGTATTGTTGCCACCAGGCTCGGATTAAAACTTGCCGACTACTGCATTACGGAAGCCGGTTTCGGCGCAGACTTAGGTGCTGAAAAGTTCTTTGACATCAAATGCCGCTACGCAGGTCTAAAGCCTGATTTGGTTGTACTGGTGGCTACTATAAGGGCTCTTAAGTATAATGGCGGTGTAAAAAAAGAAAATCTGGGAATTGAGAATATTGAAGCCCTCCAAAGCGGATTTGTCAACTTAGAAAAGCACATAGAAAACATCAGAAAATTCAACGTTCCTATCCTAGTGGCTATCAATCATTTTGGTACCGATACCGACGCTGAAATCGAATATGTAAAAAATCGCTGCAAAGACATGAATGTTGAAGTTGCTTTTTCGGATGTTTTTTCAAAAGGCTCCGAAGGCGGCATAGAACTGGCCGAAAAGCTTGTAAAACTTACAGAAACACAAAAATCGGATTTCAAACCTCTTTATGACGTAAATCTTTCAATAAGGGAAAAAATAGAGACAATTGCCAAAGAAATTTACGGTGCCGATGGCGTCAACATTTTGCCGGCAGCGGAAAGAGCAATCAAAAAAATTGAAGAGCTTAAAATGGATAAGCTGCCCATATGTATAGCCAAAACCCAGTACTCCCTTTCCGACGACCCAACCCTTTTAGGAAGGCCCAAAGGGTTTGTTATTACAGTAAGAGAAATAAAGCTTTCCAGCGGAGCAGGATTTATTGTTGCAATTACCGGTGATATTATGACAATGCCCGGGCTTCCTAAAATTCCTGCTGCAGAAAAAATTGATATAGATGAAAATGGAGTCATTACAGGTCTTTTCTAAAATTTAAAAAATTAATCGCATAAACCTAAAGCCCACGGGGTTTTAAGCCCCTTGGGCCTTAAATTTTTATTTTACCCAATTAAATTTTATTGAATTCATTTAAAAACTTTTTATGATATTCAATTTCTTCAATTACCTCGTTAAACCTTGCGGCAAAGCTTTTTTCCCTTCTTATGCGTCTGCTGTTGTAATGCCTGTTAACCACTCTCCAGAACTTCTGGGGAAACTGAAGCATAATTTTCAAAATCTCAAACTCATCTTTTGAAATGGGTTCTATGGATGTGTACGCGTCAATTATGACCATCGCCTCATCTATATCCCAGTTGCACTTTCTCATTTTTCTCCTTAAAAGATTTGCAACATCATATACTTTTAGCTCAAAGCTGCAATATTCAAAATTTATAACCGATGTTTCCGTGTCTTTACAGATTATATTGCAATGGGTATAATCATGATGACAAAACAGCCTGTCTTCGCGGCTTTTTTTTACCACATCAAAATACATTGAATTGTGTATCCTCTCCAATGCATTCTCTCCCAGCTCATAAAAATAATCTATGTACTCCAAAATCAAATAATCAAATTTACCCCTTTCCCTTTGCGCCATCTTCTTTGTTCTTTTTATCTCTTCCAGCCTCTTGTTGAAATACTCGGGAAGCTTTCCCAAATCATCCCTTGCTATGCTGTTTTGAGGAGGAATATATCCTTTTGAAGCCTTGTGCAGCATTGCCAGCATTTTTGAAGCTCTTATAACGTCTTCCCTGCTGTTAAAATCACATTCTCTTCCCTCCACTGCATCCGAGACGGTATAAAGCTCTCCGTTTATAGATAATACAGGGCTTTTAGCCTTGTTGCACACATACCTGTCTATATTTTTAAAGCCATTATTGTACAAATGCTCTTTTGCTCCATGCACAAACATTATGCGCTCAGGTGAACAGTTAATGTTCTTTAAAACTTTCTTTCCTTCCGATGTTTCGATAATATAATAGTTTTTTAACGGATAAATCTTGTCTATATTAAAATCATACATTCTGGACAATTCCTTATCTATATCTTGCATTTTCAACCCCCCATACATCATATAGCTATTTTTGCCCATATACATTTTTATTCCGTGAACTTACTTTTTAAGTCTAAAAAGGCCATAAATCAAAATCCCTTGTGCCAAAATCTCTCTTTTATTTAGA
>Ga0209720_1000750_pt1 | contig 31620 bp, 29 predicted proteins | sample AD_JPNMR3_MetaG_FD_184426 | JGI IMG/M metagenome (GOLD analysis project Ga0209720, IMG submission 184426) | Active sludge microbial communities of municipal wastewater-treating anaerobic digesters from Japan - AD_JPNMR3_MetaG (SPAdes) (version 2) | ecosystem: Engineered > Bioreactor > Anaerobic... | reverse complement strand
TGAGCAAGCCTGCCATGGTGTTTCGTTGTCAAGGGTCAATGAGGAACTGGGTTTAGCCTCATAAACAATTTTTGGATTTATTTTTGCTCATTTATAGCTTATAATTATAGCAAAAGTCTTTTTCCGATTTGTGAATTTTGTATTAACACAGCAGCGGACGGCGGCACGGCCCCGGAAATAATGCAGCGGCGTCAAATCTTGCCTTGATGGTCCAACTTGTATATTATAATATCAGCAAAAAAAGCGGTCCAGCAGATGAATCGGGCAGCTTGGCAACACGGTATCATTCAGGACCGGGAGGAAACAATGAGGGAGATAGATTTTTCGCAGATCACGGATGTCGTTGAGAAGCTCTGTATCCAGGCGAATTATGAACTGAACGGCGATATACTGGCTGCCCTTGAGGAGGGCATGGAACTTGAGGAGTCGGAGACGGGACGGAGAGTGCTGTGCCAGCTGGCTGAAAACGCCAGGATCGCTGCCAGGGAGCGGATGGCTATTTGCCAGGACACCGGGATGGCCGTTGTGTTCATCGAACTGGGACAGGACGTCCACATCAGGGGAGGCAGCCTGAGCGAAGCTGTCAATGAAGGTGTCAGAAGGGGCTATGAAAAGGGCTTTCTGAGGAAATCCGTTGTTTCGGATCCTTTTGAGAGGATAAACACAGGGGACAACACCCCGGCAGTCATCCATTACGACATCGTGGAAGGGGACCGTATCAGAATAGCCGTTGCGCCCAAAGGTTTCGGAAGCGAAAATATGAGCGGTGTCAGGATGCTGAAGCCTTCCGACGGGATAGAGGGCGTAAAGTCCTTTATACTGGAAATGGTGGACAGAGCGGGACCGAACCCCTGTCCGCCCATTGTGGTCGGAGTCGGCGTCGGAGGGACGATGGAGAAGGCGGCGCTTCTGGCCAAAAAAGCATTGCTGCGGCCGGTGGACAGGCGCAGCGGTGATGAAAGGATAAGAAAACTCGAGGAGGAAATGAAGGAGCTTATAAACGGGCTCGGCATCGGACCTGCCGGGCTGGGCGGCAGGCTTACGGCAATTGCTGTGAATATCGAGGTTTTCCCGACCCATATTGCCGGCCTGCCGGTAGCGGTCAACATAAGCTGCCACGTCACCAGGCACGCGGAGGCAGTGATCTGAAAAGGCTGTAATCCGTCTCCGGAGCAACCGTGCTCAGGGCCAGCATAGGGTTGGGAACAGGTATGCCGAATGGGGGGGTATCGGTGGATAATGTAAAAAGTATAAATACACCGCTGACGAGTGATATGGCAAGGCAGCTTAAAGCCGGTGATCATGTCCGGATCAGCGGGGTCGTCTATGCTGCAAGGGATGCAGCGCACAAAAGGTTCATCGAAATGCTTGATGCGGGAAAGGAACTGCCCTTTGATATAAAGGACCAGGTCATATATTATGTCGGGCCGTGTCCGGCAAGACCAGGCCATGTTATCGGATCCGCAGGGCCCACCACCAGCGGGAGGATGGATGCGTATGCGCCGAGGCTCATAGAACTTGGACTTACGGGGATGATAGGGAAAGGCCTCAGGAGCGGCGAGGTGGTGGAAGCGATGAAGGAATACGGGGCTGTTTATTTCGGCGCTGTGGGCGGTGCCGGAGCGTTGCTTTCCAAATGCATCATTTCTGATGAGATCGCCGCTTTCCCGGAGTTGGGGCCTGAAGCCCTGAGAAGGCTCGTAGTCAGGAACTTCCCGGCTGTCGTTGTTATTGACAGTGAAGGCAGGGACCTGTACAGCACCGGACGTAAGAAATTCCAGCGTGTTTTTGTATGAAACCCGGATCATTGGCGGCACAGTGTGCGGAATACCGGAAAAGACAGTATTGATGACGATAAACCAGGGACGTTTCAATATTTGCAAATTACCGGGAGGATGGAAGATGATCGGGAATGAGAGTATAATTAAGCAATTCGGAGTCGCAAAGGAATACGATGTTGAAGCAGATATCAAACGAAGAGTGGATTTTTTGGCGAAGTATCTTGATGCCAATCCGTGGGCGGAAGGTTACCTGATCGGCATATCCGGGGGTATCGACAGCGCGGTTGTGGCGGCTTTGCTCAAAATGTCGGTTCTGGATACGAATAAAAGAGTTCTTGCCGTTCTGAACCCATACCATTCAAAGAACATAGATTATGCGCTTGAAGTGGTGCACGCATTGGACCTGGAATACCGCATAAGGGATATAGGCGAGATCGTTGATCTCGCGGTCAGAAGCTTCAACAAGAATGCTTCGAAGCTTCAGATCGGGAACAGGATGGCCCGCCAGAGGATGATCGAATGGTATGATATCGCCGCCGAAGAGAGATTGATCGTTGCAGGTACTGATCACGCGACTGAATCGGTCATCGGGTACTTTACCAAATACGGCGATGGCGGTGTCGATATAAATCCGATCAGGACATTGGACAAGAGGCAGATAATACAGCTGGCAAAATATGAATGGCCTTTCGGGAAAATACCGGAAAGCGTTATTTCCAGGGCGCCTTCGGCAGATCTGTGGGACGGGCAGACCGATGAAGGCGAGATAGGGATGACGTATGAGGTCATTTGTGACTATCTTGAAGGCAAAGATGTGGATAAGGAATTTGCGGAAAAAATTGAACAGATGTACCATAAAAGCATGCATAAGCGTCAGATCCCGTTTATATGACTGACGCGAACCATTGCAACAGTTGGATGTTTTATCGTGATTTGATTATCGGACATAAAACGGGGTATATTTTAAGTCAGCAATAGTGTATAATAAACTGTAATTTGGAAAGTGTAAACTATATTTTTTCAGGAGGTTAAGCCATGGCAAAGGTAACTAAAGATATGATCATTTCCGATATCCTGGCACTTGACAGGGGCACAGCGCCGATACTGCTCAAAATAGGGATGCACTGCCTCGGCTGCCCGGCATCGGCCGGCGAAAGCCTTGAAGAAGCATGCGCGGTACATGGCGTCGATGCAGATATGATCGTTAAGGAACTCAACGATTATCTTGAGTCCAAACAGGGCTGATATCAGCCTCAGAAACATTCAGCTGCCAGCTTCTGCGGAGACCGGCCGGCGCGATGATACGGCCAGCCAAAATCTGTGGTTGACAAAACGGCTGATAATACTGTATCATATATACCTGTGTGGTGAATGCGCACAAGTTTATATGATACGGATATGAGCCATTAGCTCAGTAGGCAGAGCACTTGACTTTTAATCAAGGTGTCCGGAGTTCGAATCTCCGATGGCTCACCAAAGAGTCTTTCATTATATGTGAAAGGCTCTTTTTTAGTTATATCTGATCTTTATTTTGACCCATACGTTTACATGTGGGAGAATGTAAATGATCGGCGCAATGGTATAGATGCAAGTGGTTTACATGACGAAGCGCAAATGGCGGTTCCATACCTGTATGTTAATAAGACTGACCAATCTATAAGAATGGAGTAAAAACAATGGAGCATAACCTGAAGATCGTGTTGCCGTATGAGGGAGTGAAGAAGTATATAAGTGCGGTCAGGGCTGCTGAGAGTCCGGATCATGGAAGGCTGTGGCTGGAGTACGCGTTCGACCCTTACTGGAATGAGTGGGCAGCAGGGCAGTTTACAGAGGAAAGGACCCGCAGTGAAATGTCGGATCCTGTTACGGACATCGATGAACTGGAAACTGCGGCAGATTTGCTGATTGCCTCTGATACAGAAGGACTGCTGAGGAACACATACGATAAGATAAATACAACGGTGGAAGCACAGATTAGCAGTGATACCGCAGGACGGTTCTCATGTCTGGCGTGTGCTGCCCGCCAGGCATGAGAACCGTCCCAGGTGCTGTGCAGCCTTCAGGTTACGGGGAGATATCATATCCTGTAACTGTCCAGATCCCTGTGTCGTCCTGCCTGATCAGCTTTTCAAGATAAACAGCCTTTATATGCGTTTTTTCGCTGATAACTTCAATTTTCGCGCTGGTTCCATTGCTTTCGGCTATCACGAACTCGTTGTAATGTATCGGATATTCCCCGACTATGCCTTCAGGTGAGATCTGCAGGCTTATGAATACCTGGGCGACATAGACCGGGTCGAGCTTCCAAGGAGAACTGCCTGAATCGGCGGCTATTTGCTCCGCCTTTTCAATATCCATGTCCACGTCCACTGTGATTTCCGGAGTGTATTTGGCGGTATCGCTGTCTGCTTTGTTATTTTCAGCGATATCTGCCGTTATGTCTTCCGGCTTATCCGGGTTTTTAACTGTATTTTTATATCCGTCAGGATCCACTTCTTTGAAACCTGTATCCGGACCAACCGTAAGAAGCTCCTCAGGTATTGATTCTGCAAAGTTTATCACCGTATACCTTGTTGTATACTGGATCGCTTTATACATTGAACTCTGCTTCTGCAGCGGGATCTTGGTTCCCTTGTCGACCCAGAGTTTGTATGGAAGCCCGCCTTTGGGCGTTACTTCCATCACATAAGCCGGCCTTCCCGCTATGTCGTCATCACCGATGATCCTTGCTGATTCTGCATTTTGTAGTTCATCCACTTCATTCCCAAGTTCGAATATGAATTCATTGGTCTCGGAAAATACAGGGAGGACATTCATCGCATTTTCATCAGTCGGGGACTGCCAGACATTCTTTCCGTCGCTTACTGTTTTCAGGCCTTTATATGAGCCTTCCAGCACTTCGATATAATAATTTCCACTTTTATCCGCCCACACGTCAAGAACGGATTGCGTCTGCGTTTCACCGGCTTCATTGCTGAATACGACTTCCAGCGTACCGTGATAGGCTTTTACATCGTTATATGCCTGTTCTACGGCATAGACCACGTACGAATTTTTGATGGGACCCGCGAAATTCGCCAGCAAAGCAACAGCCAACACAGCGGCGATACCTGCGAATCCACCTGCCCAGGTCCTTTTTCCTGATTTTGCCGTATGCCTGTTTTTCTCGGTAAGGTTTTGGATGATCCTATGCGGAAAATCTTCATCAGGCATGGCAGGAGACTTCAGGCTCTTGATCTGCCTCACTGCATCAAACATCCTGTTTAATTCTTCGGAATCAGCTTTAACTGTGGGCTTTTTCTCATCGTTCAGGCTGTCGATGAAATCGGAAAGCTTTTTTACATTATTCATGGTGATTCTCCTCTTCATTCATGATAATTACCAGGTTTTTCAGCGCACGGTACTGCAATACGCGGACATTTCCGGCTTTTATACCCATCAGCCCTGCAGTCTCGGATACCGAATATCCTTCTATGATCCTGAGTTCTATGACTTTACGCTGATCTTCGTTTAATTTTTCCAGGGAACGCCTGATGAGCAGATGCCTGTTTGCGATATCTGTGATATCATCGCTTAAGACTTTTGTTTGAGCAATGGAATCTATATCGATACTTGTTCCCCTGGTTTTTTTCTTTCGCCAGCGATCCCTGATTATATTCATTGCTACTGTTTTGAAAATGCCATATATCTGCCGGCCCTGATTCTGTCAAATCCGGGCCACGACAGCGACCTGACGTATGTATCCTGCGTAATGTCTTCTGCTTCTTCCCTGTTTTGAACTTTGTAATATATGAAACGGTACAAAGGCTCCCATGTTTGCTCGCATATATCCTCAATTGATCTCAAGTTATCTTCAGCCATAATATGTCACCATCTTTCAGTGCGATCGTCTCTACTGACTAAAACGAACGGCGGCGTTATTATGTTACATCGAAATTGCAAAAGATATAAAAACAATGATCCGCAAGGTTAGTTGCCAGCTTTATAGTGTAATATGATATCATTATCAATATAATAGAGATGTTGATGGGAGAGATATGCGTGACAGCCGAACGCGTTTATAAAATGCCGTTTTCAAAAGTCTACCCGCTGCTCGTCCAGAAGGCGGAGCGCAAAGGACGCACCAGGTCCGAGGTAGATACTGTTATTTGCTGGCTGACGGGATATGATGAATCGGGTTTACAGGAGCAGATTGCAAAGAATGTGGATTACGAAACCTTCTTCAATGAGGCTCCGCTGATAAATCCGAACGCGGTAAAAATCACCGGCGTGATCTGCGGCCATCGCGTAGAGGAGATCAGGGACCCGCTCATGCAGAAGATCCGGTGGCTGGATAAACTGGTCGATGAGCTGGCCAAAGGCAAACCAATGGAGAAGATCCTGCGGAGTTAACTAAAAAGGTAAGGACCGCATGAATGGTTGATCATTTATGAGGGGATTATGATATCTTTTATTGTATATTGAAGGAATATTTGCTATTTTAAAGTATAATAATCGAATATTACATACTGCATGTTCATACGGATTTCGAAAATGTTTTGTGGGGTGAGAAGTATGCCGGACATGGAGAGGATGGACAAACACTTGCTGGACCTGGGCGGGACCTATATGCTCAATCACGCAAGACGCTGCCTTGTTATCGCGAAAAAGCTGGCCGAAGAAGAGAATCTTGCATATGACGAAGATATACTTGCGTTTTCCTGTTATTTCCACGATATAAGCGCATATAAGCCGTACCGTCCCGACGGACCGTTCGATCACGCGGAGGAATCAGCCAAAATAGTGCCCGCTATCGCAGAAGAGTATGGTATCAATGATGCCGACAAGATCAGGATCATTGTGGAAGCGGTTAAATATCATGACAAACGCGGCCAGGGCACAGCCAATGAAACAATACTGGTAAGAAATGCCGATGCGGTCGATTATCTTGGTTTTGTCGCCGTGGCACGTGATTTCTCAAAGCAGCCCAACGAGATGACAAAAGCAGTTGCAGCATTGAAAAAGCATCTGGCCGGTTTTTCTGCCCTTCTTGAACTGGATTCGGCCAGACGCATGGCCGGACCCAGGATCAAAAAGCTGGAGACATTTTTGCATGAGTTCGAGCAGGAGACCTTCGGCCTTTATTAGGAAACATGTATAAATGCGGGGCCAGGCAAGACAAACAGCGTTTTCCAGGAAATTAAACCTATAGCGAAAGAATGGCTTGGCAATAACTGTTTTGTGCTGTATAAATGTGAATGTACAGATGAAATGTTTTTCAGCAGGGATCTGTATTATTACCTGCGTGATGCATTTTCAGCGTTGTTCCATGTATATGTCTTGCTTAAGGACGCATTGCGGGATTGATCTTTCCCGGTGAGAAGGGAGTGTATTGATATGAAAAAGAAGCTGTTGCTTTTATGCATCATGGCAATATTTCTGGCTGCCATACTGTCGGGATGCATTCCCGGAGACGGGACCCATACGCCTTCGGAACCGGCAGGCTTCCTTTGGGGCATCTGGCACGGCTGGATATCGCCTGTGTCTCTTGTGATCGGCCTTTTTAAGAAAGATATAAGGATCTATGAGATCTATAATACAGGATGGTGGTATGATTTTGGCTACTATATAGCAATTATAGGAGGATGCGGGGGGATTGCACTGTTCCGGAACAGGAAAGGTAAGGGCTGAGGGACGGAAATCAACAGTCCTGAAGATTCATCGTACCGCATTGGGCAGATCGAGCGGTCTGCCGGCTGCAAGGCAGTCGTATTCAGAAACAAGCTGGACTGGGATGCCTGCGGCAGCCAATGAGATATACCGTAAGCGGGCTTGGACAGGAAATCGGTCGATATCCGGCAGTTTCAGAAGCTTTTGGTATCAGCAAAACTTAAGGTATCAGTTTATAAAATGAAAGGAGAAGTAAAATTATGGACAGAATAATCGTCAGGAACTTCAGACCGGAGGATATCGGCCGGATATCCGAGCTGGACAGGAAATATAAAAAGGTGTTTCCGGATTCAGCGGAGGTCCAGGCCGAACTCTACAATTCTCCCGAATTTGAGGGAGGCAGGGACGTCTTTTGCGCTTTTGACGAAACGGGCGCATTGGTGGGATATGCGCTATCCCATACTGGCTGAAGCGGGGAGTGGATATCCGAATGTTTTATGGGCCGATATAAAGGTCGACCCGGATTTCCGGGATAAAATACCGCTTCGGGATCTGCTTTTTGATAGTATGGTGGCTCGGGCCATGGAGATCGATAACAGCGCGCCTGTTAAGAATACGAAGATCTGCTGCAATTATCTCACGACAGAGACCGAGAGCATCGATTATTTCCTTTCAAAAGGATTTAAACCCACTGACGGCATTTATAATATGGCAAGGGATCTGACCAAACCTGTGACCGAAGCCGTGGCCCCTGAAGGCTTGGAGATCATTGAATGGAGGATGGAAACAGAAGGGGAGAAAGCCAGATATATTGAGGCATTTAATACGGTCTTCCCTGAGAAACCATGGAGTGTGGAAGGCCTGGATTACTTCATGCAGTCTGATATGTGGGCCTGCGGTACTGCGATCACTGCTTTCAGCGGCGGCGACATTGCCAGCAGCATAATGCTGTACTGGGCGCCCGGCCCAAAAGAAGGGGAAAGAAATGCGGCGTGTACGGAGAATATATTCGTCATGCCGCAGTGGAGGAGAAAAGGACTGGGCAGCTGCCTGATCGGCAAGGGGCTTTCTTACCTTGCGCGGCACGGCGCAAAAACAGCCTTCCTCGAAGTGCGGGCCAACAATATCAAGGCATTGGACATCTACAAGCGGATGGGATATGAGATCATAAAAGAGCAAAAAGTGCTGGAGTATTCAATAGGTAACTGATTGCAAAGTCCATCGCCATGGTGGTGAAACGGTATAAGGCAGCTTCCTGCATACGGATGCTGCCTTAAATTTTGGATATGGCTGTATTATAGCATGTGCATGGCTGTTTGCCTGTCAGGTATCATCCTAAAACTTTACTGCTTCCTTGCCACATCATTTGCACAGGTCTTTTTTGTGCGGACACTTTTTGTAATACTCATCATAGTACTTGTGTGTCGCGTCCTCGTATTTATGCACGTGGCCGTCAGCTTCCTTTGTAACGGCGCAGTACATGTGATAGTGTTTTCCGCCGACGTATATCGCCGGTCCGGTGGCATTGTGGTATTCATGGACATGCCCGTCGTCAAGCGAGGTTTTCCCGCTCATGTAATGGATGTGGCCGGGTTCGTTCGGGTCGCAGCTTGTCATTCCCTCATAATTATGCCAGTGCCGGTCATCTATCGTCGTTTTGCCCAGATAGTAATGTGAATGCATAGAAACCACCTCCGATATATTGTATATTATGTTAACTCCGCTTCTTGTGTGAATGGTCCGGGCAAATAGCCAGTTTGATAAATGCGTAACATTCTGTTAAAATATATATGTAAACTGCTAAACAATTTCCATAAAGAATATAGAAATGAGTTCCGAATATGTTTGATCTTATCCGCTAATGTTACGTCATAGTGTTCCTGGAGGTAATATGGTAATAGACCCTCAACATGAATTGCTTCTTAATATCTACAGCATCGATTACCTTTTGAGATGCAACGTGGTGGAATTAACGGATAAAATTCTCACGCTTTCGCCGGTCTCGGGAAAGACAGACATGTTCCAGGTCCTTGATCCCGTAGTGCTGATTTCTGTCGGCGGCAGCGATATAATGACCGCATCGGCGGAAGTGACCGCCATTGACGGCCGGTCGGGCACAGTTTCGCTGTCCATGCGCGATGAGGCGGTGTCTGAGGAACGGCGTATCTTTGAAAGGTACCCTGTATCACTTGAGATCAGCGCCAGGAAGAAGTTCTCGAGCAAACGGATGCACATGCTCGTAAAGAATATCAGCCTGTACGGCATGATGGTGGTTTCCGGTACTGAGCTTGACAAGGAGGAGCAGATAGACATCGACCTTATCACTGAAAAGAATATGTTTTACTTAAGCGGCATGGTCGTGTGGAAAAGGGAAGTGGCCAACAACTGTTTCGAATACGGCCTTCAACTGACCCACTATGATGTGGCCACCAGGTATCTGTTCCAGGATTATCTTAACAGACAGAAAACCAATTTTGCAAACATGATACCAAGGGCCAGATGATCATGGCCGCAGACCTCATTGGATGCAGATTGCAGCCGCTGCAGGTGATCCGGCCGCTTTGAGGTATTGCCTGGTGCAGTTTGCATCGGTCCGGTCACATGTCCTTATAAAAATCCAGGTTCTCCTGCAATACCGGGTCAAGCGGGTTGTTAGCCTTAATGTACATCTTATACCTGTTTTCCAGTTCTTTTACTTTTTTGTTGCGCTGGATATTGAAATGCATTATCAGGTCGGAATAGATCGGCTGTTTCGCCAGGTATTCCCTGATAGGCTTGGAAAACGGGCAGTACTTTACGAATATGCTCCTTGCGACCCTGTTGAGCCTGGGGTTCCCGTTGGATTCGTTGTTTACCCATATCTCGTATTCTGCGGTGAATATCTCGCGCAGCCTGTTATGGTATTTTGCGATCAGCGCCTTGACTTTTTCCTTTGATTCTTCGGAAAGGTCGCGGTTCTTGCGGTAAAACTGTATATAATCGGCATATTCCGATGTAAGCGAACTTTGCGTTATGTCGTTCCAGGCAGGGCCCATCATGGTTCTGCACAGTTCCCACCTGAAATTGCCCGCCAGCCTGACGATCATATCATCTATATTCTCATCCGTGAAAACCGGCAGTATGAATCTTCCCGGGTTGCTCCTGACCCTTCCGGCGATTTCCTGCCACATCATTGCCCTGGTGCCGTAAACCGGCATGAGAATTATGTCGGGCATCACTTTCATCATTACAAGTTCTTTTTCGATGCCCTTTTCGGCATTTATATAATTAATTTCCCTGTGGAAGAGGGAGAAATCTATCCCGAGCATCCTGTTCAGCTTTTCGCAGATGACGGAAGGCGAAACGAACGAACGGCAGGGATCATACGGCGCAGCGTCCCTGTGCAGGATGGGGAAATACTCTGAGATTTTCCCCTGCACCAGCTTGTGGTTGGTTTTTATCATGTTGTTGATCTCGAAATCCAGCCTGTCTTCCCGGTTGCTCATATAGGCCGCTTTGTCGTTTTCGGTCAGCCGCCCCTGCTTTTTAAGCTCACGGAATGTATCTGCGTAGTCGTTCCCGAAGCTGTTGACAGAAGGATCCCTGGTCATGTCGTATATTTCGGTCAGCCATTCATACATGAAGTATACACCGGCAGTGCCGTCAGCAGCGTGATTCATCCCTGCCAGCTTGTATATGGCCATCGTCTGGCTGACGTCAAGCAGTTTTTCGTCCATATAACCGTAGGAGAGGAACATCCTGATAAGCCTGGAATCATCTTTTGTCCTGACGGCTTTCCTGAAGACCGCGGCGTATATGTCAAAGAACTGGTCTGCCACTGCCTTCCTGACAGCCCGCGCGGATTCGTCGGAAGCGGCTTTGTCTTTCAGGTTCCTGAAAGCGGTCAGGTTCATCAGGAAGTAAGTCGCCTTGTCTTCCGGGACCTCGGCGTATTCCAGTATTTTGACGGCACTGTTCTCCAGTTCCTCGGGAAGGCTGAGCACCGAATCAGATGAAACGGATACGTCGACCGGTTTGCTGTCAGCCGTTCCGTAAGCGGACAGTGCGGCTGTCCTGTCCGAATGCACGTGCTCGAAGTAATCGAAGTCTATGCCTGCGTCATGCTTGTATTCCGAAGCGATTTGCGACGATATTTCTTTCAGTTTTACAAATATGTATGAAGCGGCATCCAGGGCCGGAGTATGATCGAAGCCTTTCTCCTTCATATCGAACGCAGCCTTTATGAATGCGTCGTATATATTGTTCTCATCAGTCCCGTAAAGCTTGCCGATCGTTTTTTCCAGATGCCCGAAGACACGGCAAAGTTCGTCAACGATGCTTTCGAGGTACTTGGAGGCTTCGACGGCGTGCTTTTCAGTCACATATGCATCTGCCGCGAAGAACAGCTTCCTTATGTTGGGCGAAATACCATTCAACTGGCGGTAATAGCGAACCTGGTCCTGTAATCCGGCGGCCTCCCGTACAAACGCGGGCGCAGCCGTCTCTCCGGACTCCGCGAACTGCCTGCTGAATGCCGCAGGTATCGCGGTACCTTTTTCGTTCAGCAGGGATATAGCCGATCCACCCGTTTCAGATATGTCCCCCGGCACCATGCTGAATCCGTACGTGTTGCTTAGCGTAACATAGTAAGCGCACAGATTGCGGTATATGCTGTCTGTGGCGCAGCATAGCGAGAGGACGTTTTCGAGAGACTGGTATGTGTTCAGTATCAGGCTGCTTATAGAGTTGATTATATAAGCGCCGTACTCTTTCTGCCTGGTTATCAGTTCCTCCACATCCTGCCTGTTTTGCGCAGGGAAGGAATAGAAGCAGCAGTCCGTTTCAGTTACATATGTCAGTAAGCTCGTCCCGCCGTCGAACAGTTCATTGGCTCCTATGAAGATGTTCTGGTCAACATCGAACAGTTTATATCCGGCGCGGGCTGGGCCTTCCGGACCTGTGGATCCCTGCTGCCCGCACGTGGGGGAAATATATGCTTCCAGTTTTCCTTGCAGCAGCAGTTTAAGTGAATCAGGTTTTTCACCTTCGATTATGATTTTTGGTTTGCGGGCACGTTGAACGTGCCGTTGCTGACTGGTTGAGGATTCATTTGACCGCTCCGTTATGACATTATAGTGAACATTAGCTGCAAAAATGACAGTATTTATCTTTATTTTTCTTTATATTATACATTAATTTTCAGCCATGTTAAAGTAATGCAGCCATTTGTCAGACGGTCCGGCCAGGTCGGCATCGCAGGCGCCGCGTTTCAGGCACGCTGTCCGGACATTGCTCCCTGGATGTCTGTCAGGACAAGGCCGTTGTTCTTTTCCTCAGCCCATCTGATGTTCCACTCGTTTTCAAAGAGCAGCACCGGCCTTCCCCAGTTGTCCTCCACAACCATCGTTGAGCTTGTAAGGTTGAGCCTTCCAGGATCGTCGATCTCTGAGACTATCCATCTTGCATGCCTGTACGGGAGACGGCTGACCCTGAGTTCGACGCCGTATTCATGCCTGAGCCTGTGTTCGAGCACCTCGATCTGCAGTACCCCGACAGCGCCCACTATTACGGACTCCATGCCGGAATCCGGCTGCCTGAACACCTGTATTGCCCCTTCTTCCGAAAGTTCGCTGATCCCCTTGACGAACTGTTTCCTTTTCATTGAATCGGCGGGGGAGATCCTGGCAAAGTGTTCCGCAGGGAATACGGGGATGCCTTCGAACCTGAAATGGCTGCCGCCTTCGCATAAAGTATCGCCGATCCTGAATATGCCCGGATCAAACACGCCTATTATATCGCCCGGATACGCCTCTTCAACTATAGCCCTCTCCTGGGCCATGAATTGCTGGGGCTGCGACAGCCTGACCTCTTTGCCGGCCTGGACGTGCCAGACCGACATGCCCTTTGTGAATTTGCCCGAACAGATGCGTATGAACGCAAGCCTGTCCCTGTGTGTCGGGTTCATGTTTGCCTGTATTTTGAAAACAAATCCTGAGAAGTTCCCGGATACGGGATCGATCTCGCCTGCGTCCGACATCCTCGCACCGGGGCATGGAGCCATTTCCAGGAATTCCTCGAGAAACGGCCGGACCCCGAAGTTTGTCATGGCGCTTCCGAAGAACATGGGGGTGAGTTCCCCGGTGAGGACTTTTTTCATTGAAAACTCGTCGCCTGCTATATCCAGCAGTTCGATCTCCTCCCGCAGCCTGTTGTGGTAATGGCTGCCCAGAAGGTCCGCAAATACAGGATCGTCGACAGATCCCCTGATAGAGTTCACGATGGTGCTGCCGTGCCTGCCTCCTTCAAAAAGTTCGACCTGCCTGAGTTTTCTGTTGTACACGCCCTTGAAATCGCCGTCCGTACCGATGGGCCAGTTCATCGGATAGGAACGTATGCCGAGCACGTTTTCTATTTCCTCCATCAGCAGGAAAGGATCCTTGCTGGCCCTGTCCATTTTATTGACAAACGTAAATATCGGGATCCCCCTCATTCTGCAGACATGGAACAGCTTTATCGTCTGCGCTTCGACTCCTTTTGCGCCGTCGATGAGCATCACCGCGCTGTCGGCCGCCATGAGCGTCCTGTAGGTATCTTCGCTGAAATCCTGGTGGCCGGGAGTGTCAAGTATGTTTATGAAATATCCGCCATATTCGAACTGCATGACGCTGGTTGTGACGGATATGCCCCTCTGCTTTTCTATATCCATCCAGTCCGAAACGGCAAAGCTGCCCGCTTTTCTTGCCTTGACCGCGCCTGCGAGCCTGATGGCTCCGCCGTAAAGCAGGAGTTTTTCGGTTATCGTGGTTTTTCCCGCGTCAGGGTGCGATATTATTGCGAAGGTCCTTCTTCGTTCTGTTTCGGCCTTTATATTGCTGATCTTGTCCATTTCAGTCTTTTCTCCCATTTGTACTATCATTCCCAGAAAGAATTTTTCATTTCATATTAGCGCATAATAAACATTCCTGTCAAACACTTGATAAATATACTATACCGGGGCGTATCGGGGAGCGTATCCTCCGCTTCGTTGAAACGCAACAGAAGCGAAAAATTTTCTCTCATGTGTTATAACGAGGCTTTTGTATACCTGGGGCCTCGTTGAAACGCAACAGAAGTGAGAAAAATTTCTACAATCGAAATTTTTCCCTTATGCGTTATAATAAAAATATAGTATATCCGGAAAAGTGAGGAGAAAACAGATGGCATATACAAAAGAGCAGATAAAAGTCACGCTTGATTCAGGAAAAACCGTAACTGTGCAAAAGGGTACGGCGCTGCTGGAACTGGCGCGGCAATTTTCCAGTCTCCGCCGCGAAACGATAATCGCGGCAAGAGTTGACAATGATATAAAGGAACTGACATATGAACTGAAGAACGACTGCAATGTGAACTTCATAGACCTTACGGAAGAAGACGGAATGAGGATATACAGGAGGAGTCTGTATTTCATATTCATGAAGGCAGCCAACGACCTGTTCCCTGACAGGAGGGTCATTATCAGCCATGCCGTAGGCGGGGGCCTGTACTGTGAATTGAGAGGAGACAGGGAACTCGAGCCTCATGATGTGGAGATGCTGGAAAAACGTATGCACGAGATAGCGGAGCAGGCGATCCCGTTTGAGAAGAGGGAGATACCCCTTCCGGAGGCCGAAGCATTGTTCGAATCCACCGGCAGGATGGACAGGTACCGTGCCATAGAGCACAGGAACAAGAAGCTTGTCACGATCTACAACTGCGGAGGTATGGATGACTATTTCTACGGCTATATGGCGCCTGATACCGGGTATATAAAGGTTTTCGGGCTTAAATACTATAAAGGCGGCCTTATTATAAGGTTCCCCGATAAATCGTCCCCGGGGACGCTGCCTGAATTCGTCGAGCAGGAAAAACTGTTCAGCATATACCTTGAGTTCAAGAGATGGGGGCGCATACTTGAGATCGAAAACGTGGGACAGCTGAACGCCCTTGTCAAGGAAGGCAGGGCTGCCGAGATGATCAGGATAGCGGAAGCGCTCCATGAAAAGAAGATAGCAAGCATAGCGGACATGATCGCTGAAAGCGGGCACAAAAAGAGGATCATCCTGATATCAGGCCCGTCGTCGTCGGGAAAGACCACGTTTGCCCAGCGGCTTTCGATACAGCTGAGGGTCAACGGCCTGAAGCCTGTAACGATATCCCTCGATGATTACTTCGTTGACCGCGAGAACACTCCAAGGGACGAAAACGGCGACTATGACTATGAAGCGCTGGAGGCCATAGATGTCAAGCTGTTCAACAAACAGCTCAACGACCTTATCCGGGGCAGAGAGGTGGAACTGCCCATATTCAACTTCAACACCGGGCACAGGGAACCGGTCGGCAGAAAACTGCAGATAGGCGATGACCATGTGCTGGTCATCGAGGGGATACACGGCCTCAATGATAAGCTCACATCCGAGATACCGCACGAAAGCAAGTTCAAGATTTATGTAAGCGCGCTTACATCGATGAATATCGACGACCATAACAGGATACCCACGACGGACAACCGGATCATCAGGCGTATAGTGAGGGACCATCAGTTCAGGGCGAGCAGCGCCGTGAGCACCATAAAAAGGTGGCCGTCCGTAAGGCGCGGCGAGGAAAGGAACATTTTCCCGTTCCAGGAGAGCGCGGACATCATGTTCAATTCGGCGCTGGTGTATGAACTGGGTGTACTGAAGACATACGCCGAGCCGCTGCTGATGGAGATCGACAACAGCTCCGTGGAATACTCGGAGGCAAGGAGGCTCATCGAATTCCTGAGCTACTTCCTGCCGATAGATGCGAAGGACGTCCCCGCCAATTCCATCATCAGGGAGTTCATAGGAGACAGTTGCTTCTATTGATGCATTATGCCCTGTTCGGGATCACGGCGGGCAGGAGGTATGCCGGCCGGCCTTGTGAAATACAGCGCAGTATACTTTTCTGCCGGCATGATTTTAATGAAATGAAGAGTGATTTAGAAAGGCTCCATGATGACTTGGAATGATCCGTCATCATGGAGCCTTTGACTAAATCATAAGGCTAACCTGATAATGTCGGCCGCCGCCATGCTTATACGTTGTCGTGTTTATAATGGAAAGTATCGCAGTCAGTCTGTTCCGATGTCCTGGAACCTCTCGGCCCGACGTGGATCTGTGATGCGCTGCAGCGGTCTCCCTGCATGTAATAGTAGCAGGTATCCACCGAACAGCTGATACCTTCATTGGGACGATCCATTTTTTGTGCTTTCATGGTCAAGCCTCCTTATGATTTGACTTCAGGATTATTATTAGCGATATGAAACAATTTATTATCGGTTTTGAGTTTAATTTTTTTCTATCCGGCATTCCCGGCCTCAAAGAGCAGGCGGATAATTTTTTAAAGTAAGTTTATTTAGTCCTGCTAAAAATTTCTTTTTATAGACTATTTTAATTGATTTGCAGAGTTTTAAATAGTATACTTAATAATGTAACATTAAAAAGGTAAAAAATCGGGAGGGGAGATTATGGCGTATTTGTTAGGTATTGACATTGGAACATCGGGCACCAAGACAGTCTTATTCGACGAGTATGGCAAAACCATGGCAAGCTCGCTTAACGAGTATCCGCTTTACCAGCCGCAGATAGGATGGGCCGAACAGGATCCTGAGGACTGGTGGAAAGCTACGTGCGACGGTATCCGCGCCGTGCTGGCCAAAAGCGGAGTCAAACCGGAAGATATAAAGGGCATCGGTCTGTCAGGCCAGATGCACGGCCTGGTTGTGCTGGATGCGGACAACAAAGTGCTGAGGCGTTCCATCATTTGGTGCGACCAGAGGACAACTGCGGAGTGTGAACAGATAACTTCGCTGATCGGAGCGAAAAGGCTGATAGAGATCACAGCGAACCCTGCGCTTGTGGGATTTACGGCATCCAAGATCATGTGGGTCAAAAACAACGAGCCTGATGTTTTCGAAAAGATCAAAAAGATCCTTCTCCCGAAGGACTACGTCAGGTTCAGGCTGACGGGCGAATTTGCAACCGAAGTTTCCGACGCCAGCGGCATGCAGTTGATGGATATCCCCAACAGATGCTGGAGCGATGAAGTGCTCTCGAAGCTTGGGATAGAGAAGCAGTGGCTGGCCGATCTGTATGAATCCCAGGAGGTAAGCGGCTATGTCAGCCAGGAGGCGGCAGCGCTGACAGGACTGAAAGCCGGGACGCCAGTTGTCGGGGGCGGCGGTGACCAGGCAGCAGGCGCTGTCGGAAACGGCATCGTCAAACCGGGAGTAGTATCCTCGACCATCGGTACTTCAGGCGTCGTATTCGCTTATCTTGACAAGATCAGGATAGATCCCCTGGGGAGGCTCCAGACATTCTGCCATGCTGTCCCGAATACCTGGCACGTCATGGGCGTCACACAGGCAGCCGGCTTCTCGCTGAAATGGTTCAGGGACAATCTGTGCAGTGATGAAATGAGCGTTGCCGGTCTTATGGACACGGATCCATATGTACTGATGGATAAGGAAGCTGAAAAGGTGAAACCGGGAAGCAACGGCCTGATTTATCTGCCTTACCTTATCGGCGAAAGGACGCCGCATCTTGATTCGGATGCAAGAGGCGTATTCTTCGGACTTTCAACGGTACACAGGAAGAGCGATATTATCAGATCCGTCATGGAAGGCGTCGTCTTCAGTCTCAAAGACTGCCTGAGCATTATTGCGGACCTTGGCGTTGAGATAAACGAGGTGCGTGCTTCGGGCGGCGGCGGGAAGAGCAAGCTGTGGAAGCAGATGCAGGCTGATGTATTCGGCATCCCGATAACGACCACCAATTCCAGCGAGGGCCCCGCTCTTGGCGTTGCGCTGCTCGCAGGAGTAGGTACGGGCGTTTACAAGGATGTGGCCGAGGCATGCGACGTGGCTATCAAGCCTGTAGAAGTCCAGCAGCCGGACGCGGGGAACACGGAAGTGTACTCGAAGTTCTACGGCCTGTATTGCCAGCTTTACAAATCACTGAAGCAGGATTTCAAGGACCTGGCAAAGATAATGAAAAGCATTTGAGGGTTATAGATGACAAAAGGGAAGACCGGAAACAGCAAATTTCTGAAAGCTTATAACGAAACAGGCATATTGGACCTGATCCGCACGAAACAGGCTGTTTCAAGAGCGGAGCTTTCCAAGGAAACAGGATTGTCGCCCACTGCCATAGGCGTTATAGTGTCTTCGCTGATGGAAAAGGAGTATATCCACGAGATCGGGACAGGCGAGTCGAGCGGCGGGAGAAAACCTGTGCTCCTGGAACTGAAGCCGGACTCATGGTATTCGGTCGGATTGGATATAGAGGTCGACATTGTCCAGTACGTTTTGATGGACATAACCGGCCGGGTGCTGCATGAGGGCTCGGTGCCGCTGCGTGTGAACACGCCCGAGATGACAGTAATGGCCTCGGCGGCATGTGTCAGGAATATAATGCAGAAGTTCTCCATAAAAAAGGAAAGGTTACTGGGAGTAGGGATCTCAGTGCCCGGGATAGTGGACTCCAAATCCCGCAGGGTCGTATTGGCTCCGAATATCGGATGGGAAGACGCGGATCCCGCCGAAATGCTAAAGGCAAAGCTCGGGCTCCCTGTCTACATCGAAAACGAAGCAATGGCCTCCGCCATTTGCGAGAACTGGATAGGATCATGCCAGACAGCCGGCAACTTTGTCTGCCTTAACATCAAATCAGGTATAGGCGCGGGCATTTTCACCGGAGGCAGGCCTTACAGGGGGACCAACGGAAGCGCCGGCGAAGTGGGGCATATAGTCGTCGATGAAAACGGGCCCAGGTGCGGCTGCGGCAACTACGGATGCCTTGAGACGCTGGCTTCCACCAGCAGCATCATCGAAAAAGCCAGAAGGATAGTCAGGCAGGGTGTGGTTTCCAGCCTGAACGAAATAGAAAACATCGATGAGATCACACTGGAGGATATAGCCAAAGCCGCAAGGGCGGGAGACGCAGCGGCGATGAATGTGCTTGAGGAGGCGACCCGATACATCGGCATAGCATTGTCCAACCTGATCAACACGCTCAATCCGTCAATGATCGTACTGGGCAAGGATTTCACCGTATACGGCGACCTTGTATTGGGCACGCTAAGAAGCATTATAGACGCCAAGGCGCTCAGGAGGCCCGCTTCGAATGTCGAGATCGTAATATCGAAGCTGGGCGAACGGGCTTCCACGCTGGGAGCGGCGATAATCCCTCTCAAGAAGCTGTTTGGAAGATAGGCTGTTCATGCGGCGCATGAGTATGCGCGAGTCAAAATAAATCAAAATGGAGGTTAGATCATGGCTGAGTATTTTAAAGGTGTACAAAAAATCAAGTACGAAGGCAAAGGTTCCGACAACCCGCTGGCATTCAAATACTACAACCCGGATGAAGTAGTAGCGGGCAAGAGGATGGAGGACCACCTTAGGTTTGCCGTTGCATACTGGCATACTTTCCAGGCGACCGGAACAGACCCGTTCGGGCCGGTAGGCACTGCCATAAGGCCCTGGAGCCATATCTCCGATCCGATGGACCTGGCAAAGGCAAAAGTCGAAGCTTGCTTCGAATTCTGTGAAAAGCTCGGCGTTCCGTTCTTCTGTTTCCATGACAGGGACATAGCTCCTGAAGCCGACACGCTGAGAGAGACCAACAAGAGGCTCGACATCATCGTGGCTGCAATAAAGGACAGGATGAAGAACAGCACTGTAAAACTTCTGTGGGGAACCACCAATGCTTTCGGACACCCGAGGTTCACTCACGGCGCTTCGACGTCTCCCCATGCTGAAGTGTTCGCATATGCTGCTGCCCAGGTCAAAAAGGCAATGGAGATCACGAAGGAACTCGGCGGCCAGAACTACGTATTCTGGGGCGGCAGGGAAGGTTACGAGACACTGCTCAACACCGACATGAAGCTGGAGCTCGATAACATGGCACGTTTCCTCAGGATGGCAGTGGAATATGCGAAGGAGATCGGTTTCGAAGGCCAGTTCCTGATCGAGCCCAAGCCGAAGGAACCCACAAAGCACCAGTACGATTTCGATTCAGCAACAGTAATAGGCTTCCTCAAGACATACGGACTGGATCCTTACTTCAAACTGAACATAGAAGCCAACCATGCGACACTGGCACAGCATACGTTCCAGCATGAACTCTGTGTGGCTCGTATCAACAACATGCTCGGCAGCATAGACGCGAACCAGGGCGACCTGATGCTCGGCTGGGATACCGACCAGTTCCCGACGAACATTTACGATACGACACTTGCAATGCTCGAAGTCCTCAAGATGGGCGGCTTCACGAAGGGCGGCCTGAACTTCGACGCCAAAGTCAGGAGAGGCTCATTCGAACCGGAAGACATGTTCTATGCCCATATCGCAGGCATGGATGCATTCGCAAAAGGCCTGAAGGTCGCGGCAAGGATAATGGAAGACGGCAAGTTCGACAAGTTCATTGCTGACAGGTACTCTAGCTATACAACGGGTATCGGCAAGGATATAGTCGAAAACAAGGTCGGCTTCAAGGAACTCGAGCAGTATGTACTTGACCTCGGCAAAGTCAATATCAAGTCCGGCAGACAGGAAATGCTCGAAGTATGGCTCAACAGCTATATCCTTGAAGAATGACGGATGGTTTGCCCATACTGGGACAACAAGCTGTAAATGCGCATAGAAGGAATATAGATAAATATATAGAAACTGCGTATAGAGAAAGAATATAGGGACAGGCTGTTGCGGGGTTCTGCATCATTACTGCGCAATGATTCAAAACCCCGGACAGCCAATTTTTTTAGTTCTTCTGCATAGGATGATACAGGAAGGCCGTTTGCTTATGCTGGAGGACAGGATGTATTCTGCCGGCAGTGGCGGATGGAGGACAGTGAAGCCATACGACAGGGACGAGGCGGTCCGGTATGCGCATAAGTGGGCTTATGGAAGGAATCCGGCCTACTACGATTTCGAAAAATTAGGCGGGGACTGCACAAATTTCGCTTCCCAGTGCATATATGCCGGGAGCGGCGTCATGAACCATACGCCGGTCTATGGCTGGTATTACATCAACTCATATAACAGGACGGCATCCTGGACCGGCGTCAATTATCTGTATAAATTCCTCATAAATAATAAGGGATCGGGTCCTTTTGCAGAAGAAGTGGATATTGGCGGTGTCATGCCCGGAGATATAGCCCAGCTTTCTTTTTCCGACAGCAAACACTTCCAGCACTCGCCTGTCATCGTGAAAGTTTCCGATCCTCCGACCATGGAAGGCATATTAGTGGCCGCCCACACATTCGATACGGATTATTACCGGCTTTCTGACTTTGAACCGGTACATGTCAGGTTCCTGCACATAGCAGGCGTTCGGGTATGATGATATTTTCTCATTGGATCCCGCTGCAACTGGTCGTAATTTCTTTTCCTGCCAGCTTGCGCATCATGCCTTCAGGATTTTTCAGCCTTCTTTGTGCTGTTCTTCTTCGCGGGTTTTTCCGGAGGGACGTTTTCCTCTGTAATGACCTTATCCAGGTCGAGCAGCAGGATCAGCCTGTCATCGATCTTTGCAGTGCCGCTCAGGAACTTGTCCCTGACGCTTGACAGCGCTGAAGGCACAGGTTCGAACTGGCTTTCCTCGATCTTGACGATTTCGCGGACACTGTCCACGATAAGGCCTACGACAGAGTCATCAGAAGTCTTTGCGATTATTATCCTGTTGTCTTCGTTGAATTCGGGGCAAGGCTGATGGAAACGCTTCCTGAGATTGAATATGGTATGAACCTTGCCTCTCAGATTGGCCAGTCCTTCGATGTAACCGGGCGTGTTCGGGATCCTGAATATTTCGAGCATTCTTTCTATTATGCTGACTTTCTCGATTTCAAGGCCGAACTCGTCACCGTCGACCAGGAATACCACGTACTGCTTCACACCCACTTTGACCCCTCCCTGTTCCGGGTGTTATCTATGCTGTATATCGGCTGTCATGTGCGGTAACTTGCGTTTATCTTCACATAATCGTATGAAAAGTCACATGTCCAGACACGATCGGAATACACGCCTTTGTTCAGCTTTATCAGCACCTTTACTTCATCCTGCTCAAGCAGCTTCCGGGCTTCCGCCTCGTCGAAGTCGACGGCGCACCCGGCTTTGCACATGGGTATGTCTCCTATATATATATCGACATATTCGGGGTCGAATTCAGCTCCTGAATAGCCGACGGCAGTCATTATCCTGCCCCAGTTGACATCGTTGCCGAACATCATCGTTTTCACCAGGGGCGACTTTGCCACCGCGCATGCCGCTTTATACGCGTCGTCCGGGTTTTCGGCCCCTTCGACCGACACCTCGATCAGCTTTGTGGCGCCTTCCCCGTCTTTTGCGATGAGCCTTGCCAGGTAAGTGCAGACATACTCCAGGCCTTTGACGAATTTCTCGTAATCTTCTCCTTCGGTGATGATACCGGGGTTTTCCGCCATACCGTTCGCAAATATGACGACCATGTCGCACACACTGGTATCTCCGTCGACGGTGATCCTGTTGAAGGAGGATCTCACGACAGTCCTGAGCGCCTTATCGAGCAGCTTTCGGGAAATATTGGCGTCGGTAGTGATGATGCCTATCATGGTCGCCATGTTGGGGTGTATCATGCCGGAACCCTTGGCCATACCGCCAATCACCACCCGCGTATCCTGCAGTTCCAGTTCTATCGCGATTTCCTTGGGAACGGTATCGGTGGTCATGATAGCTTCCGCGGCGTCATGTCCGCCGTCAGGATCCATGTTTGAGACGAGTTCGTCAAGGGCGGGAATAATGGCATCCATGTCGAGGGGCACTCCGATGACACCTGTGGATGCCACCAGGATATCCTGGGGCCTGCAGTCAAGCAGTTCGGATGTGGCCTCAGCGATCTTCAGCGCGTCCTCGTAACCCTGTTTGCCGACGCAGGCATTGGCGTTGCCGCTGTTGATGACGATCGCGTTGGCGCAACCCGTTTTTGCATGGTCCATCGTCAGCTGAAGCGAATGCCCTTTGACCTTATTCGTTGTATAAACGCCGGCTATAGCGGCGCTGTCTTCAGAACATACGATGGCAAGATCCTTCCTGCCGTCCTTTTTAAGTCCGCATGCCACACCTGTTGCAAAAAATCCTTCCGGAGCTGTCACTCCGCCTTTTATAACATTCATCGAAACACTCCACTCATGTACAGAATCTTTTCTACCTTTTGCTTTAAACAAGTAAATTATACATAATATACGCTGAGGGTTCAATAAAAACCGTCCGAAATTGCCGGATATGGATCTGCGATCAGTTTTCATTTTTCCTGGGTTTTCTGTGCAGCTTTTGGGCATGCTGGCAGTACCCATGCGCCGGGTGCTTCTCCCCTTGACACTTTTTTCGTAATATATTATATTAACCAATATAAATTGAAAAAGTACAAGACGTTGATCGGGAGGAGTAAGCAGGACCTGCCCCACAGGTTTGCAAGAGAGAAAGACCCGCAGGCTGGAAGGTCTTTCGGGGATAAGGCTGCTGAAGGTCGCCCGGGAGTCCTGCAGCATAAAGCCGCCGGACGGCGGAACAACTGCAGCGGCAAAGGGACCGTTATTCCTGTGAGAGCCCTGTAAAGGGAATTTTGGTGGTACCGCGGAGCATGGCCCTTCGTCCAATAATGAGGATGAAGGGCTTTGATTTTGAAAGGGAGTGGCATATGCTGGTACTCGAGATATTGGGCGGGCTCTTTATGGCTGCCGGCGCCCTGATGGTGGCAGCGGCGAAAAAGATCGTGAAGAGATACGGCCTTGATAAAAAAGTGGTACTTGAGCATGAGTCCGAGTTGGACGAAACAGAGACCGAAGAATACAAAACGCTGAAGGCAACGGTAAATATCAAGCTTTACGGCATGCTCGTCTTCCTGCCCGGGCTGGTGTTCCTGCTGATAGCTTTCAATAAGGCATAGGATACGGCAGGGCAACTGCCGGACAAATCATGGACAAGTCTTGCGGCTGATGAAGACGGACAGCCCGAATCATATGATATAAAAATCGAAATCAACTGCAGCCAGGAGGAGATCAAATGGAAAGGATAAATGAATTGGCAAAAAAATACGACCCGTCACAGGTGGAAGAAAGGCTGTACAGGGAATGGACGGAAAAGGGATATTTCCATGCGGAGCCCGACGACAGCAAGACGCCGTTCACAATAGTGATACCCCCGCCGAACATCACCGGCCAGCTTCACATGGGGCACGCCCTCGACAATACACTGCAGGACATACTGATCAGATGGAAGAGAATGCAGGGCTATTGTGCGCTTTGGCTGCCGGGCACGGACCATGCCAGCATAGCCACCGAGGCCAAAATTGTTGAGACGATGGCAAAAGAAGGCCTCAAAAAGGAAGACATAGGCAGGGAGAAATTCCTTGAGAGGGCCTGGGAATGGAAAAAGGTCTACGGCGGCAGGATAGTTGAGCAGCTCAAGAAACTCGGGAGTTCATGCGACTGGGAAAGGGAAAGGTTCACCATGGACGAAGGCCTTTCGAAGGCCGTACTGGAGGTATTCGTAAGACTTTATGAGAAAGGCCTCATTTACAGGGGCGACCGCATAATCAACTGGTGCCCCAAGTGCTGCACGTCCATATCCGATGCGGAGGTCGAGTACGAGGAACAGGAAGGCAGCTTCTGGCATATAAAGTATCCGATAAAGGACAGCGACGAGTTCGTGACGGTAGCCACCACCAGGCCTGAGACGATGCTCGGCGACACGGCAGTCGCCGTCAACCCGGAAGATGAGAGGTACAGGGACCTGGTAGGCAAGACGGTCATACTGCCGCTTATGGACAGGGAGATACCGGTCATTGCGGACTCCTACGTTGACAAAGAGTTCGGGACAGGCGTCGTCAAGATAACGCCGGCACACGATCCCAACGACTTTGAAGTAGGCCTGCGACATGGGCTGCAGCAGATAAGGGTCATGGACGACAGGGCCGTGATGAACGAAAATGCAGGCCGGTATGCAGGTATGGGAAGGTACGAGGCAAGAAAGAAAATTGTCGAGGATCTGAAAGAACTCGGCCTGCTTGCGAAGATCGAAGGCCATAAGCATAATGTAGGCACATGTTACAGGTGCGGCACCGTTATCGAGCCGATCCTGTCAAGGCAGTGGTTCGTAAAGATGAAACCCCTGGCAGAGCCGGCGATAGAAGTGGTGAAGGACGGGACGGTCAAATTCGTTCCCGAGAGATTTTCGAAGATATATTTCAACTGGATGGAAAACATCCAGGACTGGTGCATATCGAGGCAGCTTTGGTGGGGCCACCGCATACCTGCGTATTACTGCCAGGGATGCGGGGAGATGATTGTTGCGCGCGAGCAGCCTGACAGATGTCCGAAATGCGGAAGCACGAACCTGGTACAGGATCCTGACACGCTGGATACATGGTTCAGTTCGGCGCTGTGGCCGTTCTCGACGCTGGGATGGCCGGAGAAGACGAGGGATCTCGAGTATTTCTATCCGACGGATGTACTTGTGACCGGGTATGACATCATATTCTTCTGGGTAGCGAGGATGATATTCTCGGCCCTTGAGCATACAGGCAGAGAGCCGTTCAAATACGTGTTCATCCACGGCATTGTAAGGGACGCGCAGGGCAGGAAGATGAGCAAATCCCTCGGGAACGGCATAGACCCGCTGGAAGTCATCGAACAGTACGGTACGGATGCGCTGAGGTTCGCCCTGACTACGGGCAATTCTCCTGGAAACGACCTGAGGTTCTCATCGGAGAAGGTCGAGGCAGGCAGGAATTTTGCCAACAAGATATGGAACGCTACGAGATTCGTGCTGATGAACTTCGATGAAAACGTGGACTTCGGCAGGGTAGACAGGAACAAATTAACGACGGCCGACAAGTGGATACTCAGCAGGACCAATACCGTCGTGAAGGAAGTTACCGAGAACCTTGAGAATTTCGAACTTGGCATCGCGCTCCAGAAAATATACGAATTCATCTGGGAGGAGTTCTGCGACTGGTATATCGAGCTCGTGAAGCCAAGGCTCTTCGACAGGGACGATCCCACGAGGCTCGAAGCGCAGTGGGTGCTGAACCATGTCCTCGGCACTGCCATGAAGCTGCTGCACCCGTATATGCCGTTCGTCACCGAGGAAATATACAGGCATCTCATCAATGACGACGACAGCATCATGATCTCCGCTTGGCCTGTATACGACAGCAGCATGGAATTTGCGGAAGATGAGAAGGATATGGAGCTCGTCATGGACGCAATAAAGGCGGTCAGGAACATAAAGGCAGAGATGAATGTGCCGCCGGCAAAGAAGATAAAGCTGATATTCGTCGCTGGAGAATCCGAGAGCAGGATACTGAAGGATGGCACGAAATTCATCGAACGCCTTGCCGGAGCTTCGGAGATCCTTATCCAGGCCGACAAGGCCGGTGTGCCTGACGATGCCGTGACAGCAGTGGTGCCCGGCGCGGAAATATACATCCCGCTGGAAGACCTTGTGGATATCGCAAAAGAGCTCGAGAGGCTAGCGAAAGAAAAGGAAAACCTCGAGAAGGAACTGGAGAGGGTAAACGGCAAGCTAAGCAACGAAGGGTTCGTTTCCAAGGCTCCAGCGAAGGTGGTCGAAGAGGAACGGGCCAAGAAGGCAAAATACAGCGAGATGTACGAAAAGGTCCTTGCGCGCATCGCAAGCCTTGAAAAGCTGGGAGGAAAGGCCTGATCCGGATTTCAGCACTGAACGCCTGCGGATGATGCTGCAGGCGTTTTCAGTATGACAAAGCCCGTACCGTTGGGCGATATGGCGTTCGTCATGCGAACAGGCCGCATGTATCCTATAATGTTCATAAGTGTTATAATATAGTCAGCATAAGGTATGGAAACTCGGTATGGAAGCAGGAGCGGATAGTATGAAACACGGATTTGTCAGGGTCGCTGCGGCGGTACCGGAACTGAAAGTGGGAGCCTGCAGCTATAACACCGGAAAAATTTCAGAGATGATCAGGGAGGCCGAGAACGCGGGCGTCGAAATAATCGTGTTCCCGGAACTGTCGATCACTGCCTATACATGTGCGGACCTGTTCCAGCAGGACAGGCTGCTCAGGTCGGCCCTGGACGGGCTTGAGAAGATCGCGCGGCTGACCGGCGACATGAAAATAGTCGTCATAGCCGGACTGCCGCTGCTGCTGGACAACCAGCTGTTCGACTGCGCCGCTGTGATCCAGGGCGGGGAGATACTCGGCGTGATCCCTAAAACATATATACCGGGCTACAGCGAGTTTTACGAGGAACGCTGGTTCGCGTCTGCAAGGAATGCCCAGAGCGACCATATCGAATTGCTCGGCAGGAAGGTACCGTTTGGAACGGATCTGCTGTTCGTGTCGCAGGACTCCGGCGCTGCCTGCTTTGGAGTCGAAATATGCGAAGATCTGTGGATCCCCGTCCCTCCAAGTTCTTACCTGGCTGCGGCAGGCGCTGCCGTCATATTCAATCTTTCCGCCAGCAACGAGGTGATCGGTAAGACGGAATACAGGAGGGACCTGGTCAGGATGCAGTCGGGCAGATGCATCGCAGGATATGTTTATGCATCGAGCGGTGTCCATGAGTCCACCACCGATGTAGTATTCGGCGGCCATGCACTGATCGCCGAAAACGGCGGTGTGCTGTGCGAATCCGAAAGGTTCCGCCGCGACAGCCACATGATAATGACCGAACTCGACATACAGCGACTTATGAACAACAGGATAAAGAACACCAGTTATATGGACGGCGTTTCAAGGCAAAGTTTCAGGAAGATACCCTTCACGCTTTACAGGAATGATGACTTGAAGCTTACAAGGCATGTGGATCCGCACCCGTTTATCCCTGCGGACAAACAGGGAAGGGATGAAAGGTGCAGGGAGATATTTGCGATACAGACTGCAGGCCTTGCAAAAAGGCTTGAACATACCGGCATCGAAAAGGCAGTTATAGGCATATCGGGCGGGCTTGATTCCACGCTGGCGATGATGGTCACCGCAAAGGCATTCGATATGCTGCGGCTGCCAAGAAAGAATATACTGGCGATAACGATGCCCGGGTTCGGCACCACCGATATCACGCATGACAATGCCGTACGGCTCATCAACTCGCTTGGGGCCGAGTTCCGCGAGATCAACATCGTAAAGGCATGCATGCAGCACTTTGAAGATATCGGCCACGACCCCTCGATTCACGATGTCACTTACGAGAATGTCCAGGCGAGGGAGCGCACACAGATACTCATGGACGTGGCCAACAAGATCAACGGGCTTGTAATAGGCACAGGTGACCTTTCCGAGCTCGCTCTCGGATGGTGCACATACAACGGAGATCACATGTCCATGTATGCCGTAAACTGCGGGATCCCGAAGACCCTTGTCAGGCATCTTGTGCGGTATGTTGCCGAAAGCACTGACGATACGGCTGTTTCGGACGTGCTGCTGAAGATCCTTGACACACCGGTGACGCCTGAACTTCTGCCCCCGGACAAAAACGGGGAGATAAGGCAAAAGACAGAAGATATCATCGGCCCTTACGAACTGCACGACTTTTTCATCTATCACATGCTGCGGTACGGCGCTTCGCCCGCAAAGATACTGTACCTTGCGGAACATGCCTTTGAGGGCAGGTATGATACGCATACCATACTTACATGGCTGAAGGTATTTATCAGGAGGTTCTTCTCGCAGCAGTTCAAGCGCTCCTGCCTGCCTGACGGGCCAAAGGTCGGTACGATCAGCCTTTCGCCGAGGGGAGACTGGCGCATGCCCAGCGACGTTTCGGCCGAGGAGTGGCTCAGGGAACTTGATGCCCTTGAGTGATACCTGGAGCCATGGAATGATACTGGAGTCAAGAGAATATCGGCTGCTTCCAGGTGAAACGGCCGGGTTAATTGTTACTTGACAAAACCGGCTTCGTGCTTTACAATAGCATATGTCGCTGTCAAAGCGCATATATGCGGTGAGCTTAGCTCAGTTGGTCAGAGTGCCAGGTTGTGGCCCTGGAGGTCAAGGGTTCAATTCCCTTAGCTCACCCCAACAGGAGAGGTTGTTGATACAACCTCTTTTTTTATATGCGGCGCATCCAGCAAAGCTGGACCGCACCAGTCGGTGAAAGTCCGCTATGGAATCTGGCGGCAAAGAGATTTAATCAAATACATGGATGTCCATATCGGGCTGGTCCATAGAAGGGATGCGAAGTCCCGGTCACTGATCAAGCAGCACCTTCACCACGATTTTCTGGACATGGGTCTTCGTGCCCGCTATACATTTCGGTTTATGAGCGTCATTAGGATAAAATATTGCAAAATATCCGGGAAGCATATCGATAAATGCCGCATTGCCGGCTTTGGCTGCGGTCATGCAATCCTTTTCGCAGTTGTATGAACTGAAGTCCTTGATATTCTCTGCGTTGGTGTAACCGATCAGTTCATGACCGGATCTTATAAACTGGATATCGATATATTTGCGATGCGCCTCCCAGCTGTTGTTTTCTTCAGGAGAGGTATCGTATTCCTGTACGGAAGCATAGACGCTTGTCCCATCTATGATATGCTTTCCGACAGGAGGAAAGTCTGCCTCGCAGGCTTCCAGAAAGTCAAAAGCCTTTTTGAAGCCAGGGTGCAGGGGTATATACAGTTTTGCATTTTTCAATGAATCTACGATCATAAACGTCCTCCTTGCAGTGCTGTGCTCAGACGACCCGATACCCGGTTAAAGGCCGTCTGAGCAGCAACGATATATGAGGCTATTCAAACGGCAGTTCGTCAGGATTAAGTACGCCATCCTTCCATAAAGTCTCCCGAAGTTGATCGGTATCTATCCTGCTGAAATCGCAGCCTGCAGAAACAGCTGAGGCAGCTGCCGTACCGGCAGCCTGTCCCATTTGCATACATGGCCCCATAACCCGGATTGCTCCGAGAACCTCACGTTCTGCACTGATGCACCTGCCTGCGACGATCAGGTTGTCGACTTCCACAGGCAGCAGGCTTCGGTATGGTATCCGGATAACGATATGTTTGCGCTTCGCATTGGGGTTTTTTGCATCCCCCATCATGGGATCGTAACTTGGTTTCAAAGGATCAGGCAAATCGAAATTATAAGTGGTTGCACCTATGCAGTCCGCATACCTGGCTCCATTGAGCGCGTCCTGTATTGTAATTACGGTTCTTCCGCAAATGCGGCGTGACTCACGGATACCGATAAAATCGCACACTTTCCGGATCCGTGCATTTTTGAAGCCCGGGAAGTATTCTTTCATTATTCTGAATAACTCCAGATTTTCTTTTCGTCCCTGTGCCAGTGCTTTGCTTATGGATGCTTCACTGGTACCGTCGACACATACTTGGCGTATTGTGTTGATAAGGAAGACATCTTTATGTACAAGCTGCATACATACGAAGATCTCGTAAGGGAATTTCCAGATCCCATCTTTCTTCAGCCGTTCGATTATTTCAACCAGCTTGGGTGACTGATGCTCATTCTGATATCTGACAAGTTCGTTTCCATCCACGTTTTCTACATGCATTTCCAGTGAAGCCGGCGTCGTAAGTCCGTCAGATTCGCGGCCTTTAAGACAACTGCAGCCAGAAAGGGCAGCCAGATCCGCGTCTCCCGTACAATCTGCAAAGCAGCCGGCCTCAAGCGATACTAAACCGTCTTTGTTGTGGATTATGACAGAATCAATAAAACGTCCCGTCCTTTTTACATCAATAAGGGCGGAGTTGTAATAGACACGTATACCCAATGCTTCACACATATCATCCATCAGGATCTTCAGCGCTAACTCGTCAAATACGATACCTGAAGCCATTCTTGGATACCAGCCGACAGGGTTGAAATCCAGATCTATCGTATCGGGTTCAATAGCATTTCCTTCCGAAATCAATTTATCGGTAATCTCATCAAAGATCCCGCCTATGACGCGTATATGCTTTTTGCTCTTTTCATCAAGCTTTCGCCCGCCAAGGAAGTAATTGATCCCGCCTGCCGTCGCGGTTCCGCCCAGACAACCGAGCTTTTCCACAATTGCAGTTTTAAGTCCCTTGCGAGCTGCACTGACAGCAGCAGGCTATGCTGTCTCAAAAATACGTTTTCGCGGCAAGAAGCTGATTTTCACCCTGGTTATCGCTTGTCTTGTAATGCCCAAGGAGATCTATCTTCTGCCGCTATATCAG
>Ga0209720_1000727_pt1 | contig 32066 bp, 30 predicted proteins | sample AD_JPNMR3_MetaG_FD_184426 | JGI IMG/M metagenome (GOLD analysis project Ga0209720, IMG submission 184426) | Active sludge microbial communities of municipal wastewater-treating anaerobic digesters from Japan - AD_JPNMR3_MetaG (SPAdes) (version 2) | ecosystem: Engineered > Bioreactor > Anaerobic... | reverse complement strand
CCATTCCAATCCCCGCCAGTAATGCTCCGCGCACTGAATCAGGGGCACATCAGCAACTTCTTCTCCATTCACCCTGATAAGCAAACTTTCCCCGCCCACGTTGCCTAAAACCGCAGCGGGTACCTCATAATCTTGGGCAAGCTTTAAGACCGCTTCCAAGTTCTGTGGGCTCAGTGAAACCACTGCCCGGGCTTGGGATTCCGAGAAAAGAGCAGCATCAGGCCTCAAAGAAGTGGTTAGATCCACCTCAACGCCTCTTTCACCGCAAAGTGCACATTCTGCCAATGCAACAGCCAAACCACCCTCAGAAATATCATGAGCAGATTTGAGTAGCCCTTCCCAGATGAGCTTACGCACCAGTTCCTGCAGTGCTTTTTCCTTTTCCAGATCCACAACGGGAGGCTTTCCTTTTACCAGACCGTATTGAACTTGTAGGTATTCACTACCACCAAGCTCCCCTTTATCTTCACCCAGCACGAGAACCACATCACCATCGTCTTTAAGGCCCATGGTGCACACCCTGGAAACGTCCGGGATCAGTCCTGCACAGCCGATCACCGGCGTGGGGAAAATGGGGCCCAGCTCAGTTTCGTTGTACAGGCTCACATTCCCACTAACCACTGGTATGTTCAAGACTTGGCAGGCATCTCTGATGCCTTCTATGCAGCGCTGCATTTGCCAGTAAACTGCAGGATCCTCAGGATTGCCGAAATTCAAACAATCTGTTATGCCAATGGGCTCAGCACCCACCATGCTCAAGTTCCTTGCCGCTTCTACCACAGCAGCCTTAGCACCCTCGTAGGGATCCAAAAAGCAGTAGGTGGCATTGCAGTCAGTGGTAAACGCCAGCGCTTGGTGTTTACCTTTTATGCGAACCACTGCAGCGTCCGAACCTGGTCTGACAACGGTGTCAGTTCTCACCATGTGGTCATACTGCTCAAATACCCATGCTTTGGAAGCAACGTTGGGCGATGCTAAAAGTTCCAAGAGAGTACATTCCAGATCAGCAGGTGGCTGCAAAGCTGTCAAATCGAGCTCTTGGAGTTCTTCCAGATCCTCAGAGGGTTTCCCTTCGCGAACATACTGTGGAGCACCATCTGCCAGAAGCTTTGCGGGTACTTGAGCTACCACGGCACCCTGGTGCTTTACACGAAGCACGCCGTCGTTGGTCACATGACCCATGACGCTGGCATGTAGTCCCCATTTCTCCATGATTTGCTTTATGTGATCCTCTTTACCTTTTTCCACAACTAAGAGCATGCGTTCCTGGGATTCAGAGATGAGAATCTCATGAGCAGCCATGCCCTCAGCCCTTAGCGGGACACGGTCCAAATCAAGTTCCATGCCCACGCCCCCACGAGCAGCCATTTCAGAGGCGGAGGAAGTTATGCCGGCAGCTCCCATGTCCTGCACAGCCACCACAAAGCCTGTCTCATAAGCTTCCAAGCAAGCCTCGATGAGTAGTTTCTCCATGAAAGGGTCACCCACTTGCACTGAAGGCAGCTTCTCCTCGGCATCTTCCCCAAGTTCCTGCGAAGCGAAGCTGGCTCCTCCAATGCCATCTCTGCCTGTGGTGGCACCCACAATGAGCACGGGATTGCCGACACCACTGGCTTTCCCTGTCTGCATCTTGCCCTGCTCCACAATGCCAGCACAAAGTGCATTCACCAGCGGGCTTTTCTGGTAGCAATCCTGGAAGTAAATTTCGCCACCCACGGTGGGCACCCCAATGCAGTTGCCGTAATCACTGATACCAGCCACTACTTGTTCAAACAAGTAGTTAGTTCTGCCATCACCCAAAGGGCCAAAGCGAAGTGAATCCATGAGTACCACGGGACGCGCACCCATGGCAAAGATGTCCCTGACGATGCCACCTACGCCCGTGGCAGCACCTTGATAAGGTTCTACCGCTGAAGGATGGTTATGGCTTTCTATTTTCATCACCAGAGCCAAACCATCTCCGATGTCCAGTACGCCTGCGTTCTCACCAGGTCCTTGAACCACGCGTGGTCCTTTGCTGGGCAGCATTTTTAGTAGTGGCTTGGAGTTTTTGTAAGCACAGTGCTCAGACCACATCACACTGAACATGGCAAGTTCTGTGAAATTTGGTTCTCTACCCAGTCCAGCGACTATTTCTTGATATTCGTAATCAGTTAACCCTAAGGTTCTCCACAGTGACGCTGTGTTGTTGTTATTTTCCATGGTTCTTCAAAACCCACCTTTCAGTAGGTGATCCAGCACAGAACCCAGAATGTACATGCCATCTGAGCTTCCCAGCAGTGGATCACAAGCACGTTCCGGATGGGGCATCATTCCCACCACGTTGCCCTGCCTGTTTGTCACAGCGGCAATGCGGTCCACGGAGCCGTTCACATCTTCTGTGTAACGCAGAAGAATTTGTCCATTTTCCTTTAGCTGCTGCAGAGTGTCCTCATCAACGTAGTAATTACCGTCTTTATGAGCCACGGGCAATTTAATGGTTTGACCCACCTTAAGGCGAGACGTGAAAGGTGTATGGGTGTTTTCCACCTGCACATCCACGTATTTGCAAATGAACTTCAAATTCTTATTGCGCATGAGCGCACCTGGAAGCAAGGCCAGTTCTGTGAGCACTTGGAAACCATTGCAAATGCCCACCACCAGTTTGCCTTTCTCAGCTTCCTTAACTAGGGCGTCCACAGCCGGTGAAAAACGAGCCAAAGCGCCAGGTCGTAAGTAATCCCCGTAGGAAAAACCACCTGGAATCATGAGCACATCGTATTTGTCCAAGTCCCTCTCTTCGTGCCATACGTACCGAGCATCTTGGTTCAAGTAATCCCTAACCGCATAAAAGCAGTCTGAATCGCAATTAGAGCCAGGAAGAACAATAATCCCAAAGGTCTTCATAGCTCTTAGCCCTCAACGATCTCGAAGGAGAAATCTTCAATGACAGGGTTGGTTAGCACTTTCTTGCAAATCTCTTCCACGCTGTTTTTCAATTCTTCTGAATCAGTGCTCTCCTTCAAGGTAAGTACGATGTACTTGCCCACTCTGACGTCGCTTACATTTTCGTATCCCAAAGTGTGTAATGCATTTTTCACGGCTTGCCCCTGAGGATCCAGAATGCCCTTCTTCAAAGTCACATAAACTTTTGCCTGCGCCATGTCAAACACACCCCAATCGACGAGCTATTTCCAGATAAGCCTCTTCCACACCGCCCATATCACGTCTGAACCTGTCTTTGTCCAGCTTCTCCATGGTAGTACTGTCCCAGAAACGGCAAGTGTCGGGTGAGATTTCATCTGCCAGGACAATGTGCCCCTCAGGTGTCTTGCCGAATTCAAGCTTAAAATCCACAAGAATGATGTTCTTCTCGAGCAGGAACTGCGAAAGAATCTGGTTAACCCTTAATGCCTGCTGGGTGAGTGTGTTTATTTCCTCCTCGGTAGCCAGCTTCATGGCTAAAATGTGGTAATTATTCACCATGGGGTCACCCAGTTCATCATTTTTGTAAGAGAATTCCACAACGGGCTGATCAAACTTTAGGCCCTCTTCCAGGCCCAGCCGTTTACTTATACTGCCAGCTGCATAGTTTCTCACGATGACTTCCAGTGGAATAATATCAACCTTTTTCACCAGCATTTCAGTGGGAGAAAGTAATTCAACAAAATGCGTTGGCACACCATTCTCCTCAAGAAGCTGAAAGAACACTGCAGACACTTTATTATTGATGGTTCCCTTTCCTTGTATTATGCCTTTCTTTTTGCCATCAAATGCGGTAGCTTCATCCTTGTACTCAATGATGTAGTAACGCGGATCATCGGTTCTGTAAACCTTTTTCGCTTTACCCTCATAAAGAAGGTCCAACTTTTCCATGTAAGCCTCCTTTCTCCTGCCTCTAACCTTTAAGCACATCTTCAGCCATATACTGACGGTATCCTCTCAGTACTTCCTTTAAATCCGCATACTTTAAAGACAGTATGTGGCAAGCTAGAAGTGCGGCATTTTCTGCTTCGTTTATGCCTACCGTGGCCACTGGCACACCTTTTGGCATCTGTACCATGGACAAAAGCGAATCCAACCCACCCAGTGCCGAAGACTTTATGGGTAGTCCGATTACAGGAAGCAACGTGTAGGAAGCAATAACACCAGGAAGATGAGCTGCTTTGCCTGCAGCGGCGATTATTACGTCGTACTCCTGATCAGCATTGACAGCGAATTTCTGGGTTTCGAATGGTGTTCTGTGGGCAGAAAGCACTTTCAAGTCCCATGGAACTCTAAGCTGATCAAGAATGGCTGTGCACTTCTCAACAATGGGGATGTCAGACTTACTCCCTACCACAATGGCGACTTTACCAATACCATCAATACTACTATTAGACATGGTAATGACCTCCCAAAGCGGGGAAATGATGAAACATATAACACATTATATAACCAAACTGTGATAAGCGAAACCCAGCGTTAACACTTACTTCACTTCGACTGGTGCATAAAACTGCTTATAATGAATACATCATGTCCAGAAAAAGCCAAGACACGCTGGGTTACATTTACCTGATTGCTACCACCTTCTTTTGGGGTACCACGTTCGTTTTTTCTAAAGAAGTTCTGACTTATTTGGATCCGTTTTCCTATTTGTTCTGGCGATATGTCATTGCCTTCTTACCACTGACTCCCTTTATCAGGTTAAGAAAAAAGGACATACTTGATGGGTTCTGGTTAAGCATCACTAACGCCATCGCCCTCATCACTCAGTTTGTCGCTCTAACCACCATAAATGCCTCCACAGCTGCCTTCATCGTAAGCTTGAGCATACCGCTCACACCGCTTTTAGAAATGCTGTGGCTTAGAAAGAGACAAAGCAGCACAGTAACCCTGGGGCAAATACTGTCCGTGGTGGGATTCTTGGCCTTGAGTTACGTACCTGGGGAAAGATTCTCCATATCCTTTGGGGCCTTTCTCATGCTCATCAGTGCCTTGGCATACACAGTGCAGTTCGTACTCATACCCAAACTACGAATTGAAAATCAGCTGAACACTTCAGCTTACATGATTGGATTCACTGCTCTTTGGTCTTTACCCTTCACCAGGAGCTTGGTAGTACCTAAAGGAGCATGGGGCCCACTACTTTATTTGGCTTTGATTGCCACAACCTTGACCATTTGGCTGCAACTTCAAGGGCAGAAAGATGTGAGTGCAACTACCGCGGCGTACATATTTGCATTTGAACCCATATTTGCATATTTGTTCGCCCATCTAACAGTGGGAGAAAACCTCACCGCGTTCGGTAATTTGGGGGCACTACTCATCTTTTTAAGTGCTCTGCTGGTCCAGTACGGTGAATACCGAACCAGCAAAGCTACCAGCAGCTAAACAAGTGGATAATTGTACAGTTCGTAGTAAGTGTCAGACACGGGGTCATACAACACCCTGCTTTCTTTCTTTTCCACCTTGCCGCTTTTCTTTTCTTTCACCTTAAACACCTCCCGTACAAGTTGTTCAAAGTATGGTAATACAGCCAAGAGGCATAAGTATTTAAATCAGGTGTGTAAATTCATCAAGCGTTGGTTAAGATGCTCGAAGAATTAAAAAGAGCCACTGGAAGACTTTTACGACTAATGCGTCGTGTTTTTCGCCAGCGGCTCTATTCTTGCAAAGTGGCCATTGATAAATGCAGGTTAATTAGGTACTATCCCCATGCCAAAAGCCTATTTTGGAACAACCATGAGAGCGTTGCTTATCTTCCTGGTGGGTGTTGCCAAGAACTTGCCATTGGCATACAGGCTCGTGCTGGCACCACCATCAAGATTCATGGCGTTGTAGGCGCCTAAATCTTTCATGATATTTGCTAACTCCTGAATAGTGCACTTACTAACAGTGACCATGAGTAGTTCATTATTTTGTGTAATGCCCAGTGCACTTCTGGTAAGGGGTTGACCTGTGATTTTCGGAATATCGAGAAGCTCAGACGCTGGATCCAACGTTATTTCCCCATCGGTTATGAGGCGTGGACCAGCACTAAGAGCTCCCCAAATAACGCCCTCCTGCCACATGTCGGGATGTGAACTGTTACGCACATCATAAATGTCACGGTAATAGAGCTTTGTGCCCACTTCAAAACGGTCCTTGAAGCGCACCTCAGTACCTCCTAAGTGAATGATGTACCCATCAGGTGGTATGGGCACGTTAGTACCAGTGACTTGTTCCACTACTTCGCCATTTCTCACAATGACATTGATCCCATCTACGTTAAGTCTGGTAGTAGCACCCCTGAGTGGCGTGAACACACGAATGGAGTTTTCTCCCCACATGGCACGGTTTATGGTGCCTATGTACCAGCCTTGGGTGTATAGACGCTCCAGCTCAGGATTGGGAATGTAGGTGTACTCGCCCTGCAGCTTCATCTTCACATTGGCTATATCTACCTGGTTGTCTTGAGTAAAAGCAAATGTACTTGCGTATTTTTCCGGGGTACCCAAGTGTTCAATCCTACCGTTAATGACCAAGTTGGCAGCAGGTTCCATGGGCAAACTGGTATCTGCCACCTGGAAGAAGGTCCCGTTTATGGCAGCTAAGGGGTTTTTCCTCTTCACCATGCTGTCAAAAGGCTCTAAGACACCGATTTGGTCTTGGGCGTTAACAATTTCCAGCTTTATGGTTGGGTCGTTTAGAAATACTTTGACCACGTTCACTGTTGCTGTACTGTTGCTTACAGCAACGGTGGTGGTGTAGGACTTAACACCTGTTTCGATGTACACAACCCTGTTCTGATCATCCCATTCAACTTCCTTGCCCAAAGCCTCACTAACAAAACGTAAAGGAACGTAAGTTCTGCTGTTGTAAATGAAAGGAGGCACATCCAAGACTTTAACTGCCCCGTTAACTCCAGCAAATTTAAACCCGATCTTCAAACTGATAAAGGTTGAGCCATTCCTAATGTTTACGATCTGGTTTTCTGCGTCCCACTCAACTTGACCCCCAAAATACTCGGCGATGTACCGAATGGGAACAAAAATACGGCCTTCCTTGTTCAGTGGCGGCGTGTCAAAAGCCAACTTTTGGCCACCGATGTAGATGGCAATGTCTTGCCCAACAATGCCGTTTTCACCGTAAACTGCCACCGACGACCAACTAAAGGTTAGTAGCATCGCGGCAACAAGAAAAATGTTCACAAGCTTCAACACAGGCTTGTTCTTCACCAAATCACCTCCTCAAGGCGCTGGCTGTAGATACTCCCAAGCAGCCACCGCAAAGAATCCTTTAGACACATTGTACAAAGAAAACCAAGAAGTGAGATATTTTCTTAAGTTGTGTTTTACCTGAGGAAAAACGCAGTAGAATCAAGTAGTAACGATGGTTTCTTTAACAAAGAACCCTTTAACACGATGAAAAACGTTTAACACTGGTGTCAAAGCAAAAACTGCTTGAGCAAGCTCTGAAAAGCAGAATCTGTTTCTTTGGCAATAAGTCTTCTGTTTTCCGCAGACCAATAGCGTTTAAACTGCCAGGAACCTTTCACGGGACCTTTCTCAAGGACACCCAATGCTTCCTTTAAGTATTTCTGGTTTATGGCATAACTTTGTTCTAGAAGCTTGTCAGCACCGTTCTCTGCTACGCTTAGATCCAGCAGTGCTCTTTGGCTCTCGAGACGCAGTGGGTAGGTTTTGTCCTTATTCACCGAGTAATCTTTCAATGCAGCTCGGAAAAGTAAGTTGTTCCATTTCCATCTTCTTACCCCTTGCCGGAGCTGAACTTCTTCGTCTTCAATGGTGGCAGGCACATTGAAATTAAGTGGTTTAAAGACTTGCATCTCAGGGTCCGGACCTTCAGTGAACCAGATGATCTTCCTTTCGTAATCGTAGATGAGTGATGCCGTGGTCTGAGAGCTAACCAATCCACCACCTATCATGTTTATGTTCTTCATGGAGTAAACAGCTCCCGTACCGCGGTCCTGAAGCAGTGCCATAACATTTACCACATTTGGCACCAAGGTACTGAGCAACTCCCTTCCACGCCGCTCACGCACGGCCGCTCCAGCGAAATAGGTAACCAAACGGTTGGTAAAGTACGTTTGAAAGTTCTTCACCTTGCCTTCCAGCTCCGGTGAAATGCCGTCAAAGTCATTGCCCAGTGACAGTTTATTGCTTATGTTGTAACTGCCCTGAAGCTTCTTGAAAGCATAGTACTTGCCAACGGTTTCCAAAACGTATGCTTCTTTCGGATCCACTAGCAAATAGCTGTTGTGATAAAAAAGTGGGTGCTCGTATCCCCCATCGCCGCCTTGACCAAAACTGAGAGTGCTTTCAATGATTATGTTCATGGCTTCAAAAGCCGTTGAAGCCTGTTCCAGAGCCATGCGCAAGTAATCCATGCCCAAGACTCCGTTCTTCTCTGCGGGCACCTTGTTGAAAGTGGCTTCGTTTCCAATGCACACTTCTTTACTGTTTATTCCCATCTCTGCGCCCCACATCCAAGAAGGTTTGGAGAGCCAAACATCGTTTTTTACCTCATAAGCGGGAAGCTTTACATAAGTACCTGGTTCGCTTATGGACCCCTTAGGAATAAACAACATGCACTGAGGTTCATTAGGATCTCGATCGCTGTTTTTAGCGAAAAACGCTGTCCCACCAGAGTCCTTAGACGATTTTACATAAAAGGTGTCACACATTTGATTTACACCCCAACTCTTGGTACTGATTCTATCATGCGTCATAGACAAACCTGTACATGCTTTACCGCCTCAACTTAAAAATCGCTTTACTTAGACTAAAAAATGTGATATCATTTTCTAACAGAAACGCACATTACTTAACAGAGGTGGGAAAGTGTTAACTTATGAGAGAAGGCGTTTTGTCCTGGAGTTATTGAAGAAAGAGGGGAAAGTAGAAGTTAACAAACTCGCACAGCAGCTAAATGTATCGCCTATGACAATAAGAAGAGATTTAGATGCTCTGTCAGAACAAGGTTTAGCCTTTCGTACCAGAGGAGGAGCCATATCACCCAACATAAACTACGAACTACCTCTTGAAGAAAAGATGGTTTCAAGAGCTGAAGTAAAGAGCAGAATAGGTGAGCGTGCTGCAGCACTAATAGAAGAAAACGAATCCATACTGCTGGATGCGGGGACTACGTGTTTGGCTTTGGCAAGGCGCGTACAAAGCATGCATTTAACAGTTATAACAAGCGATGTGAGAATTGCTTTTGAGCTCTATAGAAGTCCCACAATTAAGCTTATCGTACTCGGCGGCATCGTCCAAGCAAACGTGGGCGCCATAACTGGTTCCTTTGCCGAAGAAATGATAGAGTCGTTAACCGTTGATAAAGCCTTTATAGGAACTTCTGCCGTGGACAATGGGCTTTTCTTATCCACGCCCACTTTGGAGAAGGCTTCCTTAAAGCGAAAGTTCATAAAGAATGCCAACTCCGCCATTTTACTTGCAGACTCCTCTAAATTCGGTCGCTCATCTTTGTTCAAAATTTGTCATTTGGAACAGCTTGACCTGGTCATTACTGACGATCGTTTAGATGATTTCTTTATCCAGGAAATGGAAGCTGTAGGCGTCAACTACGACCTTGTAGAGGGATGAATAACATGTTGAGAGCAGCCATAATAGCAGATGATTTTACCGGTGCCAATGCCACAGGCATATTGCTTAAGAAGAAGGGACTAGAAGTGACCACGTTACTTAGGCCGAGCCATGACCTGGAGCAAATCGACGCAGAAGTAGTTTCCATAAGTACTAACTCGCGAGGCATAAGTGCAGAAGAGGCCTATGAGCAAGTTTACGAAGCAGCAAAGACTGTACTTGAAAGAACTCCGTACATAGCTAAGAGAATCGACAGCACACTGAGAGGTAATTTAGGGGCTGAAATAGACGCCGTGCTCGACGCAGCTGGACAGGAATATAAAGCCGTAGTTGTACCTGTCTATCCGAAATCCGGAAGAATATGTGTGGGAGGATATTTACTGGTAAATGGCACTCCACTTCAGCTCACCGAAGTAGCAAAGGACCCGAAGTGCCCCATTAGATCGTCTAATGTAAAAGAGCTGATTTCGCTTCAGACAAAAAGAGCTGTCGCTAATATCAAACTGGATGTTGTGGCAGCTGGTAAAGAAGCCATTGCAGAAGCTTTTTCACAAATAGAGGAAAACATAGTGGTTTTTGATGCTGTCACTGACGATGACATAGAAAACATTGCGTCAGCCTTAAGTTGCCAAGAGAAAATCATCTGTGTTGACCCTGGTCCTTTCACAGCAGCTTTTATGGATCAAAAGTTGGGTTTTCAAAAACAAGACAGCGTGTTTCTTATTCTTGGTAGCGTTTCAGAGCTTACCACAGCCCAGCTGAACTACTTATTAAAACGTAAAGAGGCTTACATCTATAAAATAAGTGTTCCTGACATCCTAAGTGATCAAGAGGCTGCTACAAAGAGATGTTTGGAAGCATTAGATCAGCATTACAAGCCGGGGCTCATAATGGGGATCACCACTAAAGGCGATACGGCAGACGTTCTTGATCTGCAAAGCTATTCAATGAAAGCACAGTGTGAGTTAGAAGATGTATCAAACCGCATAAATCGAACGTTAAGCCACGTCAGCTACTTGTTCTTAAAAGACAAACCCTTCAAAAGCATCTACATAACCGGAGGAGATACCGCTCTTGCCTTTTTTGATGTACTTGGGATCAATGAGTTCACTGTGAAGTCTGAGGTGTTACCTTTGGCTGTTCATGGTACCGCAAAAGTTGATGACCGACTTTACAACGTGGTCACAAAAGGTGGTTTAGTGGGCAGCGAAGATGCGCTTTATGAGATTGTCAACTACTTAGAGTCTTTAAGAAAAGGAGAACAAGAGCCATGAGAAGAATTATTGCCATACCCCTGGGAGATGTGGCAGGCATAGGGCCTGAAATCGTTGTGAAAACTTTGAACAATCCAGAAATTTACGAGGTATGCAAGCCATTGGTGGTGGGACACTCAGCGCCATTGCAAAAAGCCATGAAAGTATGCGGAACACATCTGAAGATTAATCAAATACCTGCGCCTGAAGAAGGGTTGTATCAGCCCGGGACTTTAGATTTAATTGAGCTAGATTGCCCAAGTATAGAAAAAATCGAGTTTGGGAGAATTCAAAAAGAGGCTGGCCTTTTTGCTTTTGAATTCATCAAAAAGAGTGTAGAACTGGCACTTAACCACAAAGTAAGCGCATTAGCCACCACGCCCATAAACAAAGAGGCATTGAAAGCAGCTGGCGTTCCTTATATTGGCCATACGGAAATGCTAGCCGACATGTGCGGAGTGTCCAACCCCCTTACCATGTTCCAAGTGAAGAATTTAAGAGTGTTCTTTTTTACTCGACATCTTTCACTATTGGAAGCAATCAAATCGATTAAAGAGAAAGAGCTCTACGAGCATATAACGATGGATATAAAAGCGCTGCAATCACTTGGCATTGAGAAACCCAAGCTTGCAGTAGCTGCGCTGAATCCTCACGCAGGGGAGCACGGCCTCTTTGGTCGAGAAGAAATGGAAGAAATTGAGCCTGCCGTGAAGAAAGCACAAGAACAAGGGCTAAACGTAGTGGGACCCGTACCAGCCGATTCAGTGTTCTACAAGGCATTACAAGGCGAGTACGATGCTGTTTTATCTCTGTACCATGATCAAGGACACATAGCCACTAAAATGGTCGATTTCGAGAGGACTATTTCTCTAACCTTGGGACTACCTTTTCTTAGAACTTCTGTGGACCACGGAACCGCATTTGACATAGCAGGCAAAGGCATAGCAACAAGCACCAGTATGGAAGAAGCGATAAGGTTGGCAGCAGCATACGCTTCTGTCTACAAATACGATTTGCTTTCGTCAGGGTAACAACCTCCAGTAGTCTCTGGAGGCAAAAATACATTCAGTCTTATTGGGAGGTGTAAGAATGTCAGGTCCTCAAATGATTTTCGGTTTGGTAGTTGGGATCGCCGTACTCATCTTTCTCATTCTACGAACCAAGATCCATCCCTTCTTAGCCCTAATAATCTCAGCTTCGTTGACCGGTATTATCGGTGGTATGAATCCACCTGACGTGATTAAGTCCATCACCAACGGTTTTGGTAGCACATTAGCCAGTATTGGTATCGTCATCGGTTTTGGAGTGATGATGGGGCGAATCTTAGAGATCAGTGGTGCAGCTCAAAGAATGGCCTATACATTCTTGAAGATTTTCGGGAAGGGTCGAGAAGAATTGGCTATGGCACTAACCGGTTATGTGGTTTCCATACCCATTTTTTGTGATTCTGGGTTCGTAATCCTTTCACCCATAGCTAAAGCGCTCTCTCGCACCACCAAGAAATCAGTAATATCCATTGGTGTGGCGCTGGCAGTAGGCTTGGTAGCCACTCACCATGCAGTACCACCGACCCCAGGCCCATTAGGAGTAGCAGGCATCTTTCAAGTAGATGTTGGTTTGATGATTCTGTGGGGCTTAGTGTTCGCTATCCCCATAACCATTGTGGGCGTACTTTACGCCAAATGGCTAGGTAACCGCATATACCAAATACCCACAAGTGACGGTATGGGCTGGACTAGAAACAAGAAAGAAGCTGAACACATCCAAAAGCTAGAAGTAGAAAACAATGATCAAAAGGAACTTCCATCAGTTCTTAGTTCTTTTGCCCCCATAGTGGTACCAATAATACTAATCCTGCTAAACACTGTTCTAACAGCTATGAAACTTACATCTCCAATAGTAAATTACATTCTCTTCTTTGGTAGTCCAGTTATTGCCGTGGGCATAGGGCTGATCATTGCCATCTATACACTGGTTCCCAAAATGGATCGAACACAAGTTATTAAGCTAATGGAAGAAGGCGTTTCCTCAGCGGGTATTATCATTCTAATCACGGGTGCTGGAGGCTCTCTGGGACAAGTACTAAGAGACAGCGGAGCAGGTGACTATGTGGCGAAGCTCATCGCAGGTACTGGTCTACCGGCTATACTTTTACCGTTCTTCGTTGCTACTTTGGTAAGGCTTGTCCAAGGAAGCGGCACCGTTGCGATGATTACTTCAGCCTCCATCACAGCTCCCATATTGGCTACTATGAATGTTAATCCTGTCTTGGCAGCACAGGCAGCATGTTTAGGAGCAATGGTTTTCTCGTACTTCAACGACAGTTACTTCTGGGTTGTCAACAGGTTATTGGGCGTCGAAGATGTTAAAGAGCAAATAATGACATGGTCTGTACCCACAACCTTGGGATGGGCAACTGCTTTAGTTATGCTACTAATAGCCAATCTCATACTGGCTTAAGCGTTTTACACAGTTGGAACCTTAAAAGGGGCGAGAATAATTCTCGCCCCTTTTTTTGTATTATCTGGTCACCTTGTAAAGCGGTTTCGAAGAATAGTGCGTATGGAGCAGGTGGTGAGACTTCTCACCCAAAGGATGTCCAAGGTACTCCTCGTAAATTTGCTTTATGGCTGGGTTTTCATGGGACTTTCGCAGAGGGAGATTCTTATCAGCTTGATAGATAGCGGCAGCTCTTAGTTTTCTAACTTCAGCCATTTCATTAGGATGGTGTATGGGCTGTCCACCGCCTGTAATACAACCACCAGGGCAACCCATGATTTCAATAAAGTGGTACTCGGCTTCGCCGCTTCTGATCTTGTCCAAGAGCTTCCTTGCATTACCAGTTCCGTTTACAATGGCAAGCTTTAGATCCAGACCGTCCACAGTTACGGTAGCTTCTCTTACACCCTCAAGGCCTCTGACCTCTTCAAAATCAATCTTGTCTAGCGGTTTGCCTTCAACAATTTCGCTTACGGTTCTCAAAGCTGCTTCCATGACACCACCAGTGGCACCAAATATTACTGCAGCACCTGTGGACATGCCCAGTGGCTGATCAAATTCCTCGTCAGGCAAGTTAACGAAATCAATACCAGCTTCCTTAATCATGCGTGCTAGTTCGCGTGTGGTAAGGACTGCGTCAACATCCTGCAAGCCATCGTGCATATTTTCAGGCCTTTCAATTTCAACCTTCTTTGCTGTGCAGGGCATGACTGAAACCACATACACATCTTCCGGGTTCCAGCCCATCTTCTCAGCGTAGTACGTCTTGATTAACGCACCCAGCATCATGTGTGGTGATTTGCACGTAGACAAGTTTTCCATGAAATCCGGATAGTACTTTTCACAGAAGTTAATCCAACCCGGGCTGCAGGAAGTAATCATGGGCAACTTCCCACCATATTTAAGCCTTTCAATGAGCTCAGAGCCTTCTTCCATGATGGTAAGGTCAGCACCAAAGTCTGTATCGAAAACCACTTCAAAGCCCAATCGCCTCAGGGCAGCTACCATTTTTCCAGTGACTATGCTGCCCACAGGCATGCCAAATTCCTCACCCAAAGCCACTCTTACTGCAGGTGCTGTTTGAACCACAACATGCTTACGTTTGTCAGCTAAGGCCCTGTAAACCCTCTGGATGTGGTCTTTTTCGTACAGTGCTCCTGTGGGACAAGCGGTTATGCATTGTCCACAACTGATGCAAGGAGAATCATTCAGACTCACATAGAAAGGTGCAGAAACCAATGTATCAAAACCTCTGTTCACAGCACCTATGGCAAAAACATTCTGTACTTCCTGACATTCTGCAATGCACCTGCGGCACAGGACGCACTTGTTTGGATTCCTGACAATGGCAGGCGAAGCATCATCCAAGGGGTAGTTTACGTTTTCGCCTTGGAATTCAATGTCAGTAATGCCAAACCGTTCTGCCAAATCCTGTAGCTCACACTTGGTATTTCTTATGCAGGTGAGGCAACTCCGGTCATGATTGGAAAGAATTAGCTCCAGGTTTACTCTGCGTGCTTCTCTGACCCGGGGCGTATTGGTACGAATGTTCATACCATTCTGTACCGGATAAATGCAAGATGCCGGTAAATTCCTAACGCCATCGACCTCTACCACGCATAGGCGGCAGGAACCAATCTCATTAATCACTTCTGCATAACACAATGTGGGTATGTCAATGCCTGCTTCTCGGCAAGCCTGCAAAACGGTGTAGTTACTTGGAACCTCTAGAGTAATGCCATCTATGGTCACAGTTACCTTGTCCATGCGGCTTCAGACCTCCTTTTACTGTTTCACAATGGCACCAAATGGGCACTTCTCAAAGCATGTACCGCACTTGATGCAAGCTTCTTGATTAATCACATGAGGCTGCTTAAGTTCCCCTGAAATGGCATTCACGGGGCAATTCCTTGCGCACAAACCACAGCCTTTGCATTTGTCAGCAACGATGGTATAGGAAAGCAATGCTTGGCATACACCAGCAGGACACTTCTTCTGGTTGATGTGAGCCTCATATTCATTTCTGAAGTACCTAAGCGTGGAAAGAACAGCGTTAGGCGCCGTCTGTCCCAAACCGCACAGTGCTGTATCTTTAATGGTTGTAGCCAGCTTCTCTAGCCGATCGATATCTTCAGGTTCTCCCTTACCTGACGTAATCTTATCTAGGATTTCCAGCATTCTCTTTGTACCGATTCTGCATGGAGCACACTTTCCACAAGATTCATCTACGATGAATTCCAGGAAGAATTTTGCAACGTTAACCATGCATGTGTCTTCGTCCATGACCACCAGTCCGCCCGAGCCCATCATTGCGCCCAAGCTAATAAGTGAGTCGTAGTCAATCACGGTGTCCAAGTGTTCTTCAGGTATGCAACCACCAGATGGACCGCCTATTTGAACGGCTTTAAACCTTTTTCCGTCAGGAATTCCGCCACCAATGTCAAAAATGATCTCCCTAAGAGTGGTACCCATGGGAACCTCAATGAGTCCTGTACGGTTCACCTTTCCAGTTAAGGCAAACACTTTAGTCCCTTTGGATTTCTCAGTACCGATGGATGAGAACCACTCTGCACCGTTGCTTATGATGACAGGAACGTTAGCAAAAGTCTCTACGTTATTTATAATGGTGGGTTTATTCCAAAGCCCTTTAACTGCCGGATAAGGAGGTCTGGGCCTGGGTTCACCACGTCTACCCATGACAGAGTTCAATAAGGCAGTTTCTTCTCCGCACACGAAAGCGCCTGCTCCGAACCTTATCTCCACATCGAAGCTGAAGTCGGTTCCAAATATGTTGTCACCCAACAAGCCGTATTCACGTGCCTGCTTTATGGCAATCTGAAGACGTTTTACAGCCAAGGGGTACTCGGCTCTTACATAAATGACGCCGTGGTTAGCACCAATGGCGTAACCCGCAATAGCCATGCCTTCCAGCACACTGTGGGGATCACCTTCCATGATACTTCTGTCCATGAAAGCACCGGGGTCACCTTCGTCAGCATTGCACACCACGTATTTGGGGGTCTCTTTCTGTTTGTAAGCAAATTCCCACTTCAATCCCGTGGGGAATCCACCGCCGCCTCTACCCCTTAAACCTGACTTCTTCATTTCGTCAATGACTTGCTCAGGGGTCATCGTAGTTAAGACCTTGCCTAGTGCCTCATATGCCCCCATGGCAATGGCTTCTTCAATATCTTCTGGATCGATGATGCCGCAGTTCCTCAGAGCGACACGCATTTGTTTTTTGTAGAATGTGGTTTCTTCCAGTGGTTTTATTTCTTTTTCGGTGACTGTTTCACCAAACAGGTACTTAGTTACTGGTCTGCCTTTTAGCAAATGTTCTTCAACGATTTCGGGAACATATTCTGGCTTCATTTTGCTGTAAAACACACCTTCTGGGTAAATAACGACTACCGGCCCCAACTCGCACAAACCAAAACAACCAGTTCTTATTACTGCTACCTCTTTGTCTAAACCTGCTTTCTTTATTTCATTGACAAAAGCAGCAGCTACATTATCGGAACCAGAAGAAGTGCACCCCGTGCCTCCACATACCATTACGTGTGATCTATAAAGCATTCTTCTTCACCTCCAAGAACGACCTTTACTCCAGTTCAGCGCTTTCCAACGTCCATTCCCTAATGGGATGTCCATTTATGACATGTTCTACAACTACTTGCCTAGCTTTATCAGGATCCATCTTTATGTAAGTAACTTTCTCATGGCCAGGTACGTACACTTCTACGATGGGTTCAAACTTGCAGAGTCCAATGCAGCCCGTTTCTACCACGGTAACACCCGTCACATTTCGCTTCTCCAACTCATCCAAAATGGCCATCATCACAGGTCTGGCACCAGCAGCAATGCCGCAAGTTGCCATGCCCACAGTAATTCTTGTTCCTGAACGATCACTTCTGATGTTTACCTTGCGTAAGGCTTCTTCTCTGATTTTTTGCAGATCCTCTAAGGTCTTAATCTGCTTCATAATCCTTTTTTGCCCCCTCTTTCTTGGAAATATTTATGTTGGGAAGAATTTCAATGCTTCCCTCATTTACGTAATCTTTAATCCAATTGAGTACGGAAGGCTCTGTAATGTTTACTCCTTGAAGAACTTCTCTGATTTGTGCAGAGTCGAATGTAAATGAGTAATCATTTAACGTGAAACGATAAACCAGATTAAGTTCTGGGTTGGATACAAGCAACGAAACAATGGTAGAACCCATATCACCCAAGGGAACAAGATCCACACTAGATAATTTCAGCTTTCCTTCGATAATCGTCCCTTCCCCTTCTTTAGATTTGATGGTAAGCGTACCTCCGCACTGCTCAACCAAATCCTTAAAAAATGGAATTCCCAGACCGAAACGGCGTTCCTTCCTACTGGTAAAGAAGGGATCCGTCACTCTTTCCACTAAGTGTGGGCTCATACCCTTCCCGTCATCTACTATTCTGATTAATAAATGGTCCGCTTTAACGTCAGCAGTAATGTCGATGGTGATATGCTTTGCTCCTGCGACAACGCTGTTCTGTGCAAGATCCAGTACGTAAAGAGCCAATTCCTTCATGCTCCTCCCGCTTTACTCAACCTCAGCGGCAGCCTGAGAGAGATCTTGTTTCTTTATCCTTTGTATCACTTTTACAGCTTCGTCGGGCGTAAGACGTCCATAGACCTCTCCGTTGATCATCATGACCGGGGCTAATGCGCAAGCTCCCAAGCACCTTGCGGCTTCTAATGAGAACATACCATCGGAAGTGGTCTCTCCCTCATTGATGCCCAAATTCTCTTTGAGCTTTTCTAGGATTTGTCCACTGCCCCTCACATAGCAAGCGGTCCCCAAGCACAAGCTGATTTTGTACTTCCCAGCGGGAACGATGCTAAAGCGCGAATAGAAGGTCACGATGCCAAAAATCTCCGTTAAGGGAACCCCAGTTTCCTTCGAAATGAGTTCTTGAACCTGAAAAGGAATGTAACCAAACATTTCCTGGGCCTCGTTGAGAATGGAGATCATGGAACCTGGCACCTTTTTAAGTTCCTCCAGCTTTGCTCTGAATTCTTCGACTCTATCGATGCCGAACAGCTCGTAAAGTTGTTCCATTTGCTTCCCTCCTAAAAGAGCTATTTTCGCTGAACCTTTTCTTGGTAAACATTAGCAAAATGCTAAGCGAATCTTCCACCAAAGCATTATAACATATTACGTGAATTCTTTAACGAGTTAAAAAAGACTTTGCTGAAGGCTTTCACGCAAAGCCACTTAAGTGTTTAAGGAGAGCCTCCACAGAAGGACTCGTCAGTTCAACGTAATTCACACGTTCCATGATGTCACCCAAGTAATGGGCATCAGAGGATTGTAAAATGCGGTACTTTCCCAGCGTAGGGTGCTGCATAAGAAACTGCTGAGGGCTCACAGCGCCTGAGATTTCCAAAGTTGCCACACCATTCATATCAGGGATAAAACCCAGATTCGAAAGCACACTGTAGGAAGGTCTGTCCACATGTGCAAAAACTGCAACTCCTCGGTCCCTTATAAGCCTAAAGACGTCTTCTACCCCGAAGTAAGAAGAAGTAAGCAGTAAATAAGGATACTCACCGATCAATTCATCGTCTTCATCGAGGATAAGCTGGTTGCCAAAGTATTCACGGCGGTTTTCTATTTTAGGAAGAGAATCTTCCCACTTAGCTTGAAAGTCGTAACAGTGATCCAAAGTGTAGAAGTAGCATAATACATGAACTTCCTCTTTGGTTTGCACCTCCATACCTGGAACCACTACGAGACCCTTTCTTTGTGCCAGATTAACCACGGCTTCCACGTTTCTGACACTGTTATGGTCAGTAACAGCGATAATGTCCAAACCCTTTAAAAGGCACATGTTCACAATATTATTGGGGGTCATGTCATCAGATGCACAGGGAGAAAGGGCGCTATGTATGTGAAGGTCGTAATAGAGCCTCATTTATCTAGACAGCAGTTGATACAGTTTTATTGCCGCTTCGTAGGACGTTCCAGGAAAACTGAGAATGGGCATAGCTTCTTCATTTGCTCTTTCCACTGCTTCCTTTTCCACTTCCACACCTTCTGAAACGATGATGCAGCTCTGCTCCACCATCAATGCCACTGCCACAATGTTCACATGACTTTGAATGGTTATCCACGCATTCTTGGGTTTGGACTTTGCCATGACCCAGCTTAAAAGATCACATATGTAAACTCCCTCAATAGGATTTTCTAAGCCATCATCACCAGCTACGAGCTGGAACCCATTCTCCAAAAGATCCCTAACCCTTAGTTTTACATTCACCGCTAGCTAACTCTCCTTTCCTTCACCCATCACAGGTGGAATTTTTCCAGCTAGTGTGCTAAGTTCCTGAGCAAGGCTCTTGATCCTGTTCTTCAAAATGAAAACACAATCATATTCGGTTGCTAGTCCTTTAACAATGTCCTCAGCCAGCGTCCTGCAGGTGGGTGCACCGCAGGAACCGCAGTCCAACCCAGGCAAGGTGGCGAGAACTTCATCAATTCTCTGCATCATACTCAGTGCCTCAGCAATGTCGCTGCTCAATTCCATAGCGTCACTTCTTTCCAAAGGCTTTTTCCATCGCGCCCGACCCAATTCCATTTTGTTGTAAATGCCCTGCTCTTCGTCTTTTGCTGGCACTTTATTATTGTTTCTGTCCTTCTGCCATTTTTCGGTAAGTTTCTTAATTCTTTGCTGAGCAACGAAATTGTTTTCCACGGTGAGAGGGCCACCCACACACCCACCAACACAAGCCATTGCTTCAAGAAAATCCAAATCCTCCATTTTTCCAAGTTCCACTTCTTCTAAAACCTTTATGACGTTCTGTATCCCATCCACGTAAATGTAGTTCTCCAGTAATGTTCCTGCAGCTTCCCCACCAGATTTTGCCCATCCTATACCGATCATGGATGCTTTACTTAAAGGCATAGGCTGTACTTTCTTTACCTTATCCGCAATAGCACTGTATACACTTGCCAGCGACAGAACCCCGTCTACATCGGTTTTGTCTGTGCCGATAGGCTTCCTAACACTGGTAACCTTAGCCCCACACGGGGATATAAAGAAGGTGCCTATTTCTTCACGTTTTAACCCGGTCTTTCTTACAGCCTCGTCTTTTGCCAAGGTTGCGGCAACTTCCATGGGCGTGCATAAATCCAGGACATTATCCAAAAGCGAAGGAAATCGGATCTGAACTAGTCGCACCACAGCGGGGCAGGATGAGGAAATCACAGGTCTGCGTAATCTGTTTTCCATGAGTGCTTGACGCGTGAGTTTTGAAACAATGTCGGCTCCTAAGGCTACTTCAAAAACATCATCGAACCCGATTTCCAGAAGTGCTGTGAGAACATTGTCCACGTCCACATTTTTGAATTGCCCATATAAAGATGGAGCAGGCAACGCGATGCGGTACTTAAAATCGTTCATGAGATCCCAGCTATCTGTTACTGCCACCTTAGCATGGTTCGGGCAAGCTCTTATGCATTCGCCGCAGTCAATGCAAAGCTGATCAATGATGCGGGCTTTACCATTTCTGACTCTGATAGCTTCGGCAGGACAACGTTTAATACAATTTGTGCATCCTTTACATTTTTCCTCGTCCAGTGTTACAGAATGGTAGTAAACGCCGGCATTATTGGCCATCTTTTCCAACAAACAAAACCTCCATGATAAGTTTTGTACCTTCCGGACCCGTGGTTATGTCCAGCCTATCCGTATTAGCTTTTATGTTTGGTAAGCCCATACCGGCTCCGAAGCCCATCTCCCTGGCTTCCTCAGGCGCCGTACTGTAACCCTCTTCCATGGCCTTGTTCAAGTCTTCAATACCGGGCCCGCTATCTTCAGCCACCATGACCAACCTGTCAGGGTATATGTCAATCTGCAGGTGCCCACCTAATGAGTGTATGATAATGTTCATCTCGGCTTCATAGCAAGCCACACAGCAACGTCTTACCAGCTCTGGTGGCAAGGAGAGTTGCTTCAGCACAGCCCGCAAAGCACTAGAAACTTCGCCACCTCTTACGTAGTCTTTAGCCTTTACATCATATTCAAGCCTATAGGATGCGGCTAATTTCTCCATATTCATCAGGTACTAAACCCCTCGAGAACAATAGTCCACATGCTACAAACATGGGATATTTGCATCTCATCAGTACAATGCCTGCCTCCTTCGCCAGCTCCACGGTCTCCGTGCTGGGACGTTTTCCACGAACAAATACGATGCATTTCACATCACCTACCACTTCGGCAGTGCGTACAACTTGAGGGTTGGTTAGCCCAGTTAGCAGAACGCCCTTATCACCCTTCCAAGCTAGCACATCACTCATCAAATCGGCACCACAGGCACCAAAAACTTCTTGATCCAATTTGTCTTCACCTGACAGAACTTCAGCATCAAGAATCTCTTTCACTTCGTACAGCTTCATGCAGTTACTCCTTCACTCCAATAACGATTTCTTTAATAAACTCAGCACCAACAACGCCAAAATACCTCCCATAACAGCAGTCGCCAATTGAGGGAAGGTAAACATTTCCACTAAAACAGCCGGAGCTTTCACACCAAAAAGTGGAAGCATGTAATAAACCGAAGCACTGAGCCACAAAAACTTTACTAAAGAACCTAATACCATACCAACAGGTTTGTTCTTCATTCCCGAAAATACCAGTACATACAAAGCGTTCCCAATCATGATGAAAGGTATCATGGGTGGGAACTTCATTATCCCAAAAAGAAAAGCCAAAACAGGGGTAAAGAGTCCGATGATTACACCAGACCACATTCCCACATAGCCAGCAGAAATCAGTAGCATGCCATTTACTAAAGTACCCGTAACAAGCTGCGGGGCACGGAAAGATTGGAATATCATTGTGAGAGCTAAAAGTATTGCGGTTCTGGTGATAAATTGTACCGACATTTTCTACACCCCTTTTTAATATGTGATATTTTTCCTTTTTTATTTTACCACAATAGGCTTTTCCTCAAACAAAAACTGCAAACCTACTGAGTATTCTGTGTCACAGTAAACTGCTGAATAACTTCACCATCCACATTTTTGAAGAAAAGCTGCGCTTCGCTGTGCTTCACAGTAACTTCTAAGTAACCCCTGGAGTCACCATAGAGCCATTTGGAGTATTCTGACTTGATAGGCCTAGGGCCTGGTACACCGCCTCCAGCTACGCCCTCTAAAACGTAGGTGACGCCATCCTTTTCTAAGAGCTCCATGTGATGGTTATGTCCTGATATTACCAAGTCAACATTGTACTTCTCAAAAAGGGGCGAGATCAGTCTAGTAGTGTCCTCATGATCAGACCAAACACGTCCAGTTTCTATATCGCCTGAAGAATAGTAAAAACAGTGTGAAATTGCTATGACCCAGTCCTCCTGAGGTATAGAACTTAACTGTGCTTCTAGCCACTGCTTCTGCTCCGAAGTAAACTCTTCACTGCCCCAGAGAACCTCCAGCACAAGGAAATGCACGTTCCCCACATCTATTCTGTGATAAAGTTCGTTTCCGCTTTCCACTTTCACTTCCTCGGGGTAGAAGTAATTCCTAAAATGATACAAGCCACCTATGAGGGTATCGTGGTTTCCTAAAACCAAAGCAACGGGCTTAGTCATGTTCTCAGTTACATCAGAGAAAAACTCACTCCAGTAACTGTTAACCATACCCAAATCCACAATGTCGCCGTTCATAAAAAACAGGTTCACATTTGGGTCTTCGCTGATGTTACGCAGTATTTGCGTTCGCTCATTGCTGTTAGCGTCAGAACCTCCATAATGGAAATCAGATGCCACAGCAAAGGTCACCAGCGTACCCGTTTTTGACAAGGGTGGTGTACTAAAGGTTAGGCCCATCCTGTTATCAATTGCGTAAAAATACTCGGTTGCTGGCTGCAGATCCGTAAAGTGAAACATATGTTCCTTCACAGGGTTAGCATCGTTAAGAAGTTGCAAGTTGTCTTTGGTACCCCAACTGACATTCACAACTGTTGGCGTTTCCGTACGAAAATACACATACAGATTGGGTATGCCGTAAACACCTGTGCTGGGCTCCACCAACAGTATTGGCTCAGTACTACTCAGGAGAGAATATGCGGGCACCACTACGTAAAAAACGATGCCAAAGCTCACAATAATGACTGCAACAGACACAATGTTAAGTACCCATTTGCCCACATTCAGCCAAGTATGACTCAATTTGTTACGTAGAAGCCAAAGAATAAGCGTCACCGCGGGTACTAGAAAACCAAGACCAAGGATAATGTTAAGCAACCGTCTGTAATCGTAATTCCAGTTGTATAGCCCCCATGTTCCGTGCTGAGAAAAAGCCCATATTGCCAAAACAAGAAAGAACAAAAAGCTTGTAAGTGACAATATGAGGGTCCCCCTGCCAATCTTATTCTTACTTTGAGACATACATCGCACCTCCTTGTTGACCTTAAGTTTATCATTTACGACCTTAATTAGCAGCGCTATAACCATTGAGGATTGGCTAAGATGTTTCATGGTAAAATACAAATGGTGATGTCATATGAGCAATTATTCAAATGAACAATTGTTAAAAGATGAGATGCTTGTCTGCAATCTGGCTGACTTTTTTGATATCTTTGGAGATACATCTCGCATCAAGATTCTTCTGGCTTTACACGATAAACCTTTGCCTGTATCCACCATAGCAGAGCTAACTGGCCTTTCTCCTTCGGCGGTGTCCCATCATCTTTCTCTGCTTCGTGGGCGGCGTGTGGTTAAAGTTGAGCGCAAAGGCAAGTACAGAGTTTATGAGCTGGACGACGACCATGTGAGCTCCGTGCTGAAAATGGCCATAAGCCATATCCAGGAGGTGAAATAGGGTGAGGACAACCCTTACTGCAACTCAGCTCAAGTGCCCAAAATGTGCAGTTCACATTGAGGAAGAAATAAAGAAAAGAAATTTAGCTCGAGATCTGGTCATCGATGTGCCCACAGGTATCATAAGTGTAGAAGCTGATAGTGAACAACTAATCCAGATAAAAAGATTGCTCTCTCAAGCAGGCTTGTATCATGAAGAACACGAAGAAAGAACAGCACGTCTTATTACCATTTCTGGCCTTGTTTTGTTTGTCATTGGCTTTGCTAGCATGCGCTTTAGCCAGACTGTGGGACTTACTTTTCTGGTTGTGAGCTCCATAATAAACGGCTATCCGCGTGTTCATGAACTGTTTCACAACTTCAGTGTGGGTGTTCTGGACATTTTCGATGAAAACCTGCTCATGCTTTTAGGCGGAACGGGTGGATTCTTAGCAGGCGCTTATGTTGAAGCTGCCATGGTTTTTAATCTGTATGCTCTTGCAGAAATCATTGAAGAATCCGTGAAAGAAAAAGCACAAGAAGGACTAAGAAGTATATTAACAGACATCCCTGACAGCGCCATGCTCATAAAAGATCAACAGCTAATAGCAGTCGATGTGGAGGAGCTTAAAGCTGGTGACCATATACGTTTTACAGCAGGTGATACCGTCCCTGTGGATGTCGTTTTGCTTTCGCCAGCCTTAGTTGATGAAAGCGTCATCACTGGTGAAAGCGCACCTGTAAACCACGAAGCCGGCGACATGGTCTTATCAGGGTCAAAGTTACTTACAGCTTGCGATGCGAAAGTTCTAAGACCCCTAGAAGAAAGCAACCTAGCGCAGGTCCAGAAGGCAATCACTCAAACGCTGAGTAGAAAAAGTGCTTTTAGATCTTGGATGGAACGTTTTACTAACGTGTATTCGCCCATGGTGCTCATAAGCGCTGTGGCGGTTTTCTTGTTCGGCTTATTGTCTGGAAATGCGTTTTCTGTGGCTGTTTATCGTAGTTCAGTTTTACTTCTCATTGCTTGTCCTTGTTCTCTACTGCTGGCTTCACCTTCAGCTGTGTCAGCGGCTGTTTCTACGCTGGCACGCCAGGGCGTACTGGTTAGAAACACTGATGCCTTGGAGAAGCTTCCACAAGTGAGAACAGTGGTTTTCGATAAGACCGGAACCATTACTACAGGCCGCATGAAGATCACCGAAGCTCAGATAAGCGATGAATATTTAGCCTTGGTTGCTTCAGTGGAATCTTACTTTAAGCATCCCGTAGCTGAGGCTATCGTGGCTTACGCTGCAGAAAAGAACATTGTTCTGAAAGAAGCAAAGGTAAAACAAAATGGAAACGTCATTAGTGGAGATGTAGAAGGTCGTCAAGTAGAGCTAATAATGACAGACATACTCCAAGTAAAGGTAGATGGGTTTGACGTTGGATTCTTTAAGGTTGAGGAAGAGCTACGTGAGGAAGCATCTTCGGTGATCAAGCAGCTAAGAGAACAAGGCTACAGCGTGATCATACTCAGTGGCGATCAGCCTGAAAAAGTGGAAACCCTGGCAAAACAACTCAAAGTAGATGAATACTACGCAAACATGACGCCAGAAAGCAAGCAAGCCTTTATCAAAAAGTTGGAAACACGTGAACACTGTTTAATGGTGGGCGATGGCCTTAACGATGCGCTGGCACTTTCGGAAGCATATGTGTCTGCGGCTTTGCCCGATAGGCAAATCAAAACTGTTGTGGAAACCGCTGACTTTATCCTAAGCGGTACATTGTCACCACTGGTCAACTTACCTATTTATGCTCAGTCATATACTAGCACTGTAAAAACCAATGTGGGGTTGTCATTGGGGATAAAGATTGTCGTCTTTGCCACAAGTCTTCTAGGATATGTAGCACTGCCATTGGCCGTTCTTGCTGACGAAGGTACTGCATTATTGGTACTTCTAAACAGCCTCAGGTTAACAAACAGAGCCTCCCATTAGGGAGGCTCTTCTGCTCTGTGGTCTATTGCACTCAACCGATCTTAATTATTTACGGCGTCCTTTTTGATTCCCAAAGCTAGGACCTTTTCCTTGGTTCTCAAAGCTAGGACCTTTTCCTTTGTCAAAGTCCTTCTTAAGAGCGTGGGTTAGCCAACCTGGTATGGGTAGTCCCTGTTTCTCCAACTCAGCGCTGATTTTATCCGTTAACGTTTTTAGCGCCGTTTCAAATTTATCTTGTGACACGCCAAAGTTGCTTAGAGCCTGTATCAACGTGTGATCTGCTGTGTAGCTGAGCACCTGGTCCAGCGTTACACCTGTAGTAGAAGTTACAATAGCTTGAGCCTTGATTATTTCTACTAACCCAACATCATACTTCTCTCTCAGGTTATCAAGATTTGTGGTGCTGGTGCCGAGCGCCGAAGCAACTACTTGATAAACTTTACTCAGTTGCACAGTAGTCAGAGGTGTGGTGGTAGCTGTATTACGGTAACTCCACCTGTTGCCTAAGCCAAGGCCTTTGCCCAAGCCTCGCAGACCTGGAATGTTTATTCCAGCATTCTTCAGCTCAGCTGTGATCTTGTCCGTTAGCGTTTCCAGAGAAGTTTTGAATTTGTCAAGATCCACGCCAAAGTAGTCAAGTCCTTCAATTAGTTTGTGCTCCATCATGTAGCTTAGAACCTGGTCTAAAGTTACACCAGTGGTAGCAGTGACGATAGCTTGAGCTCTGATTATTGCTCCTAACCCAACATCATATTTCTCTTCCAAGTTTTTGAGATTTGTAGTGGTAGTGCTAAGCGCTGAGGCGACTATTTGGTAAGCTCTATTCAGCTGCTCAGTACTTAGTGGTGTAGCAGTAAGTGGTGCGTTTGCCGGTTTCATGCGATTACCCAGGTTCAGACGTGCCCCGTTTCCTTGAGCAGCCAGTGTTACTACTGGAATCATGGCAGCGAGAAGCACTATGACTGCTGTTATTGCAAGTAACTTTTTCATCCTTGTCAACCTCCTTTTTAGTTAATGGGTATGGTTAGTCTTGCCTAACCTATATTTATATACGTTCAAAACCAGCAAGTAGTTTCATAAATTTCATTATGCTAAGGAAGGTTAGCCTTAAACCCTCCAGCGGACAAGGCTTCTTCAAGCTCTTGGCGAATAGCTTCCAAGTCGTTCGGGTCCTTGGCTTCGTATCTGACAATAATCTCAGGACCAGTATTAGAAGCACGAACCAATCCCCATCCACTCTTTATGTAGACACGTACTCCATCTACATCCACCAGTGGGTATCCTTTAGCCCGGAAGTAATTCTTCACAAATTCCACCAGCTGGAATTTTCTCTCATCGCTGAACTCCAAGCGTATTTCTGGGCTGGCGTGGTACACAGGTATGGTGTTCACTAGTTCAGAAAGTTTCTTTCCAGATTCTTTGACAAGCCTAAGAAGTCGCAGAGCAGAGTAAAGAGCGTCATCATAGCCGTAGTACTCATCAGCAAAAAACATGTGACCGGACATCTCACCAGCAAAAGGACTCTTCAGCTCTCTCATTTTTGCTTTTATGAGACTATGGCCAGTTCTGTACATGACCACTTCTGCACCCATTCTCTTGAGTTCTTCCACCAATGCTTCGGAGCACTTAACTTCCACGATGGCTTTGACTGTCCTGGGATCGCGCTTACTTAGGATTTCGCGCCAAAACAGAATCATGAGCACATCTCCAAAAAGTATGTTTCCTTTATCATCCACTACACCAAGTCTGTCACCATCGCCATCGAAACCCAAACCTAAGTCCAGCTTCTTATCCAGAACTAACTTCTTAAGATCTTGCATGTTTTCTGCTTTCACTGGGTCTGGCTGGTGATGAGGAAAATTGGGATCTGAATCGCAGTAAAGTGGCTCCACCTGTGCACCCGCACGCCCAAGCAACTGCGGAGCAAACAGGGAAGCAGTACCGTTACCGCAGTCTACACCCACATGTAGGGGAAGAGTGGTGCCTATCCTTTCAAGTAAGTCCTTGAAATAATCCTCTTTGTGGTCGTAGGGCTCAGCACATCCTTCACCGGCAACAAAATCGTCATTTTCTACCATGTCTGCAATTACTTGAATTTGGTCACCATAAAGCGTGCTTTCCCCCAAGAACAGCTTGAATCCATTGTATTGAGGTGGATTATGACTTGCCGTCACCATAACGCCAGCACCCACACCTTTTGTTACACAAGCATGGTAGAACAATGGCGTTATAACGGTTCCCAGATCATAAACGTGAATGCCTGACTTGGTTAATCCTTCGATGACCGCATCTCTTAGCTTCGGTGAACTCTTCCTATTGTCAGCGCCCACGAACATTTCTAAGTAACCACGTTCCCTTGCGTATTTGCCAAAAGCTCTGGCAATACCAAAAGCTGCTTCAGTTGTTAAATCCTGATCAGCCACTCCGCGAATATCGTATTCTCTGAACATTTCACGGTTTATTCTCATGATTCCCAACCTCCCTTGTTATTCTGAATACCGATCATTCACAAAAATCATATTCCGCACACACACCCAAATGCGCTCCGGCTACCTGAAAACTAAACTCTTCCTTAAGATTATTTTCTCATAACTGCATTGTATAATGACAAAGGAGGTGATTTGAATGAATCCAAGAAAGGTCACCGATGGTGTATTCTTCGTAGGCGCACCGGATTGGGACAGGCGCCTGTTTGATGCTTTAATCCCACTTCCTGAAGGTACAAGCTATAATGCTTATCTGATAACTGGGCAGGAGAAAACCGCCCTCATCGATACTGTGGATCCCACAAAGTGGGAGGTTTTAAAAACTTATTTGGAACAAGTGAACAACATTGACTACGTAGTCATTCAGCACGTTGAACAGGATCACAGTGGTTCATTGCCCATGGTACTTGAAAAGTATCCAAATGCTAAAGTGATCGCTAACAGCAAAGCCAAAGAGCTCATACTTACACACTTACACGTGCCTGAAGAAAAGATACAAGTCATTGAGGATGGAGACAAGCTGGATCTGGGAGGTCTAACGCTTCAGTTCATCTTTGCCCCGTGGGTTCACTGGCCAGAAACCATGCTTACTTACCTTCCTGAAAGAAAGCTTCTCTTTACTTGCGACTTTTTGGGCTCACATCTTGCCACATCCAGTCTGTTCATAGAAGATGAGCGTTTAGTGTATTTGGGGGCAAAACGTTACTACGCTGAGATCATGTCTCCTTTCAGGAATCTGATAAAGGGGCACCTGGAAAAGATAAAGAAACTAGATATTGACATGATTGCACCAAGCCACGGCCCCATTTACCAAAACCCAGACTTTATCATTGAAGCTTACGAAGAGTGGATTTCTGATCAACCCAAAAACATCGTTTTGCTACCGTGGATCAGTATGCACGGAAGCACTCAGGCCATGGTGGAATACCTCACTAGCAAGCTCATTGAAAAGGGTGTAGAAGTGCAACCTTATGATATTTCCAAAGCGGACCTAGGTGAGCTAACCATGGCAACAGTAGACGCAGCCACCATAATTCTGGCAGCACCAACCATTCTTACGAATATGCACCCCATGGCTGAGCTAGTAGCTTACTGGGTCAGCATACTTAGACCCAAGGCGAAAGCATACGGCTTTATTGGTTCATACGGCTGGGGAGGAAAAACACTTGAAACAGTCAAGTCGCTTTTTAGTGGCATTAAAGCCGACTTCTTTGAGCCAGTTCTGGTAAAAGGCCTTCCCACCCAAGCAGACTACGAAGCACTGGATAAATTAGCAGACGCCATTGTGGAAAAGCACAGAGTACTAGGGCTATTGCCCTAGTACTCGTATTTGCGCACCAAGCGCGGATATTTCTTCTCAAAGAAAGGCGAAGAAACTACAAAGTCAGCAGTGGCTTTATCTGAAACTACCACCACGTTCCAGACTACAGCGATCCTAAGCAAAGCTTTAACGTCTGGGTCGTGAGGCATGGGCTCTAAGGGATCCCAGAAGAAAACAAGTATGTCCACACCATTATTCGCTATGAGAGAGCCTACTTCCTGGTCACCGCCCAAGGGCCCTGGCTTGAACTTGGTTATTTCCAAACCCAGTTCCTCCTCGAGAAGCGTGCCTGTTCCCCAAGTGGCATACAGTTTGTGCTTTCTAAGGGTTTCAACGTTGTAAGATGCCCAGTCCAGCAGATCTTGTTTCCTGTTGTCATGTGCAATCAGCGCAATACGTTTGACCTCGCCCATTTCCACAATTTCTATTTCATCCATGACAAATCCCCTCCTTTCTTGCTTTTAGTACGCTGAAGCTTGTACCCCCACCTAAGTCGGTTGACGCTTCAAAGAAACCGACCAGACAATTGATATTACCATAACAAGTATCAAACTAAGCACTCCACTTATACCGAAGGCCCAATTGACACCAAGGTTTTGAGCAATCCAACCCGAGAAGTAACTGCCAAAGGGTGCAACCCCCACGAACATGAGTGAGTACAAGCTCATTACCCTGCCACGGAACTCGTCTTCACTGTTTATTTGAATGGCAGTATTTGATAGTGTGTTGAATGCCTGCATGCAAATACCTGATAAAAACAAAGACAATTCTGCAAAGAATGCACTCCTACTAATAGATAAAGCCAAGAGCGATAAGCTTAAGCCGTAAGCTCCAAACCAATAAATGTGATTTATACCTCCACGTGATCCCACTGCAGATAAGTACAACGAAATAAGAAAAGCGCCTAGTCCCATAAAGGTCATTAAAGTGCCGTAGCCAGTCACTCCTATATTCAGCTGTACTTTTGCCAATGTGGGAACTAGTATATTGAAATTCATGGCAAGCAAGCTAAGAGTACCCATCATGATAAGAGGAAACATAATAGACGGTCTGGTACGCACATATTTGAGTCCTGCCATTATGTCTTTCATTGCACTGCGTCCGGATGGCTGCAAATGTATATGTGAGATGTCCATCATGTAAAGTCCTGCTATCACAGCTACAAAGCTGAGTGCATTTAGGTAAAAACAGATGGCAATACCCAAGGCCGCAATGAGAAAAGCAGCCACACTAGGTCCCACAATGCGAGCCAGATTAAATATCATGGAGTTCATGGAAATCGCAGACGTCAAGTCCTTTTTGTCCACTATTTCAGCGTACAAAGCTTGGCGCGCAGGCATGTCAAAAGTGTTAGTGAGACCAAGCAGAGTAGCAAGAACGAGTACGTGCCAGTACTTGACTACACCAAACAAAGTAAGTGTGGCCAAAACGGCTGCCAGAATACCAAAACAACTTTGGGTTACCAGCAAAACGTTGCGTTTAGGAAAACGTTCCACGAAGGCGCCAGCAACCAAGGAAAGAAGCAGTACTGGGAGAGTTTGCAGCATTGTGACTATACCAAGCATGTAAGCAGAATTGTTCGTCAGTTCCAACACCAGCCAACCCTGACCAACATTTTGAATCCACGTACCTATAAGGGAAATTGCTTGGCCAAACCAAAAAAGTCTAAAGTTCCTGTAGCTAAGTGCAGGAAACGTCCTATAAAGACTGTCTAACCACTTGCCTTTCATGATACATGCATCACCCACTTAGCTTTTAAATGTTTTTAATTGTAAATCAAAATAGGGAATGCTATGTTAACGCACTTGATCCTATAATTAAAACAATATGCTCATAGCAGCCAGCGCAGATATACACAGTCCAAAATACATTAGGCTTTTCATTGACAGCATAAGAAACTTGCCGGTGCCAGATTTGTTTCTTTTAGCAGGAGATCTGGTACTCAGGGGAGCTGCTGGAGCTTTTGATCTAATACACGAAGAAGTCCGCCAGAACTGGGAAGACGTTCCCGTAGTTGCTGCCTTCGGGAACGAGGAATTTGAAAACACAAAAAGAAAACTAAAGAGGGAGTTCCCTGACGTTATTTGGTTGGACGATGAACAGGTACAAGTAAAAGGTA
>Ga0209720_1000716_pt1 | contig 32454 bp, 25 predicted proteins | sample AD_JPNMR3_MetaG_FD_184426 | JGI IMG/M metagenome (GOLD analysis project Ga0209720, IMG submission 184426) | Active sludge microbial communities of municipal wastewater-treating anaerobic digesters from Japan - AD_JPNMR3_MetaG (SPAdes) (version 2) | ecosystem: Engineered > Bioreactor > Anaerobic... | reverse complement strand
GAAGTAATTTTACAATGTTTACAAAGATAATGATAGTTGTGTATGCCTTTATTTTTGATTTTTATTTAAATAAATACTTTTAGACAAAAATGTCTGTAAGTCTATTTGTAAAACCAAAGGCAAAGTATAACATTAAGCCTTCTTAAATTTAATACCACTTTCGCTCAAATTTGAGCAAAAGCATAAGCATTACAGCCGTCTTTACCGGAAAAAAGACAGGCTGTTTTTTATTTTAGGGGTTCGAATCAATAGAATTCTTCGCTTATGGATGAGGAAGAAAATTATTTTTAGAAAATCCTCAACTAATGTATTCTACCAAGGCTATAAGGTGAGAGGAAAAATAATCCCCCAATGAAAGCATAGTTTTTCTCTCACTGCTCCTTGACAACTGAATACCCCGAAATGCAAGAGATATTTCAAGCAGAATATGCCATGACGATAATTCCGAGCGTATTCCTTGAAAGATAACGAGGTTGTGTCAACGGGGGATATTGCATATTTATGTTTTAGGTTAATTATTAATAGGGCTTTAGAAACATCTGGGTAAAGTACAGCGTGCCGTTGGATTTTTTGGCGACTCCTACGCCTATTTGGGTGTAACTTTTACTTAAGATGTTTGCGCGGTGCCCCGGCGAGTTCATCCAGCTGTTCATAACTTCCTGCGCCGTGCGCTGCCCGTAGGCGATATTTTCGGCGGCGGCGGAGAATCTTAAGCCGAAGGACTCCATCATCTTAAACGGCGAGCCGTATGTGGGCGAGGTGTGGGAGAAGTAGTTTTTGTCTATCATCTCCTGCGACTTTATGCGGGCGCACCTTGCCGCCTGCCAGTTAGATGTTAGCGGGGCAAGCCCGTTTTTGCTTCTTTCGATGTTCACAAGCCTTACGATTTCGTCCTCGATGGACTTCAGGGGGGCGGCGTTGGGTATGGATATTTTCTGCCCGGGATATATCAGGGCGGGGTTTGCGATTTGCGGGTTAGCGGCTATCAGTTCGGATATTCCCACTTCATATTTTACGGCAATCTTCCACAGGCTGTCGCCTTTTTGCACCGTGTAGGTTGTGGCGGCGGTTTCCAGGGATTCGTTTTCGGATATCCCGCATTTTTCCTCATAGGCAAAAGCGGCGGGGGACGAAATGGAAAGCGACGCGATAGCCGAGAGCAAAACTGCAGTCAAAACAATCGCCAATCTTTTGTGTTTCATAGACCCTCTTTTTGTTATTATGCGCGGGGCTTTCGGTTTGATTCCTTAAGCAGTTTTATATGCCTTACGATTAAACAAACTAGATATATGAAAAAATTTATAATTGCCGTATTGCTGGTTGTGTTGTTTACGGGTATATTTCTGCCTTTGGGGGGTTCCGAAGAAGGAGAGAGCGCCTCGGCGGAAGGGCTTTCGCCTTACGAGGGCAAGGTATACCATATATTTTTTCATAGCCTCATACTCGACCCCGAGGCAGCCTTTAACGGCCCCCGCGCCGAAGGGTACGACAACTGGATGGTTACAAGAAACGAATTCAAAAAGATACTTACCCGCCTTTACGAAAACGGTTTTGCGCTTGTGGATGTCCATTATGCGAGAAGCTGCGGGATTTCGAGTAAGCCTTTAATGCTACCTAAGGGCAAAAAGCCATTAATCCTGTCTGTGGACGATGTTAATTATTACGAATATATGAAAAACGACGGCTTCGCACAAAGGCTTACGGTAGATAATAACGGCAAACTTGCGGCTTTGGTAAAAAACAACAAAGACAAAATGTATCTGGACTATGAAGGCGATGTTATGCCCATAGTCGACGCGTTTGTCGAAAAACACCCTGATTTTTCGTATAACGGCGCCAAAGGAATTGTCGCCGTTACGGGGTACGAGGGCGTTTTCGGCTACAGGATTCAGGCTCTTAAAGGCGTGCAAAAAGGCGAGGCCGTGAGGGAAGCTAAAAAGGTTGCCGACGCGCTTAAGAAAAACGGCTGGCGGATAGCCTGCCACAGCTACAGCCACCGCAGCGAGTTTAAGGACGGCAGCATTAGCTATGACATGCTCGTAACCGACACAAAGAAGTGGAAGGAACTTATCGAGCCCGTCGCGGGAAAGTCGGATATATATATTTCGCCCTTCGGAATGCACCTTTCGGCAAAGGACGAGAGGCTTAAGTTCTTAAGGGAAGCGGGCTTTACGGTTTATTGTCCCGTTTACAAAAAGATGGATGTGTATTACAATGGGGATGTCATGGTAAGCAACAGGCTTAACATCGACGGGTTTACTTTAAGGCACCCCGAAAGGCTCAAAGAGCTGTTTTCGGTAGACAATTTGACGGATAACGGTCGCCCGAAACGGAAATAAGGAGTTTTTTATGAAAAAGTTTTTTAAGGAGTTCAAAGAGTTTATCAACAGGGGCAGCGTGATGGACCTTGCGGTCGGCCTGATTATAGGCTCGGCGTTTACCGCCATCGTCACCGCTTTGGTAGACAGCATCCTTCGCCCCCTCATAAACTGGATACCGGGCGCAAACGGCACGGGCGCGCTTAAATCGGTGCTTAGGGATGCGGTTATCGACACGCAGGGTAATGTGGTTTCGGAGGCAGTCATTCTCGATTGGGGAGCGGTTATAAGTGCCATAATCACCTTTATCTCGACCGCCTTTGTCCTCTTCCTGATAGTCAAGGCTCTCAACAGGCTTAAGGAAACGGGAGGCAAGGTAAAAACCGTGATAAGCGTAAAAAACGGCAAAGGCCATGCCACCGAAAACACCGAAATAACCGTCGTTCCCGAGGCGCCTGCCCAAACCCCCGAGGTAACTGTCGCCCCTGTGGTTCAGGAAGCCCCCTCGCAAACTACCGAGGAGCTTCTTAAAGAGATAATTTCTCTTATAAAAGGGGATAAGTAGGGCTAATTCGCCGTTACGGCGGCGGGTTTTTCGGCAACTTCCTCGTCCATGAAAGCTGGGCGGGGGTTTTTGCGGAAAAATATCAGCACAAAGATTGCCGACAGCGCGAAAAGGCAGCCCGCGAAGAGGTAGATATATGTTATGCCCATGGTGTCTATCACGCTTCCGCCCGCCATCAGGTAAAGACCAGTAAATACGCTTTGCAGCATAACCTGAGCGTAGCTTGCAGCCGTAATATTGCGGCGGCGCACAATTATCGATATATAGCGGTTGGTAAGATAAATAAAGAAACCGCTTGCGGCCCCGCTGGGTATCATCGTGAAGTAGATAAGTATCGTAGGCAGCTCAAAAAAGCTTACGGCAATCTGAGGTATAACCAGGAAGGGAGCTATCAGGTAAAGGGTTTTGTAAGAAAGCTTTACCTTTCTTAAGAGAAACAGCGCGGCTATTTCCGAACTCACCCTTACAAGCGTGGTAATCCCGAAGTTCCGTGTGGGTATTCCGCGGAAATTAAGGTACAAAATCTCATAGTTATTCATCGCGGTAAGGGTCGCCGCGCAGATAAGCTGAAGGATAAGAAAAGTAATAAAAGCCTTGTTCGTAAACAGCAGCTTGAGGTCGTGATTTTCTTCCGAGTGGCTTAGCTTTACTTTATCGGTGTCAAGAGTCTTTGTCGAGAACAGGAAAAAGATAAACAGCCCCAGAGAAACCGTCGAAACAACGGTTATCGCCATAAAATCGGCGCGGTCGTACATCCAGCTGCCCACCATGATGGCGAATATGTACCCCGCCGAGCCCCAGCTTCGGATCAAAGAGTATTCCTTTTTGTTTTCAAGGCAGTATATAGCCGTCATCGAATCGAGGGAAGGCGCTAGCGGCGCGCGGGCAACAGAATACAACAGCATACAAATAGCCGTAATTGTGAAACTGGTGCTGAAATACAATAAAACCTGTGTTACGAATATCACCGCGCAGGACGAAAGAAGAAGTATCTTTTTCGCCATACCCCTGTCGATTCTTGCCCAAAGAGGCAGGGTGAGGGCGACTATAAAAGGCGAAAAAGAAAGAAGGGTGCCCAGCTCGGCCCCCGAAAACCCGCGATCCTTAAGAAATACGGTCAGCAGGCTGTTATATATGAATTCACCAAAATACCGGGCGAAAGTCAACGCCCGGTATTTGTTATACTCCGATAGCAAAGGTAATTGTTTTTTCATATTTATTTATTCTTCCGATTAAATCGTATAGCTCTTATTTTATATATTCGTGTCGCGTTTTCGTTGCTTATTATATGCTTATGAGGTATTTGCCCACGGCGACAATATAATCGAGTTTTGCCAACAGGATGGGCAGGGGGGCGACATTCTCGCCCGGCACTTCAAAGTTGAAAGCCCCATCGTAGCCTATACCCTTAAGGGTTTTTACTACCTCGGCGAAGCCTACCTTGTGCACACGCCCTTTGGGAAGGTCTAAGCCCAGAGAGAAGGGCAAAAAATGCTGCTCGTAGCTTCCCTCGTTATCGTTTATATGGGTTGCCCTTATATAAGGCGCGAGGTTGTTTATAAATTCGGCGTGCCCCTCGAGCCTCGTTTGGTTCAAATGCCCCGAATCGTAGCAGACGGCTACGGCGGGGCTTCCCACGGCGTATATGACATCCTTAATTTCGGAGCTGGTGCGCATATTCGCCACAAGGTTTTCGAGGCAGAGATAGGTTCCCGTGCCCTCGCAGATTTTGGAAAGCTCTCTCACCCCGCTTGCCCGCTTCTCCAAAAGGTCTTCGTAGGGGATGGGAGGCGGCGGGACAAGCCCCTTGCCGACATGAAGCACGATATTGGGCACCCCGAGAGAAATATAAAATTCCACTTGCCTTTTTAGCTCGTCCAGGTGCTCGCGGGGGCGGCTGCCGTCCACAAAGTCCAGCATTGGGAGATGCCCCTGGCAGAGGGTAAATTCCTCGTCGGCAAGAAAATTCTTAAAATCCCTGGCTGTCAGAGAATGGTTTTCGCGCAGAAAAAGCGCCTTCGCGTGCTCGCGCGAAAGCTCCATCGTGTCAAGCCCCTTACTTTTGAAAACCTTTACGGCCTCCTCGGGCGACAGTTCTTTAAGAAAAGACGACCAAACGCTAAGTTTCATATTCAATACAAAAAGCCTACAGGCAAGATTATTGTCTAACGCCGCCCGAAATATATTCAAAGGCTAAAGGCTTCCCTCTCCTTTATTCAAATGAGGGCTTTGTCATTCCCCCGATCAAGTTTCCCCTTATGTAAGAGTACCCGTCGGCAATTAATAATATGGCAAATGCTATACCTTTGTCAATTAACTTAAACACCTTGTTTTGCGGGAAAAATAGGTAAAAAACCGCGAAAAATCCATTTGGGGCTCGGCGGAGGGAGAGGTTGATTTTTGGGGTATTGACAAGGTAAATTTTATGTGCGATAATTTTCTTGTGGTAATACCACAGGATACTCTTTTCTTGATTAATTTTGCTTGTTTTCGCTTCGTTTTGTCTTGTGGTTGTGCCCATTGAACAAATTTTGTGGTAACACCGCAAATCTGTGGTAATACCACAGACGAATATAGCCGGGGGCAGAATGAAGAAGAATCTCACAAAGCAGTTTACCGACAAGTTAATATATAAGATTTTAAGCGGCGAGTACAAAAAGGGCGACAAGCTGCCCCCGCTTAGGGATTTAGCCGACCTTTACGGCGTCAGCCGTTCGGTTGTTAACGCATCAATCGCCGAGCTTGAGAGCCTGGGATATGTTACGGTAAAGCCGCGCAAGGGCGTTATCATAAACGACTGGAAGCGGGAAGGCACCCTGGGGGTGCTTGAGGGCGTCGGCAAGTTCGGTTTCGACAAAGAAATCCTGCTTTCTTTGCTGGACACAAGGTTTCTTGTGGTGTGCGAGTGCGCCAAACTTGCCGCCGAAAGGGCCACCGAAGAGCAAATCCGCGAACTTTATCTGCTTATAAAAAAGGGAAGGGAGCTTAATACCGTCGCAAAGCGTACCGAATACGACAGGGCTTTCCATCATAAGATAGCGGTAATGAGCGGAAATGTAATAAACAGCCTGATTATAAAGTCCTTCGAGCGATACTCGGGCAAGCTGTTGGAGCTTTTCTACGGCGAGGACAATGTTTTCGGGTTTGTCACAGACAGGCATTACGCCATCTACAGGGCCATACTTGCCCGCCAGCCCGAGAGGGCAAGGCAGGAAATGGCGGCCCTGCTTAAGCACGGCGAACAAATAATACTAAAATTAAGTTTCGGAGGGGATTATGGCAGCCTATCAAAACGCGGTTAAGCAGCCCGGCAACCTCAGCCCGCGCGTAAAGTGGCTAAGGGACTATTATTTCGAGGGCATCCACCGCAAGTGGAACAACGAGTACACCGCCTATTCGACAGGTAAACCCTGGGACAAGCAGTTCAACGAAATGGACTACTACATTGTGCCCGAAATGTACGCTTTTATGGATACTTTTACGGCGTCCGTAAGACAGGCGGCGGAAGTAATCGAGGTAGACAAGGATTTCTGGAAAAAGCCCCTTGTCGAACGCAAAGCGATTTTTACCTATAAGGCGGTAGCCGAGAGGCTGCCCGTCGAAATCCTGCCGGGCGACCTCATCTGCGGCGCGAGGTTCAACCTTATGACCTCGATGTGCCTGAAAAAGGGCGAGCAGAAGCGGCGCGACAAGCTGGTTAAAGCCGCAAGGCAGAGCATGCGCTTTTTGCACGACCACGGCTACGGCAACAGCGGCGCGACCTCGGGGCACCTGATACCCGACTACGCAAAAATCCTTAAATACGGCTTCAAGGAAGAGTACCGCTTATTGCAGGAGCGCTACGACCAGCTTTCCGAAAAGGAGAAGAAATCCCAAAAGGGCGCCCAGCTGAGGGCGATGATGACGGCCTGTCTTATGCCCCGCGACCTCGCGGCAAGGTACTCTAAGCTATGCTTAAGCCTCGCCGGGAAGGAAAAGGACGAGGCTCGCAGACAGGAGCTTCTTACCATGGCGGCAAACACGGCCAAAGTGCCGTGGGAGCCCGCCGAAAACTTCTTCGAGGCGGTGCAGTCCCTGTGGCTTACCCATATGCTCATAATGTCCGACGAAAACTACCCGGGGCCCGGCGTGTCTTTCGGCAGGATAGACCAATATTTATACCCATATTACGAAGCCTCGCTAAACAGCGGGATGAGCAAAGAGTTTATGAAGGAAATCCTGGGCTGCTTCTGGGTGCATTGCAACACCGCCTACGACGCCCAGATAAGGGTAGGGGGCAACCAGGGCATAACGGCGGGTTTCGGGCAGCTTCTCACCCTTTCGGGAATGGGCGAGGGCGGCAAGGATATGACAAACGGCCTCACTTACCTGTTCCTTGATGTCATAGACGATATGAGCCCCATCCTTGAGCCCAAACCCAATGTAAGGATACATAACAACTCGCCCGACGAACTTCTCGATAAGATGGTGGATATGATAAGCCGCAGCCAAGGCGCGCCCTTCCTAATTAACTTCGACGAGCGCTCGATGGCGGGCATGATGAGGGAGGCGAAGAGGGCAAAGATAGAGCACCTTATTAACCTCTCCAATGTGCACGAATACGCCCCCGTCGGCTGCCTCGAAAATACAATGGTTGGCAACGACAGAAGCGGCACGGTGGACAACAATGTTAACCTCCTTAAAGCCGTCGAGCTTGTGTTCGGCAACGGCAAGGATATGGCGCCTTACTTCGACCCGATGACGGGCAAGTATACCGAGATAGTGCAGGAAGGCCCCGTTACGGGCGAGCTTAACGAGCTGGATACTTTCGACAAGTTTTACGCCGCATTCGGTAAGCAAACGGCTTTCATCATAAAGAAAATGGTCGAAAATTACGAGCTTTCCGAGAGCATTAGGGCAGAGTATCACCCCACGCCGTACCTTTCGCTGCTTGTTAAGGGCTGCCGCGAAAAGTGCAAGGATATAACGCAGGGCGGGGCAGAGATAGGCTTCGTTACCATGGAAGGCGTAACCTTCGGCACGACGGTGGACAGCCTGCTTGCCGTAAAATACCTCGTTTACGACAAGAAGGAATGCACCCTCGAAGAGCTCCGCAAAGCCCTGCTAGCCGACTGGAAGGGGTACGAGATTCTCCAATCCAAGGCGCTCTACAAAGCCCCGAAATACGGGCGGGACGACGACGAGGCCGACGCCCTGGGGCTTAAAGTTATGGATACCTGGGCGGAGGAGGTCTGGAAATACAAGACACGCTCGACGGGCAGGCAGTTCAGGCCCGGTATGCTTTCGTGGAACTACTGGATAGGCTCGGGATATATCCTAAAGGCAAGCCCCAACGGCAGAAACGAAAACCAGTTCCTCTCAAACGCCATCTGCCCCTCGAACGGAGCGGATATATTCGGGCCTACGGCAAACAGCAACTCGGTGGGCAAGGTCTTAGGCGGAAAGGGAGAGGAAGGCGATTACCTAGACTACTTCAACAATCTGCCCAACGGCGCCAGCCACACCATAACCTTCAATACGGCGCTCCTTAAAGACGCCCATCATAAGGAAAAATTCAAGTCGTTTTTAAGGGGCTATTGCCTTAACGGCGGCACCGCCCTTCAGATAAATATCCTTGATGTCGATATGCTCAAGGACGCCCAGGCGCACCCGCAAAATTACAGGCACCTCCTTGTGCGCATAACGGGCTACAACGCCTACTTTGTTTCGGTAGGCAAAGAGCTTCAGGACGAGATTATCGCCCGCGAAAGCCACAGGCAGTACTGATTATGATAATACTTAACTTTCAGCGAATGTCAACCGAGGACGGGCCGGGGCTGAGGACGACGCTCTTTTTCAAGGGCTGCCCGCTTAAGTGCCGCTGGTGCCACAACCCCGAAAGCATCTCCCCACGCCCGCATACCGAATGGACGGCGGTAAAATGCATAGGCTGCGGCACCTGCCTCGCGGTTTGCCCCGACAAAGCGATTTCGTCTAAGGACGGGAAAATTGTAATCGATTTTTCGCTTTGCCAAAGGTGCGGCAAGTGCGCCGAAGAGTGCCCCGCCGGCGCTATCGAGGTAAAAGGCGTAAAGATGAGCGCCGACGAGGCATTTGCAATCCTCATAAAAGATAAGGCGTATTGGGGCAAGGACGGCGGGGTAACGCTGTCGGGTGGCGAGGCGCTTTCGCAAAGCGCCGAGGCGGCGGAGCTTCTTAAGAAGCTAAAAGAAGCGGGCGTCCACACGGCGGTAGATACCTGCGGGTTCTGCGGCAAAAAGGATATCGACAATGTCTATCCTTATACCGATTTGTTCCTTTACGACCTTAAGCTTTCGGACGAGTTGCTGCATAAGCACTTCACGGGGCAGGGGCCGGATATTATAAAGGAAAACTATCTCTACCTTGCCGAAAAGTGTAAGACGGACGGAAAGGGGCTTTGGGTGCGCACTCCCGTAATCCCGGGCGCGACCGATTGTGTAGAGAACATAAAGGTTTTGGCGGAATTCATAGGGGATACCGCAGACAAATGGGAGCTTTGCTCCTTCAATAACCTCTGCCGCGACAAGTACGAGCGCCTTTACACCGAGTGGGAATTCGCCAAAACGCCCCTTGTAAAGAAGCAAAGAATGGAGCAGTTAGCCGAGACCGCCCGCAAAGCGGGGGTAAAAAATGTTATCTGGTCGGGGATGACCTTAATGGAGGGATAATATGAACAGAATCAACAAAGCGGACGAAAAAGATTTTATGAATTGCTACAAAATCGCCCTTGTGTCGATGTTCGACGATAAAGGGGATTTGCACATAAGCCTGTTGTCCTCGCTTATGAACAAGGGCGAAGACAAAATGATGTTCGGGCAGTTTATAGAGGGCGAAAGCAAGAAATACATTTACCGGAACCCTAAGAGCGGATTAATAATAATGAACCTCAATAAGGAGTTCTGGACGGGCAAAATGAACTTTACCCACAGCGTAACCGAGGGCGAGGATTACATAAAGTTCAACGAACAGCCCTTGTACCGCTACAACAGCTATTTCGGCATTCACAGGGTGCATTACGCCGACCTCATAGATATCTCCGAAAAGAAAAAGCTGGATATGGGCGGCATCGTGCTGAATGCCCTTAAGGTTGCCTTCCTTAAAGGCTTTATGAAAGGCAAGAGTGAAGAAGAGCCCCTCACCCCGTGGGCGCGAAAGTTCTTAGGGGGCATAGGCACGCTTATGTTTTTAGCCTACGAGGACAAAGACGGCTACCCCGTTGTAGTCCCCGTTATTCAAGCCCAGGCCTCGAGCGCATCAAGGATAGTCCTCACCAAAAAGCCTTATGCCGAAATGCTGGCTAACCTTAAAGACGGCAGCCGCGTAGCAGTATACGGCGCCAGCATGAACATGGAAGCCGTTTTAGTTAAGGGAGTCTATCACGAAGCCAAAGTCGGCCTCGCCTATGTCGACATCGACACCGTCTACAATCCCGTTCCCCCCAAGCACGGCCTCATCTACCCCCGCAAACCCGTCGAAGCGGTAGAGTTCGATTAATATAGTCATTAAACCCTAACAAAACCGCCTCAAAAGGCGGTTTTTTGGCGTTCAGATTGATTACAAAAAACAAGGTAATGTACATAACACAAAGGGGCTGTCCTGAAAAGACAACCCCTTTTTGGCGTTCCCGGAGGGCGCGACGCGTTAAGCCGACAGCATAGTATGCTGTCGGTAGCCAAAGCGGTGAAGCAAGCTATGCTTGCGAACGGGAGGGGTGAGCGGCAGCGAACCGTGAACCCACGACCTAGCGCTAATCTACTATTTGCTTTGGTGCTGATAATGTTTTCTGCGACAGATAGTCAGACGGTTGTAAATGTTTTGATAGGCCGCCGATGTTTGCGCCTTGCGGCGCTGCAAATGGAGGCGCTCGCCGAAGGCGAGGTAGGATAGAGCGATCGCTCTTGCATCCTAACACAAAGGGGTTGTCCCTGAAAAGACAACCCCTTTTTGGCGTTCCCGGAGGGAGTCGAACCCACGACCTAGCGCTTAGGAGGCGCTCGCTCTATCCTACTGAGCTACGGAAACACAAGTTTATATTCGTTTATAAGCTTGATAATTATATAATATTTGACAAATGATTGCAATCTTTTTCGCCATTAACATACATAATTTTTTGGAATAAAGAACGCTTTTATATTATGTGTCATTACCTGTTAAATACTTATTCCTTAAGGCAACAAAAAAACCGCCCGCTAAAGGCGGTTTTTGCTTTTATGAGCGGTGTAAAACGCGTCGCCGTAATAGTGCCCGATATTATGGTCAATTTCCATATAAAAAGCCATTCAAAACGAAGATTTTACATATAATTCGGCTCTCGGGCGCCCCTTTCTGTGTGCTGAAAGCACATAGAAATATATGTAATTTTATCATTTTATACTTAAAGTTATATAGAAATCCGACCAGCAATATGTTACAATGTAGAAAGTTTTTTTAATGGAGAGTTATCGTAAGATGAAAAGTGTTACCATAGCTTACATCGGCGGCGGCAGCAAGAACTGGGCGCAGAAGTATTTTTCGGATTTGTTATCGCAGGATAAGCTGAACGGTATTATACGGCTTTACGATATAGACGAAAAAGCCGCCCGGCTAAACGAAAAGTATTTCACCAAAATGGTCGAGGACAACAAAAATATTATTAAGTCCGAATGGAAATGCGTATACGAGCCCGACATCGACAAAGCTCTTCAAGGCGCCGATGTCGTTTTAATTTCTATTCTGCCTTTCGAGCTTGAAAGGATGAGATGCGATGTGCATTATCCCGAAAAATACGGCATCTACCAGCCCGTGGGCGACACGGTGGGCCCCGGCGGATATTCGAGGGCGCTCCGCACGCTGGGCACCTTCAAGTATTTCGGGCAAAAGGTAAAGGAAAACTGCCCCAACGCGTGGGTTATAAATTACACCAACCCAATGTCGATGTGCGTAAACGCGCTTTTCGCGGGCTTCCCGGAGATAAAGGCCTTCGGTTGCTGCCACGAGGTTTTCAGCAGCCAGAAGCTTATTTGCGGGGTTATGGATATGTATAACGCTTTGGACGAAGAGGGCAAAAAAGCCTTTCTTGCCAGCGACTACAAGGCGGTAAAGGCGGCTCTCAAGAGGTGCGGCAAAAAGTTTTCGGACTATAAGCGCCCCAAGACCGAGCGCCACGCCATCTACACCAATGTGCAGGGCGTAAATCATTTTACTTTCATAAACGAAGCTAATTTTAACGGCGAGGACCTTATACCCCTATATAAGGCGTTTGTGCCCATGCTTAACGAGCACCGCCGCCCGTTTTTAAAGACCAGGGTTAAGTTCGATATATACGAAAAATACGGCGTATTCGGCGCCGCCGGCGACAGGCACCTTGCCGAATTTATCCCCGAAGACTACCTGCCCCTCGGCAAAAAGCATTATTGGAGGACGGGCTTTATCCTTACCACGGTAAGAAACAGGCTTATCCGCGACCGCCTGCGCCGCATGCAGCTTTGGCTTCTCGCAAACACCAGGCTCAAGATAAAAATCAAGCTTAGCGGAGAGGAGGGCGTATACCAGCTTATAGCCTTATTCGGGCTGGGCGACCTTATCTCCAATGTAAACATACCCAACAGCGGGCAAGCCCCCGGGCTGCCAATGGGCACAGCGGTGGAAACCAACGCCAAATTTACGGACGGCAAGATAGAAGCCCTTAACGCGGGCGAAATCGCAAACCCCGTTTTGAGGGAGAGGGTAATACTACACGCCGGGAATCAGCGCGATTTCGTTGCCGCCTTCTTCGCGAAGGATAAGGAAGGGCTGCGCAAGGTCTTTATGAGAGACCCCTCGGTCGCCCGCTTGCCCGAAGACAAGCGCTATAAGCTCTTCGACGAAATGATAGCCGAAAACAAAGACATATTAGAAGACTGGCTTGTAAAATAGCCTTGCTCGATACAACACGGTAAGGGAAAATTAGGAAGAAAGAAACAGGCGGTAAAGCATAATGGCAAACGGCAGAAAGAACATTTTTGTTAAAGTAAAAGAGACTGTGCAGAAACTGGCGACCAACCCCTCGTTTACGCTCAAAGAGCAGTTGGGCTACGCCGGCGGAAGCTTCGGCAGCTCGATGGGACAGGATATGGTTGGTACCTTTATTACCCTGTTCCTCACCAAATATGTCGGTATCCAGGCCGCTATGGTCGGAACGCTTATGTTGGTCACCAAAATACTAACCATAATTGCCGACCCCGTTTTGGGCGGTATGCTGGACAGAGGCATCGGCCCTGACAAAAAAAGCCTCACGAGGCCGTTTTTGCTGCTTTCTCCCTTCCCGCTTGTCGTATCTTCCATTTTGCTGTATGTGGTGCCCGGCCTCAACATGACTTTGCGTATTGTGTGGGTTTTCTGTTTCTACATAATATACAGCCTGTCAGTGGCTATGTTCAGCATGAGCATGATGACAATGTCAGTGCGCATGACCAGAAACCCCAACGACAGAAAAAACTTCTTTACCATCGCGCAGTTTGCGTCCAGCCTTGGCACGACTTTGCCCGGCGGCATAATCCCTATATTTATCAGCATGTACAAAAATGATTTCTCGGCGCAAGGGAAGATATATTTCCTGGGCGCCCTTATTTTTGGCGTCGTCGGCTTTGCCGCAATGCTGATGCCGTACTTTACCCTCAGGGAAAAGAACCGCGCGGTTTCGATTGCCGAGCCCAAAGTAAAGCTTAACCTTAAGGCCATACTCGTCAACAAGCCCCTGCTGCTGCTTATAGCAAGCAACATAGTAGAGTCCGTAAGGCAGATATGCTACGGCGCGTTGGCGTTCTTCTACAACGAAACGCTTGGCGCTTTCTGGCTGTCTACGGTTATAGGCGCTATAAGCGTAACGCTTTCGTACATAGGCATACTGCTTGTCCCCTTCATCGGCAAGAAGCTGTCGTCACGCAGCATGCTTGTATACAGCTACCTGTATTCGGGCATCTGCTACGCCATACTGCTTATTACGGGATACAAGTCTTTGTTCCTTGTCGGTGTTCTTCTTTCTATATCGGGCTTCCCCAACGGCCTCATGGGCGTCGCGCGCAATATGCTGCTTGTAGACAGCACCGAGTATATGGAATGGAAGACCTGGAAGAAGTACGGCACGCCCGTAAGAAGCGACGGCATGGTAATGGCTGTCAACTCTATGGCGGGCAAAGTTAACTCGCTGTGGAAAGAGCTTCTGCTCCCCGCCGGCCTTACCCTTATCGGCTATGTGAGCGCGCAGGTTATAGACGGCCAAACAATCGAGGTTACGCAGTCTCCCGAAACCCTCAGAGGTATATTCCTTCTTGTGGCAGTACCGGGGCTTGTCGGCAACCTTATACCCGGCATTATAATGATGTTCGATAATTACACCGGCAAACGCAAAGAGGCCATCCTTGCCGAGCTTGCCCAGATACACGCCGATTTGGAAGCAAAGCAAGCAGCGGAGGCAGCCGAAGCCGCCGCCCTTTCCGAGGCGGTCCCCGCCGAGTAATGCCGAACAGAATAATCGGTTAATATGTTATACGCAAAAAAAGACGAAAAACAACTTGATATAAACCTCTTCAAGGAGCCCACCGCGGAGTACCGCGGGGCTCCTTTTTGGTCATGGAACTGCGCTTTGGACGAATCGGAGGTAATAGAACAGGTTTCTATGTTCAAGCGCATGGGGTTCGGAGGCGCTCACGCCCATTGCCGCTCGGGTTTGGATACGCCTTACCTTAGCGATAAGTTCAACTCCTGCGTGGTTGCCGCTGCCGAAGCAGCCCGTAAAGAAGATATGCTTCTTTACCTCTACGACGAGGACAGATGGCCCTCGGGCAACGCGGGCGGGATGGCGACAAAGGACAAACGCTTTGCCGCGAGGTATTTGCTGTTCACCGTTCATAAATCCAAAACGCCCCCGAAAGTTGCCGACGACGGCACGCTGACGGAAGGTAAGCTTCTTCTCGCGAGATATAAGGTATCGGCTGTCGCGGGCAGGCTTCTCGGCTACAAAAGGCTGTCCAACACCGAAAACCCCGTAGGGATAGTTTGGCACGCTTATCTTACTACCGAAAAGCCGAGAAGCTTTCTTAACAACGAGCCCTACCTTAACACTTTGGACAAGGCGGCGGTAGACCGTTTCGTAGAGATTACCTACGGCGCCTACGAAAAGACGGTAAGGGAGCATTTCGGGGCTACCATAAGAACGATGTTCACCGACGAGCCACAAGTGCATATGTACAAAAAATATGTATGCCCGTATCCTTACCAAAGCAAGGACAGGGCTTGGACGGACGATTTCGACGCCACCTTTACAAAGGTATACGGGTATTCGATACTAGACAGGCTGCCCGAGCTTTTCTGGGCTACCCGTGACGGAAACAGGGAAGTAAGGCAGCATTATTTCGACCACCTTGCCGAAAGGTTTGCTTCGGCGTTTGCGGATAACCTCGGCGGGCGCTGCCGCGAAATGGGTATTTCGCTTACGGGCCACCTTATGGAAGAGCCCAGGCTTGTTTCACAGACACGCTCGAGCGGCGAAGCCATGAGGCAATACCGTTGCTTTGACATACCGGGCATAGATATGCTTTGCGCGAGGCACGAGTTCACAACAGCCAAACAGGCGCAGTCCGCCGTAAGGCAATACGGCAGGGAAGGCATGCTCAGCGAACTGTACGGCGTATCGAGGTGGGACAACAGCTTCGCGAATTATAAGCTGAGCGCCGACTGGCAGGCGGCCCTGGGTGTAACCCTGAGGGTGCCCCACTTAAGCCATATGTCCCTTAAAGGCATTGCCAAGCGCGACTATCCCGCTTCGATGTTCTATCATTCGCCGTGGTGGGAGCAGTATAAGTATATCGAGGACCATTTCGCCAGGGTAAACACGGCGTTAACGAGAGGCAAACCCGTAGCGCAGATCGCGGTTATCCACCCCATAGAAAGCTTTTGGCTTAAGTGCGGCGGTATGTCAATGGTTCGCGGAATAAAGATGGAAAAAGAGTTCGCGCAGATCACAGAGCTTCTTTTGAAAGCGGGCTTCGACTTCGATTATATTTGCGAATCCACCTTCCCCGAACTTACAAAAGAAGGCGGCTACCCGCTTAAAGTGGGCGAGATGGAATATAAAACCGTTATCGTTCCCGACTGCTTATCACTTCGCTCGACTACTATCGAGAGGCTGTCCGCATTCCGCAATGCGGGCGGCAGGGTGATATTTGCCGGAGGCATACCCGAATATTCAGACGGCAAAAAATCGGACGCCGCGGCTAAACTCGCTAAAGATTGCGAGCGCCTTCCTTTTAGTAAAGATGAGATTATCGGGGCCTTGGAAGAAGAAAGGCTTTACGGAATATACGAAAACGGGCGGCTTTCGCAAGAGACTGTCTGCCAGCTTCGTGAGGATAACGGCGGGCTGTGGCTTTTTGTGGCAAGGGTTGCCAAAAACACAATTTCGGTATCCGAAAAGGCAAAAAAGAGAACCATTACGGTTTGCGTAAAAGGCGAATGGCAGGCATCTTTGTGGGACACAATAAGCGGCGAGGTTTTCGGCTTGAAGTCCGTAAAGGAAAACGGCTTTACCTTCGTAACCGTCGATGTATACAACCACGACAGCCTGCTTTTGCGCTTCGACAAAACGGGAGCGCCTTGGGCAAGCGGCAATCTGCCGAAGTTCACAACAACCGTAACGGCAGGGGACAGCGTGAGCTACACCCTCGGCGAGCCCAATGTCTTGTTGCTTGACAACGCTTATTTTGCCTTGGACAATAACAGGTATTCGTTAAGGCCATGCGAGCTTCTACGCCTTGATAACATTTGCAGGAAGAGGCTGGGTTTACCCTTGCGCAAAGGGCGCGAGTGCCAGCCGTGGGCGGCAGAGAAAATACCCCCGAAGAATACGCTTAACCTTAAGTTTGTTATAAACAGCCAAACAGAAGTGGCAAAGCCTTACCTCGCTCTCGAGGACGCCGAGTCGGCTAAGATTACGCTTAACGGCAAAGAAGTTAAGTTAGATATTTGCGGCTGGTATGTAGATAAATCCATAAAGAAAGTGGCCCTTCCGCCCATCATAACAGGCAAAAACATTCTGGAGATATCCCTGCCCTTCGGCGCCAATACCAATACCGAGTGGTGCTATCTGCTGGGCGATTTCGGGGTCAAAATCAAAGGGGCGAAGGCAACGCTTATTCCCCTCCCTTCCCGCCTTAAATTCGGGGATATAACGAAACAGGGCCTGCCTTTCTACGGCGGCGAACTAACATACCGTTTACCCTTTGAAAGTAACGGCAAGGATGCCAAGGTTACGGTAGGCGACTTTGCCGCGGCCGTTTTGCGCGCCCGCACAAGCGAAAGCAAGCTTATAGCTTTGGCGCCCTATGAGGCGGTATTGCCCACTAACGAAGGGGAAACGAACCTCGAAATAACAGCGTACATTTCCCGCCAGAACGCCTTCGGGCCCATACACCTTAAGGCGGCAAAAAAGGCGCTTATTTCTCCCCGTTCATACTATCCGTTAAAGCACGAAAACACAAAGCGTTATGTGCTTTCGCCGGCGGGGATACTGAGCGCGCCAAAAATCGAGCTTCAATAAATATCTTAAGAGAGCAGGTACTTTCTGTACGCAAGGGGGGACAAGCCCACCTTCTGCTTGAAGATCAAACCGAAATAATTCGCCGAGGAAAACCCCAGTTTCTCGGCGATTTCGTTTACCGAAAGTTTTGTCGAGCCCAGCAAATGCTTGGCTTCGTTTATTGTAGTCTGAAGTATAAACTCCGAAACATTGTAGCCCGTTTCGCGCTTGAAGCTCTTGGAAAGGCAGCTTTCGGAAAGGTTGAATTGCTTAGCGAGCATGCCGATTGTAAGCTTGTTTCGGAAGTTTTCGTTAATGTATTTGATTATTTTGAGCGTCTCGGGCTTAATCCTTCCGCTAAAGGTTATTTTTTCGGCCTCTTTTGCCGCCCCGCGGTACAAATACAGGCAGCCGATAATCGCTTTGGCGCATAGCTTCGCGGCTTCCTTTTCGGCGGCGGTATGGCTTTCTTCGTTAGCGAGCATAGTGTACATAAGCCGCTTTACGGTTTCGCCGTCCTCGTGCTTAAGCGGGAAGACCATTGTCCTGGACAGTTCGGCGAGCAGGGCTTTTTCTTTTTCGTCAAATATGTTGTCCGTAAAGTTTACATTTATGCGAGAAAAAGGCCCGCCCTCGGTCTTGTGCATAACAAAGGGCGGCACCAGAACGGCGGTATTTTCCTTTACGAGGAAAAGCGTGCTTCCTATAAAGAAGTCGCGCTCTCCTTTCTCGAGAAAATACAGCTCGTAATGGGGGTGCGAATGGAGGTCGGGCATCGCCCAACCCTCTTTTTCTATGTTTTGGTCCACTTCGAGGAACGGCATCGTTACGCTCCGTTTATTTTGAATTAAATAATATGTAATTTTAACATATTATACAGTATTTTATATAGAAAAGCAATGCCTGTATGATATAATATATTAACGGCGGAATGGGAGTTATCGTAAAAGAGCTTTTCCGTTTCCCGCAAAAGTGTTGCCGTGCCCTCGGGCAAAATCAAACGGCAATATTTATTCGGCCGGTATGATAAAGATAGCGCAATTCGGAGAAGGTAATTTTTTAAGGGCATTCGCGGATTATTATTTCGACATCCTTAATGAAGAAGGCGGGGATTATGCGGTAAGCATAATCAAGCCCGTCGAATACGGCACTTTGGATAAATTCGTAAAGCAAAACAACCGCTATACCGTTGTATTGCGCGGCATGGAAAACGGCAAAGCCGTCGAAAAATTCCGCGAGGTATCGGTGGTAAAAGAGGCTTTTCCTTTCGAGGAAAAGGAGAAGTTCGACGCACTCGCAAAAGACCCCGACCTCAGAATAGTCGTTTCCAACACAACAGAGGCGGGCATTTATTTCAGCGAGCGCGACACAATTTCGGATTTGGGCGGAAGCTCCTATCCCGCAAAGTTAACCGCCTTCCTTTACGAAAGATTTAAGGCTGGGCTTAACGGACTTTATATGCTTCCCGTCGAGCTTATAGACGACAACGCCTTAAACCTTAAGCGCTGCGTCGAGAGCTACATAAGCCATTGGGATTTGCCCCGCGAGTTTGCCGAGTGGAACGCAAAAGAAAACTTTTATTGCAACACCCTTGTGGACAGGATTGTTTCGGGCTATCCGAGAGGGGAGGAACAAAGATTCGCCGGGCTTCTCGGCAAAGAGGACGGGCTTATAACCGTCGGCGAGCCTTTCGGGCTTTGGGTTATAGAGAAAAAGGGCGAGATAGAGAAGCTCCTTAAAGAGGGCTTCCACGGCGTGGATATTATCATAACAGAGAATGTAACCTACTACAAGAGGCGCAAGGTAAGGGTGCTTAACGGGAGCCATACCAATATGGTATTCCCCGCGATCTGGTCGGGCGCCGATACGGTTTACGATGTTATGAATAACCCCAGACTCCGCGGCTTTGTCGAAAGCACATTGGAAAACGAAATCGTGCCATTCGTCGCCGAAGACCAAACCGAAACCAAAAAGTTCGCCCAAAGCGTAATAGAGAGGTTTGAAAACCCCTATATAAACCACAAACTGCTTTCTATATCCTTAAACAGCGTTTCCAAATGGAAGGCAAGGGTGCTGCCCTCGTTTATGGATTACTGCGAAAAGCACGGCAGGATTCCCGCCAACATGGCGGCGGGCCTTTCTTACCTCATTCACACTTACCGCTCGCTGTACGAAAAGGGAGGCGCGTATTACTTCAATGTAAACGGCAAGCCCCTCGAAATGAAGGACGATAAGGAATTTTTGACTTTCTTTATAAACGGAGGAACCCTGGCCGAATTTCTCTCTGCCAATATATGGGGCGTAAATCTTAACGAGATCGGCGGCCTTGCGGATACGCTCCGGCGCAATTTAGAACAGCTCGGCAAAGGTGTTTCGCTGCTATGAAAGAGTTAATCATAAACGAGAAAGACAATGTCGTTGTCGTGATGGAAGAGGGCGGCGTGCCGGTAGGGCATAAGGCGGCGCGAGTCCCCATCAAAAAAGGCGGCTACATAATAAAATACGGGCATATAATCGGCAGGGCAACCGAGGATATCGCCCGGGGCGAGTGGGTGCATACCCACAATATGCGCACCTGCCTGGACGAGGAAAGGGCCTTTGTTTACGAAAAGCAGGAAAGCTCTTTGCCCAAGGCCGAAGATGCTTATTTTTACGGCTATCCCAACGCCAACGGCTATGGGGTAAGAAAATATATTTATGTCATACCCACCGTGGGCTGCGTAAACGGCGTCGCTAAAACGATAGCCGAGATGGCAAACAGAGAAAACGGCGGCAGGGCGGATAATATCTTTGCCCTCACCCATCAGTTCGGTTGCAGCCAATTGGGAGAGGACGCCGAAAACATCAAAATACTGCTGTGCGACATAGCCCAAAACCCAAACGCCGCCTTTACTCTCTTTGTAGGGTTGGGCTGCGAAAACAACACCTTAAGCGGAATTAAAAAAGAGCTCGAGCCGTACGACAAAGGGCAGTTTGCCTATATGAGCTGCCAGGAAGTCGGCGACGAAATAGAATACGGCCTTAATATCGTAAGGGATTTTCTTGACAAAGCTGCGGAAATCAAACGCGGGAAGGTTTCGTTTTCCCGCCTTGCCGTGGGGCTTAAGTGCGGCGGAAGCGACGCCTTTTCCGGCATCACCGCCAACCCGCTGGTGGGCAAAGTGAGCGACAGGCTTGTAGCCCTGGGCGCGAGCGTAGTGCTTACCGAAATTCCCGAGATGTTCGGCGCCGAGCAGCCTGTGCTTAACAAGTGCTGCGACATAGGCACCTTCGGCAAACTTAACGGGCTTATAGAGGATTTCAAGGATTATTACCGCAAAAACAATATGCCCATATACGAAAACCCCAGCCCCGGCAACAAGGCTGGCGGGATTACCACGCTTGAGGAAAAATCTCTGGGCTGCGTGCTTAAGGGCGGCAGTTCCCCCGTTGTCGATGTGTTAAAGTACGGCGATAGAATCTCTAAGCAAGGGCTTAGCGTTCTTGCCGCGCCCGGCAACGATCTTATAGCCTCTACCGCGCTTGCCGCCTGCGGTTGCTCGGTAATACTGTTCACCACGGGCAGGGGCACGCCCTTTTCGGCATGTGTGCCTACCCTCAAAATCGCATCCAACGGGCGGCTTGCCGAAGGCAAATCCAACTGGATAGACTTTTCGGCGGCGTCGATGGACGAAGATGGGCTGTTTGATCTTATCATCAGGACGGCAAACGGGGAATACATCTGCAAAAGCGAGAACTACGCCGAGATAGCGTTTGATAAACGAGGAGTGACACTATGAGTTATATGAAGAAAAACTTTCTGCTGCAAAACGAGTACGCCGAAAAGCTGTATTTCGGCTACGCCAAGGATATGCCCATTTTCGATTACCATTGCCACCTTTCCGAAAAGGAACTCTTAGCAGACGAGGTGTTTGAGAGCATCTACTCGGTATGGCTCAAGTACGACCACTACAAGTGGCGCCTTATGAGAAACTTCGGTATAGACGAAGAGTTCATCACGGGCGGAGCGAGCGACAAAGAAAAGTTTTTTGCCTATTGCAAAACGGTGGGCACGGCTTTCGGCAACCCCTTATACCATTGGTCGCAGGCCGAACTGGAGGAATACTTCGGCTGCACCGCCGAAATAAACGAGCAAAACGCCGAATATATCTGGAATTACTGCAACGATTACATCAAAAAGAACAACCTTAAGCCCTCCGACATTATAAGGAAGTCCGGGGTAAGGTATATATTCACCACCAACGAGGTGTTTGACGACCTTACGACCTTTGCCGCGCTCAAGGAAAAGTTTGAAGGCTTCACAGTGCTTCCCGCCTTCCGCGCAGACAAGATTATGAATATCGAGGCAGAGCGCTACCCCGAGTTTTTGGCAAAACTCGAGGCTTGCTCCCTCCCCATAGCAGGCCTTAACGATCTCGAAAGGGCGTTGGAAGCCCGCCTCGCCGACTTTATTAAAGCAGGCGCGGTAGCCGCCGATATAGCCTTAGAAAAAGCCCTTCCCGTGGGCGACAGAGCTGCGGCCGAAAAGGCTTTTGCCAAGAGGCTGAGCGGGCAGGAGCTCACCCTGGCCGAAACCGAGGCTTTCAAAGGCTACCTCACATACTTCCTTTGCAAAATGTACGCAAAGAACAATATCGTCACCGAAATTCACATCGGCGCGATGAGAAACAACAATGCCGTTATGCTCAATAAACTCGGCTTGGACAGCGGCTACGACAGCGTTTCGGATACCGACTCCACAACCCTTCTTTCCAGGCTGTTCGACAGGCTTATATCCGAAAATTCGCTGCCTAAAGTCATCCTGTTCAACTTGAACCCAAAGATGAACGCCGAGTTCTGCACCCTTATAGGCTGCTTCCAGCAAAGCTCGGCAAAGGGGGCTATGCAGTACGGCGCGGCGTGGTGGTTCCTTGACCACAAGCCTGGCATGGAAAAGCACCTCACCGACCTAGCCGCCCTCACTCATATCGGCTCGTTTATCGGTATGCTTACAGACAGCAGGTCTTTCCTTTCTTACCCCAGGCACCACTACTTCAGAAGGATACTTTGCAACTTCCTCGGCACGCTTATGGATAACGGCGAAATCACACAGGACATAGATTTCGTGGGCAAGGTTGTAAAGGATATCTGCTTCGATAACGCCGCAGAGTATTTTTTCAACAGGTAGGAATATATATCAAATCCCAAAAGGAGACCGGTAATGGAAAAAACATCCCCAAAACTCGGTAGGAAGAAATTGATTATGATTATTGTCGCGGCAGTACTCGTTCTCGCCATAGTAGGCGTTATGCTTTATCTGTTTGTGCCCGTAAAAATCGCCGTCGATATCGATTCTGTAAGGTATGTAGGCACCGATGTCGTCGTTCGCGACGCTGCGGACGGGCAGCATAAGGAGATATTCAAGTCGGACGGAAACGGCGGAATCTCCGACAAACCCTTCAAAATTCTTGCTTTTACGGACACCCACTTCGACACATACAAGAAAAAGGGCTCGTTTACCGTAAAGTATATGCTCGAAAACATTTACATGGAAAAGCCCGATTTGGTGGTCTTTGTGGGCGATGTCGTCACTTCGGCGACTAACCGCGCCAGGGCAAAGCAGCTTGCAGAGGTTATGGAAAAGCTGGGCGTATACTGGGCGGCGGTGCTAGGCAACCACGAGGGCGACAATATAAGAAGCATTTCCCGCAAAGAGTTTGTCGAACTATACGCTTCATACCCTCATTGCCTTATCTCGGCGGAGGAAAAGTTTACTTCCGGCGGCGAGAAGGTTTGGGGCAACGGTAACACACAAATTGATATACTTGCGGCGGACGGCTCGATAGCCCAGACGCTGTTCTTTATCGATTCGGGCAACGAGATAAGCGACGAGGACGCCAAGGCCTTCGGAGTGGAAAAGGGCAGCTACGATTATGTAAAGCCCTCGCAAATCAAATGGTACAGCGAGAGGGTGGCTACGCTTCCCGAAGGCACCAGATCGACTATGTTCCTGCATATACCCTTCCCCGAATACGCCGACGCCCTTAACGATGTGCCCAGGAAAGTCGACGGCACCTTCGATTACGGCGCAGTAAGCGAAAACGGCACAAAGGCGCTGTTTGGCGGCGCCCTTGAAGGCGTTGCCTCTCCCAAATATAACAGCGGGCTGTTTGACGCCATCTTAGAGGGCGGCAGCACCAAAACCGTTGTCTGCGGGCACGACCATATAAACGATTTCCGCATAGTCTACAAGGGCGTGACCCTTTGCTACAACCGCGCTTCGGGCTACAGCAGCTACAACGCATATTCCAAGAACAAGGCCCGCGAGCTGGGGCAGGGCGCGACCGTATACACCGTAAACGCCGACGGCTCGATAGAGTTTACCGACATCCTCAACAGAGAAAGGTTCGATGTTTCGGAAGCGTATAAGCTGTACAAATAAGCAAGAATAAATATAGAAAGGTAACTCAAATGGATAAAGGCCCGCAAAAGACGATCAAGGTGATGTCATATAACATCAGGAGGGACAGGCCAGTCTGGCACGAGATACGGGATAAAAACTCGTGGTATAAAAGGCGCAAAGGGCTTACGGCTCAAATCTTAAGGTATTCGCCCGATTTGCTGGGCGTGCAGGAAGCCAACCCATCGCAGGCCGCCTACCTTTCCAAAAATCTGCACGGATACAAAATGATTAAGCTCGGCAGGGACGGCAAAGACAGGGGCGAAGCCTGCGCCATCTTTTATAAGCCCGAGAGGTTCGAGCTAATCTCGAACGAAACCTTCTGGCTTTCGCAAACGCCCGATGTCCCCTCCAATTATCCCGGCACGATATGCAAAAGGATATGCACATATATCGTGGCTAAGGATAAGCTTACCTCAAAAACATTCTGCTACCTTAACACCCATCTCGACAACAGGGTGGCGGGCGCCCGCATGTTCGGCGCCGAAAAGATTTGCCAAAAGATAGCCTCTTTCGATTGCCCCATAATACTTTCGGGCGATTTTAACGATACCGAGCAAAGCAAGGCATACAACACCGTCGCGGCTATATTAAACGACAGCGCTAAAGTCGCCGCGGACTCCAAAGAGCACGGCTCCTTCCACGATTTCACGGGCAAGGCGCGGCAATACCCCATAGATTTCATCTTTGTGTCCAAGAATATTTCGGTTAACCGCTACGGCGTGATAGTCGAAAGGGGAGAGAAGGCCTGGCACTCCGACCACTACCCCGTTTTCGCCGAAATCGAAATGTAGCTTCTTCGGCGCGTTTTAATAATTAAAGGAGAAATGGACTGATGGCAACCGTTACAGATGGCAGAAATGGACTGATGGCAACCGTTACAGATGGCAGGGTTATGCCCGATATATACGGATACGGGCAGCTTTTTGCCTTTTCGGGTTTGGACGGGCAGACATCTTTTCGCGACGACTTTGTCGGCACGCTCACCGCAAAGCCCATAGGAATAAGGTTCGAGCTGAGTAAGCCCGTAACCCTCTTTTTCGATACTCAAATAAAAAAGTGCAATGCCGTTACGAGCAGCCTCATCGATATAGAAACCGAAACGGGGCGACTGAGTGTGGTTTTCTCGTCCCGCCATACAGTTACGGGGCTTTCCCCGGTAGAGCCAAAACTCATAACCGGGTATAAGACCGCAACAAAAGGTAACGAAACCGTTTGCTATTGCGGGCTGGCAAAACTTGTGCTGCGCTGTACAAAGACAGACGACGGCTACGCCTTTATATTGGCATACGGCAGAACGCTTAAGGCGGCGTATAACGGAATTTTGTCTGTGTCCGAATATAGCCTTAGCGGCCTTATCGCGGGGCATTCGGAATTTTACAATAAGCACGGCATCGGAAGCGATGTTTACGCCAGGCTTTACCTTAAGTGCCTTTCGGTGCTTAAGGCCAACATCTATTCCCCCGAGGGCAGAATACCTTGCCGCTTTACCACTCCCGACAGGGTGCCGCATAAAAAAATGTGGCTTTGGGACAGCGCCTTTCACGCCCTTGCCATCAAGGAGTTTGACAGCGCTCTCGCCGAGGAAGCCGTAGAGGCGGTGCTGTACCGCCGTAAAAGAAGCGGTATGATACCTCACATGATGTCGCCTTACAAGAGAAGCCGCATAACCCAGCCGCCTATATTGGCGTATGCCGTGTGGGAGATATACCGGAAGACGGGCAACAGGGCTTTTCTCGAAAGGAACGCGGCAAAACTTGCAGGCTACCTGCTGTGGGACCTTAAATACCGCGACAGCAACGGCAACGGCCTGCCGGAATGGAAGACCGAACGCAAGAAAAACTGCCGCTGCGGCGAGAGCGGTATGGACAACTCCCCCAGGTTCGACAACCGCGACACGATGGACGCCATAGATTTTTCCTGCTTTTTCGCAAGCGACTGCGAGGCTCTTTCAAAGATATTTGCCGAACTCGGGGATAGGGAAAACGCCTTGCTTTGGCAAAAGAAAGCAGAGCAAACGGCGCAAAAGATAAACGAGCTTCTGTGGGACGAGGGCGACGATATCTATTATGACCTTCACCTCAACGGAAAGCATGGCAAGATAGCCACCTGCGCTTCGTTTCTCCCTCTTTTCTGCGGAATTGCCGACGATAACCGGGCCAAAAAGCTGGTAGAGAATCTTACCGACCCCGCCAAATTCGCCTCTCCGGTTCCCATACCCTCGCTTTCGATGGCGGACAGCAATTTTTCCTCGGATTTGTGGCGGGGCGGCGTATGGATAAATTACAATTATATGATAATCCACGGGCTCAAACGCTACGGCTACAACGAGTTAGCCGAGGAGATAAGGGCAAAGACATTATCCACGGTTAACAAGTGGTACGAAGAGGGCGGATGCCTGTACGAATTCTACGACCCCTTTGATAAAGAAAGGCCGGATAAGCTAATACGAAAAGGCGTAAAGCAGCCCGAGCCCGACTGGAGAAAGCACATGCACGCCATATGCGATTTCGGCTGGACGGCGGCCCTCACATTGTTGCTGATATTAAATAAATAACCAAAACAAAAAAGGCAGCCTTTGCGGGCTGCCTTTTGGTTTGAGTTGTTGTTTAGGACTTAAACGCTTCGAACACACTTTTAATCTTGTCTATTCCGCCTAAAGCGAGCAGAATGGCAAGCACAATCCCTATAAGTATAATGATGCAGAAGTAAGAGCGGGCGAAGCTCCTGCGGACGATGTTAGAGTCGCTTACGGCGAATACGATAAGGCATATAAACCCTATAAGCGGTATGCTGAATAATAGGTTATACCCGAAATATTCCCACGCCGACAACGGGCGGTATTTGCGCGGAAGGCGCGAAATTTCTTGTTTCTCATGACTTTTCATACTTCCTCTCCTTATAATATTTTGTATACATTATATCAGATACCGTTTACAGGCGCAATATGCCTGCGGATTTATATATTAACATTTCAAAAATTCCTGTGATATAATATATTTAAGCAAAAACTTGCTTATTCCCGGGGGAGGAAGGATGCAATTTAGTTTTGTCGGAATAGTTTTCTTATCCGCCGATAATATATATCATACGGCATTTTAAGGGAAAGAGAATGAAGTTAAACCTTAAAAACACCGTTTACGCGTCGCTCGCTTTCGGCTGGATAACGATTTTCTGGTTCGGGTACGACAACCTTATCCAGACAATCAATATCGCGACTTTCGGCCTGAGGACGCCTATATCGGGGTTGATTCTGGCAATAGATAACATACTCGGGTTGTTCGTGCTGCCCTGTTTCGGGTGGCTTTCGGACAGGACAAAAGGCCGCTTCGGCAAGCGCACGCCCTACATAGTGGCGGGCACCGCGCTTTCGATGACGGGCTTGTTTTTTGTGGGGCTGTTCAGCTACAGGCAAAGCTTTGTAGGCTATGTTATCGCCCTCGTGGTGACGCTTTTCGGAATGGCTGCGTACCGCTCGCCAGCGCTCTCCCTCGTGCCCGACATCACGCCCGAGCCGCTTAGGAGCAAGGCAAACGCCGTTTCCAACTTGGTAAGCGCCGTCTTTAACCTTGTAGCGGTCGCCCTTGTCACGCCCTTTCTGATCGCCAGGTTTATAGATAAAAACAATTATTTCCCCATAATAGGGGGCATAATAATAGCCACTTACGCCACGATGGCGTTTTTTCTTTGGAAGGTAAAAGAAAACAAGCTGCTGGAAGGCCTCGAAGCCCAGCTGAAAACCTGCGCTCAGGAGAAAGCAAGCCCCGAATGCGAGCAAAAGCCCCGCCTTCGCGAGAGGGTCAGCAATAAGACACGCATACGCAACAAGGCTTTTCTTCTTGCCACCATTTTCTTTTTCTATATGGCTTACAACGCCCTTGTTTCCAACTTCACAAACTACGCCCACTATGTCTTAAGGCTGGAAATCCGCTCGCTTCCCCTCATCGTTATTCTGGGCGGCGCGATAGCGGGCTTTGCCCTTACCCCCGTCATCACAAGGCTCATTGGGCGCAAAAAAACCATTCTCACGGGCTTCGCCGTAATGTTTACGGCGTTTTTGCTGGCGAGTTTATTAATTATGCCGTTTATGGGCTGGATTCCTGAGCTGATTTCGCTTATAATAATGAACGTTTGTTTCGCTGTCGCGGGCGTGGGCTACGCCTTCGTGATGGTAAACATATATCCTATGTTTCTGGAGTTAAGCCGAACGACCAAAGTTGGCGAGGGGACGGGCGTATACTCCATGGCGATGACCGCCGCTATGGTGATAACCCCCGTGCTCTCGGGAATGCTTATAGAGCAGCTCGGGATGCTCACGGGAAGCACCTACTCGACGACGATAGGAAACACCGTGATAACAAACTACGGCGATTACAGGGCGCTTATACCATACAGCCTTTTTAATGTCGCCCTCGGCGCTTTCGCGATGATTTTCGTAAAAACCAAGCCTTCGGAGAAAGGTAAAAAAATATAACGGAGCAATTTATGGAAAACGACAAAAGACAAGAAAATGTCAACCTGGTGGACCCCCGCGACAAAATCCCGCTTTCCGAAAAGATTATATACGGGGCGGCCGATTTGTTCGGCGGCGGGCAGGCAACAATGCTTTCTCTCCTTTTGCTTATATTCTTCACCGACATTATAGGCATAAGCGCCGCCTACGCCGGCACGGTTATCCTGGTGTCCAAGCTTTGGGACGCCGTGTCCGACCCCATGTGCGGCATTATCTCGGATAACCTTAGGACAAAGATGGGCCGCCGCAAACCCTTTATGATAGTGGGCGGCATCCTTATAATCCCCGCTTTGGCGTTTTTATTCGCTCCGATACAGAACTTAGGCAGCCAAGCGGCCAAAGTCGCCTTCGCCGCCGCGGCTTATGTTGTGTACTGCACGGTATCCACGATATCCCAGGTGCCGTATATGTCCATGAGTTCGGATATCTCCTGCGACTACCGCGAAAGAAATATCGCCAATCTGATAAAGCTGGGCTTCGATATGCTTGCAGCCGTAATCTGCTACCTTGCCCCCAGCATGCTGTTCGAGGCGCTCAAGGAAGGCAGGATATCCCAAACCGCCTTCTATCTCATAATAGTGTTCGGCTTCGGGCTGATGTTCGGCGCGCCTCTCGTAATAGCGGGATTTGTCGTTAAAGAGCGCGCCCCTTACCCCGCCGAAAAGTCCCGTTTCGACATTAAGGGCTGGATAAACTCTTTTAAGGTTAAATCCTTCAAATACCATATTCTTATGTATATCGGCTCATTTCTGAGCATGGACTTAATCTCCAACCTCGCCCTGTACTATGTCGCAAATGTCCTGAGGGGCGTACAGCTTTTTGGAAGAGAGATAGGCACGGTATTTATTATCGCGCCCATGATGGTGCTCGCGGGCCTTGCGATACCCGTATATTTCATACTGATGCAGAAAAAGACCAAGCAATTCTCCTACCGCGCCGGCATACCCCTTTATATCGCGGGCGTAATACTTCTTGCCGTCTATCAGACAAACTGGCCGGCATGGATAGTACTTGCCGCCGCCGCCATGATGGGCATAGGATTCGGCGGCGCGCAGATGATGCCCTGGATAGTCTTCCCCGACACCATAGAAGTCGCCGAACTAAAACTTGGCTACCGCCCGACGGGCAACTTCAGCGGCATTATGACATTCTCCAGGAAGATTTCAACCGCCCTCGCCATCCAGATTGTCGGCTTAGGGCTTACCTGGGCGGGCTATCAGCCGGGTACGGCGGGCGAGATAATCGTCCAGCCCCATTCCGTCCTTATCGCCATAAGGATAATGCTAGGCGTGTCCGTAACGCTCTTCCTGCTTATGGGCTTCTACGCCTCGGTAAGGTATAAGGTTACAAACAAAAAGCTGGATAGGATACGCTGCCTCACCGACGCCGCGAGAGAGGGAAGGGAGCTGACCGAAGAGGAGGCCAAAGAAAAAGAGGCGCTAATAAAAGAGCTTGCCTGATAAGAAATAAAAACGGCATATAAAAAGGGGCGCAATATTGCGCCCCTTTGTCTTTCCCGATTATCTTTTACATCGCCAGAGTGAAAATCCAGGCCGCGATAAGGATTTGCGCGGCGTAGTAGAGGCCGTGGTTTACGACTACAAGCAGCTTATCCTCTTTCTTGCCCTCGACAAAGTACATTGTGGAAAGCACGAGGTCGGAGAGAAGGAAGAGAATCATGGCCACGCACAGCATGACAAATTTGGCGTCGAGTATGGAAAGCCACAGCGAAAGCACGGTAAAGAAAATAAGGAAGGCGGCATAGAAAGCCGAAAAGGCGAAGTGCTTGCCGAAGTTGGCCTTCATAATCTTTAACGAAACGATCATAACTACGGGAGCCGCCGCGAGCGCGATAGCCGCCGAAGCAACCGAGGGAAGCCAAAGGTTGGGGATGGTAGGCGCCGCGATGAGGTAGGTTGCCGCTATCACAAAGGAGTGGTCGGCGGTGAAAGCGGACATACCCGAGGTAAGGTACAGGTCCTCAAACTCCGAGTGCGCGCGCTTAAGGTCAAGCACGATGTCGCCAACCATGCCGAAGGCAAGGCCCGCTACGATAAGGGCCGTGGCGTCGGGCATTTTGTTGCCGCCAAGGTATACGCCGATGCCTGCCATCGCGACAAACACCATCGAGGCAAGAGTCTTTGTAAGAAGCCCGTAGATGGGGGCCTTCGTTACCCTGATAACGATGAAGAATGCCGCGAACAGGGCGCTGATAACGGATAAAATGATTACCGCTGTTGTCATATATGTTAATTCCTCCAAAAAATTGATTGATACTTCCGTTATTGATTTTCTACTTCGGCAAGGAATTCCTTTACCGTCTGCTTGTATTCGTCGGGGTACTTAACTATCGAGCGCGCGTGCAGGGCCTCCTCAAACAGCTTCAGCCTTGCTTTGGGGTTTGCCTCGGAGAAGGCGTAGGCGTTGCTTACATCTACGACGGTATCCGCCTTGCTGTGCATGATAAGCACGGGGATTTGCAGCTTTTTCATCGCTGACAGGGCGTCTATTTCTTTGAACCTCATTCTTGCCAGAATGTAGGCGTTTACGGCAAAGCCAAGCTTAAGGAAGTTATACAGCCTCTCGCTTTTCATATAGGGCGAGGCAAGCCTCTTCATATCGGCGTAGCCGCAGTATTCTATAAGGAAGCGTATGCGGCTGTCCATAGCGGCAACCATAGTAGCGGTCGCGCCTCCCATAGATTCGCCGAATATCCCGAATTTGGCGCCGGGGAACTCTTTTTGCAGGATATCTATCCAGTCTATAACATCGTACTTCTCGTAATGCCCGAAGGTAATGCTGTCGCCCCCGCTTTGCCCGCTCCTGCGGTGGTCGGGAATGAAAACATTGTAGCCGAGGCTACGGAAAAGCTCCAGATACTTAAGCTGCCCGATGCTAGAGTTGTTATGCCCGTGGATAAGCAGTATAAACTTGTCGGTAGGGGTTTCGTTCATGTAAAGGCGGGCGAAAAGCCCGTAGCCGAAGCGGGACTGCCTGCTCATTGCGCGGTAGGGGATATCCAGCCATTCCTTTTGGAACTTTTTCTCGCGGGTTTCGTAGTCGATAAGAAACTCGTCGGAGCGCTTATCGGGCTTCATAAGTTTTCTTATAACCGCGCCCGTGATCCCGAAGTAAATAAGCAGCTGGACGGCTATAAAGCATCCTGCGATAATAAGGCCTATTTCCAAGCGTGTCATTTTATCTCCTTTTGCGGCTGCGCCGAAAATAGCTTTATATTATTATAGGATATATTTTCCTCCGTGTCAATAAGATAGTTCAATAATATAAGAAAGATTGTATTATTTAGAATCATAATTATATTTAGCGCGGCTTCGCCCGGCCGGCGGAAAAGATAAGGTTTTTATAAAAAACCTGCCGTAATCGCTTGTAAAATTTCCAAAAAGGGATATAATTTGTAAGTCGGATTAAATTTCGCGCCCCATTCGGCAAAAAAATCAAAAAAATCCGAAAAATATAAGAAAATTATTTGACAGAAAAGTTCTATTTTGCTATGATGTTAAAGCTGTCGCCTGTCGCTACGGCTATTGGCGGCCGCAATCGAAGGAATATTGCAGTCATATGATTGTCAATTCCGGAGGTAAGCGAATGGTGATCCGTTCCGTCTGACTCGAATATAAGCGGCTAAAACCGCCTTTTATTTAGGAACGGGATGACACACACGGATAAGTGTACGGGAGTCAGGAACAATACTAGGAGGATTCACAAAAATATGGCAGGTCAAAAAATCAGAATCAAATTGAAAGCCTATGACCACAACTTGATCGATGCCTCTTGCGAGAAAATCGTCGAAGCCACGAAAGTAACCGGCGCCAGCATATCTGGCCCGATTCCGCTGCCTACGGAAAAAGAAATCATCACCATCCTGCGCTCTCCTCATAAGTATAAGGATAGCCGCGAGCAATTCGAGCTGCGCACCCACAAGCGCCTCATAGACATCTACAATTGCTCTTCGCGCACGGTAGAGTCGCTTATGAAGCTGGACTTGCCCGCCGGTGTTGATATTCAAATCAAGCTGTAAGAGGAGGCCAAATCATGGAAAAAGCT
>Ga0209720_1000711_pt1 | contig 32626 bp, 35 predicted proteins | sample AD_JPNMR3_MetaG_FD_184426 | JGI IMG/M metagenome (GOLD analysis project Ga0209720, IMG submission 184426) | Active sludge microbial communities of municipal wastewater-treating anaerobic digesters from Japan - AD_JPNMR3_MetaG (SPAdes) (version 2) | ecosystem: Engineered > Bioreactor > Anaerobic... | reverse complement strand
TTATCGGATGTGGTAATAGGAGAAACTACATGTGACGGAAAGAAGAAGATGTTTGAGCTTATTTCAGACTATAAGCCCATACATGTTATGGATCTACCCCAGCTGCCCGATGAACCCGATGCAGTAGACCACTGGGAAAACATGATTTATAAGGTAAAACAATTCCTTGAAGAAAAATTCCACAAAACTACAACTGATGAAAGAATAGAAAAAGAGATAAAAAATACCAACATTCAAATAAAAAAGATGAATGAGGTCTTTGGGTATATAGTCTTGAATCCTCCTGTAGTGGGATGGGAAGAATTGTACGATATACTCTTTCTTTCATCCGGTGCAGCCAGTGATGAGATAATAAAATTAATCGATGGAATATTGATGAAACTCGAAAAGAGAAAAAAATCGGGATTTTATTACGGCAGGGAAGAAGATGCAATAAGGGTTATGGTTACCGGCTGTCCCATAGCAGGGGATGCAACAAAGATATTTAAAATTATAGAGGAATTGGGTGGGGTTATAGTGGCCCTTGAGGCATGTTCGGGCATGAAGCCGTATATGTCACTTATAGAAGAAGATACTGGTAACCCCATAAGGGCTATTGCAAAGCATTATCTTAAAATACCATGTTCATGCATGACACCGAATAACAGACGCCTTGAATGGATTGATACACTTATCGAGAAATTCAAACCCCAAGCAGTGGTGGATGTAATACTCCAGGCATGTCATTCGTATAATATCGAGTCTTATAAGGTAGGCGAACATATAAGAAAAAAACACGGGCTCCCCTTTTTAAAAATAGAGACAGATTACTCTCAAAGCGATGTAGGTCAGATAAAGACACGAATCGGTGCACTCTTTGAACTATGCAATGATAATATATGACATTTTTTTGCATTTATAAATGTTACAGGAGTGAATTTTAAAAAATGAACAAAAAATTATCCAAAAGCATTCGATTAATATAAAATTAAAAAAAGGCAGGCGAGTTAAAAGCCTGCCTTGCCTGAATACCTTTTATTTTAATGTCCAACCCTTTTTACCTATTTCACTGCATCAGGGAAAAAAAGCGGTGCGCCGAATTTAGCTATACCAAAGGTTTTTATTATAGATTGGGCTCCATTTGAAACCATAAAATCAGAGAATGCCCTTGCACCTGACGCATTCACCTTAGGAAATCTTTCAGGGTTAACTACTATTACATGATAGATATTAAAAAGCATCTTATCCCCATATGAAAGCATTTCAAGTTCTAATCTCTTTTTAAGGGCAAGATATGTGCCCCTATCGGTAAGGGTATATGCCCTTTTTTCAGAGGCGACATTTAAGGTCTGACCCATACCAAGACCGGTCTCATGATACCACTTTTCTCCCCCAGGCTTAATATTAGCTGCCTTCCAGATTGCCTTCTCTTTTGCATGTGTGCCTGAATTATCACTCCGTGAGATAAAAAGGCTCTTCGATTGCGCTATTTTTTTAAATGCCTCCACAACAGATTTAATCCCTTTGATTTTGGCAGGGTCAGATGGAGGGCCTACTATTATAAAATCATTATGCATAACAAGTCTTCTATCTATTCCATAACCTTCAGCCATGAATGTTTTCTCATCTTCAGGTGAATGCACGAGTAATACATCTGCCTCACCTTTTCTCCCCATTGCCATTGCCTGACCTGAACCAACAGCAATGGTCTTTACAAAATAACCTGTCTTTTTTTCAAATAGCGGGATCAGTTCATCGAGAAGTCCTGAATCCTGGGTGCTTGTTGTGGTTGCGAGGATGATGTTCTTTTGAACAGTCTGTGCATCTGCATCAAAGACAAACAGTCCTGCGATAAAAATCATAAAAACTATCAGTGTTGATAATCGTTTGTAAAATTTACTGGTCTTCATTTCAAACCTCCTGATCACTTATTTAATATTGGCACGTTTTTCGCGCCATTGCTTTGAATTTGGGAAGAACAGAGGACTGCCATATCTATCCTTCCCAAAATCTTTGACTATCTTCTGTCCCTTATCAGGATCGGTTAGCCAATTTACAAAGGTGATCGTATCTTTGTAGTTTACTTTTGGAAATTTTTTTGGATTTACAGGAATAAGGGTTATAAAGTTAAGAAGGTCAGTGTCTCCCTCTACAAGAATTGTAAGTTTTATATCCTTCATTAATGCCAGAAACGTTGCCCTGTCTATTACTGTATATGCCTTTTGCTGGTCTGTATAGTTAAGTGTTGAGGCATTCCCTTCAAAGCCTTTTTCATAGACCTTATACCAATCACCGGATGGTTTTATGTTTGCTTTATCCCACAGGCTTATCTCTGCCACATGTGTCCCAGATTTATCGCCTCTTGTGATAAATAGTGCCTTTTTTTCAGAGATTTTTTTGAGTGCTACTTTTGCATCTTTTAAGCCTTTAATATCTGCTGGATCTTCGGGGGGTCCGACTATAACAAAATCATTATACATAAAGTCTATTCTTTCAGTACCGTATCCTTCGTTCACAAACTTCTCTTCAAGGGATTTTGCATGGACCATTACCAGATCAATATTGCCCTTTTTGGCAATATTAAGTGTTGCACCTGTTCCGGCACCTACATGTCTCACCCTTATGCCGGTTTCTCTTTCAAATTCATTTTCAAGGAGAGTAACTATCCCAGAATCAACAGGTCCTATTGTGCTTGCCATTAAAATAAATCTATTACCCTCAGCAATAGCAAGAGCGGGCAAAAATAATATACATACTAAAAAAAGGATTATACAATACGATCTCTTCATATCACACCTCCACACATCGTTATTTATATGAACCACCCTTCTCTTATAGAAGGGCTTCATGGTTTTCGTGGTTCAAGCCAAGAAGGAACTGATTATAACTAAGGTCTTAGCAATGTAAAATACACTTATTAAATAAATCATCTTTTCGATAAATCATTTGGTTTTGTGGCAACTGCAATCTTTGTGATGCCGTTTTTCCTTACAATGTCCATGACTTCTATTACCCTTCCGTGCTCAACAGCTCTGTCTGCGTTTATAACTATCGACAATCCTGGTGCTGTTTTTTTATATGTTGCAAGACGCAGACTCATCTCACCCGGAGAGTCAACCTCTTCCTTTTCTAAAAAAAGCTTACCCTCTCTTGTAATGGTCAGGGTGAGTAATTGCTGTATTTCATTCTGTGCAGTGGCAGCATAAGGCAGATTTACCTGAAGACCTCGCTGGATTGTCATGGAAAGTGTCGCAATCATGAAAAATACGAGAAGAAAGAATATAGTGTCAATCATGGGGATAATCTCAATACGTGCTTTTTTTCTTGTTTTTCTTGGTAATTTCACAGAAGTTACTCCTTCGATAAACCGTTCAAAGCCATTTCAAGACGTGTCGCATATGTCTCTATGATTTCCGTTTCATGCTCAATCCGGGAAAGGAAATAGTTGTATGGTATCAAAGTAATGACTGCCACCGTAATGCCTGCTGCTGTTGCAATGAGCGCTTCGGCGACCCCACCTGTAACTGCATGGGGTTGCCCCATACCAGATGCTGCCATTATATTGAAAGAACGAATCATACCAATTATTGTTCCTAAAAGCCCGAGAAGGGGTGCTAATGTGATAATCGTGTCAAGGGCTGTCAATCCTCTTTTCATAATCGATGTCTCTGCGATTCCTGCAGCGAGCATTGAACTTTTTGGTTCGTGCCGATTTGTGATACCGGCAAACATCACCCTCATAATTGGATGCGAAGAGTTACCGGTCATATTAAGGGCCTTATCAATCTCTCCTTTTCCAACAAGACTTAACACTTCATCAGCCTGATGGACAATTCCAATACGTTTAAAATACATGAATCGCTCAATGATAATGGCTACCGATATTACCGAACAAATTACAAGGGGGAGCATCATCCATCCACCTTTAATAAAAATATCGGTCATTATTGCTCTCTCCTTTCTTTTTTCATTAAATCAATTTTTGTTTCAAATCATTGAAGACAAAATCTTATCGGTAGAATTGCCCGAGAGGGAACAGGTATTCCTTTTTGTGTAGCAGGTAGAAATTTCGATTTTTTTATCGCTTCTATTGCAGCATCAGCAAAAATCTGGTCTTTTGCATCTATCGCATCAACCTTTACGAGCCTTCCCTTTTCATCTATTATAACCACAAGAACAACCGTCCCTTCCTTACCTAATTTTCTTGCAATATAAGGATACTCTGGAATTTCACGATGTTGAAATTTTGGGCCATCGGGAGTTCCAAATCCTGCATCAACGATACCCGAACCATATCCTGCGCCACCACCCACTGAATGGCCTCCCCTGCCCTTTCCTCCATTGCCGCCTATAAAGCCCGCGCCATCGCCAATCCCTCTTCTGTCAGTCCCAACACCGCCGATTCCATAACCACCAGCCAGAACGGCAACTTTGTCTTCAGATTTTTCTTGAAGCGGAGTTTCCCTGATTACGAAACGTTCATCTATTGCGCCACCTGATTGCGAAGACGATGTTTTTTCTTCTGTTTTAACAATATTTGATATTAGAGTTGGTCTGCTATTGCTACCAGCAGATATTTTTTTGGATGCAGTTGATGTATTAGAAGAAAATTTATTGGCAAATATATCTGTTTTTATATGGGACAGGGAAGTACTTGATGGTGCTTTCTCTATCAACAAAACATTTATTGTTTTATCTACCAGATTTAAATTTCTGTTGAAAATAGTTATAGGTATGAACATTATAACAATATGTACAAACAGAGAGATAAAAACATATCGCCTTAATTTATATTCAATCACTGGCGACCTCGATCTCAGTATTTTTTCTTAAGACATAAAAGAAGGGTATACCAGCAAGGGCTATAATTATGCCTACAAAAGATGTCCATGGATTTGTTATAAAAACCTGTATTGCTATCCATGTGTAAGCAGATACAAAGATAATAGGAATAAAAGGGTAGCCCCATGTCTTATAGGGTCTATGTATAAAAGGCATTTTTATACGCAGCAGAAGATGAGCTAAACCTGTAGCGATGGATGTGACAAGCATGATAAAAACAACATAATTTAGTAAACGCTCAAACGTTTCAACTATTACAAAAATACAGGCAGTAATCATTTGCAAAATAAGGCTTAAATAAGGTGTGCTATATTTTTTATGAACACTTTTTATTGATTTCCAGAGCAAACCGTCTTCTGCCATTGCATAGGGGATACGAGCACCCGCAAGTATAGTGGCATTAATGCTGGCAGCAACGACTAATATAATTGCTATACCTATTATATATACAAAGTATGGATTAAAGAGCTTTTTTCCGACAATCTGACCGACATTAATGGTTCCTTTCATAATAGTTATGGGGATTGCATAGAGATATGTTATATTAATCATTGTAAACAATACAGTAACAATAACAGTGCCTATAAAAATGGATAGAGGAAGATTACGCTCTGGTTTCTTTATCTCGTCTCCAACATATCCTGATACAAACCAACCACTGTAAGAAAAAATTACTGCCACCATAGATGGACCAAAAAGTTTTAAAATTGATATAGAATCTATCTCATTGCCCTTAAAGTGTTGCCAATCCCCATTATTAGATAGTGATCCTCCTACTACTAACACAACTAAAACAAAAATTCCCCCTAATGTTAATAAATTATGGGTTATTGCACCCAATCTAACACCATGATAATTGATTAAAGTTAAAAATATTACGATCCCAATTGCACCAATTTTTTCATTTAAAGAAAAATAATATTCTGTTAATCCATTGAGATATTTTATTAGTGCAATGGAGAGAACTGCAATGGATCCGGGGTTTATTATCCAGAAACATACCCATCCAAGAAGGAAGGCTGCCTTGGGTCCATAGGCAGCCTTCAAGTAGACATAATCACCTCCTGAACGAGGAAACATGCTTGATAACTCTGCATAAGTCAATGCACCGCAAAGGGTAAGCAAACCTCCTACCAACCATATTCCTATAAAAAGTATAGGTACGGTTAATTCTCCTGCAATAAAACCTGCTGTTGTGAATATGCCTGCACCCACAACGTTGCCTACGGTTAACAATATTGCGTCGAAAAGGGTAAGGCTTCTTTTAAGATGCATCTATCGTCCTATTTTAAACATGGTTTTAACTTTGAATCATCTTTAAGACATGGACCCAAATAAATCATGCCAAGATGCTGTTCTTTTTCCTTTTCAGTAACAGTAAGCACATCACCTATAGTGGTTTTCAAAATACGCTTTTCATGGGAATAACCTGCCTTATAGACAATATGGACCGGGGTGGTAGGCGAATAATATTTTTTTAATAAGGGAACTATTGTTTTTAATTCCTTAAGACCTATAAAAACTGCAATGGTATCACCGTTTGCGGCAACAGATTTTAACATAGCTTCATTTGCGGTTAAACCTCTTGGCACAGTTAAAATGATCGAACCATTACACCCCAATGGCTTTCCAATCATTGCATTGGCAGCATTAAAGGCACTTATACCTGGAATTATCTCAATATCTCCATTGAAATACTCTTCAAGCCAGTGTTGCCATGCCCCATATATGGTGGGATCTCCGTATTCCAGAAGGGCAAGGCTTTTACCCTGACGAATCAGGTCTTTTATCTTTTTCATATCTTCAGTGCGCTGTTTTTCAAGTTTTTCTTTTATCTCTTTTTCTGAAAAGTTTGGATTGTTTTTTCTAAATATATATTCCGAGTTCGACAACGGATCAAAAAGGATAGGCTTATCTCCAAGGTATTTCGCAAATCTTGTTGCAATATCTTTTGGTGCAATATAGGCATCTGCTTTACCAAGGTACGATATTGCTTCAAGGGTTAAAAGACTTGTATCGGCACAGCCCATACCGATGATATAGATCTTTGGGTTTGCTTTAAAAGAAAGCACTTCAATCTTAGATATAGCTTTTACCGTCCTATCTGCAGATATATCATCTGGAAAAACAAGCATGAACTTACCGTTTTCTTTTATTGGTTTGTCGTTTATTTTATCGGCAATCATAATACGTTCGCCCATTGGTGTCATAAAAAGTTCACCGTATGAAATAAGTGTTCTATAGCCATCAATGGATGTTGCGAGAATAGCAGTGTCTGTGCCTACTTTTTTATCAATACCCATTTTTCTGAGAATCTCAACCAGAGAAACGCCACTAAAACGTTTCAATCCATGGTATCCCCTGCCATCGCCTACCTGCTTTACCATTACCGCAAATTGTCGGTAGTGGGACAGTTCATTGATTTCTATAGATTTACCAGAATTATCTAAAACCACAAATGTGGAAGAGAAGAGGTTTTCCACTTTCTTCTTTTCTGACCTATCTTTAGGTTCAACCACTTCGATATGTACCACATCTTCGAGGCTTCTATCAGTAAAGAAATCGTTTGTCACTACAAGTTTTGGAAAACCAATTTTTCTTTTCAATTGATTCAATGCTGGCTCATAAAAGCTTGGCTGGTGACAGCTTCCGCAATTTCCATGATAGGGCATAATGGGTGTTGCTGAAAATGCAATAATTACATCGGAAGGATTTCTGTAGAATACCTCACCCCATGAGAGCACAATTGTTTTTCCGTCTTTGTTGCGAACCCTTATGGCAAGATCAATAGATTTGGAAAATCCACTTTCTTCCTTCTGAACGAAAGCAAGCTCAAGGAGGGTTTTTAGGGGAACTCCCCTATAACTAAACACACCACGAAAATTATTATCACTTGTAACCTCATTCAATCTCACAGATATTGATTCCAATTTTAAAAGATCTTCTAAGGTTAGATTGAGTGGCTGCCTTACCGAACCGCCAATTGTCAATGCAATTGAATGATCAACTCCTATTATAAAGGATAGGATAAAAATAAAACAAATAATGATAAATTTTCTCATATCGTCACCTCATTTCTAATAATGTGCTTTTAGACCCAGAAACATATTTCTGCCAGGGGCAGGAAAATCAATTTGAGGCTCATAATTTTTGTCGAACAGATTGTTTACTGCAAAGTAAGCCTCTATATTTTTCCACAACTTCTTTGCAATTCTTGCATTAACCACAAAATAGTCATTCGATTTTTCATAAGTGGTATTGGGGCTACTCGATGTCGGCAATTGATCCCACGACTGACTTACATAAAAACCAGTTATATCAAGCATGGTATCAATTAAAGGAATGTTATACTTAGCAGTAAGGTCTATTTTATGTTCAGGCACATAAAGAACCTTATTGGTAACCCTTCCCGGGCTCCTATCAGTTGCATTATTATATGTATATCCCATTTTAAAACTCAGATCTTTAATAGGATTAATCTCTCCCGATAGTTCAAAGCCTAACATGGTTATTCTCCCCTTATTTTCATATTTTCCTTCTACTGTTGGTATATCACGAGTAATAAAATCACTAATATCGTGGTAGAAAAATGAAAGTTCACCGCGGGCATATTTTGTTAATTCATGGGATATACCAAGCACATAATTCCAGCTTTTTTCAGCGTTAAGGTCAGTGTTTCCACCTTTTGAAGAATAAAGCTGTTGAAGTGTAGGGAACCTTACCTTTTTTGCAAAGGAACCAAAAATTTTTGTCCTGTTATTTAAAGTATAAGTTGCGCCTGCCATCGGATTAAATTCTTTCATATAACCTGGCGTAGGGCGTCTAGTCTGATTTATAAATACACCTGATTTATCTGTATTAGTTTGTTCTGACTTACCGACATCAAACCAATCATATGCAATACCAGCTACAAGTGAAAAATTTTTATTCAGGTTTAGCTCATTCTCAAGGCCAAAGGAACCAGTATAAGAAACAGATTCTGCAAAGGGTAGATAGTCATCGTCTCTTTCTTTATGGGAATCCCGCCTGTAATGAAAGGACATTTTCATCATATCTATATCGGCCAGCTTTATATTAGAAAAAACTGAGGTTCCAATGGTGTTATCTTCATACCTGCTTACTGCAATAGGTCTTAAATAGGTTTCGTCATAGTAGGATACATAGTCATCAATATGATAATGGTAAAAAACCTTTGCCTTTACTGTGATACGATCATTTATTTTTTGTTGACCGCTAAAATCAATCCCCCAGTTGTCATATTTTGGCATCTGGGCAAATTGTGAAAACATGGGTTTCGCTCTAAAAACTGAATTGGTATATATTGATCCTATTGATGGAGGTGACTCCTTGTATCGTTCTATATAGTGAAAGTTCACATAGTATTCCGAATTTGTTGAAGGCTCTACACCAACTTTTGCCCATAAGCTATTCGTTCTTGAGGCTGAATTATCCCTTACACCACCATCTTCGAGTATTCTCCATACATTTAATGTGGGGTTTTTATAACTTATCTGACCTTTCCTTGGCTCGAAATCTCTTGACATATACCATCCTTTTGATTCTTCATGGCTATAGTTAAGCCAGTAATTAAATTTTTTTATCTTCATTCCATGAGATACGGAAAATTTATTTGATCTATAATCTCCTGTTTCTATAAGGGCATCAATTGACGGTTTTTCGGTAGGTTTTTTAGTGATTATATTTATAATGCCTGCCATGCCATTGGGTCCATACAACACTGATGTAACCCCTTTTTGAATCTCAATCTTAGCAATGTTGTCCACAGGGATTACATTCAAATCCAATTTGCCATAATTGGTTTCATAATATGGAACGCCATCTATCATAATAAGTGTTCTGCTCTGGTCAAAACCATGTATCTGGACGTTGGGTTCATTTTTCCTTCCTGTCGTTACTTTAATCCCTTCTACGAATGACAATGCTTCGGCAACTGTTTTGCTGTTGGTTGCCTCTATTTCTTCAGCAGTAATTTCTTTTGATTGTGTAACATCCTTTGAAACAGGAAGTTTTTCTCCTGTTACAAATATTTCTCCAAGGGTAAATGTCGTATAATCTTTTTTCTTCTTTTGATCTAAATTCTCTGAATATAGATCCGTTATAGAAATAAACAAACAATAGAGCAAACACATCAAAAAAAGATAAAAATTTTTTTTCTTCATTGCTGTCCTCCATAATTATTTTTATAAAAATTATTTAATATAAAAATAATCTATAATCAAGATTAAAATGGAATAAAAAAAACCTAAAAAGATAAAAAAAGAAAAAAAAGAAAAAATTATAACTAAAAGTATTAAAGATATTTTAAATAAAATTAAATCGTTATATATCATAAGTAATAACGCTCTTTATATACATTCGTATATAACGGTTTGTCAAGAATTATTTATTTTTGTTTAAGAAGGTTTGAAAATTAGGTTATGTCAACTTCCTATGTCAATAAAAAATTATCTATCCTTCTTTTAATGTAACACATACGATCCTCGCTATCTGTCTGGCAACGCATAATAAGGCCTGACGATTACACTTTCCTTCTTTTATCTTTTTTTCATAATAAGCTTTAGCTTTATCATCTATTCGAACTGCAGTAAAGGCAATAAACTACCCCGCCGTAAGCAGCGGGGTATTAACTCGCCTGCCTTACCTTTTTTACCTATTTCACTGCATCAGGGAAAAAAAGCGGTGCTCCGAATTTAGTTATACCAAAGGTTTTTATTATAGATTGGGCTTCATTTGAGACCATAAAATCAGAGAATGCCCTTGCACCTGACGCATTCACCTTAGGAAATCTTTCAGGATTAATTACTATTACATGATAGATATTAAAAAGCATCTTATCCCCATATGAAAGCATTTCAAGTTCTAATCTCTTTTTAAGGGCAAGATAAGTGCCCCTATCGGTAAGAGTGTATGCCTTTTTTTCAGAGGCGACATTTAAGGTTTGACCCATACCAAGACCGGTCTCATGATACCAATTTTCTCCCTCAGGTTTGACACCAGCTGCCTTCCAGATTGCCTTTTCTTTTGCGTGAGTGCCTGAATTATCACTTCTTGAGATAAAAAGGCTCTTTGATTGTGCTATTTTTTTAAATGCCTCGACAGTAGATTTAATCCCTTTGATTTTGGCAGGATCAGATGGAGGGCCTACTATTATAAAATCATTATGCATAACAAGTCTTCTATCTATTCCATAACCTTCAGCCATGAATGTTTTCTCATCTTCAGGTGAATGCACGAGTAATACATCTGCCTCACCTTTTCTCCCCATTGCCATTGCCTGACCTGAACCAACGGCAATGGTCTTTACAAAATAACCTGTCTTTTTTTCAAATAGCGGAATCAGTTCATCGAGAAGTCCTGAATCCTGAGTGCTTGTTGTGGTTGCGAGGATGATGTTCTTTTGAACAGTCTGTGCATCTGCATCAACGATAAACAGCTCTGCGATAAAAATCATAAAAACTATCAGTGCTGATAATCGTTTGTAAAATTTACTGGTCTTCATTTCAAACCTCCTGATCACTTATTTAATATTAACATGTTTTTCGCGCCATTGCTTTGAATTTGGGAAGAACAGAGGACTGCCATATTTATCCTTCCCAAAATCTTTGACTATCTTCTGTCCCTTATCTGGATCGGTTAGCCAATTTACAAAGGTGATCGTATCTTTGTAGTTTACCTTTGGAAATTTTTTTGGATTTACAGGAATAAGGGTTATAAAGTTAAGAAGGTCGGTGTCTCCCTCTACAAGAATTGTAATAAAAAAAAATAATTATCATATCTCTTTTTTGTTTATATTGCATTATGCCTGAAAAATAGTATAAAAAACCTCAATTATTATGGAGGCATTAATACGGAATCACATGTGAATCAAAAAACAATCAATACATCAGCCACGATATTTGTAGTTCTATTGGGTATTGTAAGCCTTTTTGCAGATATGACCTATGAATCAGCCCGCAGCATCTCAGGCCCATATCTTGCCTTACTCGGTGCAAGTGCCACTGTGGTGGGTATCGCAGCAGGGCTTGGAGAATTACTTGGATATGCACTCCGTTTTGTTTCAGGCAGGATTGTAGACCGCACAGGACGATACTGGCTATTTACAATCTCAGGCTACTTTTTGAATCTGTTTGCTGTGCCAGCCCTTGCTCTGGTGGGAGACTGGCAGTTAGCCGTCTTTCTTATGCTGTTAGAACGTATCGGTAAAGCAATACGCAATCCCCCTCGCGATGCCATGCTCTCTTTTGCAACTACCCGTATAGGACATGGCTGGGGTTTTGCCCTCCATGAGGCTATGGACCAAATCGGTGCTATAATCGGACCTTTTATGATAGCAGCGGTTTTATATCTTCGAAATGACTTCAGGCTCTCTTTTGCCATCCTTATAATACCTGCTATTATTTCAATCGGTGTGCTCTTGGTTGCTCGAATCCACTATCCCCACCCCAGTAAACTCGAATCAAAAACACCACAAATAGATATCAAGGGATACACAGGGCACTTCTGGTTATATCTTTTAGCAACAGGCTGCATTGCAGCAGGGTTTGCCGATTATCCCCTTATTGCCTATCACTTCTCAAAGGCAGGTATTTTCACACATGAGTGGATTCCAATTTTATATGCCATTGCTATGGGGGTAGATGGCCTTTCAGCCCTTTTATTCGGAAGACTCTATGACCGTATTGGTATGCCTATCATTATATCTGCAGTAGCAATTGCCCTACCCTTTGCCCCTCTTGTGTTTTTAGGAGATCTTAAAATGGGTCTCATTGGCATGGTCCTCTGGGGAATCGGCATGGGCGCACAGGAGTCGGTTATGAAGGCACAAATCGCAAATATGTCATCTGTAAGGCTCAGGGGCACTGCATTTGGCACTTTTAATATGAGCTTCGGGGTGTTCTGGTTTGTAGGCAGTGTAATAATGGGAAGGCTCTACGACTATTCTATCATGGCCCTGGTGATATTTTCTGTTACGGTTCAAATTTTATCAATCCCTATTCTATTCTGTTTAAGGAGGATGCGATAACATATTCATCATTTAGCAAAGATCATTTTAAGGGAGATCAATAAGAGTCCTATACCAAAGATGCGTTCCAATACTATACTTGATAATTTTGTAGCGAATTTAGCTCCGATAAGACCTCCAAGAAAGAAACCAATGCATATTAAAGAGGCTATCCTTATATCTACAAATCCCTGCTTGTAGTATGTATATGCTGCAAGAAATCCAATAGGGGGCACAAGTAAAGCAAGGGTTGTGCCTTGAGCCTGATGCTGCGAAAGGCCGAATATAAAAACCAATGCAGGAACAATAATTGTCCCTCCGCCTATACCGATCATGCCGCTTATTATTCCTGCAATTAATCCCAAAAGTAAATAAAGCAAAGTATTCATAAGCATTATTCCTCCATAATTTATGGATAATTGTGTTTAAATCTAATCTTTTTTGCCTTTGCTGTCAACGACATGTGTGATGGATTGAGATAGTGGAATATCAATGAAGCGATAACCCTCCGCAACCCACTTCAGATAATACTGAAGATATCTGTATTTATCTTGCCCTTAGATGACATAAAGCCCTTAAATGATTCTAATATAACTGATATGCATTGCTATGGTTCTGTAACATAATAATATCTTTATAAATCATCATATTTGCATTAACGCCTGATTTCCAATCAATTTCCATGAAATTTTCTTGACACCATAGTATCCGCTCGCTATGTTTAATCATGATGTTGAATAAAGTTAAAAAAAATGTTATGCCAAGAAATGATAGTGGCTGAAAAGGGGAATATGATTTGAGTGATTTCATTGAGCGGGTTCGTGATTTGTTGCGCACTGGCGACGTTCGGATATCTGAACACGGATACGATGAACTGGCTGAGGATGGGCTGACGGCAAGAGAAGTACTCGCTGGCGTTAAGGAGGCGGTTGTTGTTGAAGAATACCTGAACTATGCGAAGGGGCCATGCGTTCTATTGTTGCAGAAAGATCGAGCTGGCGAGCCCATTCATGTTGTATGGGGTATCCCGAAAGGTCATGAAAAGCCTGCGGTTCTGGTCACGGCATACCGGCCAGATCCTGGGCGGTGGGATAAAACGTTTACGCGGAGGAGGCAACGATGAAACAGCGAAAAAAGTCAAAGTATGTGCATGAAGGTAAATATGTGGCTGAGGTAGAGGTCTCTCTGATGGAAGACGACACAGGTTGGTCTCCTTATCTTAGCGTTGAAGACGCCTATAAGTTGGACGACGTGAGAGACGCTCTTCGCCAGGGGGACTTGGAGTCGGCGGCGAAATATGGGCGAATTTACGAGCTTCGCCAAGTCTGGCATGAATAATGGCATAAATGGCCTAACAACAGCATTCAGCTGACTGCGCTTCGCGCCGCCACTGATGCTGGTCGTTAGGCAGCCCAAGTGTTGGTCAGTTTTAAATGACGAAAAGGGGTCAATTGTATTTTACGATTAATAATCACTAAATACGAACATCTTTTAATAATAATATCGAAAGGTTTTTTGTTGTATTTTTTTTAATTATTTATGTAAAATCTAAGAAAAAATTTCGTATATTAATTGTTAGTCCGTTACTCAAGGATAGTGGAAACCTATGAACCCCCATGTGAAATCAAAGCAACGCGTAACCGATTACGGCGAAGTCCTGACCCCGCCGCACATTGTCAACGCCATGCTTGACCTTGTGAAACAGGAAACTGAACGCATCGATTCGCGTTTCCTTGAGCCTGCCTGCGGCACAGGGAACTTTCTTGTCGAGATTTTGAACCGGAAACTACACATTGTAGAAGCCCGCTATGCCAAGAGCCAACTTGAATACGAGCGTTATGTAATACTTGCCGTGTCTTCCATTTATGGGATAGACATTTTGGAAGATAACGCCGAGGAGTGCCGAAAGCGGTTATTTGCCGTGTTTGACGAAGCCTACACGCGGCTTTTCAAAGAAGAAGAATCCACAGTAATCTCATGTCACGCTAAAGGAGAACATTATGACCAGCAAACAGTATTTTGATAATGTTGCTTTTCGGTGGGATCAAATGAGACATGGTTTTTTCTCAGATGCTGTAAGAAAGAAGGCTCTCACTGTTGCAGGTGTGCAGAGGGGCAAGATTGCTGCCGACATTGGAGCGGGTACAGGCTTCATAACAGAGGGGTTACTTTTTGCAGGCTTGCAAGTGATTGCAGTTGATCAATCTGACGTAATGTTGGAGGAGATGAGAAAGAAATTCGCTGGAGTTGAAGGTATTGACTATCGGGTGGGAGAGGCGGAGAATCTGCCGGTCTCAGACGAAAGCATAGACTATGTCTTTGCTAATATGTACCTTCATCACGTTGAATCGCCCCCCTATGCCATAAAAGAGATGGTGCGGATTCTGAGGTCAGGCGGCAAGCTGGTTATCACGGATTTGGATGAGCACTCTCATGAATTCTTACGAACGGAGCAACACGATCGCTGGTTAGGGTTCAAGCGCCAGGATATCGAACAGTGGCTGACAGATGCGGGTTTGAAAGATGTGTTGGTGGACTGTGTGGGCGAGGATTGCTGTGCTCAATCAAGTTGCTGTCATAAATCTGCAAGCATCAGTATATTCATAGCGGTAGGCACGAAATAAATAGCCGCCCGATATCTAACTCCAGCTGACTCCGCCCTCGGCGAAGCGACTGATGCCCCGGCCGTTAGCTGAAAGTAAATGCAATCATGAACGGAACTGATCTATTGGTGAGGACAGCAATCGACTACGAGCGGGTTCATCAGATAGTCCTCTGGACATTATCATGTGAGTCACCCTTTCTGCTCATAGATGGTATGATGTTGAAAAACTTAAGGAGTTTCTGGTATTCATAGGCACAGTATTGACTACCCCTGTCAGAATGATGGATAAGTCCTGCACCTGGTTTTCTCTTGTGTATAGCCATAAGAAGGGAATTTTTAACAAGGCTCTCCCTCATGTGTGAATCCATTGCATATCCTACGATCTCTCCGTTTAATATGTCCTTATGGGTTGCAAGGTAAAGCCAGCCCTCTCTGGTAGGGATATATGTTATGTCTGTTACCCAGACCTTATTGGGTGCATCTGTTATAAAGTTCTGGTTGATAAGATTATCTACCACAGGGAGTCTGTGTTTTGAATTGGTGGTTGCCTTGAACTTTTTAACCTGTTTACATCTTAAATTGAGGTTTCTTCTTATTCGATATAGACTCACCTTTATTCCGTGGGATTGTAATTCTTTTTGTAGTCTATGGGGTCCAAATACCCCCTGGTTCTTCTATGGGCAGCCTCAATTTCTACTTCAAGACGTCTGTTTTCTATCTGTCTTTCTGATGGTGGTCTTTTAAGCCATATGTAATAACCACTCTTTGATACTGATAGTATAGTACCCTGCACATAAGGAGGATGGGGTATTTGAGCTATATTCTCACGCCTTTGTGTTTCTTATATGAATTATCTAAAAGTTTTCCTTCTCTGGCTTTTTTGACCAAGTAGTCTAAGGTAGATTTGGGTATGGATAGTCTACGGCTTAGCTCTCCTATGGACAATCCTTCTTCCATTACCATTTTCACTGCTTCCTCTTTAAACTCTTTTGTAAATACTGCCAATGGAGGCTTTTCCATGTCAATACCTCCATTGTTAGTATATTAGATTACAATGTTCGTGTCCACTAAAGGCAGTATAATACAAGGCTCTTCCTAATCTGGAGATTGCTTCAGTATCATTGGGCAAACAGGGCGAATGGAAGGTGGATTTGACCCTCAAAAAGATGGTTGTCGCCAGTATTGGTGTAAACGGCAGTGATGGTTCCATTCTTCCCGACTGGAAGGCCACTAAAGACGCAGCAATGTATTAAATAATATTAAGAAATCCTTTACCGGATGACCCGCGATATGTTGTGGGCTCCGGCAAGGAAATTGAACATCAACAAGCTCCCAATAGATTATTGAATGCCACATACAGTCCTAAACCATTGCAGATATTGTCGGATTGTGAAGTACAGGAAGCTGTTAATACTATCTCCTGCTGAAAAAATCACAATCAAAATATGCATCTTTCAACTAACACCTTTTTAATCCAATTTTTGTCTGGATTGGAGTGAAACAGTATATATATTATAAGCAGATGGGGTCTTGAATAATAAAGAAGCCTTTCAGCAATGCTTTTGGCAATTATTAGTTACTCCAATGTTTATTGAGGGGGGTTATCCCTTAAAAAAATGTTAGTTTTAAATGACGAAAAGGGGTCAAATGTATTTTACGATTAATATAAATTATCTTCTATCTACCATTATTAACCACGCATCTAGTATTTTGACATGTAATCATGTTATCATCGTCAATACTGAGAAGTTCTTTTAGTCGAGTAACTTTTTTTGTTTTAAATACAACCCAGACATCTTTATCTGATTTAAAGAGACGCACAAATTCATCTTCGTTTAAAAAAAATTTTTTTGCATCATTATACCTGGACCCCATTTCAAGCTCTCCAGTATAAGCGGCAAGGTATGTTCTTCCACAGGTGTAAAACGGAAGGGTTTCATCAAAAGAACCATAATTAACAATGATGGAATTGACTTTTTTCTCTGCTTTTATCTTTTGTGCCAATTCTTTTGTTGTATTTACTCTATCTATCACATGAGCATGAAACATAAGCCCGATAACAATTGAAAAAGAAAAAACCCAGAGTATAAAAAAAAGCGATTTAAAGTAAGGACGCATTTTTTTAAAAATTAAAGTTATAATTATAGAGAGAGAAATAAAGGATATACCCAAAGATAACCCTCTTATATCTTTATGTGTAAATGAAATATGTATTAATCCGTTTAAATACCTATCAAGAAGACCTAATCCATAAAAAAAACCTACCAGAGAAAAAATGGCAAAGCAAAGGAAATAGATTATGATTTCGCATTTTCGCACAGAATGTAGCCATTCTCTTTCAAAAAAATATCCCAGGATAATGGAAAGGGCAGGAAAAATGGGAAGTATATAAGGTGGGAGCTTTGATCCGGATATACTGAAGAAGGAAAAAACAACAAAAGACCATATGAAGAATAGTTTTAATTCCTTTACACGCCATAACCGAATCATAGCAAGAGGGAGAAATACGGACCATGGGAAAAGACCCCCAAAAACCACTGGAAAAAAATAATATATTGGTCCTGATCTGTGATGTTTTGTAGTAAGAAATCTCAAGATATGTTGATCAACAAAAAAGAAATTAAAAAACTCCTTCTCTTTTAATGAAATAGTTACAAACCAAGGCATTGCAATAAATATGTAAAGTAGAATTCCTTTTATCGATGTCATTTGTTTAAGGAAGAGAAAATTTTTTTCAGATAATAAAAACAGAAAAATAGTAATTCCTAAAAGAATTAATGCAACTGGCCCTTTTGTCAGTGTAGCCAGCGCAAGCGTTGTATAGAAAAGGTAAAGAAAGAGAGACTCCTTTTTTTTATAAAATCTAAAAAAACATGAGAGTGAAATAAAAAGTAAGACAGCAAAAAGCATGTCAATGGTAACAATGCGCCCCATTGCAAAAAATCCAAAGGATGACATGAGTATCATCGAAGTGATAAATGCGATTTTTTCGTTAAACCATCGCTCAACAAAAAGAAAAGTGATTACAACGCCTATAAGGGCAAAAAGGGCATTCGGTAACCTGAATGACCATTCATTTACACCGATTATCTTGTATGATAGTGCAACCATCCAGTAAAGAAGAGGAGGTTTCTCAAAATAACGGACATAATTCAGATGGGGAACAATATAATCACCTGTTTCTACCATTTCCCTGGGTATCTCTGCGTATCTACCTTCATCTGGCTCCTTCAATGAATATGAACCCAGATTAAGGAAGAAAAAGATGTATGAAATAGCAATTATTATCAGGAGGAAAATGATTTTTTTCTTGAGTAAATTTTGAAAAAACATTTACATTAGCCTTTCCTTTTTTAAGGCTTTAAAGGGGGGTAGAGATTTTTGCTGTATACGACCCTGGTTATTTCCAAAATGTAGGGCACCCATCTGTGAAAACCTTGTCCATAGCGATGCCGGGCTTTTTAAAATCATGATATTTGTGACATAGCATAAAAAAGCAGAGAATAATAATACAAGTAGTCCTCTATTATGAAGAAAATAACTAAGGTCAAACTTTTTCAGGGCAAAAAAAGAGACAGAATGGATTAAAATTATTATCAAAAACATAGATACAAATCTCAAAATACGTGCTATCTCCTTTCTGGTTATAAATTGAAAGGAAAAATTGGCAAATATGTTCCTCCTTGTAAAGATAATATGTTTAATACGTTTATCAGGAAAAATCTGGGGCACGCTTAATGCATAAATCTTAAAAGAGGACCCGTGAGTATCTTCAAGTATCTTTTCTTCCTTCTGCAATGTTGTCCCATATGCCCAGAAAAACAAAAAAGGATATAACAAAAGAAGATATGGATTACCACTTAAAAGACAGAAGCTTAAATCAATAAGATAATTTGCCAGGTAATATGGATGCCTGACCATTCCATAGATGCCCTTATTACATAGCACAGTATTTCTAATAAGGGTCCCTTTGGAAACAAAATGGATAAAAATACCAATAAGAAGCAGAAAAAGAGAAATAATAACAGAGATAGAATCAATTATATAAACAAACGATGATAAGAATGATAAAAATAATATGAGGTCACGCAAATTACTCCTTGTAAGTTTAAAACCATGATAACTGCATCGTTTATCGTTTAATGTTTCTTCGTTTTCCATCATCGTCTCCCTGATATTTCATATTTTTTTTATTATAGACTACAGATGGTTACCAAATGATGACCAAAACATTACCTTTTGGTAATATTTAAAGAAAGGGGGCTAAAGAAGATCTTTAAAACAGGGTTTTTGGCAGGATGATGGTAAATTCAGAACCACCCTCCGGCATGCTTTTTACAGTTATTCTGCCATTATGTGCAGAAACAAATGCGTGGGCAAGGCTTAAGCCTAAACCGCTGCCGGGTGTGGATCTACTTCTTTCACCACGGAAAAATCTATCAAATATATGTGGTAATTCATCTTCCGGTATGCCTATACCGGTATCTCGTAAAACTATCTGAACCTCATTGTCCTTGCCAGTAACGGAGATCATAATAGATCCACCTTGAGGGGTAAATTTTATTGCATTATCCAGGACGTTACTCAATACTCTCTGGATTTTCTGTTTATCTGCCTGGATGGATTTTGGTCCAGATATATGGAGGTTCACAGACAAGCTTTTATCTTCTATCAAAGGGTCAAAAAGATCTAAAAGGTCCCTTATTAAGAGCTCAATATCTACTTCTTCTAAACGAAGACTTGTAATTCCTGCCTCCGTTTCTGAAATAGCAAGCATTGTGTTAATTATGGACAGAAGTCGATCGCACTCTTCAATCACAGTGGATGCCATTTGCTGAAATTCTTTTGATGCCTCGCTACCCAATGTCAGTTCAGCAATACCCCTCATCCTTGTTATGGGACTTTTCAAATCATGGGCAATGTTATCATTTGTCTCCTTCATATCTTTTATCAGGCTTTCTATGCGTTCTACCATAGAATTAAAATTACTCGCCAGACGATCGATTTCATCATTCCGTGTACTTATAGGAACACGAGTCCCCAATGCCCCTCTGGCAATGGCAGTCGTTGCCTGCGAAATTATTTCAACTCCAGTCAACGCCCTTTTAGCCATTAACCACCCGATTAAGGTAGAAATTGAAAGGACGATTATAAGCATGGTGCCAAAATATTCACGGAAGTCTTCTCTGAGCCAGGAGAGTGCCTCTTTCGGGATGTTGTGGCTTCCACGTAGCACCAGCATATAAAAAGCCACGAAGGCAACAAATAAAGAAATCGTAAAGATTCCACTATACCAGACTGTCAGGCGGAACACTACTGTATGCCGGATATCAAGGAGTTTCTTTAATAATGTAACCGGCGCCATGGATTGTATGTATAAGTTTTGTTTCAAAGTCCCTATCAATCTTATTTCTTAATCTACTCATACGTGCTTCAACCACATTTGTCTGGGGGTCAAAATTGTAATCCCAAACATGTTCCATAATCATGGTTTTGGAGACAATCCTTCCCGCATTTCTCATAAGATATTCAAGAAGGGCAAATTCTTTTGGTTGCAAATCTATCTTACGTCCAGACCTCGTTACCTCTCTTGTAAGTAGGTCCATTGTAAGATCTCCAACGGTCAAACGGGTTGTCTCAGATGTGCCCTGTGCCCTCCGTAAGAGTGCCTGAATCCTTGCCAGCAACTCAGTAAATGCAAAGGGTTTGGTTAAGTAATCGTCACTACCCAATTCAAGACCCCTTACACGATCTTCTACAGAACGTTTAGCACTTAAGATTATTACCGGTATGTTGATTTTTTGTTTACGAATCTCGGCAATAAGTGATAGACCATCTCGCTTGGGCAGCATAATATCGATTATGGCTAAGTCGTATAAGACTGTCAACAAGAGATGAAGACCATCCTCACCATCTGATGCATAATCTGTGGCGTAGCCCGCCTCTTTTAAACCCTTTAAAATAAAAGAGGCTGTTACTTTATCATCTTCGACAAGGAGGATTCTCATTTATCTTTGCAAACTTAATAATCCTTAAAGATTACTACAATTCAGTCTTTCAGATATTTTTCGTTTTCAGCCTTAACCTTCTCTATGAAATCATCAATTTTTTCATTACCAATAATATTTATGAGATAAGGTCGCGCTTCCTTAAGCAATTCATCAAAAAATTTTCTCCTCATCGATGCCGGTTGCTTGGCCATATCCTCCCAGCTTGAAAAATTAAATTTTTTTATGGCAGCCCTGGCGCCGAATCGAAAGGCACCTTTAACCGATAGTTCGTTTACATTGGGGAAAAGCTGCTTTGCTAATTTTGCAAATTCAGTAAGCTTCTTTTCCTGTTTCTCGCTTCCCACTATTGTCATCTCTTCCTCCCTTTTTTACAGTAGTAAACCTTGCTTTTTTATATCAATTAGAGATTTTATGTCAAGGAAAAGCATATGATTTCCTTGCCGGTGTCCACTAAAATTTTGGGACATCCGGCAAGGATTGATAATATTAATACATTGCTGCGTCTTTAGTGGCCTTCCAATCAGGAAGAATAGAGCCGTCTCCCCCGTGGACGTTAATGCTGGCGACAACCATCTTCTTTAGGGTCAAGTCCACCTTCCATTCACCCTGCTTACCCAACGATACAGAGGCAATCTCAAGATTTGGGATGGCCTGCTGGACTATCTTTACTGCCTGCTCCTGTGAAGCCAGCACCTCGTTTACAAAGACTTCTTGACCTTTTGGCAGGATTTCACCGGTTGCTGGGTTTAGCCTCATCTTGGATACTATTTTTCCGTCAAGAACGAGGGCTACCTCCAATTTCTTTTCCCCTCTTTTGCCTGTCTTTATAAAACTCTTGCCTACTGTGAGATTTGGTAAAGCTGCTTTTACATTGGAGATGGCCTGCTCTGCCGTTATTGTTGGCTTGATATAGGAATGTTTCTGTTTTTTTTCCTTTGCCATAGCCAATGTGGCAACAAGACATATTGCTGAAAATACAAGGCCTGCCTTCAATAATACTGAGTTAATCCTTTTCATGTTTTGCTCCTCCTTACATTTTTTCTTGATTATATTGTAGGAAGATTACAGTAGCCTTTCTAAAACATTACATTTTTGAAAGGCTCTTACTATAAGAGGTGTTTACGTAATTTGAGGCAGATACACCATAAATGTAGTTCCAACTCCAACTTCACTTGACACCTCTATATGCCCTCGGTGAAGCTCGATAAAAACCTTGACAATGGACAAACCGAGCCCGAGCCCTGTTTGAGTTCGGCTCTCCTCAGTTCTATAAAATCTCTCCCATATCTTTGAAAGATCCTCCTTGCGTATACCTATTCCAGTATCCTTTATGGTAATTATTATCTGCCTATCTTGACTAAAAGCCTCTACATCCACCCGTCCACCAGAAGGGGTATACTTAACTGCATTGTCAAGCAGATTTCCCAGCACCTGCCTCATCCTGTCGGGATCGGCTGTTACATGGAGGTTACCTTTACAATTTAAACCGATGTTGATGTTTTTTTCTTCAGCAATGTAACTATAAAGTTCAACAACCTCTTCAATGAGTGCTGACAAATCCACTGACCTCATATTTAGATTCAAGGTTTTGGTTTTGGCCTCAGAAATATCCATTATGGTGTTGAGCATCCTGAGGATACGCTCGGATTCCTCAAGACAGTCAGATAAGGCCTCACGAAAGGCCTCAGGATTATTGTCTGATTGGAGGGCGCTTTCGGCTATACCTCTTAGCCTGGTCATAGGTGTCCTTAAGTCATGGGCAACAGTATCCAGGGATTCCTTCATCCCCCCTATGAGGTTCTCAATCCTCTCAAGCATGGTATTGAAAAGCATCACCAGCCCGTTTAGTTCATCATTTGTGCTACCTTCCGGTACCCTTTTATTTATCTCGCCAGTTTCTATAATAGATTGCACTGTGTTCGTGAGATTCCTAATGGGCCGAAGGTAATAAAATGTTACAAAATAGCCCAATATAACACCAACCAGGATTGCAGGGATTGTGACCCCGGCGAAGATTTTCCGAATGCGGGCAAGGGTCTCTTTTCTATGCCCGATGTCTTTACCTATCTACGTAGAAAAATAATTTTTTTATTGACACAGATTAAATTTTGTATTTAATTAAATACAATGGAACTTAATCAAGTGCAACAAAACATCAAAGCAACAGCTAATCTCAACACAATCAATTTTGGCTACAGGTATTTTTATGTTTATTTGCACCCCTGGTCTATGTGACCGGTATAAGGTCTACTAAAAGGCCATGGGTGCAAGACCCATGGCCTTTTTTATTTTGATTTTTCTGGAGGCACGCTATGAGAGATATAAAATTGGCGGCAATAAAAGAACAGAGCTCAAAGACTATAATCTATGTAGACGATGTGGCTATTGGAAGTAGATTCTGCGTGATTGCAGGTCCATGCTCTGTGGAAAATGAAAAGCAGACCATAGAGACAGCCATTGCAGTGAAAAATGCAGGGGCAGATATGATAAGAGGCGGCGCCTTTAAGCCCAGGACATCGCCCTATGCCTTTCAAGGTCTGGGGTTAAGGGGCTTAAAGATATTGAAAAAGGCAAAAGCCGAGACAGGCCTTCCCATTGTTACAGAGGTGATAGATACAAGGGATGTGCCTTGGGTAAGTGAGTATGCGGATGTGTTGCAGATAGGCGCAAGAAACATGCAGAATTTTTCCCTTTTAAAAGAGGTGGGTAAGGCAAGAAAGCCTGTATTATTGAAAAGGGGGATGAATTCCACCATTGAGGAATGGCTTTACTGTGCAGAATATATATTAAACGAGGGAAATCCACAGGTCATACTCTGTGAAAGGGGTATCAGGACCTTTGAGACATATACAAGAAACACCCTTGATATAAGTTCTATCCCCTCCCTTAGAGGATTAACCCATTTACCCGTAATAGTTGACCCATCCCACGCATCAGGAAAGGCCACGCTTGTGCCTCATCTATCATATGCAGCGGTGGCAGCAGGCGCTGACGGTTTAATCGTTGAAGTTCATATAAAACCAGAAGACGCCATCTGCGACAAAAATCAGACCTTAAATACAGTGGAGTTTGCCCGGATGATGAAAAAGGTTCGCAGTCTCTATGACTTTATCGAGGAGAATCAGTGAAAAAGATAATGTTTTCCACAAAAAATAAGACATCTACAATTTATGTTAATACTTCTATGGATAAGGTGTTTGAGCTTTGCGACAGAGGCCGTGCCGTAATTATTACGGATAAAAATGTAGACCGATTGTATGGAGATAGGTTTAAAGGTGTGAAAAAAATCATAATAGACGATGGTGAGGCAAATAAAACATTAGATACCGTTCATTATATTTATGAACATCTTCTTGCATCTGGTTGCGAAAGAAATACGGTCATTATCGGTATAGGCGGGGGTATGGTATGTGACATTGCTGGGTTTGTGGCGTCTACCTTTTTAAGAGGGCTTTCTTTTGGCTTTGTGGCAACAACCCTTCTTGCCCAGGTGGATGCTGCCATAGGTGGAAAGAACGGTGTTAATTTTAAAGGCTATAAAAATATGATAGGCACCATAAACCAGCCTGATTTTGTGATATGCGACTTCTCAGCATTAAAGACCCTTGCTCACCGTGAATTATTAAACGGTATGGCAGAACTTATAAAACACGCCATAATAGGGGACAAGAGACTGTTTTACGAGATAGAGAAAGAAAAAGAGGCGTTTTTAAATTTAGATTTGTCCCGTATCGAGCCTATTGTCTTTAAATCAATGAAAGTAAAGATAGATATTGTAAAAAGGGATGAAACAGAAAGGCATGAGAGGAGAAAATTAAACTTCGGCCATACTTACGGCCATGCCATTGAATCAAAGTTCGGTTTAAGCCACGGTGAGGCCGTAAGTATAGGCATGATACTTGAGACGCATTTGTCTATATCAAAAGGTCTTTTGGAAAAAGAGACGCTACGTCGCATAAAAAACCTTCTGACCTACTTTGGTTTACCCACAGAAATGGACGGAATTAACAGACATATCCTTATGGATGCCATAATAAAAGACAAAAAGAAGGATGGCGACGGGATATACTCTATTTTGATAAAGGACATAGGGGATGTAGTAATTGAAAAGGTAAAGATGAAAGAGATAGAGGAGTTGCTCTATGATATGCGTAAGCCTTGATGAAAGATGGGGGTTAAGTTTTTTAAAATCCCTTGATGACGTTGAATTTGCAGAGATAAGAATGGACAGGATGAACCTGACAAATAAAGACATTAAAGAAATCTTTTCCCAGCCCAAAAGATTAATTGCCACGTGCAGACCAGGATACTTAAATGAAAATAAAAGGTTATCCTATCTTTTAAATGCCATAGAGGCAGGTTCTTCGTATGTAGATATCGAATTAGAGTCTGATTCAAGGTTCAAAAAACCGATAGTTGATCTGGCCCATAAAAAGGGATGCACCGTCATTATATCACACCACGATTACATTAAAACACCATCCCAGGAGGCACTAAATGGAATTGTAAGGTTATGTTTTGTGGAGGGCGCTGATATTGCAAAGATAGCGTGTAAGGTAAATTCCACATCCGATGCAGCAAGGCTCATAGGCATATTAGGAAATAAGGATTTTGAAAATAAGGTTATTGTTGCAGGGATGGGTGATAAGGGAAGGCTTGTAAGGGTAATTGCCCCTTTTTTGGGCGGGGTATTTACCTATGCATCAATGGAAAAAGGTAAAGAGACAGCAGAAGGGCAGATTGAAAACAAAAGGTTAAAAAGGGTGTTTGAGGTGCTAAAAAATGTCTGAAGAAAGGCCCATCTTTGCCGTTGCAGGAAATCCAGTGTTACATAGCTTAAGCCCTGTTATGTTCAATAATGTTTTTTCATCAGAGGGTTTGGATGCAGTTTATGTCCGTATCCTTGCAAAAGATGCAAAAGAAGTGGCTGAAATAATAAGGCAAATCCATATAAAAGGCGTCAATGTTACATCACCTTTTAAAGAGGAGATATTAAAACATATCCATATAATCCACGACGAGGCAAAAGATATAGGTGCAGTAAACACCCTGATAAATACAGGCAATACCCTGCACGGATATAATACAGATGTTTACGGCATAGAAGGTGTGTTTGTAAGAAACTCAATAGATGTTTTTAGAAAAAAGGCAGTAATTATTGGTGCAGGTGGTGCGGCAAGGGCAGCGTGTTTTATTCTTAAAAGAAAAGGTGCAGATGTGACAATTATAAACCGCACACACAAAAAGGCAGTGGATATTGCAGAGGATATGGGTATAAATGCCATTTCATTAGAGGATGTAAACGGATGTATGCTCCATGCAGATATCATAGTTCAGTGCCTTCCTCGAGGTATTAACCTTATTAAACCCGGCTTTATAAAAAAGGGTGCCTTTATGTTAGATGCCAACTATTCTTTTGATTCTCCCATTGTAAAAGGTGCTCAGCAAAAAGGATACAGGGCCTGCGATGGCAAGGACTGGCTTTTATATCAGGCAGCGGCATCGTTTAAAATCTTTTTTGGCCAGTTGCCACCCCTTCATGTAATGGAGAAGGCCCTGATGGAGAATACCTTTGATGCAAATAAAAGAAGAAACATCTCCCTTGTGGGTTTTATGGGCACAGGAAAGTCTACTATTGGTAAGCATCTCTCAGAATTAACGGGATTTGAGCTTTTAGACATCGATTCAGAGATTGAAAAGAGGACACATATGTCAATAAGGGAAATCTTTGAAAAACACCATGAAGGATTTTTTAGAAACATGGAGGAAGAAGGGATAGAAGAGGCAGTAAATCTATCTAAAAAGATAATCTCCTGTGGCGGAGGTGCAGTGATAAGCAAGAAAAACAGGGATGCATTGAGGAAAAATTCCATTGTCTTCTGGTTGTGGGCAAGCCCCGAAACAGTATTTAAAAGAATCTATAACGACAAGACCAGACCACTTGTATCGGGGATAGATAACGTGAAATTCCTTAGCAAGATGATAGAAGAGAGAATGTTTTTCTATAGCGATGTGGCAGATGTAGTCATCTCTACCGATTATAAAGACTTTGCCGAGATTGCGAGGATGATCTATGGGGAAATTAATAAGACCATCGAAGGTTAATGGTATCGTATCGGCGCCTTCTTCGAAAAGCGCCATGATAAGGGCAGTGGCATTATCCCTCCTAACAGATGGGATAACCACCATAAAAAATCCCAGCTATTGCAACGATAGCCTTTCTGCCTTAGACATTGCCTGTGCGTTAGGTGCCAGGATATTAGAGAAAAACACAGAATACATTAAAATAGCAGGTAATCAGCATTTTAGTAAAATGCCTGTAAAAGATTTCATCCTCAACTGCGGTGAATCAGGGCTTTGTATACGAATGTTTTCGCCCATCGTGGGGTTATTGGACAGAGAAATCACCCTAAAAGGTGAAGGCACATTAAGTCAGCGTCCCGTAAACATGGTGGAAGACCTAAAGAGATTAGGTGCATACTGCGTAACAAACAATGGTTTTCCTCCTGTTACCATAAAAGGTCCCATATCATCTGGAAGATATAAGATAAACGGTTCAGAGAGTTCTCAATTTTTAACAGGTCTTATGATTGCGCTACCTTTGTGCAGTGGTGATTCAGAGATTTATGTGTTTGATTTAAAAAGTAAGCCTTATGTGAAGATGACCCTGGAGATGATGAAGATATTCGGTGTCGATTGCAGCTTTAACGAGACGCTGGATAGATTTTTTATAAAGGGAGACCAAAGATACAGGCCAGCAGAATGTATCCTGGAAGGGGATTGGTCAGGCGCTGCCTTCATGCTCGTTGCAGGTGCCATCGCAGGTTCTATAACAGTAACAGGTTTGAACATCCACTCGAGACAGGCAGATAGAATAATATTAGATGTGCTTGAGATGGCAGGTGCTTCCATTAATGTGGAGGCCGATAGAATTACCGTTACAAAGCATCATTTAAGGGCATTTGAATTGGATGCAGAAGACTGTCCTGATGTGGTGCCTCCCGCTGTGGCGCTTGCTGCCCATTGTAAGGGAAAGACGATATTAAGCGGGATAGAGAGGCTGCGCATAAAAGAGAGCAATCGCCTTGATGCATTGATAAAAGAGTTTTCCAAGATGGGTATAAAGATCTACATGGAAAAAGAAAGGCTTGTGATAGAAGGCGGAAGATTAAAAGGTGCTGTTATCGATCCCCACAACGACCACAGAATTGCCATGTCCTGTGCCGTATGTGGCCTTGCCGGTGAAGTTGACATCGTTATAGAAAATCCTGAATGCGTGGCCAAGTCTTATCCATTATTTTTTCAACACCTTGAACAATGTCTGGAGGAAAGATGAATAGTTTTGGAAGGATGTTCAGGATATCCATATTCGGAGAGTCTCACGGAGACTGCGTTGGGGTTATCATAGACGGCTGTCCTTCCGGGGTTTCAATCTCTGTTAATGATTTTATTGAGGATTTAGAAAGAAGAAGGCCGGGCAAAAAGGGCACCACCTCAAGGATTGAGGATGACATGCCAGTTATAAAAAGCGGGGTATTTAATGATAGAACAACAGGTGCGCCAATAACGATTGTGTTTAACAATCTCCACGGAGAACCCAGAGACTATGAAGACATAAGATACAAACCAAGACCTGGTCATGCTGACTTTACTGCATGGAAAAAATACGGTGGTTTCAATGATTATAGAGGGGGAGGCCATTTTTCCGGCAGGCTTACCCTTGGTATTGTGGCAGCTGGTGTTATTGCAAAGAAGATAATAGAGCCTGTAGAGGTAAGGGCAGAGATCGTGGAGATAGGAGGCAGTAAAGACATAGATCATGCAGTGGAGCATATCTCAGAAATCGGTGATTCTGTAGGTGGTATTGTTGAATGCAGGGTATATAATCTTCCTGCAGGACTTGGAGAGCCGTTTTTTGATTCTTTTGAATCTGTATTAAGTCATGGTGTATTTTCCATTCCGGGGGTAAAGGCCATTGAATTCGGCTGTGGATTTTTGTGTGCAGCCATGAAAGGGAGTGAGTATAACGATGAAATCCTTGACCTTACAGGAAAGACAAAGACCAACAATACTGGGGGAATAAATGGCGGTATAACAAACGGAAACGAAATCTATTTCAGGATTGCCGTAAGACCCACCTCGAGTATACCAAAACCCCAGAAGACAATAGATTTAAGAAATGGAGACCCCACAGAGATTACAATTAAAGGCAGACACGATTTAGCAATCGTATTGAGAATCCCTGTAATAGTTGAGGCAATTTCAGCAATAGTTACTGCTGATTTTATGCTTTTAGAACAGAAGATACAAAGGGTATCAAGATGAAGGCCAAGGAGTTAATGGATATAAGAAGGCAGATAGACATTTTAGACCAGAGAATTATGGAGTTACTGAACAAACGGATGGAGATTTGCCTCAAAACAAGAAGATTTAAAAAACACATCGTTGATTTAAAAAGGGAGGAGGAGGTATTAGAAAACATAAGAAGGTCTTCTTATCACCTTTTAAGGCCTGATTTTTCTGAAAGGCTATACAGCCTTATCATCGAAGAAAGCAGGGCAATACAGCAAATGGATTACAAGCTTATAGGTTTTCAGGGCGAACACGGGGCATACAGTGAAGCTGCAATCTTAAGCTATAGACCTGAACTTGTGCCCGTACCTTGCAGGGAATTCAAGGATATCTTTGACGATATTGAGGCTGGTATCCTTGATTATGGAATAGTGCCCATCGAGAATTCAATAGAAGGCGCGGTAACCTATGTGAACGACCTTTTAATAGAAAGGAATCTTGTAATAATAAAGGAGATAATAATTCCCGTCCATCATTGCCTTCTGGCATTGCCTGGAACGGATTTTAAGTCATTGAAGGCAGTATATAGCCATCCCCAGGCCCTTGCCCAGTGTCGTAATTTTATAATGAAACACAAACTCGAACCAAAGCCGTTTTACGATACAGCGGGGGCTGCAAAGATGCTATCAGAGGAAAAGCCTGAGGCCTCTTGTGTTATAGCAAACAGGCTTTCTGCCCGATTGTATCATTTAAGCGTCATTAGAGAGAATATAGAAGACTATCCGTCTAATTCTACGAGATTTATAGTTTTGTCAAAAGATCCTTTAGACGAAGAAGGGGATAAATGTTCCATCATATTTTCGCTACAGCATAAGGTGGGAGCCCTCTTTAGTATTCTCAAGATATTCTATGAGGCATCAGTAAACCTTACAAGGATTGAATCAAGACCTACAAAGGAATCACCAGGTAATTACGTATTTTTTATCGATTTTGAGGGCTCTAACAGGGATGAGAAGATTGTCCATATGCTCGAGACTATAAAGGAAAACACAACGACCTTTAAGTTTCTCGGGTGTTATAAATCAGCAAAAAGAGGTGGATAAAAATGAAGATAATGGTTATAGGTGCTGGAAGAATGGGATCGTGGTTTGCAAAGGAACTGGCATGGGCAAACGATGTGGCCGTCTATGACAGAGAACCGAAAAGATTACAGGACATAAAGGCGGTAAAGATATTTGACGAAATCTCCTATATAAAAACCTTTAAACCTGACCTATTAATAAATGCTGTAACCTTAAAGGATACGATTCTTGCTTTTAATGCATGTTTGCCCTTTATTGAAAAAAGTTGCATAATCTCCGATATTGCATCTATAAAAGGGGAGCTAAAGGATTTCTATAACACATGCGATTTTGACTTTGTATCCATGCACCCCATGTTTGGCCCAACCTTTGCAAATATGGGTTCTTTAAAAAACGAGAACGTTATCTTTATCAAGGATTCTTCCCGAGAAGGTGTGGCGTTTTTCAAGGATTTTTTTAGTAGATACCGTCTCAAATTCTTTGAATATACCTTCGAAGAACATGATGAGATGATGGCCTATTCCTTGACCCTTCCTTTTTTATGCTCTATGGCATTTGCAGGGTCTGTAAAGAAAAATGTGGTGCCTGGCACGACCTTTGAAAGACACCTCAAGATTGCAAAAAAACTTTTAAAAGAAGACGATAGCCTCCTCGGCGAGATTTTGTTCAATACCCATTCTATGTCCAAACTGGATACGATTACTGGAAGGCTTGAATATTTGAAACACATCATCATTGCAAAAGATCAGGAGGAATTGAGTTCGTTTTTGAAAACATTAAGGGAAAATATAAGATAAGGAGATAAAGTGAAAAAAAACCTTTTTCGTATGAAGAATGGAAGCAAAAAAAAGATAAGATGGAGCTCGTATTTTTTTCAAGACAGGTGCTGTGCGATCTCGATACCCCCCTTTCCTGTTACATAAAGATGAAGAAAGCCTTTCCGGACACACCTGCCTTTCTCTTAGAAAGCGTTGAGCAGAAAGAAAGGCTCGGCAGGTTTTCCATCATAGGCTTTGAACCTTTTTTGACCTTTAAAAGTGTGGAAAAAGAGGTCATTCTAAAAGGCATGATTGAGGATCGTTTTGAGACAGAAAATCCTTTTCTTGTATTGAAAGAAATCTTTAAGAAGTTTCACGTGTCTGTCGATGGGGGAGATATCATGTGTCATGGCGGTGCGGTAGGTTATGCTGCGTATGATGTAGTGAGATTTTTCGAAAAAATCCCCGACCTTTCAAAGAAGACCTTAGATGTTTATGATTTGTATTTATTTTCTACTCATATACTTTGTCAGACGCCTATATCTGTATCCTGTTCTTTCTCCTTCTTTAACGATTAGTTTTTCCAAAAAAGCGTCTGTCTTTCTGGGTATCTTCTTCGGTCTTTTGCTTTTGTCTTCAAGTTCCCCTTCTCTCGCACGCCTTACAGTATGTCTTGAAATACCAAGTATCCTTGCAACCTTAGAAACATTGCCCCAGTTCTCTTTTAAAACACGCCTCACTATCTCTCTGGCAAATTTTGGTGATTGATTTCTTAACTCTTTATAAGCTATGCTTACCATAGGCTACATCTCCATTCACTTAAGGGTTTTGGGGCTCTGCTCCAGTTTAGTTTTGCTAACTTTATTATACCCAAAATGTGAGATGTAGCCTCTAATCTTTTTATCTTAAGTTCCCCAACTCCTAAAAAAACTCCCAAATCTTCTTTACCACATCCTTTAGCCCTATCACCACTATTTAACTGGTAAGTATGTTTATACCTATCTACGAAAATATCCAAATAAGGTCTTGACAAA
>Ga0209720_1000708_pt1 | contig 32758 bp, 19 predicted proteins | sample AD_JPNMR3_MetaG_FD_184426 | JGI IMG/M metagenome (GOLD analysis project Ga0209720, IMG submission 184426) | Active sludge microbial communities of municipal wastewater-treating anaerobic digesters from Japan - AD_JPNMR3_MetaG (SPAdes) (version 2) | ecosystem: Engineered > Bioreactor > Anaerobic... | reverse complement strand
TTTGTGAATTTTTCGAGTAGGGTTGGAGCAAAATTTAAGAAGGTTGAATTTGAAGGATATAATGAAAAAACATCAGATACGATAAAAACATTCAAGAATCAGTTATCAAGATTGAAAACTTGGTTAAACCTTGGTATGAATGGAGTTTCGACAAAATATTTGCAATTTTACGGGGATTACTTTGTATATACGAGGCAAGGCATTTTTGATGCATTAAGTCGGGAGAATATAAATCAAAAGTTTGTATGGAGAAAGTTTACTGAATTGGAGTTTGTTTACAGGGACTTTTTGAATTTAAAAACTTCAATAGCATATGAAAACCCAATAAAACGTTATTGGAAAACTTCGTTAAATTTTTATATTGAGGATTTTGCAATTCCTTATTAAAAATTTTAAAATAAAATTTATATGAACTAATTGCAATTTAAAAAGTTTTTCCGATCAATATTTTTTAACAAAGTAGATCCAAATTTAAAAATTGTTATTGTTTATTTTTAAACATGATTAAAGAAATAATTGTAAAAATGTCAAAATAAAGTTCGATGAAATTTATAATATTTATTTTATAAAAACGTTAAAGAGTAGATATATCGAAATATAAAATTATTTTTATATTTTTGTGTCCTTAAATAATTACATTAGGTATGAAATTAAAAATTCTTTATGTTACTCAAGAGATAGTGCCTTTTCTTCCTGAGACAGAAGTATCTAAGATGTGCCGCTTTTTACCGCAAAAGATACAGGAAAGAAATAGGGAAATCAGAACCTTTATTCCGAAATTTGGATCTATCAACGAAAGACGTCATCAGCTTCACGAAGTTATAAGATTAAGTGGGATGAATCTAGTAATAAACGATACGGATCATCCTTTAATAATAAAAGTTGCTTCTATACAACCGGCGAGGATGCAGGTCTATTTTATTGACAACGACGATTTTTTTGGACGCAAATTTGTATTTACAGATAAAAATGGAAAAGACTTTTCGGATAATGATGAACGGGCGATTTTTTATTCAAAAGGAGTAGTTGAAACTGTAAAGAAATTGGGTTGGGCACCAGATATTGTTCATTGCCATGGATGGTTTACCGCTTTTTTCCCTTATTACTTACGAAAAGTTTACCATAATGATCCGATTTTTGATCACGATTTCAAAATAGTTTATTCTTTCTATAATGACAAATTCAAGAAAACACTTGATGCACAATTACCAAATAAATTGATGGAAGGTTCAGTGCAACAAGACGACCTTAAAACTTTAACCGAACCAACTTGGCAAAATGTTAATAGATTTGCTTTCCAATATTCTGATGCAATTATTCAAGGTACTCAAAAACCGGATGAAGAATTATTATTGGAATTAGAAAATTCAGGGAAACCTTTCTTGAAATATCAATCAGAAGAAAATTACGTTGAGAAATACGATGAGTTTTATACCAGATTATTAGAAAATCGTTTGAAATGAAAAATACTATTCCTACCATAAAAATTTTCTCAGTATTATCTTATGTCGTGATATTACTGTTTAGTTCGTGCTCTGATGAGAATTCAATAATAGGATTAAATATTTTACCTGAAAGTGATAGATTTGGATTTCTTGCAGATACGATTACTGTTGATTGTTATACTCTTCGTGATACAAAAATTACTACCGATAGAAGAACCTTATCTCCTCTAGGATCGTTTTTTGATCCCGAATTCGGTTTCACTAAAGCATCATTTGCTTGTCATATAAGATTGTCTTCTGCCAATGTTGATTTCTCTAATGTGCAGAAAATAAACAGCCTTGAATTGCGACTAAGATATAAAGCAAATTACGGTGATACCCTTACACCACAAATTGTAAAAGTGTATAGATTAAAGAAGAAAATTTATGCTGATTCTACTTATTATGACAATTTTTCATTCGCTCCAAATGAAATCGAATTTTTATCTCAAGCTCAATTAGTAATTGATCCTGCAGATACACTTGTTAAAATCCAAATGCCACAATCACTGATAGATGAATTTATTAATCCTTCCAATAAACCTAACTTTGTTGATAATGATAAGTTTATTGATTTTTTTAATGGTCTTTATGTAACTACCGAAAACGTAACTCAAGGAGGTGCTGCTTATATATTTGATTTGTTGCATAACAATTCAAATATGATTTTAACTTATAACGACAGCCTTAAATTTATATTTCTCATAAATAATAAGTGTGCAATTATTAACATGTTTGAACATGATTATTCGTCTGCTTCTGAACGTGTTAAGACAGCAATTCAGGATAGCACGCAATTACATGAATTTTGTTTTGTTCAAAGTTTTGCAGGATTAAAAGTTAAATTAAATTTTCCGGAAGTCTCTCAAAAATTTGAAAATGGAATATTCGCAATTAATAGAGCCCAACTTGTTATAAACGTTGAAGTTGAATCAGTTTCACCAAAATTCACTGCTCCTCCGAAATTGACGCTTGTAAAAATAAAATCCGACGGCACGTATGATTTTGTAACTGACTATAAAATAAATAATGCATATTTCGGAGGTGATTTGAATAAAACAAATTATCAATACATTTTCAATATTCCTTTTCATATTCAAGAACTTGTTAATGGAACAGAAGACTATGGACTTTATTTGTTTGCAACTGACAACCGAACATATCCATACAGGTGTGTAATATATGGAACCGGCAATAATGAAAAATCTATGAAATTAAGATTATTATATTCAGCATTTTAACATTCAAAATTATGTGTGGTATTGTAGGATATATAGGACAACGAGAGGCTTATAACATATTAATTAAGGGTTTGAAAAGACTCGAATACAGAGGCTATGACTCTGCCGGCATAGCTATGGGTGGAGATAATCCAAGAATTTATAAATGCAAAGGCAAAGTCTCTGATTTAGAAGCTTTAGTAGAAAATCTCGACTTTTCAGGCAATATTGGAATTGGGCATACCCGTTGGGCAACCCATGGTGAACCTAATGATGTTAATGCCCATCCCCATCGTTCTATGAATGGACATTTTATTATAATTCACAATGGAATAATTGAAAATTATACAAAATTAAAATCAGGTCTCGAAAATAAAGGATATGTTTTTGAAAGCCAGACCGATACAGAAGTTTTGGCTAACCTGTTTGAGTATTTTTACATTAAAGAAGGTTCTGATCCTAAAAAATGTGTTGATGCAATAAGAAATGCTCTAAGAATTGTAGAAGGTGCTTATGGACTATTAATTTTATGTAAAGATGTTCCAAAACAGCTAATTGCTGCTAAAAAGGGAAGTCCTATTGTAGTAGGGATTGGCGATCAGGAATACTTTATAGCCTCAGATGCTTCTCCAATAGTGGAATATACAAATAGCGTTATTTACTTGAAAGATGATGATATAGCTATATTAAGTGATTCAGGACTTAGTTTAATAAATTTAAAAAATATACCTCAAACCCCAAATATTCATAAGTTAGATTTAAGTCTTGATCAAATTGAAAAAAATGGCTTTGACCATTATATGTTAAAAGAAATCTATGAACAACCTCGTTCAATTCGGGATACATATCGAGGTAGACTAAATTTTGAATCTAAATTTTTACGCTTAGGAGGTTTGTTCAATGTATTTAATGATTTGGTGAATGCCGACAGAATTATAATTGTAGCTTGTGGAACCAGTTGGCATGCAGGTTTGGTAGGAGAGTATCTATTTGAAGAATTTACTCGTATTCCTACAGAAGTAGAATATGCATCTGAATTTCGATACCGAAACCCTGTTATTAAAAAAGGAGATGTAGTAATTGCAATTAGCCAAAGCGGAGAAACTGCAGATACCTTAGCCGCTATTCAACTTGCCAAACGTGCAGGTGCAATAGTATTAGGAATTTGTAATGTTGTTGGTTCCAGTATTCCTCGGGAAACAGTTGCAGGAGTATATACACATGCCGGTCCCGAGATAGGAGTAGCTTCCACAAAAGCCTTTACTGCTCAGGTTACTGTTCTTACAATGATGGCAATGGCTGTTGGATTGGCAAATAAAAATCTTACACAAAAAGAATTTGAAGATTTGGTTGAAGAACTTTATCTTATTCCTGATAAGATTGAGAAAATTTTAGAAAAAGCCGATTACATTAAAGAGATTGCTGAAAAAGTAAAAGATGCAAACAATACATTGTATTTAGGTCGTGGTTATTTATTTCCTGTTGCCCTTGAAGGGGCATTAAAATTAAAAGAAATTTCATATATTCATGCCGAAGGATATCCCGCAGCTGAAATGAAACACGGTCCTATTGCTTTGATAGATGAAAAAATGCCTGTGGTAGTTTTGGCTACCAAGGATCCATCTTATGATAAAATTGTATCAAATATTCAAGAAGTTAAGGCAAGAAAAGGACAAATTATTGCCATTGTTACAGAAGGAGATACAGTAATCAGAAACCTGGCTGATTTTGTTATTGAAATTCCTGCATGTGATTTTGCTTTATCTCCTTTGTTAACAGTGATTCCATTACAACTGCTTTCATATTATATTGCTGTAATGAGGGGATGCAATGTAGATCAACCAAGAAATCTTGCAAAATCAGTAACAGTTGAGTGATTTTAAATAATAAAAATTATAAAATCAAGTTTTACAAAAAAACTTAAAATTGAAGACAAAGGTTTATATAGTTTTAGCAATAGCGTTTATTGCAATATCCTGTTCAACGGAGAAAAATGCTCCTCTTAATCGTGCATATCATAATACTACATTAAAATATAACATTTATTTTAATGCAAATGAAGCATATAAGAGAGGATTAAACAGAATCTACAGTCAAAATACGGATGATTATACTGATATTTTACCAATTTTTATTGATACTAAAGAAGAATTAGCATCATCTGCATCCGGTGAAATGGATAAAACTATTCAAAAGTGCTCCAAAGGGATAAAATATCATTCCATTACCAAAAGGCCTAAGCTAAATGATAATCCAAGCAAAAAGGAACAAGAATTCTACAAAAAAAATGAATTCAACAAGTGGATTGATGATTGCTATCTTTTAATGGGAAAAAGTTATTTTATAAAACGGGATTATTCACAGGCTCGTAACAATTTTGAGTATTTAATAAGGCAATTCCCTGATTTAGAAACAAAATACCTAGCGTATTTATATCTGACAAGAACTTTTTCTGAAAGCGGAAACTTCAGATCAGCCAAAGAAACATTGGACTTAATCGAAGCAGATAAAGAATTTCCAAAAAAATTTTTAGGACAGTTTAATGCAATTTATGCAGATTTCTATTTGAAACAAAAAATGTATGATGATGCAATTCCAAAACTAGTTAAGGCAATAAACGGAACCAAAAAGAAAAAAGAAAAACTAAGATACACATTTATACTTGCTCAAATTTACGAGAAAAAGGGAAATTTTCAAAAAGCTTCGGAATTATACGAAATTGTAACAAAGAAAAATCCAGGCTACGAAATGGAATTTAATGCCAGAATAAATATGGCAAGATGTTATGCGGGAAGTTCTAAGGGTAGCAAAGAAGTTTATAAAAAACTTCGCAAGATGCTGAAAGATGATAAAAATATTGAGTATCGCGATCAAATTTATTATGCATTAGCAGAATTAGACTACCGAAATAATAACCTAAACGAAGCAATTAAAAATTATCGTCTTTCCTCAGCGACAAGTGTATCTAACAATAATCAAAAAGCCTTGTCTTGTCTTCGCCTTGGTGAGATTTATTTTTCCATTAGAGATTACAAAAATGCACAACTCTATTATGATTCATGTATGGCATTTTTACCTCTGAAGTATCCGAATTATGATGAAATAAAAACCACTTCGGTAAATCTTAATGAACTTGTGAAATACACCTATGTCGTGGAATTCGAAGATAGCGTTCAGAGATTAGCTAAGATGTCTGAGGCAGAAAGATTTAAAATTATTGATAAAATAATTCAGGATATAATTGCAGAAGAAACTCGACAACGAGAAGAGGAACAACAGGCACAGATCAATTCCATGCTTTTCGACCAGCAGCGAGGTAATACAATGAATAATGTAAGAGCACCTTCAGGAGGAGCATGGTATTTTTACAATCCATCTCAATTGTCGTTTGGTAAAAATGAGTTTACAAAAAAATGGGGCAACCGTAAAAACGAAGATCATTGGAGACGAAAAAATAAGTCAATTATTGAAAGCGAAAACGACCGACCTGAAGATACGAGTGATACTTTAACGGCTTCTTCAAATCAAAAAAAATTTTCAAATCCCAAAGACAGACAATATTATTTACAAGATATTCCATTAACAGATTCTGCAATGAAAGCTTCTAACGAAAAAATAAAAGAAGCTTTGTTTAATATGGGTAGAGTTTATAAAGATCGTTTTTCAGATTATAAACTTGCCATTGAAGCTTATGAAGAATTGAATAAAAGATTTCCGAATAATGAATATTTATTGCAGTCATTTTATAACCTGTATTTGTTGAATAAACTTATAAATAATGAAGCTGAAGCTGAAAAATATAAAAATCTGGTTATCTCAAAATTTCCTGACACAAATTATGCAAAACTGCTTTTAAATCCTAATTATGTAAATGAAGTGGAAGCCAAACGCAGAGCAGACGAACAGCTTTACATTAATACCTACGATGATTATATGGCAAGCAGGTATAATAATGTTATAAGAAATGTAAATAATTTTATTGCAGAGAATCCCGAAAGTAATCTTGTGCCTAATTTTGAGTTTTTAAAAGTTCTTACTACCGGTAGAACAGGCGAGCTTGATTTATTTAAACAAGAATTGATTAGCTTTATAAAAAAGTATCCACAACATGAACTTTTTACTGCAGCCCAAAATCTTCTTGTTTATCTAGGAGCCACAAATATTGACGACCTGATTGCAGAATTGAAAACTCGTCCAAATGAAGAAATTAAATCTGAGGATGATACTTCTGCTTCAATTCAGTTAGCAGAAAAAGAATCTTATGTATTTGAAGAAAATGTTGAACATTATTATGCTATTTATGTAAATGCAAAAGATGTTGACATAAAAAGACTAAGTTTTGAAATAAGGAATTTTAATATTTTCACCTTTAGCATGAGGACATTTAATGTAATTAATGTTCCATTTAATAATGACTCTGAGATAATTACAGTTCGATCATTCAATAATAAACGCCAGGTAGTTAATTATTCTAAAATGATTGCAAACAGTACAGATGTATTTGATTTGCTGAAAAACGTTAATTACAAGATTTTTGTAATATCTGCCGATAACTATAAAAAATTGCAAAAAAATCGAAACCTAAACGAATATTTGCAGTTTTATAAAGAAAATTATTAAAATTTCATTAAAAGATTTATGAATACTAAGCCCATCAAAATTTTGTGGACTGATGATGAAATTGATTTGCTTCAAACTCACATCATGTTCCTTGAACAAAAATTGTATAAGGTAGATGTTGCTACTAATGGCTCTGATGCCATAAAAATGGTTGAGCAAAACGATTATGATATAATTTTCCTTGATGAAAACATGCCCGGATTAACTGGTCTTGAAACTCTCGAAAAAATAAAAACTATTAAACCATATCTTCCTGTTGTGCTAATAACAAAAAGCGAGGAAGAAAATATAATGGACGAAGCCATCGGCTCAAAAATAAGTGATTACCTTATAAAACCGGTAAATCCAAATCAAATTTTACTTGTTTTAAAAAAATATATTGATAAAGAAAAACTTGTAAGCCAAAAAATATCATCAAAATATCAGAGCGAGTTTTCCAAAATTGGGATGGAGATCAATGAAAATCTTAGCTATGAAGAATGGAAAGAACTTTATAAACGCCTCACCTTCTGGGAAATTGAATTGGAAAACTCGCAAGATAAAGCAATGGACGAAATTCTTCAATATCAAATAAACGAAGCAAATAATACCTTCTCGAAATTTATAAAGAAGAATTATAAAGAATTGTTCAATATCAAAAACGACAACAAACCTTTATTATCTCCAAATTTGTTGCGAGAAAAAGTTTTTCCCTCTTTGAAAGAAAATCGTAAAACTGTTTTTTTGTTGGTTGACAATCTAAGATATGATCAATGGAAGATTATTGAGCCAATGTTAGTAAATTTTTACACTGTCGTTGAGGAAGATTTGTATTATTCTATTCTCCCCACTGCAACTCAATATGCAAGAAATTCCTTGTTCAGTGGTCTCATGCCTTCAGAAATAGATAAACTTTATCCGGAATTGTGGAAAAATGATGACGAAGAAGGTGGCAAAAATCTTTATGAAGAAGAAATGCTTAAAAAATATCTTCAGAGGTTCAGTTTCAAAAGCGATTTTGCATTTGAAAAAATTATTGATATAAACTATACCAAAAAATTGATTGATAACTACAAAACCTTGATAAACAAAGAATTTATATGTATAGTTGTGAATTTTATTGATGCTCTTTCCCATGCTAGAACAGATCAAAAAATTGTAAAAGACCTTGCCGCAAATACTTCTGCTTATCGAGCTCTTACCAAATCGTGGTTCGAACATTCTTTATTACTGGAATTACTTCAGATATTAGCCGAATATGATATTGATTTAATTATAAGTACAGACCATGGCAGTATTCAGGTTGAAAATCCGGTGAAAATTGTAGCAGATAGAACGACTACTTCAAATCTAAGATATAAACAAGGAAAAAACTTAAGTTACAATCCCAAAGAGGTGTTCGAAATTCTTAATCCCGCTGAAGTCTATCTGCCTAAGAATAATATAAGTTCAACATACGTATTTGCCATGGATAGGGATTTTTTTGTTTATCCTAATAATTACAATTACTATGTAAAATATTACAGCGAAACATTTCAGCATGGAGGAGTTTCTTTGCAGGAAATGATTGTCCCGGTTGTTAAATTGAAATCAAAATTAAAATAAAATGTCTGAGATAACAATCAAAAATCTTAATGAACTTGATGATTTTGCTAAAGAACTTGCAAATTATATTTTACATAATGGATACAAAACAGTCCTTTTCTATGGTGAAATGGGTGCAGGAAAAACTACTTTGATTAAACAAGTTTGTAAACATTTGGGAATAACAGACAATATAACCAGCCCTACTTTTGCAATAGTAAATGAATATAAAAACAACAGGATAAAAATATATCATTTTGATTTTTATCGCATCAGTAGTATTAAGGAAGTATTTGACATCGGATTTGAAGAGTACTTGGATTCCGACGATTACTGTTTTATTGAATGGCCTGAAATAATTGAAGATTATGTTTATAAGAATAGTTTAAAACTTAATATCATTGTAAATTCACAATCGTCCCGCATAATAAAATTTTAAGTTGTTATAAATCTTGCTTTCGTATGTTAAAATTATTTTGAATAAATTATATTTTATTAACTAAAAATCATATTTAATACTTTGTATAAATGATTATATTGTTTAAGTTTGTCTTTTGATTATTTTATGCACATTTTTTATAAAAATATTAAATATTATTTTCATAAAATAGCTAATTTTGGAGTTGATCCAAATATTCCTTATCTAAGCGCCAGAAAATACAAATTGATTAATGTTGTTGTTTTTGGGGCCTCGTTTTTCTTATTACTTTTTTTCTTTCTCAATATTTTTCAGGAAAAATATTCTCTTGCTGTAATTGATATTATTTTGATTATTTTGACTCCTCTTTTTAGTATGTATTTACAGCATAAAAAGTTTCATGAATTTAACATTTTATATATTTCATCAGTTTTCCCGATATATACATTTTTAGTTTGCATTTTTTGGTTTGATATTTTTCGTCAAACTGAACATATTTTAATACCTATGTCAATATTACCTTTGTTTCTTTTTGACGGTTTGAAAAAAAATTTTCAGTTTGCATTGTATGTTATTGTATTTTTTGTGTTGAGATATCATTCAATGATAAAGTCTAATGGATTTTTTAAAGTTGACACCATTCACCTGATATATTTAATTTGTTTCTTTATAGTGTATATTTTAGTTTCATATTTTAAAGGTGACATGATAAAGTTTTATAAAAAGATTGAAGAGTCTAATAAAACCAAAGATAAACTATTCAGAATAATTAGTCATGACCTTAGGAGCCCTTTTAATAGTCTATTGGGAACAAGCGATATTCAGTTGAAATATATTCAAAATCAAGATTATGAGAGAATAGAAAATACCTCCAAAGCAATTAATTTAGCATCAAAAAAAATCTATGATCTTACGCAATCTTTGTTGGAGTGGTCGTTGAGCCAAACTGAACAAATAGTAGTCACAAAAACGAAATTTTCTCTTAATGAATCTATATTTAAAGTTATTGATATATGTTTAATTACATCTAAAAACAAAGATGTAGAAATTGTTTTTGAACCTCAGTTTGATATTGAGGTTAATCTTGATTACACAATGTTCCAGATAGTCCTAAGAAATATTATAATGAATTCTGTAAAATTCTCTTATAGAAGACAAAATATTGTAGTTGAAACTTCAAAAGAAAAGAATAATATTGTAATTAAAGTAAGGGATTTTGGTGTAGGTATGGATGAAGAACAACTATATAATATCTTCAGTCCGGATAAATATAAAACTACTATTGGAACTGAAAAAGAAAAAGGTAGTGGGTTGGGATTACTTATTTCAAAAGAATTGATCGAAAAACAAGGCGGGGCTATACAAATCCAAAGTAAGAAAGGAGAAGGAACTTTGGTTACTATTTCTTTTCCCATTGAATAAACATTTAAATAAATAAATTGTTTTAATAAAAAAAGTAATGATTATGAAAAAATACATGATTATGTTAATTGGAATGTTTTTTTGTTTAGGTTTGTTTGCTCAAAAGAAAGTTGATAAAGATAAAACCAGTCCGAAGTCAATACATAAGTTTACTGTGAAAGACATAAATGGTAATGATTTTCGTTTCGCAGAACTGAAAGGTAAAAAAATTATGATTGTGAATACTGCTTCAAAATGTGGGTTAACTCCTCAATTCGAAGCTTTACAATATGTTTACGAAAAATACAAAGATCAAAATTTTGTAGTTGTCGGATTCCCATCAAATGATTTTCTTAATCAAGATCCCGGAACAAATGAAGAAATTTTAACATTCTGTTCGGTTAATTATGGTGTAACATTCCCTATGATGTCAAAGATTGTTGTTACTGGGAAAAAGAAGCATCCGATTTATGATTTTCTTACTAATAAAAAATTAAACGGAGTGTCATCTTCTACAGTTCAATGGAATTTCCAAAAATATCTTATTGATGAAAATGGTTATCTGGTTGATGTGATAAGCCCAAGAGTTAAACCTGATGATCCAAAAATTATAAACTGGATTGAAAGTAAATAATTAAAAAATTTTTAAGCACATTTCAGATAAACAGAACTTATTCTTTAAGTTTAGGAAAATTTTAGTTTTTATAATTTAAATTTATTTATCCTTATGATTAAATATCAAAATTGTGTGAAAAACATATCTGATATAATAATATAAGTACTTAAACTGAAAGTCTAATAAAAATTTAACCCAAATCCCCCAAAAAAATCTAATTTCTAATGCGTAAAGTTAGAAGCCTTCAGTTGTAATAAGCTGAAAAACACTCAAAAACAAGATGTTTTTTATTAAAAAACTATTTAAATTGTAGTAAGAAATTATAATTAAGAACAAACGATAAAAATTAAACTCGTTTTAAGCATAAGTTATGTAAAGTGCTAAAACTTATCGGGTGGTTAGGTTAGGCTTACTCACCGAGAAGGCAATATACTGGCTTTTCGAGATCTTCAACTCCCTAAGATGTTGTGCTTGAGTCAAATCACATTTTCTAATACATAATCTGTATTTAATCTTTTATTTTCTAATGAAAATACATTTCTATCATTCTTATTAATAATTAAATTTGCTCTATATCATAAATCAAAAAGATTAACAAATTTAATTTTTAATATAAAAATGATTTTACTATTTAGAGCTATTTTAATTTGCTGCTAAAATTTTTTTATTTTTGACTGATTTTATTTATGAGAAAAACATTTGGCAAAATATTCCTTGTAATTTCTGTTGGTTTGTTGATAAATAAACCATTGTTTCTACATACACATATTTTGCCGGATGGAAGCATTATTGTGCATTCTCATCCTTATAAAATCACAAATTTTGATTTTTCTGGCGAACCAAAGCATAAACACAGTAGCCACGAAATAAAACTTATAGACTGGTTAAACAGTAATAATGATCGTTACTTATTTAACAACTTTGCAGAATTTGATTTAATAATAGATGTTTATATTCTGAGAAAGTTTGTTTTCCTGGATTTAAATTTTATAGAAAATTACGTTTCGATAATTTATAAACGCGGACCTCCATCATCATAAAAATATTTTAGCATTTTATATGCTTATTGAGAGATATTTTTGTGAAATTTAATTAATTATAAAAAATCAATAAATGAAAAAAAATATTTTTATTGTAGTGATTTTTTTCACTACCTCATTTGTGTATTCTCAAACAAAGAGTGACGCCCATATTTTTGGTCATGTGATTGCTAATGGAAAACATATTGCTTATGCAAATGTTTATATTAAGAATACTACAATAGGTACCTCAACTGATGAAACAGGACACTATAAAATATATAATGTGGCGGAAGGAGAATATGTTGTAGTTGCACGAGTCTTGGGTTATAAAATCCATGAAATTCCGGTTATAATAAAGCCCGGAAATATTTACGAAATAAATTTTGAGCTCGAAGAAGACGTCTTGGGATTAAATGAAATAACTGTTACAGGGAGTCGTAATGAGATCACTCGTAAGGAATCACCTGTAATTGTTAGTATGCTTAATTCAAAAGATTTGCAGGTAACATTTACAAATACGATAAATGAAAGCTTAAGATTTTTGAGCGGCTTGCGTGTTGAGAATAATTGTCAAAATTGTGGATTTAATCAATTAAGAATAAATGGTTTGGAGGGTCCTTATTCTCAGATATTAATAAATTCAAAAGCAATCTTTAGCGGACTTGCCGGAGTATATGGTTTGGAATTAATTCCTGCTAACATGATTGAGAGAATAGAAGTTGTTAGAGGTGGCGGTTCTTCTTTATATGGTAGTAATGCAATTGGCGGAACAGTAAATATTATTTTAAAAGACCCGATTAACAATACTTTTAATTTTGGTGGTAATACTTCTTTAATAGGTGTAGATAAAAATTATTTCCACCCGGCTGTTGAAAATAATGTTTCAATGAATGCGACAGTTGTAGCCGGCGATACAAGAACAGGGCTTTCAATTTATGGCTATCGTCGGAGTAAAGAACATTTTGATGCAAACGGAGATGGTTTCTCCGAATTATCACAGGCTAAAAATTATACTTTAGGAGCAAGAACTTTTCACAGGTTTAACTCAAAAACAAAAATTTCTCTGGATTATTTTTCGATAAATGAAGATAGACGCGGTGGAAATGGTTTTAATAATTTACCGCACATGTCCGATATCAATGAAGAAGCAGAACATAATATTAATACAGCTTCTTTAAACTTTGATTTATTTCTTAATCCTGTATCCATGCTTTCAGTATATTTTTCGGCACAGCATATTTTGAGAGATTCGTATTACGGAGCAAATCATTCACTTTCCTCTTATGGCAAAACTTTGGGTTTAACTACATTAACCGGAATACAATATAAATATAATCTGGAAAAAACATCATTGTTGTTTGGATTTGAACGGACTGATGATTTTCTTAAAGATAAAAAATTAGGTTATCCGGATATTAATAATATTTCGTTAAATTCAAACGGGGAACCCGAAATTGGATTTGTTCCTGATGTAATGGTAGCAAACCAAATTCTTGTTTTGAACTCAGCTTTTTCCCAAATTGACAGAAAAATTGGTTTATTTAAATTATCGGGAGGTGCAAGATTCGATAATTATTCAGTTAAGAATAATATTGAAAATTCAAATATATCAGGAAATGTTGTTAGTCCGCGATTTAATGTTTTGTTTACACCTTTAACAAACCTTCAACTTCGAAGCAGCTATTCTCGCGGTTTTAGAGCTCCTCAAATTTTTGAGGAAGATTTGCACATCGAAACTTCAGGAGCAAGACAGGTGATAAATAAAAATGCTCCCGACTTAAAACAAGAAACAAGTAACTCTTTTACTTTATCTGCAGATTATAACAAAAATTTTAATAATACTTTTACTAATATTCTAATTGAAGGTTTTTACACAAGATTGAGAAATCCTTTTGTTAATCAAATTGGCGAACCTAATGAAGATGGAGTTGTCATTTATACACGCTCAAATGCCGAAGCAGGGGCTGAAGTTTATGGTGTAAATATAGAATTAAAAATCATAATTTCTTCAAAACTTGATTTTAGAGGAGGATATACCTATCAAAGAAGTCTTTATGATGAAGAACAGGATTTTGATGAGAGACACTTTTTCAGAACGCCGAATTCTTACGGTTTTGCTATTTTGAATTATAATGTTACAAATCAAATCACTTTAAATTCCTCAGCTACATACACAGGAAAAATGCTTGTTCCGTATTTTGGAAACACATTGGAATATCCTGAATATGGTGAGCTAAGGACAACAAGAAGATTTTTTGATTTAGGTGCAAAAATTTCTTACTCTTTTAAATTAAATGGTGCAATTATGACATTAAATACCGGGATAAAAAATATTTTTAATTCATATCAAAAAGATTTTGATAAAGGTATTGACCGAGACCCTTCGTATATTTACGGTCCATTGTATCCTCGAACGATTTATTTTGGTGTTAGTTTGGGAAATCTTTAAGAACCTAAAATTACAAAGGAAGATTTGTGAATAATTGTGTTAAGAAAAATAAAATAAAATTTATTTTCTCAAAAAAATAGCTTATTTTTGCGGTCTGAAATTTTGCGGATGTGGCGAAATTGGCAGACGCGCCAGACTTAGGATCTGGTTCCGAAAGGAGTGGGGGTTCGAGTCCCTTCATCCGCACAAAGACCGCATTTTGCGGTTTTTTTTAAGTTTAATGTAAAAGTTTAAATTATAGTTTGATGGAAATAAAAAAGAATCTAAATGAAGATTTAACAGCAACTATCGAAATTCAGGTAGCTAAATCCGACATTGAAGAAAAAGTTGAAAAAAAATTAAGAGAGTACCGCAGAAAAGCTAATGTCCCAGGATTTAGACCAGGTAATGTTCCTTTTGGTCTAATTAAAAAGATGTATGGTAATGCAGTTTTAATTGATGAGTTGAACCATTTCGTCAGTGAATCATTAATGAAATTTATCGAAGACGAAAAAATGGATATTATCGGCGACCCATTACCAAGTGATAAACAAGAACAAATTGATATTACTTCTCAGGAAAACTTTACTTTCTTGTTTGATATTGCTCCAAAACCTGAATTTGAAATTAAACTCAGCAAACGTGATAAAATAAACAAATACGATATTCTCGTTGATGAAAAAATGTTAGAGTCAACTTTAAATTCTTATCGTCGTAGTTTTGGTGAATTTGTTAAAGCAGAAAAATCACTAGAAAACTCTAATCTTACCGTTTCTGCGGTTCAACTAAATCAACAGTCCGAAATAAAACCTGATGGTATATCAGTCGAAAAATCAAGCTTACTCATAAGCAATATTAAAGATGAAGATATAAAGAAAAGCCTGATAGGTCTAGAGGAAAATACAATTGTTGATATCGACCTCGAAAAAGCTTTCGAAAATAATAAATCTGAAATTGCGGCATTTCTTCATAAAAAGAAAGAAGATGTCGAAAATATTTATCCGGTTTTTAGATTGACAATTCTTGAAATTAAAGACTTCGTAGAAGCAGAACTAAATCAAGAACTTTATGATAAAATTTTCGGCGAAGGCGTAATAACTTCAGAAGAAGAATTTAATAATAAAATAAAGGAACAAATAAAAGAAAACTTTAAACAAAATCTTGATTACAAATTGTTGATTGATATAAAAGAAAAACTTCTTTCAAAAACGGAAATTCAACTTCCTGAAGAATTTCTCAAAAAATGGGTAAAAACAATCAATAAGGAATTAACCGAAGAACAAGTTGAAAGCGAGTTCTATCACTTTTTGGAAGATCTCAGATGGAGTTTGATTAAAGGTAAAATTGCTAAAGAAAATGAAATAAAGGTTGAACCTGATGACTTGAATGCCGAAGCTGCCAATCTTATAAAAAATCAGTTTAAAATGTATGGCCTCAATGATGTACCTGAAGAATATCTGATAAAATACACAAATGATATTCTTAAAAACAAAGAAGAAGTTGAAAAATTGTACCAACAAATCCTTGAAAGAAAAGTTGTTGAGTTTGTCTCAGATCAGATAAAACTTGAATTAAAAGAAATTACACAAGAGGAATTTTATGAATTATTCAAATAATTTTAAAGTCCGTGAAAAACGGACTTTTTTTGCTTTTGCAATAATAAATAATTCTTTTATCTCAAAATCCCCAATAGAATCTAATTTCTAATGCAACGAATTAGAAATTTTTTGTTGTAACTTTTTGATCTACAAAAACACAAGATATAAAAAAACTATTAATTCTTAAAAAATTCTTACCAAGTGCAAACAGGAAAAATTTAACTCGTATTGGCATTAGAAATATAATGAACTAATGTTTGATGGGTATTTTTGGCTATTTTTACCCACCGATAAGTTTCAAAATTGGATCATATAGAGAACCTCAACTCCATAAATTGTCGTTTAGTAAAATCTTAAATTTTCTATTCCGTCATTTGCGGGTAAATTTAATTCGAAAAGCAGATTACAATTTTTAAAGTTTAGAAAAGTACTATATTTGTTCATTATTAACTCTGCAATATATAAACAATGAGTAAGAATATTAAACTTTTTCTTTTACTTAATTTGGTTTTAGTATTAGTTTTGTTTTATTCATGTAACCAAAACCTTACTCGCAAAAAACTTGATTTAAGCGATGAATGGGAATTTTTTTATGCTGAAAAAAATGAATGGTATCCTGCTCAAGTTCCCGGGAATATCCATACCGACCTTTTTGCAAATAACTTAATTAAATCTCCTTATCAGTTATTTAATAAAAAAGAGTTCGATTGGATTAGTCAAAGAGAATGGAAATATAGAAAAACATTCGACATTCCTCACGACCTTATAAATCGTAAATTGGAATTGATCTTTGAAGGGCTTGATACTTATGCCACAGTATTTTTTAATAATGTGGAAATTGGTAAAAGCAAAAACATGTTTATTTGTCATATTTTTGCTTTGCCGGATAGCCTAAAAAAAGAAAAAAACAATGAAATTTTAGTTGTATTTACACCATCGAAAAAATACAATGAGGAAAAAGCTGAACAATATTATGCTATTCCTGACGATAGAGTATTTACCCGAAAATCTGCTTACCAATACGGTTGGGATTTTGCTCCGGAATTAGAAACTTGTGGCATCTTTAAGAAAGTATATCTTAATTCGTGGGAAAAGCTTCGCATAAAATCTGTTAAATGCCGCCATAATTTGTTGACAGATACTCTAGCAATTGTTAATGTAGAATTTATAGTGGAATCTGAAAACTTCTATAACGCTCATTTGAAGGTTTATAATGATAAAAATTTGTTTGATAGTCTTACCAAGAAGATTGAAATAGAGAAAGGTGTGGGTAAGTATAATTTAGAATTTAAAATAAATAATCCTAAATTGTGGTGGTGTAATGATATGGGAGAACCGTTTTTATATAATTTGAACTTAGAGTTAAGTACAAAATTCAGAAAGGAATCTTTTAAAACCACATTTGGTTTAAGGGATATTGAATTGATAAATCAAGCAGATGAAGAAGGAAATAAATTCTATTTTATGTTAAACGGCAAACCTGTTTTTGCAAGAGGTGCAAATTGGGTACCTGCAGAGTATTTCCCCGGAAAAAATAATTCTAATCGTTACAAAATACTACTTAATCTTGCAAAAAATGCAGGATTTAATATGATACGGGTTTTGGGAGGTGGATATTACGAAAATGATGAATTTTATAGAATTTGTGACTCACTCGGTATTATGGTATGGCAAGATTTTATGTTTGCTTGCGCGATGTATCCTCTTGATGAAGATTTCATAAATAATGTTAGTAACGAAGTTGACTATCAGGTTCAAAGGCTTTATAATCATCCTTCAATTGTGATGTGGTGCGGAAATAATGAAATTAGTAACGCATGGTTTGATTGGGATTGGCAAAAGCAATTTAACATAAGTAAAGAAGATTCTGTTATAATATGGAATGACTATGATAAGCTGTTTCACAAAATAATTCCGTCTATAATAAAAAATAATGAAGATACGCGACCTTATATTCCTACTTCACCCGCATTCGGCTGGGCAAATAAGCAATCTTTACAAATTGGAGACTCCCATTATTGGGGAGTTTGGTGGGGAATGAAAAATTTTGATACTTATTTCGAAAATACCGGCAGATTTATGAGTGAATATGGTTTTCAAGGATTTCCGGTTTATAGTTCATTGTTGAATTTTATTCCAAAGGACTCTCTGTATTTATATTCAGAAAATTTATTGAATCATCAGAAACATTCTCGAGGATATCAAACAATTAAGGATTACTTAGAAAGATATTTTGAGATGCCGGATAATTTTAAAGATTATGTTTATTTGTCGGCTTTGATGCAAGCAGAAGGTGTTCAAATGGCTTTTGATGCTCATTTATCTTCGATGCCGTTCTGTATGGGGACTCTTTTCTGGCAGTTTAACGATTGTTACCCTGTTGTATCCTGGTCGGCTATTGATTATTATCTTAATCCTAAAGCATTATACTATTATGCTGCTCGAAGTTTTAAAAACTTATATTTATCGGTATTTTATTATCGAGATTCTTTAAATGTGGCATTTGTTAATCAAAATTTTGAATCTTATGTCGTGATGGTTAGAGCCGAGATATTTGATTATACGGGGAATAAAATCTTTTCTGATTCTGTGGTAAATATCGCTGACATGATGAAAGCCACTTTCTATAAATTCTCTGATGATGTTTACACTATTTTTTATCAGAATAAGCATAATTCATATGTTATTTTTAAAGCTTATGATTATCATAAAAATCATAAAATCACAAGTAGAGTTTTTGTCGTTCCCGATTTTAAAAATTTAGAATTACCGAAACCGAAGTTACAATACAATGTAAAGAAAATCAAAAATGAATTCGAAATAAAATTAAAAAGTGAAGTTTTCATAAAATCTTTAGAACTTGATGTTCCGGATTGTACAGGATATTTTAGTGATAATTATTTTGATTTGTTGCCCGGAGAAGAAAAAACGATCCTGTTCTTCCCGTATGATAAAAAGGTTTCAAACATAAAACTAAAGATGAATTCATTGAATAATCAAATTAAGAAAGAAAAATTTTCCCCTAACGAGAATTAAAAAATGCTTTATGGAATTTGAGCTTACTAAGGGAAAATATTTTTTCTACAAGATGAAAAGTGTTATCTAAAACAAAAATGGAGGAACTTTTAGAATTCCTCCATAAATAAAAACAAGTTTTTACTCTTAATATATAATCGTTACCGTACCTTTATAAGGAGTTGTTCCGTCAAAAAGTTCTATTATATATAAATAGGTTCCAGCTGGCATTAATTTCCCTTCAAATGTACCATCCCATTCATTCCCCGGACGACCTACCCATAATTCTTGTCCCCATCTGTTATAGACATAAACATAAGCACTGGGGAATAGATTTAGGTTTTCAATAATCCAAGTATCATTAATGCCGTCTCCGTTAGGCGTAAAGGCATTTGGAATTACTAAGCAATCAATTGCAGCATCTGTGAGTGTTATTGACGGTAGATATAATTGGCAATTGTTGTTATCAGTTATGGTAATGTTATAAATACCTTCTGTTAAACCTGTAATAACGTTAAAATCAAGACTACCATTTTGCCAAGAAAATAGATAAGGTTCAGTGCCTCCTGTAACATTGACTATAATTTCACCATTATTATTCCCAATACAGCTAGGATTTGAATATGAAAAATTAGCTGTTAATGAGGCAGGTTCGGAAATAATTACTTCTACTGTATCTGAACATAAATTTACATCTTCTACATAACATGTATAATATCCGGCCACAAGGTTGTTGAATTGATTTCCATTAAGAATATTGTTATTACCGTAAATTGAATAGTTATACGGGGATGTTCCGCCTGTTGCTGTTAATATAATTCCTCCGTCAACATTACCAAAACAACTAATGTTGTGTACATCAGCAGAAAGAATTAATTCTTCGGGTTGAGTTACTTCAAAAGAATAAGTACTCGTACAAACACCACCATCAACTATCGTTAATTGATAACTTCCCGAATTCAGTTCTGAAATATTTGAAGAAATACTTCCAGTATTCCATAAATAAGAATAATTTCCGGAACCTCCACTAACAAGAACAGAAATTGTTCCATTTGAATATCCATAACATGTTACATTATTGATATTTGCATTTACAGTTATTCCTGTAGGTTCTGTTAAAATTATACTTGAACTACCATTACATCCCCATTGATCAGTAACTACTACAAAATACGTCCCGGTGGATAGGTTGTTATTTATAGAAGTATTAATTCCATTACTCCAATTATAGCTGTATGGTTCAACACCATTTGCCACATTTGCAGTTAAAGACCCGTCAGAATATCCTTGACAACTAATAGGATTTAAAACACTAATTGAGACATTTAATGATCCAACTGTATTTATTGTAACATTTTGTGAGGCAGTACAATTATTTGAATCAATAACGGTAATCGAATAGCTTCCCGGTGAAACATTTGAAATATTATTTTCGGAAACTCCGTTTGACCATATATAATTAAATGGCGAAGTTCCTCCTATTATCGAGGCTATAGATCCACCTCCATTACCACCACACTGAGCAGGTTGGGAAGATAAAAATACATAAATTTGGTCAGGTTGATTGACATTACCTGAAGCTACCGCAGTGCAATTATTTAAATCTGAAACAGTAACTGTATAAGTGCCGGCAGCTAAATTATTTATCATCTGTCCATACTGTCCATTACTCCAGCTATAAAGATATGGAAACGTTCCACCATTAGCATTTGCAATAATGCTTCCGTTTGTTTCTCCGTGACAACTCGCATTTGTAATATTAAGCGATATATTTAAAGCTGTAGGCTCTGAAACATTAACAGAAGTATTAGCAGAACACCCATTAGCATCAGTAACCGTGTAGTTATGTGTACCGGCTGAAACAGTGAAAGTTCCTGTACCTGTATAAGGAGCAGTACCACCGCTTGCCGAGACAGTAACAGTCGTTGTACCGCCATTACATAAAATACTTCCAGCGGTTGCAGTTGCAGTTAAAGGAGTAGGTTCAGTAACATTAACAGAAGTATTAGCAGAACACCCATTGGCATCAGTAACCGTGTAGTTATGCGTACCTGCCGAAACAGTGAAGTTCCCTGTACCAGAATAAGGAGCAGTACCGCCGCTAGCAGAAACAGTAACAGTAGTAGTGCCGCCATTACATAAGATGCTACCAGCAGTTGCAGTAGCAGTTAAAGCTGTAGGTTGAGTAACATTAACAGAAGTATTAGCAGTACAACCGTTAGCATCAGTAACGGTGTAGTTATGAGTACCTGCCGAAACAGTGAAAGTCCCTGTGCCTGTATAAGGAGCAGTACCACCGCTTGCCGAAACAGTAACAGTCGTTGTTCCGCCATTACATAAAATACTACCAGCAGTTGCAGTAGCAGTTAAAGGAGTAGGTTCCGTAACATTAACTGAAGTATTAGCAGAACAACCATTTGCATCAGTAACCGTGTAGTTATGTGTACCTGCCGGAACAGTGAAAGTCCCTGTACCTGTATAAGGAGCTGTACCACCGCTTGCCGAGACAGTAACAGTCGTTGTTCCGCCATTACATAAAATACTACCAGCAGTAGCAGTAGCAGTTAAAGCCGTAGGTTCGGTTACATTAACAGAAGTATTAGCCGAACATCCGTTAGCATCAGTAATAGTGTAGTTATGCGTACCGGCTGAAACTGTGAAAGTGCCTGTGCCTGTATAAGGAGCAGTACCACCGCTTGCCGAGACAGTAACAGTCGTTGTACCACCATTACATAAAATACTACCAGCGGTTGCAGTTGCAGTTAAAGGAGTAGGTTCAGTAACATTAACAGAAGTATTAGCCGAACACCCATTAGCATCAGTAACCGTGTAGTTATGCGTACCTGCCGGAACAGTGAAAGTCCCTGTACCTGTATAAGGAGCAGTACCACCGCTTGCCGAGACAGTAACAGTCGTTGTGCCACCATTACATAAAATACTTCCAGCGGTTGCAGTTGCAGTTAAAGCCGTAGGTTCAGTAACATTAATAGAAGTATTAGCCGAACACCCATTAGCATCAGTAACGGTGTAGTTATGTGTACCTGCCGGAACAGTGAAAGTCCCTGTACCTGTATAAGGAGCAGTACCACCGCTTGCCGAAACAGTAACAGTCGTTGTACCACCATTACATAAAATACTACCAGCGGTTGCAGTTGCAGTTAAAGGAGTAGGTTCAGTAACATTAACAGAAGTATTAGCAGAACATCCGTTAGCATCAGTAACCGTGTAGTTATGCGTACCGGCTGAAACAGTGAAAGTTCCTGTACCTGTATAAGGAGCAGTACCACCGCTTGCCGAAACAGTAACAGTCGTTGTACCACCATTACATAAAATACTACCAGCGGTTGCAGTTGCAGTTAAAGCCGTAGGTTCGGTTACATTAACAGAAGTATTAGCCGAACATCCGTTAGCATCAGTAACCGTGTAGTTATGTGTACCTGCCGGAACAGTGAAAGTCCCTGTACCTGTATAAGGAGCTGTACCACCGCTTGCCGAGACAGTAACAGTCGTTGTTCCGCCATTACATAAAATACTACCAGCAGTAGCAGTAGCAGTTAAAGGAGTAGGTTCAGTAACATTAACTGAAGTATTAGCAGAACAACCATTTGCATCAGTAACAGTGTAGTTATGAGTACCGGCTGAAACTGTGAAAGTCCCTGTACCTGTATAAGGAGCCGTACCACCGCTTGCCGAAACAGTAACAGTTGTTGTTCCGCCATTACATAAAATACTACCAGCAGTAGCAGTTGCAGTTAAAGCCGTAGGTTCGGTTACATTTACAGAAGTATTAGCAGAACATCCGTTAGCATCAGTAACCGTGTAGTTATGCGTACCGGCTGAAACAGTGAAAGTCCCTGTACCTGTATAAGGAGCAGTACCACCGCTTGCCGAAACAGTAACAGTCGTTGTTCCGCCATTACATAAAATACTACCAGCAGTAGCAGTAGCAGTTAAGACAGTTGGTTCTGAAATATTAGCATTTACAACAGTTTGACAAGAATTAACATCAGTTATAGTAATCGAGTAATTCCCTGCTATTAATCCATTAATAGTATAATTTGTCGAAGATTCAGTAGTACTTCCTGACGCCCAATTAATAATAAAAGGACTTGTTCCACTAATAATATTAATGTCAATAGCTCCTTGATTTCCGCCATTGCATAATACATTTGATAAAACCGTAGCATTAGCAGTTAACCCACCAATATCATTTATAACTACATTTACTGTGGTATTACACCCATTTGCGTCAGTTATAGTTACAATATAAGTTCCGGCAGTCAAAATGTTTGCATCACCACCGGATACACCACCTGCTCCAGCAGGCCAAGAATAGTTGTAAGGAGGAGTTCCATCAACACCAGTTACACTAGCACTACCGGGAGTTAAACAATTTTGATGAACTAAACTTAATATTGAAGAGCTTAAAACAGTAGGTTCAGTAACATTAACAGAAGTATTAGCCGAACACCCATTAGCATCAGTAACCGTGTAGTTATGCGTACCTGCCGGAACAGTGAAAGTCCCTGTGCCTGTATAAGGAGCCGTTCCACCGCTTGCCGAAACAGTAACAGTTGTTGTTCCGCCATTACATAAAATACTACCAGCAGTAGCAGTTGCAGTTAAAGCCGTAGGTTCGGTTACATTTACAGAAGTATTAGCCGAACACCCATTAGCATCAGTAACGGTGTAGTTATGTGTACCTGCCGGAACAGTGAAAGTCCCTGTACCTGTATAAGGAGCTGTACCACCGCTTGCCGAGACAGTAACAGTCGTTGTTCCGCCATTACATAAAATACTACCAGCAGTAGCAGTAGCAGTTAAAGGAGTAGGTTCAGTAACATTAACTGAAGTATTAGCCGAACAACCATTAGCATCAGTAACCGTGTAGTTATGCGTACCGGCTGTAACAGTGAAAGTCCCTGTACCTGTATAAGGAGCAGTACCACCGCTTGCCGAGACAGTAACAGTCGTTGAACCACCATTACATAAAATACTACCAGCAGTAGCAGTTGCAGTTAAAGGAGTCGGTTCAGTAACATTAACAGAAGTATTAGCAGAACACCCATTAGCATCAGTAACCGTGTAGTTATGAGTACCTGCTGAAACATTGAAAGTCTCTGTACCTGTATAAGGAGCAGTACCACCGCTTGCCGAAACAGTAACAGTCGTTGTTCCGCCATTACATAAAATACTACCAGCAGTTGCAGTAGCAGTTAAAGGAGTAGGTTCAGTAACATTAACAGAAGTATTAGCAGAACACCCATTAGCATCAGTAACCGTGTAGTTATGTGTACCTGCCGGAACAGTGAAAGTCCCTGTGCCTGTATAAGGAGCAGTACCACCGCTTGCAGAGACAGTAACAGTCGTTGTACCACCATTACATAAAATACTACCAGCAATAGCAGTAGCAGTTAAGACAGTTGGTTCTGAAATATTAGCATTTACAACAGTTTGACAAGAATTAACATCAGTTATAGTAATCGAGTAATTCCCTGCTATTAATCCATTAATAGTATAATTTGTCGAAGATTCAGTAGTACTTCCTGACGCCCAATTAATAATAAAAGGACTTGTTCCACTAATAATATTAATGTCAATAGCTCCTTGATTTCCGCCATTGCATAATACATTTGATAAAACCGTAGCATTAGCAGTTAACCCACCAATATCATTTATAACTACATTTACTGTGGTATTACACCCATTTGCGTCAGTTATAGTTACAATATAAGTTCCGGCAGTCAAAATGTTTGCATCACCACCGGATACACCACCTGCTCCAGCAGGCCAAGAATAGTTGTAAGGAGGAGTTCCATCAACACCAGTTACACTAGCACTACCGGGAGTTAAACAATTTTGATGAACTAAACTTAATATTGAAGAGCTTAAAACAGTAGGTTCAGTAACATTAACAGAAGTATTAGCCGAACACCCATTAGCATCAGTAACCGTGTAGTTATGCGTACCTGCCGGAACAGTGAAAGTCCCTGTGCCTGTATAAGGAGCCGTTCCACCGCTTGCCGAAACAGTAACAGTTGTTGTTCCGCCATTACATAAAATACTACCAGCAGTAGCAGTTGCAGTTAAAGCCGTAGGTTCGGTTACATTTACAGAAGTATTAGCCGAACACCCATTAGCATCAGTAACGGTGTAGTTATGTGTACCTGCCGGAACAGTGAAAGTCCCTGTACCTGTATAAGGAGCTGTACCACCGCTTGCCGAGACAGTAACAGTCGTTGTTCCGCCATTACATAAAATACTACCAGCAGTAGCAGTAGCAGTTAAAGGAGTCGGTTCAGTAACATTAACAGAAGTATTAGCCGAACACCCATTAGCATCAGTAACCGTGTAGTTGGCTGCAAGTGTAACGGACGATACAACCCGACAGAGAAACAGGAACAAGAAACAAAAAAAGCAAACTATTTTGACAGGTTACAAAAGAACAGGAAACGATATTCATAACAGACAACGAGTAAGCCGACACTCATTGCCAACCCTTCTGTATTTTTTATTTTCCCCACCGCACATTTTTTTTAATTCAATTTTATGCCAACGCACAAACGGCACATTGGCTTTTGCCCCAACAGCACAAGCCAACCCTTCAGGCAAAAGCCAAAGAGCCGTTTCTCCCAACGCACCATAAGACGGATGAAAGGAATTTGATTGTTTTTTATCTTGCAATATGAGATACAAATAAAAATAAAATCTATCTTTGCGACTTGACATCATTTGAACAAATGAACAGAATAAAAGAAGTGTTGGACGAAAAAGGCATTAAGCAAACTTGGCTTGCCGAGCAATTGGGCAAAAGCTACAATATGGTTAATGCTTATGTGCAAAACCGGCAACAACCACGAATTGAAGTGCTTTTTGAAATCGCTGAAATTCTTGGCGTAAATGTAAAGGAACTATTGATTGACAACGACATTAAAAAGAACAAGAAATGAGCAACGAGCAAAAAATAACAACCGACATAAAAGTGCCAAACAAAGATTTGGAAACTTTGAAAATTCATTTTCCGCATTGCTTTGACAAAGACGGAAATTTTCAATTAGAGAAATTTAAAGCTAACCTGACTGAAAAAGAAATCAATTTTTCTACCGAGAGTTACGGTTTAGACTGGCTCGGCAAAAGCTACGCAAGATTGTTGGCGAGCGACCCTGCCACCACTTTGCTAAAAGCAGACGAAACACACAACGCAAAACCCGAAAACGCTAATTCTGAAAACTTGCTCATAAAAGGCGATAATTTGGAAGTGCTAAAGCACCTTGCCAATGCCTATTACGAAAAAATCAAAATGATTTACATAGACCCACCCTACAACACAGGAAGTGATGGCTTTGTGTATAACGACGATAGAAAATACACTGTAAAAGAATTACAAAACCTCATTGGCATTGACGAAGAAAAAGCCAAACGCATTTTAGACTTTACAAAGCAAAAAAGTAATTCTCATTCTGCTTGGCTTACCTTTATGTATCCACGCCTTTATATTGCAAAGCAACTTTTGCGTGAAGATGGGGTAATTTTTGTTTCTATTGACGACAATGAAGTGGCACAACTGCGACTGTTGATGGATGAAGTATTTGGGGAGGAAAATTTTGTGGCGGAGTTTGTTAGAAAAACAAAATCAATATCAAGCGATTCTAAAATAGGTGTAAATAGTCAACACGAATACTGTGTCAGTTATTCAAAAAATATTTTAAAAATAAATCTCATTGGTTTTGAGAAAGAATACAATGGGTATTCAAACCCAGATAATGATCCAAAAGGTGATTGGACTGCAAGTGACCCTACTGCAATAGACGATGGGAGAATAAATAAGAATGTAAGTCCAATCATTAATCCATTTACGGGGAAAATTGACTATCCGGGAAAAGGGAGAAGATGGCGTTTTAATGAAGAAGGTTTTAAAAAATTAGTTGAAGAAGGTCGTATTATCTTCAAAAAGAATCACAAAAATTCTGAGAGAGGATTTATTCTTAAAAGATATAAGAGTGAATTACAAAGTGAATTTAATGTTGTGCAAACTTTAATGATTGACAATAAATATCTTAACCAGTTTGCAACAAAAGAATTATCACCATATTTTGAATTTAAAGCGTTTGATTTTCCTAAGCCAACAACATTCATTATAGATTTAGTTTCTTTTGTTGATGAAAGAGATTTTATCGTCCTCGACTTCTTCGCCGGCTCCGGCACTACGGGCGATGCGGTGATGCAACTCAATGCCGAAGATGGCTGTAACCGCAAATATATTTTAGTGCAACTGCCCGAACCCATAGACCCCAAGAAAAACAAAACGGCTTACGATTTTGTGAAAAACGAACTCAAGGCCGAGCCCACCATTTTTGAAATTACCAAAGAGCGCCTGCTGCGTGCCGCTAAAAAAATCAAAACCGAAAAAATTGATACCAAAATCAAAGAAAAAGAAAAAGAGCTTCAGGAATTACAAAATCAATTGAATTTAGAAGACAAAGAAGAAAAAATCAAAAAACTTCAGGACGAAATAGAAGCCCTAAAAAACCGGGATTTAGGTTTCAAAATTTTTGAAACAACTCCTATTTGGGAAGATTACAATTTTGAAGCAGAAGAGTTTGATAGCTCACAAACCTTGTTTGATACTGGTAAACTTACAGAAGATGATATCAAAGCATTGCTCATTACTTGGAAAACGTATGACGATATTGCCTTAACTCAAGATTTAGAAAGTATTGATTTAAGCGGTTACACCGCTTATTACGGCAATGGCAGATTGTATCTGATGCACAAAGGCTTTACTACAGACAGCCTAAAAGCATTGCTGGAAAAAATTGACACAGACAAACATTTTGAACCTAAAAGCATCATTGCCTTTGGCTATCACTTTGAAAGTAAGAGTTTACGAGAGATTTCAGAAAACGTAAAAACTTACAACAACAAGAAAAAAAGTGATATTGACTTTATAACACGTTACTAGTTTCTAATTTTTAGTCTTTGGTTTTTAGTATGAAAGAAAGTATTGTAAAAAATAAGAGTTTTGAGTTCGCTTTGCGAATTATAAAACTATATAAAATTCTTCAAGAACAAAAGGAATTTGTTTTGTCTAAACAGCTTTTGCGAAGCGGAACAAGTATTGGGGCAAATATCAATGAAGCATTGGCAGGTGTAAGTAAAGCAGATTTTGCCAACAAAATGGCAATCTCAAGCAAAGAAGCAAGAGAAACTTTATATTGGCTGGAACTTTTGGAAAAAAGCCAAATGGTAACTTTTGATTTTAAACCCTTTATTCAAGATTGTCAAGAGTTAGTGAAATTGCTAACGAGCATTGTAAAAACAACTCAAAATTCAACACTAAAAACTAAGGACTAAAGCAATGAAGGGATTTAATTTTGAGAAAAACCTAAACCATCAATCACACGCAGTAGATAGCACTATTGCGGTGTTTGAGAACATTAGCCTTGTTCAGCCCACAGAAGCGGATAAGAACTACATTAACCCAGCATTTGATTTTTTAAGCGATTGGGCTTACCCACAAAATTTAAGAGCCGTTCAAGAAAGCAACGGAGTTAATGAAAAAATAAAGCGTAACAGCAACATCATTGATATAATGATGGAAACGGGAACTGGTAAAACCTATACTTATACCAAAACCATTTTTGAACTCAATAAAAACTACGGCATTTTCAAATTTATTGTAGTGGTTCCAACCTTATCCATCAAAGCAGGAACAATTGATTTTTTGAAATCGGACAGTAGCCGTGAGCATTTCAAAGAACAATATGGCAAAACGCTTCACTTGCATATTGTAGAAAGTCAGAAAAACAGCAAGAGCAAAAAATCATTCATACCACCTGCAGTAACCAGTTTTGTAAATGCTGGAACTTTTGAGAAAAACAGTATTCAGGTTATGATTATCAACGCAGGTATGATTAACTCTGAAACAATGCAAAAAAGCTTTGACAAAGGTTTGTTTGACAAATACACCGTTCCGTTTGATGCCATTGCAGCAACTAAACCTTTTATGATTATTGACGAGCCACACAAATTTGGGCAAGGCAATAAGACTTGGGAGAACATTCAGAAAATGAAGCCCCAATTTATTTTGCGTTATGGTGCGACTTTTCAAGGTTATGAAAACTTGATTTACACTCTAACAGCCGTTGATTCATTCAACAGAAATTTAGTGAAAGGCGTAATCGGACACATCACTGAATTTAATGCAGGTGAAAACGCAATCGTAAAATTCATTGATTCAAATGGAACCGAAGCCAGTTTTGAATTGATTGAAAACGACAGACGAAAAACAGTAACAGTCTCTAAAAAGGAAAGTCTGAAAAAGATACATCCTGAAATGTCTGACTTGGGAATTGAAAATTTGAATAAAAGCACGGTTGTTTTAACCAACGGTTTAGAAATGAAAAAGGGTGATAAAATAAACCCTTATTCATATGCTGAAAAGTTGCAGGAAACAATGATTCAAAAAGCAATAAAACACCATTTTGAAATTGAAAAACAACTATTGACAAGAGAAGTAAAGATTAAACCATTAACACTTTTCTTCATTGACAATATAGACGAATACCGAAATAAAGAAGGATATATCCGCAAAACTGTTGAGCAATACATCAAAGCAGAAATTGAAGAATTGCTTAAAACAGAAAAGGATGCTTTTTACAAAGCCTACCTTGAAAAAACATTGCTTGACCTTTCGGCAACACACGCAGGATATTTTTCAAAAGACAATACCGAAAAAGACGAAGCCATTGAAAAAGAGATAAACGAAATTTTGCACGACAAACAAGCAATGCTTGACTTAGAAAATCCAAGACGATTTATTTTTTCAAAATGGACTTTGCGTGAAGGTTGGGACAATCCAAACGTATTTCAGATTTGCAAACTCCGAAGCAGTGGCAGTGAAATTTCAAAACTTCAAGAAGTTGGTCGTGGTTTGCGTTTACCAGTGAATGAATATGGCAATCGTGTAAAGGACGAGCAATTTTATTTGAACTACTTTGTTGACTTTACCGAAAGCGACTTTGTAGATAAATTGGTTAATGAAATCAATCAGAAATCGGGAGCTATTTCCATTGAGCAAGTTCCAGACAAACTTTCTGAGCAAATGATTAAAAAGATTTGCGAGTTATACGAAACAACCGAAGATGAACTTTTGGAAGTTTTAGACACTAACAACGTCATCACAAGAACAAATTCATTTAAGACAGGCGGCTTTGACTACATCAAACAAAACTATCCAAGAATATTTGAAGGAGTAAACTCTAACAAAGTTCGCAAAGCAACCGACCCGAAAAAGAAAGTTGTAGTAAGAACAGAGAAATATCAAGAACTAAAAGACCTTTGGGAAAAACTGAATGAGAAAGTAATTCTTGAATATAAGTTTGACAACGAAGCCAATTTCAAAACTTTGTTTACAGAGTTTTTGAAAGCACAAAAAGACAATTTCACTTCGGACGGAATTAACGAGAGAATTTCAAAAGTTGAAATCAAAGACAATAAAGCAGTTGTAAACGAACCTGAATCTGTTTACAACCGAAAGACCGCAACTATTTCAATTATGAAATACAGCGACTTTTTGAAAGAACTTTCAAAGATGCTGAACATAAACATCGCAACCTTACATCAATCAATCATTGACTCACAAACGGACATCAATAAATATCTTAACCAAACTACATTGAGAATAATCAAACAAAATTTTGACTTTTTCTTAATGACACAAGCCTTTGACAAGTATTCGATTGAATATAAAAAGGTTTCTAACAGCATTCATCCAACCAAGCTGACAGACGAAAAAGGAAATGTGCTAAAAGAAATTTCCGCTTCTGATGTTGGTGTGTTGTTTTCAGACGAAGATGTTGCAGACTCTTACTTCTTTGACGAATTGTATTACGATTCTGACTTGGAGAAATCTAACATCAAGACAGAAATAAAAGAAGTAATTGTGTTCACCAAAATCCCTAAAAACTCAATTAAAATTCCAGTTGCAGGTGGCAAATCATATTCACCTGACTTTGCCTATGTTTTGAAATTCAAAGACGGAGAGCAAAAACTAAACTTCATTGTTGAGACCAAAGATGTAAACAGCAAAGACGGGCTTCGAGATGAAGAAAAATTCAAAATCAAACACGCTGAAAAATTCTTTGACAGCAAAGTAAAAATTGAGTTTAGAACACAGTTCAGCAACAACAAAATAGTTGACTTAATAAAAGAACTTTCAGTTAATGAATAAAGTAACAACAATAAGCCAACGCACAGGTGTAAGCACATTTGCAAGCCCCACAAGCCCAAGCACAGGGCAAAGCTTGCAAAAGAGCTTCCACCCTTACCACGCAGACAAAATTGAATTAAAAAAAATTCCCTCCCCTTCTGAAAAGAAAAAATACGCAAACGCACAACCCGACACGACAAAGACAATAACAGTTAAACTCAACAGGGACAACGGTTTGCAGACACGGACAACAGAACACCAGCAGCCAACAGCAGTTTGGCGTAATGGCGGGGGACGTGGTAAATTGAACAGTAGTTTTTCAAATCAACATTTGTGCTTGGTTGACAGTGAAGTGCTCCGAATGCCGCCACTACGCCAAGCTGCAAACCGTTATGCGTACCTGCCGGAACAGTGAAAGTGCCTGTCCCTGTATAAGGAGCAGTACCACCGCTTGCCGAAACAGTAACAGTCGTTGTTCCGCCATTACATAAAATACTACCAGCAGTAGCAGTAGCAGTTAAAGCCGTAGGTTCGGTTACATCTACAGAAGTATTAGCAGAACATCCGTTAGCATCAGTAACCGTGTAGTTATGCGTACCTGCCGGAACAGTGAAAGTCCCTGTGCCTGTATAAGGAGCCGTTCCACCGCTTGCCGAAACAGTAACAGTTGTTGTTCCGCCATTACATAAAATACTACCAGCAGTAGCAGTTGCAGTTAAAGCCGTAGGTTCAGTAACATTAATAGAAGTATTAGCCGAACACCCATTAGCATCAGTAACGGTGTAGTTATGTGTACCTGCCGGAACAGTGAAAGTCCCTGTACCTGTATAAGGAGCAGTACCACCGCTTGCCGAAACAGTAACAGTCGTTGTACCACCATTACATAAAATACTACCAGCGGTTGCAGTTGCAGTTAAAGGAGTCGGTTCAGTAACATTAACAGAAGTATTAGCCGAACACCCATTAGCATCAGTAACCGTGTAGTTATGCGTACCTGCCGGAACAGTGAAAGTCCCTGTACCTGTATAAGGAGCTGTACCACCGCTTGCCGAGACAGTAACAGTCGTTGAACCACCATTACATAAAATACTACCAGCAGTAGCAGTTGCAGTTAAAGGAGTCGGTTCAGTAACATTAACAGAAGTATTAGCAGAACACCCAT
>Ga0209720_1000707_pt1 | contig 32785 bp, 22 predicted proteins | sample AD_JPNMR3_MetaG_FD_184426 | JGI IMG/M metagenome (GOLD analysis project Ga0209720, IMG submission 184426) | Active sludge microbial communities of municipal wastewater-treating anaerobic digesters from Japan - AD_JPNMR3_MetaG (SPAdes) (version 2) | ecosystem: Engineered > Bioreactor > Anaerobic... | reverse complement strand
GTATAATCTTGGTCTGGTTTACAGCAAAATGAATCGGCATCAGGAAGCGACTGAAGCTTTTAAAAAATATACTGAGCTGGCACCAGACGATCCCAGTGGCTGGCTGAATTGCGGTCTGGAATATATGCTGCTTAAGAGATTTGAACAGGCTCTGCCTTACCTGGAAACGGCTGTAAAACTTAAACCTGATGATTCTATGGCCCAGTATAACCTGGCTATAACCTATATCAATCTCAACGACAATTACAGTGCGAGAGAGGTCCTGAAAGTTTTACAGCGGCTTGATCGGAACCTGGCCGATCGTCTGAGCAAGCTCATAAAATAGAGATGGTGATTGACTATCAGGCTAATCTATGGTATTAAATATCCTTATCTGACCCGCTTCTTTAAAATATCCGGTTAATTTTCTTTGATATTCGGGCAGGTGGCGGAATTGGCAGACGCACTAGGCTTAGGACCTAGTTCCTGAATAAGGAGTGCGGGTTCGATTCCCGCTCTGCCCACCACCAATTTCTCAGTCAAAGTTTTAGCTGGAAATTAATGGCGGTGGCAGCCAGAATTTTGATATTAATAGAGGGGAAAATATGGAACAGAATCTAGCTGATGAACGGTTGAAAGTGGTCAGCCCTGTTGTACGGGAACTCGAAATTGATATCCCGCCGGAAGAAGTCAAAAAGGAATATGAAAAGGTAGTCAGTAATTATGTCTCGAAAGTCAGACTACCAGGTTTCCGGCAGGGACATGCTCCCCGGGAGATGGTGGCCAGAATGTTTGCAGCTGAAATCAAGGATGCTCTTCTTGACAATCTGGTCCCGGAATATTTGAAGCGGGAACTGGAAGCGCGTGGCGTTGTTCCGGTCAATGTACCTGCTGTCAAATCATTAGATTTTGATCTGGACAAAGGGATTAAATTCCAGGTCTTATTTGAGGTCTGGCCAGCTATTGAACTGCCGCCCAATTATCTGGATAACAAGGTCAAGCAAGAGGAAGTTAAAGTTGAAGAGAAAGAGGTAGAGGATGTTCTGAAAAAACTCCAGGAAAATGCCGCTGAATATCTGCCGGTTAATGACCGGCCAGTGGCTGCTGATGATTATGTGGTGATTGAGATTCAGGGTAAGGATCTGGAAACTAAAAAATTTATGCCGGCTGAAAAGGTGGTTGTTCTGGCCGGTCATTCCGAAAATGAACCTCAGCTCAACCAGGCTCTGCTTGGTCTGCGGCAGGGAGAAGAAAAGACCTTTGAGGTGGCTTACCCGGCTGATTATCCTCAGAAAAAGTTTGCCGGTAAAAACATTGAATATCATATCAAGGTGATAGAAATAAAAGAAAAAAGGTTGCCAGAATTAAATGATGAATTTGCCCGGTCGATTGACCAGGGAGCAGGACTCGAAGAATTAAAGCAGAAAATTTACCAGGACCTGCGGCAGCACCGCCAGCAGGAGGCAGCGGACCGGGCTTTGAATGAATTTCTGGAGAAGCTGGCTGCCGAGGTCAATCTGACTTTGCCTGAAAGCCTGATCAGAGAGGAGGCTCAGGCTATTATCAATCGCCAGTTTAGAGAAGATGATTGGAACAAAATGCCCGGCGAGCTGCGCCAGCAGGTGGAAGAACAGGCCAGGAAACAGGCGGAAAAAAGTCTGAAAAATCATCTTCTGCTGAGGAAAATAATCGAGAAAGAAGGTTTGCAGATTTCCGAAGAAGAATATGAGGAAGATTTAAAAAAGATAGCCGAACAGAGAAATATTCCACTCAGCCGGTTGAAATCAGCCCTGGCCCAGGAAGAGAGAGAAGAGGAGTGGAAGTTCGACCTCCTTCTCCAGAAGGGCATTGACTTTTTAAAGGACAGGATTATAATAAAATAAAGCTTGCCAATGGCCTTAATTCCTTTTGTTATCGAATCTGACGGTCGCAGCGAACGCGGTTTTGATATCTATTCCAGACTATTAAGAGATAGAATCATCTTCCTGGGGACAGAAATAACTGATGAGGTGGCTAATCTGGTCGTTGCCCAGCTTTTATATCTGGAAGCGGAAGGTCAGGAGAAGGAAATTTCGATTTATATTAATTCTCCCGGTGGTAATATTACTGCTGGACTGGCTATTTACGATACCATGCAGTTTGTCAGAGCTCCAGTCGCCACCATCTGTCTGGGACAGGCGGCCAGTATGGCAGCTGTCCTGCTGGCAGCCGGGCGGCCCGGCCGGAGGTTTTCACTACCCAGTGCCAGGGTAATTCTTCACCAGCCTTTTGGTGGTTTTCAGGGTCAGGCGAGTGATATTGCCATTCAGGCTAAAGAAATATTGCGGATGCGGGAAACCATAAACCAGATATTGTCGAATCATACCGGTCAACCGGTTGACCGCATTCAGGCTGATATTGACCGTGATTTTATTATGACCCCACAGCAGGCCAGAGACTACGGCCTGATCGATGAGGTCATCAGTTCAAGAAATGAGAGTTTGTCCTGAAAGACAGCCAGCTTTTTTTAATGGGCAAAATTTAAATCGAGGCGTCAACCATGATTTCCAACCAGCAAGGTCCTAATTCGACCATCAGGTGCAGTTTCTGTCAGCGTCCTGAGTCCCAGGTAAAAAGAATGGTAGCTGGACCTCAAGGCGTTTATATCTGTGAACACTGCCTGGAAGTAGCCAGCGCTATCCTCAGAGCAGAGAGGGAAGGGCAGGCCGAAGGCAAGCTTAAAGAAGAAAACCTGACTCCGGTTCAGATAAAAAAGGCCCTGGACGAATATGTGGTTGGTCAGGATGAAGCCAAGAAAAAAATTGCCGTAGCTGTTTATAATCATTATAAGAGAATCAAGCAGCCACGTGGTGCCAATGAAGTTGAGATTGATAAAAGCAATCTGCTTTTTATCGGCCCAACCGGAACCGGCAAGACTCTTATGGCTCAAACTCTGGCCAGGTTGCTGAAGGTGCCGTTAGCCCTGGCTGATGCTACTACCCTGACTGAAGCCGGGTATGTGGGAGAGGATGTCGAGAATGTCATCCTTAAACTCTATCAGGCAGCTAATGGAGATCTGGAAAAAACCCAGAAAGGAATTATCTATATAGACGAAATCGATAAAATCAGTCGCAAGAGCGAAAATCCTTCCATTACCCGCGACGTTTCAGGTGAAGGCGTTCAACAGGCCCTGCTTAAGATCATAGAGGGAACGGTGGCTAACGTACCTGCTCAGGGCGGTAGAAAGCACCCTTATCAAGAGTTCATCCAGATTGATACCACCGACATTCTGTTTATCTGCGGCGGTGCTTTCGTCGGACTGGATAAGATTATCAGTCAGCGACTGGGCAAAGCCAGGGTTGGCTTTAAATCAGATTTAAAGCGGGAGATGGCCGAGGGTGACCTGCTCCGCCATTTAATACCTGAGGACTTGATCAGGTACGGATTGATACCAGAACTGGTAGGTCGCCTTCCGGTTATAGCTGTTTTCCAGGATTTAAACAGGGAACAGCTGGTTGATATTCTAACCAGACCAAAAAATGCTATAATAAAACAGTACCAGAAGTTATTTAAGATGGAGGGTATTGACCTGGAATTTACACCAGAAGCCTTAGCGGCTATAGCTGACAGGGCACAGGAAAAAAGGCTGGGAGCTAGAGGGTTAAGAGCCATCATGGAAGATTTGATGCTTGATTTGATGTTCTATCTGCCATCGAAAAAAATAAAAACAAAAATAGTTATAACCAGAGAAATGGTAGAGGAACAACCTCTCAGCTACGAAAAATATAGACAGATAATTGGAGCTTAAGATGGCTGATTCTTTAGAAAATTCTGAACTAATAAAAAACGTCCCCTTGATTCCACTCAGGGACCTGGTCGTTTTTCCGGCGACCCTTGTCCCTTTTATTGTTGGCCGGCCTTCATCCATCAAAGCTCTGGAGAAAGCTTATGAACAGGATAAATTGATTTTCCTCTCTGCCCAGATGGACGCTTCCCTGGACGGCCCTCTGCCCAAAGATATTTATTCGGTTGGAGTTATTGCCAGGATTATCAGAACAGCCAAGATTGACGAAAGAAATATGAAGGTCATTGTCGAAGGGCTGAACCGGGCCAGAATTGATCGTTATCTGAGCACTTATCCTTATTACCAGATTGCAGCCCGGATAATTAAAAGCCTGGAGGATGATTCGCCCGAAGTGCAGGACTTGCTGAAGAAGGTTCTGGCTCTCTTTGAGGAATATTTGAAGATTAATCATAGTGCCAGCCTGGATTCGATGATTCCTGCCATTAGAGAGAATTCGACCGATCGCATTGCCGATATCATAGCTTCCAATCTATACCTGCCCCTGGAAGAAAAACAGAATTTGCTGGAGACAGTTAATACCAGGGAAAGATTAAGGAGACTTAAATTTTTGTTGCAGGAATCTGTCGAGAATATGCCGGGTAGGGAAGTTCAAAGTAGCAGTTCGAGAAGAAAGGTTAATGCCCGGGAGATGGGGCAGAAAACCTTTATTCCTGGCAGTCAGTTTAGAAAAGAAGAGCAACCAAATGAAATTGAAGAGTTGCGTAAGAAGGTGTATGAAGCTCAGATGACAGCTGATGCTCAGGACAAAGCTTTGAAGGAAATAGAACGGCTGGAAAGTATGCCGCCGATGTCGGCCGAGGCTACAGTTAGCCGGAATTATCTTGACTGGTTAATTTCTTTGCCCTGGAACAAAAGATCAAGAGAAAATAGAGATCTAAAAGAAGCAGAAAGAATTTTGAACGAAGATCATTTTGGTCTGGAAAAGGTTAAAGAAAGAATCCTGGAGTATCTGGCTATTCGCCAGCTGGTTAAGAATCCCAAAGGAATTATCCTGGCTTTTATCGGGCCGCCCGGTGTAGGCAAGACCTCCCTCGGGAAATCAATTGCCAGAGCGACTGGCAGGAAGTTTGTTCGTCTATCGTTGGGCGGTATTAGAGATGAGGCCGAAATCCGCGGCCATCGCCGGACCTATATCGGTGCTTACCCGGGAAGAATTATTCAGATGATCAAGAGAGCCGGAACAAAGAACCCGGTCTTTCTGCTGGATGAAGTGGATAAGATGAGTATGGATTATCGTGGCGATCCAGCGGCTGCTCTGATGGAAGTACTGGATCCAGAGCAAAATAAAGAATTTCTGGATCATTTTATCGATACCGATTTTGACCTTTCCCAGGTCATGTTTATTGTGACTGCCAACTCGATTGAGCCTATTCCCAAACCGTTGCTGGATAGAATGGAAGCTATCAAGTTGCCCGGCTACACTGAAGACGAAAAGTTGCAGATTGCCAAACACTTTCTTATTCCCAGACAGATTAAAGCTCATGGTTTAAGTCCCAGGAACCTGGAGTTTACTGACCAGGCCGTTATGAAAATTATCAGAGAGTACACCAGGGAAGCAGGGGTTCGCAATCTGGAAAGAGAAATTACCTCCATCTGCCGCAAACTGGTTAAAAAGGTGGTGGTCAAAGGCAAAGACTATCATGAAAAACTGACCCCGAAGAGTGTCGAAAGATATTTAGGTGTTCCAAAATACCGTCATCTGGAAGTTGACCGTCAGGACGAGATAGGAGTAGCTCTGGGGTTGGCCTGGACCGAATTTGGGGGTGAACTGCTGACCTTTGAAGCTACCAAGATTCACGGTAAAGGTAACCTGACTTTGACCGGCCAGCTGGGAGAAATTATGCAGGAATCAGCTCAGGCTGCCTATAGCTATGTCCGGGGCAAATTGTATGAAATTAATAGGGGCAAGGAAGTCGAAAAGAACTTTGATATTCATATTCATGTTCCGGAGGGAGCTATTCCCAAGGAAGGGCCGTCAGCTGGTATTACTATTGCCACCGCTATTGTTTCCCTCCTGACCGATATTCCGGTTAACAAAAAAGTGGCTATGACCGGTGAAATTACTTTGCGGGGGAGAGTTTTACCAGTCGGTGGAATAAAGGAAAAACTACTGGCTGCTTACCGTGAGGGGATCACTGAGATTATTTTGCCTGTTGATAATAAACCTGACCTCAAGGATCTGCCCAAGAAATTAAAGCAGAATTTAAAGATTCACCTGGTAGAGAATATGGATCAGGTCCTGGAGGTAGCCTTAACCAGGCAAGTCGCTCCTGAGAAAGGCGTTCAGGAGGCAGAGAAAAAGGATAAAGTTGATGAAGCCGGCACTGCCCCTTCTGTGGCTAAAGAGCCAGGTTTGACCAATTAATTAATTGTGGTTTTGAGTCTCAAGCCAATTTCTTAATTAAGCTTGGCAAAAGTATAAACAAATAATAATGAGGTGTAAAAGATGAAAGAATATGACCTGATTGGACTGGAAGAAAAGGACTTGTCCAGTTTGAAGAAGATTGCTGATTCTCTGGATATCGAGCAAGAAGATGTTGAAAATGTCAGCCGTCACCAGCTGATTTTTAAAATTCTGGAAGCTCAAGCTAAGAAGCAGGGAATGCTGTTTTCTGAAGGCGTACTGGAATGCCTTGACGACGGTTTTGGCTTTCTGCGGGCGCCAGAATTCAGCTACTTACCCAGTCCCGACGATATCTATGTGTCGCCGTCGCAGATTAGAAAATTTCAGCTCAGAACAGGGGACACTATTTCAGGCATGGTCAGGCCGCCTAAAAATGGCGAAAAGTATTTTGCCCTGATTAAGATTGAAGCTATCAATTTTATGCATCCTGACGTTGTCCTTGAAGCCAGACACAATGTGCATTTTGAGCAATTGACGCCGGTTTATCCCTATGAGCTGATCAAGCTTCAAGATGGTAATCCCAAGAATATGAACGCCAGAATAATGGAGCTGCTGACTCCAATTGGCAAGGGTCAAAGAGGGTTGATTGTATCGCCGCCTAGAGCTGGCAAGACGACTCTGTTAAAAACTATCGCCAAATCAATAGAAAAGAATCACCCGGAAATCTTTCTGATTGTTTTGTTAATCGCCGAAAGGCCGGAAGAAGTAACCGATTTTAAGCGAAGTGTAAATGGGGAAGTGGTGGCTTCGACCTTTGATGAACCGCCGACCAGAAATGTTCAGGTGGCTAATATCGTTCTGGAAAAAGCCAAGCGGCTGGTTGAGCTAAAAAGAGATGTTGTGATTTTGCTTGACTCGATTACCAGACTGGCCAGAGCTCACAATGCAATTGTTCCGCCTTCTGGCAAGGTAATGTCTGGTGGTATAGACGCCAATGCCCTCAATAAACCAAAAAAATTCTTTGGTTCAGCCCGGAAGGTAGAAGAAGGTGGTAGTTTAACCATTATGGCCACAGCTTTAATTGATACTGGTAGCCGCATGGACGATGTCATCTTTGAGGAATTCAAAGGAACGGGCAATATGGAGATTAACCTCGACCGCCGCCTGGTCGACAAAAGAATCTTTCCTGCCATTGACATCACCAGGTCTGGGACCAGAAAAGAAGAGCTGCTTATTCCAGAAAAAGATCTCAATCGGATCTGGATTCTGAGAAAAATCCTCAGTCAGCTGAATGAAGTCGAGGCGATGGAGCTTCTTCTGGAGAAGCTATCTAAAACCAAGACCAATAGTGAATTTCTGGAAGCTATGAGTAAAGGCCTATAAGTCAAGGCCTCCTGTAGATTTCATAAATCTATAAAGTTGCACTGGTCAGCCAGGTCAGAAGGAATTCCAGAAATACGGGAAATACGGGGCAAGCTTTAAAATAGCCTAATATTAGTATCAATGGCCGCCGTCTGATCATTAGCCGCTGCCCTGAGAACTCGTTAGGCGGACTACTATCACCACTTACCAATAAAATGGAGACACTAAACGGACCCCAAAAACCAGGTTATGGCTTAAGTTTTATATCTGACCGCCAGTCACGAATAGTGTCATATTATTGCTATTCTTTACTGCCAGCAAGCAGCCTCGACCTGGGCATTAACTCACGCAATTAATATGTCTATAACAAATCTGATACAAATAATCGACAAAAATAAGGCTGAGACTGATTATACATGCTTTATTTCAGGGATCAATAAACAGGGATCAATAAAAATGACCGAAGCCGCTATTAGGGGCAGCGGGGCAGATTAAGCAGATTAAAAGGGGAGAGGGTATGGTCCTCTTTTATCAGATATATTGATGATAAAGGGAACTGGCGTCCTATTTCGTTCGTTTGTTTAAGCAGCTAAAAGATCTCAACATAAACTTTTTATCAACCAATGGCCATTAAAGATTGATGGTAATACGAATATCAACCACGTAATCCGTATAACCTGATGCGGCACTTATAAAACAGAACGGCTAAATTAATCAAAGCCTATTGTAACAGCGATTTTTTTATTAAAGAGACTAACAGTATCCTTTTTAATACGTTAAACATTTCATAGGCCCAGTCTAATTTAAAAAATATCTTTCCTATATGGTCAAAACGTACCTATTCAAGCTATCTTTGTGGGCAAATCATGGGGGGACCTCACTCTTTATACCGGAGTCTCGTCTTATATCCATTGGATACTTCAAATATATATAAAATTCTATCCATATCCGCACCGACTATTTTACCAATCGAATTCTTTAATCAATAAACCAAATAGCGACTCCTGATTTAATTTCGTCATTCTGAGCTATATTTAACTTTCCCAGGAGAGAGCTGCCTTCAGCTTAGTGTGATATGGGGAAAAGTTTTCCACAATTGCCCAAATATTAATCACGCCTGAAATTCACAATTTGAACATGAGTGCAAGATATTGATACTAAAGGAAATAAAAAATATATCTAAAGCGTGTCGCATAAGTTATATTATGTAAACTATCATATAAATTTAAGGTAGATTTCTTACCGCGGGCTTCGCCTATTCGTTCCTAATAATTATGGTAGCTAATGAATTAATTAATAATAGCCTTTTAAATTAAAATATTTTATACGCCCGTCATACCCGTTATAGGGCTTTAAAATTATGTCTTAAGCGAGATCTGTCTCTTATACAAAATTTGGAAAAGTTCTCTGATAAGGCGCCATTTTTATGCGTCTGTATTGTCGGGCCCGGGCTTTTTTTCGCTTTCTGATTTTAGTTTGTTGAGGAGGTCTTCAAGGATAGAAATAAGTTCCTTCCTGGTGACGACCTGTTTTTTAAATTCTATTCTTAGCTTATAGGCCTTGCTTTCAGGTGGAATATAATTAAAAACGTATGGTTTTGTCTTTGCTTCAGATTTTTGTTCTTTTTCTCTAAATAGTCTGGTTAAATCTCTGGTATCTGACCTGGTCAATTTTCGCTCGATGATGGCTTCGACAGCCTTATGCATGGCTGCGGGATCTTCGATTTTAGCTATTTCGATGATTGTACTGCGGCTGGTTAAACCAGCAGCTTTAATTTTGTCGCGCAGATGGCTCGGTATTCTCGCCACGGATAAAATTTCGGTTATTGTGGATCTCGATTTACCAATTCTGCTGGCAATTTCCTGGTGGCTGTAATTATAAAGATCTATCAGAGCTTTTAAACCGTCTGCCTCTTCGAATATATCCAGGTCTTTTCTTTGGAGATTCTCTATAAGGGATATTTCCATTGCTTCCTGGTCATTTACTTCCATTTCAAGGCAAGGAATCTCCTTCAAGCCTAGATTTTTAGACGCAAAATACCGTCTCTCTCCGGCTATTATTTCAAATCTTCCACCTCTTGAACGAACCAGGATGGGTTCAAGTACTCCTTTGGTCCTTATAGAGTCCATCAGTTCTTTTATATCGCCCAGCTCGCTTCTTGGTTGCCTTGGATTGGGGTCAATAAGGTCAATTGGTATAAGGCGGACCACTGGGCCAGCCGATTTTTGAGAGATCAGCTCTACAAAATGAGGATCATGCCTCATGGTCAGTGAGTCCGGTAGGCCACTCTTTTTAGTTTTTTCCACGTTCCAATAACTCCTCGGCAACTTCTCTATACTGACTTGCTCCGATTGATTCAGGAGCAAAAGTAAAAATACTTTCTTTATAAGCCGGGCTCTCCTCCAGTTTAACACTTTTAGAAACATAAGTCTTAAAAACCTTGTCACCAAAGACCTGATTTATCCTTTCTACAACGTCCCTGGAGAGATTGGTCCTTCTATCGTGAAGAGTGATTATAACTCCTATAATATCGAGGGATGGATTGGCTATCTTTTTTACCTTATCAATGGTTTCTAATAGATCATCAGTGCCTTCCAGACACAGATAGGAAGATTGGATAGGTATCAAAATATGGGTAGCTGCCACCAAAGCATTTAACGTTATCAGGCCGAGAGTGGGAGGAGTATCAATAAGGATAAAATCGTAATTTTCTTTTACTTCACTTAAAGCATCCCTTAATCGATAGTGGCCGTCAAACTCCCCTATTAATGATGGCTCAAGCTTGGCCATAGATATTCTTGATATTGCCACATCCAGGCCAGGGACTGTTGATCTGACAATTACCTCTGATATGGGTACCTTTTTGTCCATCAAGACATCATATAATGATTTATCTGTTTGGGCCGGATTCCTGACGATAGAGATTGTGCTGTGGGCTTGTGGGTCCATATCAACCAGCAAGACTCTTTTACCCATAAAGGCCAGAGCTGCAGACAGATTAATGCAGGTCGTCGTTTTACCAACTCCGCCTTTCTGGTTAGTGACAGCGATTATCAAACTGCCCTCCGGCTTACTTTTCTCTTAAAAAAATTTATACATTAAAGAGGAAAAAAATACAAGCCTGGATTTATAAATTCACAAAATTATGTCGGCCGGCCGACATTGAGCTAAATGATTGATAATAAATAAGTTAAGAGCGTCGTTAATATTTTTGGAATCATATTTTATTTTTAGAGTTAAGGCTGGAGAAAGTTCGGAAACTGATTGTGGTTCGAGAGATATATGATCAAATGATTCTGATTGTCATAAAAAGAGTGGTTACAGTCAAAATAGCCAGGGCCAGGTTAAGTCCAAAAAGGTCAAAAAGGTCTAAAAATAGGGCCAATGGAGATAAGTAGAATACTGATATGAGCGAAAATTGCATCTAGCTTTTTTGCTGTGTTTTATTGGTCGCTCAGAAGGTTTTTTGGCTTAAGCCTTTGGCAAATATTATGGCCTGAAAAAAGGGCCTGTTGAGTGATATCAGTCGCGAAGCAGCTGGCAGCCTGTATTGAGGTGCTTTGTAAATGATTGAAAAAAAATAAGATATACTTATATAGCCGCGACCTCTGGGTGGCGAGAAAAGGCCCTTATCATAGGATTTACATATTTTAGCCTATAAGGTATCAAAATATTCCACCTGACAAAGATGTAAGTTCTTTATTGCTTTGAGGTCGGCAATATCATAAGATAGGCAGAGTTTAAATAAAGATTAATACTCATTTTCCGGGACTATTATTGAATCCCTGAAAGACTTATTTCACTGATAATGACTGATACGGATTTATTAAAGATAGAAGGAGGAGGCATGTCAAAACTTAAAATTATTACATTAATATTTATCCTGATCATTGTCACCGCCCTGGTGATTCCTGAACATTTTTCTGGCCAGCCAAAGCCTGATAGCCAGTATCAATCGCCGCCAGCAGTAGCCGAAAACCTGAAAAAGCTGGCCAGGAGTTATGCTGATTTGTGCCAGTTATCGTCAATTGGCAAGTCTTATGGTGGGCTGGATATCTACCTTCTGGAAATTGCAGCTGGCCGAAACAAAACAAAGCCAGACCAGCGACCAGCAGTTCTGGTTGTCGCCAATTCAGAAGGATTTCATCTTCCTGGAACCGAGGGTGCTTTAGGCCTGGCTGAGACCATACTTTCAGCCTATGGAAAGGACAATTACTGGACCGGCTTTTTAAATGACCGAACCATTTACATTGTCCCGCTGCTTAACCCAGATGCTGCCACGGCTTATTTTGCCAGGCCCCGGCAGGAAAGATCCTGTAACGGGCGTCCAGTGGACGACGATAATGATGGTTTGATGGATGAAGACGGTCCGGAGGACCTGAATGGCGACGGCCTGATAACCATGATGAGAGTGAAATCACCTGAGGGCCACTGGATTATTGATCCGGAAGAACCTAGGTTGATGAGGCCGGCCAACCCCAAAAAGGGAGAAAAAGGTCAATATCTTCTTTATACTGAAGGATATGACAATGATGCTGACGGAGAGATCAATGAAGACGGGCCGGGAGGAGTGGAGATCAACAGGAATTTTCTCCACGATTTTGAATACTACAATAAGAAAGCCGGGCTCTATCCGGCCTCCGAGCCTGAAACGCAGGCTCTTCTTAAATTTATGTTCGACCATAACAATATAGCTGCAATCATCAATTTTTCTACTGAAAATAATCTCCTTAATATGCAACAAACCGGGAGGGCCAGAGCAGGGGCTGAGAGAGTCAGGGTTCCCGCACGTTATGCCACCTTCCTTGGCCTGGAACCCGATACTGAGTACAGCCTGAAAGAAATAGCAGAAGCTATGAAAGGTTCGGGAATGGTCGGAGAGGTGGAAATTGATGAAAACCTGGTTGCTACTTTTCTTGGACTTGGTCCGGCTATGACCTTTGATCGTTCCGATCAGGCTATCTATGAAGAACTTCAGAAAGAGTACAAAAATGGCTTGAAAGAGTTCGGGCTTGATTATCTGGAAAAGAATGCTCGCGGTGTGGGCCAGGGCTCCTTCCCCGCTTTCTGCTATTACCAGTACGGAGTACCGGTGTTTTCCTTTGATCTGTGGCAGGTTCCCGAGCCAAAAAAGGGCGAGATAAAAGAGGGTTTGACCCCCGACCTGATAAGATCTATGTCTTCTGAAGAATTTCTGGCCCTGGGCGAAGAAAAAATAGCTGGTTTTCTCCAGGAACAGGGAGCTCCTCCCAATCTAAATGCCGGAATGGTAATAAAAATGGTTCAGTCTGGCCAGATGACCCCGGCCAGGATGGCTGAAATGATGGAAAAGAAGCCCGGAGGAGCGGGCACGAGGCCAAAAAATGAAAACCCTGAAGCTTATCTTTTGAACTATTCTGACACTGTCCTGAAGGGCAAAGGCTTTGTGGACTGGAAAGTCTTTAAACACCCGGATCTGGGCCAGGTTGAGATAGGCGGTTTTGTTCCTTATCTCAGGCCAGTCCCACCCCTTGACCAGCTTCAAAACAGCCTTAAGTTTCATATTCAGTTCAGCCAGAAACTAATGCAAAAATTGCCGGTTCTCTCTGTTAAAGAGACGAAAGCAGAAAAACTGGGGACAGGAATTTATCGGGTAACTGTCTACCTCCAGAATGAAGGCTGGTTGCCGACCTCTTTAGCCCAGGGACGACGTTCCCTGACTGCTTATCCGATCAGAGCCAGTCTGAAACTTAATGAGCAACAAAGGCTTTTCGCCGGCCGCCCGGTGGAAATGATTCCCGTTCTTCAGGGTGGAGAAAGTAAAAAACTCGAATGGACTGTTCAGGCTAAAAAAGGTTCCAATCTCAAGGTCGTAGTCTGGAGTAACAGGATTAACCCTGTCGAAGTGACAATTAAGCTTGATTAGGAGAGAAATCATGAACAAGACCATAAAAAAAATTATTTACCTGGCCTTCATTCTGCTAGCAGTGACCAGCTCTGGCCTGGTTTTGATGGCCCAGAGCGTAAAAGATAGACCAGCCGGCAGGCTTACTTTTGACCATTTCTATGACCACGCTAAGCTGACTTCCGCCCTGAAGCAGCTTCAAGCTGCCTACCCCGAGCTGATGGAGCTGGTTTCAATTGGTAAATCTTATCAGGGACGTGATATCTGGGCTGCCATTATCAACAATAAAAAAACTGGTCCGGCGGAGAGAAAACCTGGCTTTTACATTGATGGGAATGTTCACGGCAATGAAATCCAGGGTACGGAAGTTGCTCTCTACACAATTTACTATCTCCTGACGAAGGCAGGAAAACTGGAAGCTGTGGACCGGCTGCTTTCTGACCGGGTTTTTTACATTGTGCCTACCATGAACCCCGATAGCCGTGACTATTTCCTCCATCTGGCCACCGATTCTAACTCACCGCGGAGTGGCCTGGTACCCTATGATGATGATCGGGACGGCCTCCTGGACGAAGATGGGCCCGATGACCTGGATGGAGATGGCAGTATAACTTATATGAGGAAAAGGGATCCTAAAGGAAACTACCGGAGCAATCCTGATAACCCTATGATTATGGAGCCCTGCTTGCCGGGAGAAAGGGGTGAATTTATTTTTCTTGGTTCAGAAGGGATTGACAATGACGGAGACGGTTTGATTAATGAAGACGGTCCTGGTGGATATGACATGAACCGGAATTTCGGTTTTAACTGGCAGCCTAATTATGTCCAGCGTGGTTCCGGTCCCTATCCTTTTTCCTGGCCTGAGACCAGGGCTATCAGGGACTTTATCATGGAGCATCCAAATATCATGGGTGCTCAGACTTTCCATAACAACGGTGGTCTGATTCTCCGTGGTCCAGGAGCCAGGAATCTGGGTGATACCCTGCCAGCCGATCGCCAGGTTTATGATTTTATCGGGAAAAAGGGCGAGATGATTCTTCCCGGTTACCGTTATATCGTCATATATAAGGATATGTACACTGTCTACGGCGGCAGTGTTGATTTCATCTACAGTCTTCTTGGCATTTTCACCTTCTCCAATGAACTTGATTTTGAACAATATGTTGGAACCAGCCGGGCGGAGCGAACAAGGACTTCGGAGGCGGCAGAGTCGAGTGCCAGAAGGAGATTCAGTCCTGTCGGCAATCCAGAGGAAATTATTTATCACCAGCTGGTCTTGATGGGCGAGCAACTGGTGGAATGGAAGCCATATAAACACCCGCTCTATGGCGATATTGAAATCGGTGGAGTCAAAAAAATGGGACGCCGGGTACCGGCTTCTTTTCAGCTGCCTGAAACCTGCCATCGAAATGCCGCCTTTTGTCTCTATCATGCTGACCAGCTTCCCCGGCTAAATCTGGAAGAGGTTAAGGTCAAAAGGCTGGATAGCGGCCTTTTTCAGATTGATGTTAGAGTTGGTAACAAACAGGTTACTCCCTCCATCTCGGCTTTAGCCGCTCAGAAAAAATTGCACCGACCGGATATGATAAGAGTTAAAGGAAAAGCCAGAATAATTTCAGCCGGGATTCTCACCGATCGCTTCCGTGAACTAACGGAGCCGGTAAAGGTCAGGGAGGACTATTTCCTGGTTGGAAATGGTATTCCTGGTTTTGGCTATGTCGATTTCAGATTGCTGGTCGATGGTTCAGGTGAAATTGACTTAATCTATGATTCGCTTAAGGGTGGTTATCTGGAAAAGAAAATCAGCCTGAAATAGCCAGCTTCCACCAGCTTCCAGAAAAAGCAGCCACTGGCAGAGACTGAGTCCTGACACCCGATAAAATTCTTATTCTCCGCCAATCTGCAGGCTTTTAATCCTGATGGTGGGAGCTGTCATCGTCCGGTTAAGATCCAGGTCGTTTCCAATCAGATCCAGGCCATTAAACATTTCGTCAGCGGTACCGGCAATGGTAATTCCTTTTACCGGAAAAACGATTTTCCCATTTTCAACAAAAAAGCCAGCGGCACCGCCACTGAAGTTTCCATTGACCGGATTTATCCCATAACCTGTAACTTCTTTGACCAACACTCCCCGACTGGTACTTTTAATAATTTCCTCCGGACTGGTCTTACCTGCTGCCAAATAAAAATTATGCGGTCCAATACCAGGTAATTCCGAAAAGCTGCGCCGGCTGGCATTCCCGGTGCTTTTAACGCCGGCTCTTCTGGCCGCATAAGCGTTGTATAAAAATCCTTGAAGGACTCCCCTATCGATAATGGTTCTGGTCTGAGTCGGAACGCCTTCTCCATCAAATGGGGCACTGGCCAGGCCTTTTTCCCTTGTTCCATCATCGATAATGGTCATCAGTTCCGAGCCAATTTTTTGCCCCATTCTCTTCCCCAGGAAGCTGGCTCCCTGCAAAACTCTTTGACCATTGATGGCCTGGACTATACCGCCAAGAATGGCATAGGCCACTTCTGGATCAAGTATAACAGCTGCCCTCTGGGTTTTTATCGGTCTGGGATCAAGCATTTCGACCGCTTGGCGGGCTGCTTTGCTGGCTAGCTCTTCTGCTGGCTTAAGGTCAGAGAAATAACGCCTGCTGCAGGATTCATAGCCACTTGATTTCTGCTCTCCTTTTTCAGCGATAACACCCAGTCCATAACCACAGCCAGTTGATTTGTAACTTTTAACCCAGCCTGAGGAGCTGGCAATTAAAATCAGACTCTCGTTTTCACTATAACTAGCGCCCGCGCTTTTGGTTATACCAGGCTTTTTTAAGGCCAGACTTTCCACCTCTTTGATTAAAGAGAGCTTACGCTCAACTGCCACTGTTTGAAGCTGGGGATCATAAAGTCCTTTAACCTCAGTTTCTCCTGCCTCAACAGGTAGCTGATTATTTTCATCGGGACTGACTGCCCTGGCCAGCTCGAGAGCCCGGTCAACTGTCTTCTTCAGACTTTCTGCCTTTAAATCATTGACAAAGGCAAAGCCCAACCTTTTTCCAGCAATCACCCGGATGCCCAGCCCATAGCTCTGAGCCTCCTGAATACTTTCTACCTGTCCATTTCTAATGTCCAGATTGAGCTGGCGATTATCTTCAAGATAAACCTCGGCCTGCTCAGCCCCTCTCTTCAGACAATCTTTTATGACCTGTTCAACTAATGCTCGATAATCCATAATTTCCTCCTAGGCTCTTTGCCTGGTGCCGCCGACGTTAATTCCTCTGATTCTGACCGTAGGCTGGCCAGCCGTAACCTCAGCTGACTGCCCTTTACCACAAATTCCTGGCCCAAAGGCCAGATCATTGCCAATTGCATCTATCCTGGTGATTATATCCAGGCAACTACCTATTAAAGTAGCTCCTCTGACCGGAACGGTTTTTTGGCCATCCTCAATAAGGTAGGCCTCGCGGCAGGTAAAATTGAAGACTCCAGTTGTTGGATCTACACTGCCGCCGGTCAAGCTTTGAACATACAGGCCGCTTTTGGTTGAGGCGATGATATCTTCTGGTTTATCCTGACCTTTCTCAATAAAAGTGTTGGTCATGCGTGGTATCGGATAATAACGGAAACTCTCCCGACGTCCATTGCCCGTTCTCTCCATCTTGAGTTGCCTGGCCGAAAGAATATCAGTCATAAATTTGACCAGTACCCCATTTTGAATCAGAACATTTCTCTTCATCTGGGTGCCTTCATCATCAAAATCAGTTGTCCCGCGAAAACCGGGCAGACTGCCATCATCTACCATGGTGAATATATCGGCTGCCACTTTTTTCCCCAGCTTGCCGACAAAAGCGCCTGTTTGCCTGGCAATATTATCAGCTTCCAGCGGATGGCCAACTGCTTCATGAACCAGGACGCCACCCCAGCCGTTTTGAATGACCACATCCATTTTCCCGGCGGGTGCTTCTTTTGCTTCCAGCATGGCTATTGATTCTCTTGCTGCTTCTTTTGCCGCTTTCTCAGGTGATTCTTCTTCAAACATCTCCAGCCCGGCGTGCCGGCTGAGCCTTTCTCTTCCCATATGGGAAGAACCATTTCCTACAGCCAGTGTCTGCACGATAAAGAAAATAAGTGGCAGACTGCTCTTAACCAGCAGGCCTTCACTGTTAGCGATCAGGCGGTCTCTGGTCTCATCATAATAATCAATTGAAGCCATCTTGATTCTGGGATCATAGCTCAAAGCAGCATCTTCTGCTCTTTTCATAATTTCCATTCTCTGGGCCTCGGCCACTTCTTCCAGAGGAATCTTAACGGTAACATAAGATGGTCGTTTCTGTTCCTTGATATTTACCGGCTTTATTTTTTTACCAGATGAGGCAATAAATGAAGCAACTTCTGCTGCGCGTAGGAGCTTTTCTTCGGTCACCTCGTCGCTATAGGCATAGCCAGTTTTATCTCCATCAATTACCCGAACTCCTGCTCCTCCTACCAGACCGAAAACAGCACTCTTGAATTTTCCTTCTTCTAAAAGGATGGTGCGCGATATTCTGTTTTCCACGTAGACTTCAGCCAGATCCCCTCCCCTTTTTAAAGCACTGGTAATAACCTTTTGAAGTAACTCTGGTGGGACTTCCAGTTTAGCCTGGTTTCCACCGGCCAGAAGAGCTCTGACCATGGTTGGGGTTAAAGCCATGGCCACCGCTCCCTGCAGGCCCAAAGTCATAAATTTCCTTCGTCCCATCGGTTTTGATTCCGGGAAAAAGTTTGTCATGCTTGTCTCCGCTTTTATTTTTATTTTCAGCTTAAAGTCACTATCATTTTCTGGAAAGCTTTATAGACTTTTATAATCACCCTTCCTTTTAGCCTATCTCTGGTTTCAGGTCAAGCTGAATTATTAATAACCCTGAGTGTAGTGGTTTTTACCAGAAACTTGATTAAAGACTCTTAATCCAGGGAAGCCTCGTCCAGATAATCAGGCAGGGTGGTTGACCAGTTCATTTTATCCCTAATCTCATGGGATAAGTTCTCAATGACCTCTTGTTCACCATGCACAAGAAAAAGTTCGCGGGGTGGTGTCTTTAGATAACCAAGCCATCTGAATAACTGCCTGCGATCAGCATGGGCAGAAAATCCCTGAATCTGTTCAATGGAGGCTTTGACCTGATAATACTGACCGTAAATGCGGACTGGAGACTGACCATCAAGAATTTGCCGGCCGAGAGTTCCCTTAGCCTGATAGCCGACAAAGAGAATAGTTGATTCAGGTCTGGTGATATTATTGACCAGGTGTTGCTTAATACGTCCACCCGTACACATCCCTGAGCCGGCCATGATGATGGCTGGTTTTTTCAATTTGGCAATGGACTGAGAATCCCTGAAATCCCGGATTAACTGCAGTCCAGGAAATTCAAATGGATTTTGCCCGGAGGCAAAAAGCTGCCTGGCCTCTGCATCCAGGCAGTCCAGATGATGGCTGAAAACATCAGTTACGTTAACTGCCATCGGGCTGTCCAGAAAAACCGGTACTGGCGGTATTTTTCTTCTTCTGACCAGGTTATTTAAATGATACATTAACTCCTGGGCGCGTTCGATAGCGAAAGTGGGAATGACCAGATTTCCCTGACGGCTGACGGTTTGGTTAATTATCTGGGCCAGCCTTTCCGGGATAGAACCTGATTCTTCATGATCACGGTCACCATAGGTGGATTCCAGGAAGATATACTCGGCCTGCTCAAAAGTTTCTGGATCGCGAACCAGCGGCTTATTCCATTGTCCCAGATCTCCAGAATAAATCAGACGGCGCTTTGAACCGTTATTCCCCGTTAAAATCTCGACCATGGCCGAGCCAATAATGTGACCGGCCTCATAAAATCTTGCTTTGACCTCTGAATTCAGGTTGATTTCCTGATGATAATCGACTGCCTCTACCAGTGGCAGGGTTCGGTCGACATCAGCGGCTGTGTACAGGGGAAGTTCCGGATAAGGACCACGGCGCCCTTCCCTTTCATGACGCTTTCTTTTTATTTCAGCATCTTCTTCTTGCAGTTTAGCTGCATCGTAAAGGACAATGGGAAGAAGCTCGGCGGTGGGCCGGGTGCAGAGAATTTTCCCTTTGAATCCTTCTCTGACCAGTTTAGGAATCAGACCACTGTGATCAAGATGGGCATGAGTCAAAAGCAGATAATCAATTCTGTCTGGAGGAACCGGGAATGGTTGCCAGTTGCGGCTTTGAAATTCTCTTTCTTGATAAAGACCACAATCAACCAAAAAGTTTAAACCGTTGGCAGAAAGATGGTAACACGAACCTGTTACCTGCGACGCTGCGCCTAAGAATTTAATTTTAATCATTAACTATCCTTTCCGGTGGAAAAATAACTATATTCGACACCGATTAAAACCTGTCTGGTCAGCAGTCTGAACAGAACAAAAGCCTGGCCGAAAAGAATAAGGACAAAAAGGCTTCCAGGCTGGGCGGCAGATAATAGCCGGCAGATAGCCAACCAGATAGCTGAGATAATAACAACTGCCAGGGTAACCAACAGATATAGACCCCACAACGGGAAAAAATGGCGTCCTATAAACTTAAGAGCTGAGGCATAAGAGGCTATGACCTTTTTTGACTCGGCCACTATAAAAATTCTGGCCAGATCGAGTATAACTTTAAAAGCTGGCCAGAGAAGAGCCAGAAGGACTAAAGACAGCCAACCGGCCAGGATAACCGGTCTTTCACTAACCGCCCGGGCAGACCATAAGTTAAGAGGAGCAGATAATATTTTAAAAACCAGAAAGAAAACCATAAGGAATGGAATAAAGAGAACAAGAGACAGTAAGAACCGGCCAAAATACCGACAGCCAGCAGCCAGGAAACCCGGCAAAGAGACTCTATCCACCGGGTTAATCATCTGACCAAAGAGCCCGCCGCTAAGAAAGACAGCCAGCACAACCGTAAGCAAAATGGTTACCAGGAAAAAATTGAAATAAGAGGCCAGCAAATTTTGATTAACCAGAAAAATCTCGACGAGATTAAGCTCAAATGGCATTAGCGAATGTTCTGGCCAGGACAGATGTCCCAGAGAAGTTCTGATCTGGGAATTTACCGGCAGGACTAAGATTAGACAAACGACCATTATAATTAACCAGAGATAAACAGATAACTTAAATTTTTGGCCAGCCCGATTAAATCCCGACTTAAGGAAACTAATAGCACCCATTGACTTCTCCTTTGCCTTATAACCAGCTGGACATGGTAATCAGCATGTTTTGCACCAGCCAGAATAAACCGGTCGTTACACTCATAATTTTCGTCGTCGGCCCTCTTCTGGCATAGCTATTGTTAGATAAATTGGTATCTACCAGCCAGAGGCCGTCAGGATCAAGAACGGCCCTCTTGACCCGGACCGGTTTTTCAAAATAAAAGCGCACCCAGCGGCTCTGACCATCCCATTCTTTCCAGTCGATGCTACCATCTTCGAATTCAACTTTGAGTTTGAGGTTATAACCAGGAGCAAGCTTTATTTCGCCATAACGCCTCAGCGTAATAATGGTTTCATATATCTTTTGTCTGGATTTGTCTTTTTTCGAAACGGCAGTCTGGTTAGTGGTTTCCCTATCATGTTCTGGACTTACAGTCGGCAGATCATCAAATATTCCCCGGTATTTCTCTGGCTTAATTCTTGTTTCTACATAGCTGATGGCATAATCAAAATCCTTAGCTGCATAGAAAAATTCCTGAAAGAACCAGTTTAAATCCTGACCGGAGACCTCATTGACTACCTGGATAAAATCTTCTGTTCGCGGATGCTTGAACCGATATCTCTGATGATAGGTACGCATAATCCGCGCCCAGGTCTTCTCCCCCAGCAGTCTTTCCAGAGTAAAAAGGGAGGTGGCAGCTCGGTAATAAACATTGAGAGAATAACTACCTGAATTGTAAAAGTTCCAGGAGGAAGTGAGAACCGAATCAAGTTTGGCCACAGGACTGGAAATAACTCTGCCCAGCTGCCAGTCATAGACAGCTGGCAATTTGAACAGCTGGCTTAAAGGCAGGCCATTAAACCTGGCGGGTATTCTGCCAGGACCGTAGGCTACGGCTGAGACCTTGCCCGTTGAATAGGTATTTATCCCTTCATCCAGCCAGGCTTCTTCAAATTCGTTATTGGCCACCATCCCGTACCAGTAATTATGACCGAATTCATGGATAATGACTCCTTCCGGAGTGAGAACATCTTTTTCCAGCAGAACGGAAGTACCGGCGGTAAAAAGAGTTGGGTATTCCATACCACCGCTACCGGTCCTGAAGGGAGGATCAACCATGGTGATTGTCCGGTAAGGATAAGGACCGTACCAGAGGCCATAATATTTTAAAGCTGCCTTTAAAGCCCGGAAGTGACGATCAACCTGATGTCGGTGCTGTTTTTCAATGAGCAGAATCATCCTGACATCAGGCAGTTTGATGTCTCTAATATCAACTCCGAGCAGTTCTGCCATCTGCTGATATTCTTCCGGACTGACCTCCTCTTCTCCTTTAAACCACCGCTCAACTTTTATAAATCTAGGTGAGGCAGTCCAGGCAAAATCGTGAATGTTTTCCTGAGCATAGGTATAGGTGGTTTTCCCGGCCGACCGGTCTTCTGCCTTTTTTATCTCTTCTCCGCAGGCACCTACCACCAGCTCAGATGGAACGGTAATCCTGACCTCAAAATCGGCGAAATCAGCAAAAAATTCAGAATTTAGGTGGTATTCATGACAGTTCCAGCCTTTGCCTTCTTCGTAAACACCAGGTTTGGGAAACCATTGAGAAATAAAAAACCCATCCTTATAATGGCCGGTCCGAAGTCCGTTCCGCGGTACCTTGGCCTGGAATTCGATATTGAGTTTGATGGATTGTCCTGGCCCCAGAGGCTCTGGCAGGATGATCCGCAGGACAGTCTGGTCATGAGGATTGGGCGGCTCATCGGGACTGATAAAAGTAGCCGACGCCAGGAGATCATGCCCGTCAGCTGTCGTCAGCGAAGTTATTTTAATCCAGCCCCATGCCTCCTCTTTTGTTCGGTATCTTTTAAAATATTTTTCCTGCCTGGCTTCTCTGGCCAGGGTCGATAGTTCATTCTTAAAGGCGTTCCAGTAGAGGTGAAAATACATATCGGGTATATAATCCTGGCTGAGGTTAGTCCAGACTAAGGTTTCCTTAGCCAGAAGGCTGGCAGCTGGCGGTAAAAGTTCGACTTCCAGCTTGTAATTTACAGGCCTCGGTTGAGCCGGGCAGGGAATTGCCGGTAAAAGGCTGATGCTTATTACCAGAATTAAATAGCTGGTTAGGGCTCCTGGCCAGATTGTTTTCTTCATTCCAACCTCTCTTTAAGATTTAAAATACCGATAAAGACTGTTGTCAATAAAATCCCGGCTCCAGTTTAAGACTTGAAGAATCCAGGATTGGAGCCAGCACCTTCTTTATTCTTAGATCTGGCTGGTTAGCCATTCTTCCCAGGCACGGCGCCGGGGAAAGAAGATAAACAAAATAGCTACTGAAATAATCAGGAGAACATAGAAATCCCGGTTAAGACCGGCCAGTAAAAATAAAAAAAGGCCAAACAGAGCTGGCAGTTCACTCATTATGACCATAATAATTGATGTGCGATGAAGCTTATTCAACAGGGTTTCAGGTGTATCTCCAGGTTTTTTCTTTAACAGCAATGATTGCAGTAATCTGGCCAGAATGATAGAAACGGCTGCTAAGCCATAAAAGATATAGCGCAGAGTCTGATGATTGGAGAGATGAGAAAAGCCGTAAAATGGAGCCAGATTATGTCTGATCAACTCCTCCAGAACAAAGTATAAAATCAGCGCACCGAAAACCGAATAACCAATGGCCGCAGCCAGATGATGCGTTTTTTTAATGGCTTCTTCGAGATTCATCTACTTCTCCCTTTGTGATTATATTGTTTTTGCCTCAGCCGGGCAAATTTTATTTTGGAGAGGCTGGTTCTGGCTGCAGCTGGACAGGACAGCAGCAGTCATACTGCCCTTTACGCCTGACCTGCTTCTTGGCTCTGACTCCAGGCTCTTAACTGATATAGAGCAGGAAGCCCTTCAAATAATCGCTTTCGGGGTGGAAGACACTGACCGGATGATCGAAGGACTGACGATGATGGGATAGAATTCTGACCCGGCGGCCAGCCTGCAGAGCAGCTTGAAAAATTATCTTTTGAAATAGCTCTCTGTTGACATAATAAGAACAGGAAAAGGTCAATAAAAGGCTGGCTGCTTTCATTTTGCTCAGGGCCAGATAATTCAGACGCTGATAGGCGTGGCTGGCTTGTTTTTCGTCCGCCCTTTTTTTAGCAAAAGCTGGAGGATCAAGAATTACCAGGTCATAGTCAAGTCTGGTTACCTTGTTCAGAAAGTCAAACATGTCCTGTTTGATTAACCGGAAAGAGGAGGATGAAAATCCATTTAAAGCCATGTTTTCCTTAGCCATGGCCAGAGCCGGAGCTGAATCATCTACCAGGTCAACTTTAGCCGCCCCACCCTTTAAAGCCGACAGGGCAAAGCCGCCAGTATAGCTAAAACCATCCAGAATTTTTTTCCCACTGGCCAGTTCCTTTACCAGCCGTCTCATTTCACGTTGATCCAGAAAAAGGCCTGTTTTTTGAGTTCCGCGCAGATAGACTTTGAATCTTAGACCACTCTCATCAATCAGGAGTGGTTCGGTCAGCTGTCCGGTCAGTAATCCTTCCTGTTCTTTTAATCCTTCTTCTTTTCTTGAAGGTAAGAGTGATTTTTCATAAATAAATTCTGGTTTGATTAATTCGTTTAGAAATTGAATGACCAGAGGCTTGAGTTTTTCCATCCCAAGAGTTGAGACTTGAATGACCAATCCAGGGTGATACCGGTCAACAATCAGACCCGGTAAGGAATCACTCTCTCCGTTGACCAGACGGCAGGCCTGGGCTGGTCCGTAAAATTTTTCTCTTAATTTTATAGCTTCAATTAAATTCTGGTGCATAGCTTCATAGGGCCTGCCCGGGCCAAAACTGATCAAGCGACCGGTGAGCGAGCATCCCCGGTTGAAATAACCATAACCAAGAAGCTCGCCATCTGCTGAAAAAACTGGATAAATATTTCCATCAATAAAATCAGGAGGAAAAGACTGAATTGCTCCAGAAAATAACCAGTGATGGCGGTTGAGAACCGATTTTTGCCGGCCTGGTCTGAGAACGATTCCTTGTTTCTGATATTCTTTTTTCAAACTTGGCTTTTTTGTATTTTCCATTTTATTACTTAGCTGAGAGCCATCGGCCGAAGATAATTATTGTCTTTTTCTTATTGAAAATAAACTTCTCCTGAGAAATACTATTAGTTGCGGATAAAAGATGAATTTTTTTACATGGTTATAGAGTAGTTATCCGCCGGGTCTGAACAGGCAGAGCTGAGTTAATTCTGCCCCAGGTTAGTCCGATTGTCAATTTGAGCTTCACCGGGTTGGTAGTAGCTTATGTTTTTCTGGCTTGGTTTTACTACTGTGAAACTATTTTGATTATAAATTCTGGAAGATGGGTTGCTACCGGTTAGAGCTTAGTTACTGATGGAGAGGACAACCTTTTATTCTATGGGTTAGCCATTGAAATATACCAGACTTAATTAAGGAGATATTCAAAATGAAAATTAGGACAGTTGTTATTATCCTGGTAATAGTAGTAATGGTGAGCCTGATTGATCTTCAAGCGGACGTCCGACAGCCTGATACCAGACTTCAGGGTCGAGTACTAAGTAGTACCGGACAGCCTGTTGTCCAGGCAGAAGTAAGACTTGATAACTTTGAGAGATCCAGCTATACCAATGAAGAAGGTATTTTCGTCATTGATGTTCCGGCCGGCAGCAACAGGATTAAGCTGATCATTTCCCACCCTGATTATTTTGAACAGGATTTTCTGGTTAACCTTACAGCTGAAGCGAAAATTCTCAAGTTTGTTGTTAACCCTTATATCTCTCAAAAAGAAGAAGTAGTGGTCACGGCTACCCGTTTTCCTGAACCAGTCACTTCTGTTCCTGCTGCCAGCTCAGTTCTAACAGCTGCAACTATCGAGGAACAACTTCCTGCCCAGGTCACCGAGGTTATCCAGAATACTGCCGGGGTTTCCACTCTTGGCACAGGAGGATTTTCTGTTGTGCCTTCCATCCGTGGTCTGGCCAGAAGAAGAGTGCTCCTTCTCATTGATAATGCCCGCCTTTCCAGTGATCGGCGAACCGGGCCTAATGCTTCTTTCCTTAATCCAGAAGATATACAAAAAGTTGAAATACTGCGCAGTCCTTCCTCTGTCTATTACGGCTCCGATGCTATCGGCGGCGTGATTAATTACCTGACACATATGCCTCAGCCAGAAGAACCTTTACGAGTCAGAGGTTATCTTAAGTATGGTACAGTTAATAATGAAAGAGAAGTCAATCTGTCTTTTTCAGGGGCCGGTCAGAGCTATGGTTATTACTTTTCAGTTAGAGATGACCAGGCCGACAACTATCAATCGCCGAGCAGTGAAATCCCCTGTTCATATTTTGGTCAATCTAGCTTTTTGGGCAAGATAATCAAGTATTCCGATAAGAGAGAAATTAGTGCCAGCTTTCTTTTAGGGCGCGGCCAAAATATCGGCAAACCAGCCATAAATAGTGATAGTAAGCCAACCTGGTATCCTGCTGAAAATCAGAATTTATTTCAATTTAACTGGAAGGAAAAATCATTTGGACCCAAAGCCCTGCTTAACTTCCATTTATATATTAATCCCAATTATATGGAGACCAGAACAGATAAAATTGACAATTCGGTCAAAACCCAGGAAAGTTATGCCAGGACAGAGAGCACTGATTTTGGCCTTCAACTGTCCTGTGAATTCAGGTTGTTAAGTGGCCTGAGGCTAACGACCGGAGCTGATTTAATCGGTCGGGCCGACAGCCAGGCTTATAATCAGTATATAAATTTTGATGACTATGGCCAGATTAATGAAATTATTGACGAATATCCGTATACTCGTGGCCGACGTCTGGATTCCGGTCTTTTTCTGACACTGGACTTTTCAATGATAAAGAAACTGGACATAACTGGCGGCTGGCGTTATGACTGGCTTTATTCCAGGGCTGAAACTGGCGGTGAAGATTTGTCCACCCGCGATCATTCTCTGACTGGTTTTCTGGCGGCTTCCTATCAGCTTTTCCAGAACGTTTCTCTCTTTGCCAATTATTCTCGTGCTTACCGCACACCTGATATTAACGAGAAATTTTATACAGGTATTACCGGTCGCGGCTTTATCATTGCCAATCCCCAGCTTAAGAATGAATCAAGTCAAAATTTCGATGCCGGCGTCAAAATTAGCGGAAGTCGGATGTTTCTTGGAATCTACGGTTTTGTCTATAACATAGACAACCTGATTGAGAGATATCTAATTGGCAGCCAGCTCTATACCTATGGTAATGTAGAACAGGGCAAAATAAAGGGCGTAGAGTTGGAAGCTGAATATTTTCCCTGGTCTCGCTTATCTTTCTTCGGCAATTATTTTTTTTATGATGGGCAGAGCAAGGTTACCGGTGGTCCGCTTAATGACATCCCATCTCCTAGATTGTTCATAGGAGGCAGAGCCTGGTTGAGTCGTCTTACTCTGGAGATAAGCCTGCTATATCAAGCTAAAAAGGATGAACCTGGCCCGGCTGAGATAGCTATTCCTGATTATAGTTTGGTTAATTTGAGGGCCAGTTACCGGCTTAACCGTGCGCTCAAAGTTAATCTCCGGGTTAATAATCTATTCAATAAATGGTATCTGGCCAGGCCAGATCCTGATTCCAGAGAGGAACCTGGTAGGAATTTTCTTTTAGGTCTGAGTTTTTCGTATTAGATAAAAAGGAGCCTGATAGGGAGTGACTGAACTGTTTTTTTTCATTCTGGTTGTCAAGGCGGATGAATGTTGATAAAATCATATCCAAAATCACCGGTCTGAAAGATCTTTAAAATTAGCATAAGATGAAAAAAAAATGGCTAGTCCTAAAGTAATAACCATGCCTGGTAATATTGAACCGGAAGTTTATCACTGCTACCGAACTTACACTCCTCTGGAAATTGATGGCAATCTGGAAAAACCGGTCTGGAAAAAGGCCAGAAAGTCAAAGAGGTTTGTTGATCTTGTTTCCGGTCGGCCTGCTTTTTTTGAGACCAGACTGGCCTGTCTGGCCGACGATCATTATTTTTATGTGGCTTTCTGGCTGGAAGAGCCAGATCTTCAGGCTCAGCTGGCAGAAAGGGATTCCTTTCTCTGGCTGGAAAATGATGTGGAAGTCTTTATGGCTGGGCCCGACTGTTACTATGAGCTTCAAATTAATGCTCTGGGTACCATTTATGAAGTTTTTTACGTCTGGCAGGAAGCCCTTCAGCCAGGCGGATTTTTTGATCTTCCTGAATTCGATTTGAGGCGAGGCAAGGTAGACGTGCTGGGAGGCTTTCAGGACAGCAGCCGCTATGGCCGGCATCCCCGGGGGCGCCGCTGGGCATTTATGGACTGGGATTTTCCAGGTTTGAAATGGGCAGTTAAGCTGGATGGTAGTCTGAATGATTCATCTGATATCGACCGGGGCTGGACAGTTGAACTGGCTTTCCCCTGGTCAGGTTTTGAGGTCCTGGCTCAGGGCCGCCCGCTACCACCTTCTCCTGGCGATATCTGGCTGATGAATTTTTTCCGCTTTGAAGCTCTCGAGGCTAATGGACGGAAAATCGAACCATCAATTGGCTGGTCACTCAGCCCCCATGGTGTTTATGATTCCCATTGGCCCGAGCTTTTTGCCCGCATTGTTTTTCTGAAAGAATTAATTTGAAGTTTGAGGTTAAATAAATGGATCAGAGTCAAAACTTAAAAGTTGCTTTTATCACGCCCGAGATGGCCCCTCTGGCTAAAACAGGCGGTCTGGCCGATGTGACTGGAGCTTTACCTAAATATCTCAGCCGGTTAAGTCAACTGGAAGTCACTGTCTGGCTGCCGCTTTACCGTGAAGTAAAGAAAAAAAACCTCAACCTGAAGCAGCTGGCCGGAAACGTCAAGCTGGAGTTGTTGCCAGCCGGAGTCCAGAATAGCTTCTCAATTTTTGAATATCAGGTAGAAAACTTTAAAGTTTATCTCATTGAGAACGATTTTTATTTCGATCGTGATTACCTCTATGGTACTCCTGGTGGTGACTACCCTGACAATGGTCATCGTTTTGCTTTTTTCTGTCTGGCTGTTCTGACTGGTTGGAAGTTGATTAACTGGAAACCGGATATAATCCATGCCCATGACTGGCAGGCAGCGCTTACTTTGGCTTATTTGAAGCATGTCCTGCCGAATGATAGCTTTTATCAGAAAACCAGATCACTTTTTACCATCCACAATCTGGCTTACCAGGGGCTTTTTCCTCCTGAAATCCTTCGCCAGGTTGCCCTGCCCTTCTATCTTTTCAACCCGGAAGATATGGAGTTTTATGGCCAGGTTAATTATTTAAAAGCAGGCCTTCTTTATTCTGACGCTATTAGCACTGTCAGTCCGACTTATAGCCAGGAAATTCAGACACCGGAGTTTGGCTTCGGACTGGATGGGGTGTTAAGAAAAAGGAGCGATCGCCTTTTTGGCCTCTTAAATGGTATTGATTATCAAGAATGGAATCCTGAAACCGATCCGGCTCTGCCCGCTCATTACTCACGTCAGGCGCCCGCTGGCAAATTCCTTTGCCGCCAGGAACTTCTTCGCTATTTTGGTTTTGACCCCCAGAGTAAAAAACCGATCGTTGGCCTGGTTTCCAGGCTGGCCGGGCAGAAAGGCTTTGACCTTCTGGTCAAAAGCCTGGAAGAAATATTAAAAAGAGACCTTTATCTCATCATCCTCGGGACAGGAGAAAAACAAATTCAGGACATGTTGCTTGAAGCTGCGAAAAAATATCCGGATAAATTTGGCTTGAAGATAGCTTTTGACGACCGGCTGGCCAGGCTGATATATGCTGGCAGCGACTTTTTTCTGATTCCTTCCCGGTATGAACCATGTGGATTGACTCAGATGTACAGCTTAAGGTATGGCACTATTCCAATTGCTCGCAGCACAGGCGGGCTTAAAGACAGTATTCAGGAATTTGATCCGGAGCGACTGGAAGGCAATGGCTTCCTCTTCCAGGAATATGAAACAAAGTCTTTGCTGGCTGCTCTTGATCGGGCTCTCAGCTTATACCAACGACAGCCTTTCTGGTCAAAACTCAAAGACAATGCTTTTCGCAGTGATTTTTCCTGGGAAAAAGCTGCTTCTAATTATCATGAGCTATATCTAAAAATACTTGAATTTTAGGTCCTGGGTTGTTCACTTTTTCTCAGGTATTCAGCTGCTGATTCCGGTGGCATGGGATTGATATAAAAGCCAGTACCAAGCTCGAATCCAGCCACCTTGGTCAGAATAGGTAAAATCTCCAGATGCCAGTGATAATAAAAATCAATACCTGGCCAGGCTTTTTCGGCAACCTGAGGATTCGGAGCCTGGTGGAAAACGAGATTAAAGGGCGGATCAGACAGCTCAGTTTTTAAGCGGGTAAGAGCTTCTTTCAAAACTTCGGCCAGGGCCACAATTTCCTCGTCGCTGATCTGGCGGAAAAAAGCCGAATGTCTGTTTGGAATGATGGCCATTTCAAACGGAAATCTGGAGGCAAAGGGGGTCAGGGCAACAAAGGAATCATTTTTAAAAACCAGCCTTTCGCCGGCTTGGAGTTCCTCCCGCAGCATTCGACAGATAGCGCATTCGCGGAAAGAATTGCGGAATAATCTTTCTGCCCCATAGATTTCTTCTTTAACCCTCTTGGGAACAATAGGAGTAGCTATAATCTGTGAGTGAGGATGGGAGAGCGAAGCTCCGGCTTCTCTCCCCTTATTTTTAAAAATCTGGACATATTGATAATGAAATTGTTGCTCAATCGCCACCGTCCGCTGACGATAAATTCTTATAATATCAGCCAGGTGATCAAGAGGTAAATCAGCCATTTCCAGACCATGATCTGGATTTTCAATCACTACCTCATGGACTCCAACTCCTTCCATCCATTGATAGCTTCCCCTGGTTTTCCGAGGGGGAAGCGGACCTGGCTTCAGAGCAGGAAACTTATTAGGGACGACCCTGGCTTCCCAGCCCGGTTGGTCAGGTTCAGAGCCATCATTTCTAATTGAATAAACTTCCGGCGGCGTCTTGGCTTCATTGCCTGGACAGAACGGGCAGAAGGCTAGATTTTCCTTTCTAATTTCAACCGGGGCCGGCGAATGAAAATCATCCGGGCGCCGGCTTCTTTCGGTCGAGATAATAACCCATCTTCCCGTCAACATATCTTTTCTTAATTCTGGCATAGATTCGTCCCTTCTTTTAAAATAATTTCAAATAGCCGAAAATCAGTTGCCAATTAGCTCTTTGATTTTAGCTTTTAATTCATCCAGAGATGAGGATTTGATTATGTAGGCATCAGCTGCCCAGGTCATGAAATCATCCTTATAGCTTTGATAGGCTGTATTGATGATAATTGGAATATCTTTACGCAGCCCCATGACATTGGCAATGAGTTCAATACCGTCTTTCCCTGGCATTCTAATATCCGTAACGATCAGATCGAATGGTTCATTTTTGACCAGCTCCAGCGCTGAATCGGCATCGTGGGCAACCACTACTGAGTAGCCATCATTCTTCAGCTCTTCTTCATAAAGCAAGCTTAAAGCCAGATCGTCTTCAATTAGTAATATTTTTTTCATGATGGTCCCCTTTCCTGGATTTTGAAATAGAGTTTAAACATGGTTCCACGGCCTGGCTTACTTTGAACTTCCAGTTTTCCATTACAGGTATCTATAATGCGCTTGACAAACAATAAACCAAGCCCGGTACCATTTTCTTTCGTCGTATAAAAAGGACTAAATAGTTTATCGCGACTTTTCTCATCTAGACCCGGTCCTGAATCTTTGATAATAATCAAAACATACTTGTCATTATAAGGTCTGGCTCGCAAATAAACTTTGCCTCCTTCCGGTGTCACATCCAGAGCATTATCCAGAAGATTGACCACTGCCTCTTCAAAATAGATCGGGTCGCACTGAATCAGGGGTAAATTTTCATTTATTTTCAACGATATGGTTTTCCTAGCTGCCTTAAGTTTGATATCAGGCCTTTCTACCAGGTTCAAAAGAATGGGCCTGACATCAACCGGCTGTAGCTCCCTGATTGTAATCTTCAAAAAGTGGCTCAATTTATAAATGATATCTTCAAGATGCTTGACCTGCTCTTGAATAATATTCAGGTTTCGCCGGCAACGGTCTGGCTGGCAGGGACTGGATAAAATTTGTTTGGTAAAGCCACCAATGGCTACTATCGGATTCCTTAGCTGGTGAGAAACAAAGGCAGCCATCTCACCCAGGGCGGCCATCTTTTCCATTTCCACTACCTTTTTATAAAGGTTAGTGGTGTAAATATAATTGCCGGCCAGCAGAGCACATAATCGAGCTAGCTCGATATCCTTGGCTTCGATGGGGGCATGGGTGATTCCCTTATCAACGACAATTTCTCCGAGTATCTCATCCTGCGCAACTAAGGGCAAACATAGAAAGCTATCTACTTGAATAAACTTGATAAAATTGGAATCGACCACCGGCTCGTTTTGAGCTTCAGTTACCACAACAATCTCTTTGTTGGCGGCAGCTGCGGCCGGTAGGGGCAGTGTCCTGCTCTCCAGATCATAAACCAGAGATTTAAGTCTGGGTTGAATATCCTTGACCATCTTGGTTACCAGGTCGCGATTATAGGCGACTATTTCGGCATAACCAATGCCAGGCGAAGACAGCATCGTCCAGATAGCCTCAGCTTCTTCCGGAGATCGGGGACCCAACCAGGTAGTCGCTTTTAATTTCATTCCATCGTTTAAAAACAGCATAGCCCGATTAAAACCGATACCTGAACCAGCAGTCAGGGCAGTCAGGATTACCAGCAGATTATCTTCAAGTGAAAAAGGCTGGAAAAAGCTCTGGGCAATAATCGATAGAATAACTAATTCTTTGGGGGTTTCGGGATTGAAGTTGTTGGGTTGAAGGCTGTATCGCTCGATCATTCCAGCCTCCAGGCTTTGGGGATAACTCTGATCCCGCCGCCACTTATTTTAAAATAGCTTTTGTCTTTTTCCAGGTCAAAACCAACCGAAAATTTCGGTGGAATAACAATCTGCTTGTCAAGTATTGTCCGCTGGAGCTTTGCTCCTTTTTTTATGACTGTTCCTTCAAATATTATAGAATCCTCTATTTCGGCTTCATCCTCTACTATGACTCCGGAAGATAAAATTGAATTTTCAATCCTTCCCCCCATAATCAGGCAGCCTGAAC